>Ga0172370_10000897_pt1 | contig 46185 bp, 21 predicted proteins | sample LakKiv5m_FD_114538 | JGI IMG/M metagenome (GOLD analysis project Ga0172370, IMG submission 114538) | Freshwater microbial communities from Kabuno Bay, South-Kivu, Congo - kab_022012_11.5m | ecosystem: Environmental > Aquatic > Freshwater > Lake | place: Democratic Republic of the Congo...
AAATACTCAGTTTTACATTTTCTCTGTTTTTTATTCTAAATTCTATTGTTGTTTTAGGATTAAAAGGATTAGGATAATTTTGATACAAGTCAAATTCATCAACAATAGTGCTTCGTGGTTCTTCTATACTCGTCAGATATATGACGGCAAAAATAGGTGTGTAATTATCAAAGTTATCATAGGTTATTTGTTTTATTTCTTTTGTTGCTACATCCACTGTATAAATTTGTTCTTTATAGTTTTGCACATTATTGCTGAAGATTATATTCGTGTCGTCATGTGACCAGGACAAGGATCCGTAGTCCGCCTTTATCCCAACGTTAGTTATTCTGTTCGTATCGGTACCATCACTCTTCATAGTATATATATCAAACTTATTTTGTTGAAGATTCAAAAATGCTATTCTTTTTTCATCACGTGAATAACGAGCGGAAAGATAAAGTGTCTGATAATTTGTCATTCTCATTCTTTCACTTCCATCGGGATTCATTGTGAATAATTCCCAATAATTATGAAGACTATCATCAAAATATTTTGTGCTGAATAATATTTTGTTCTTTTCAGCCGACCAATCAGAAGTGCCTTCATTATAAAAATGTGGGGTAAGTAGCTCTCTCTGGAAACCATATGAAGTGTCAGATTTTACTTTGTAAATTACTTCCGGTGTCCAATGGCTAAATTCAGTATAAACAATAAATGAATCATTCGGTGACCATGACGGGGAAACGCAATCATTTGAAGTCGGATAATATTTCCCATCGCTTCCTTTAAGTACTGAAACGATTTGATCTTCCTTAGTATCTATATTTAAGATGTGAATATTTTTATTATTTGTTGTGCGGGGATTATCCAAGCCGGTGTATGTAAGTCTTTTCCCATCGTGCGATATTCTAGGAAAATCTCCCAAAATCTTATCGCTTATTCGTGTAATATTACTTCCGTCCAAATCCATCATATACAAACTTGGGTCAAGAGAAGCGCTATCTCTAACAGAAGCGAAAATTATTTTTTCAACACCGTTTTGCTGTGAGTATGTGTTGAAAAGGAGAAGAGTGAGGAATATGCATGTAGTTATTATTTTCTTCATCTTTTTTTCAAATTATTTTTCACGTTTTATTTAAACAGTATATAATTAAACACAAAAACTTAAGCAAAGAACTAAATAAAGGAACGAGTAAGAATAATTTAATTTTTCTGAGATGACTTTACAGATAAAAAATATGAGAGTCAAGCAGAAAATGAAAATATTAGTATTTTTTTCATGTTCGGCTTCTCCGTATTTCCGGTTTGCTTCCGGCGGTTTTTTCTTCAGCAGATTATTTCCGCCGCCGCCGGACTGCGGTACGGGATTTGAAAAAAAGATTTTTATTCTGATCCGCTTCGTGCCTCCTTCGCGTAACTTCGTGACATGGTTTTTTTTGGTTACACAAAGGTTCTTCGCAAAGCGCACAAGTCCGTGAGTTATTATTTTTATTGAATTAGTTTTTACTTTTCCGATTTTACCGCACTAATTGTAAGAACTCAGGAAGGAAATATTTGGCAACCGAATTTTACCGGCTCCATTCAATTATCTTTTTCATTCACCATTCTTCATCGGTAACTAAAATACCTCGAACGAGGGATTGTCCTCTTTGCACTCCAACCATAATTTTCTATCGTCGTAAAAGAAGTTCTCGCACGCAGTAGAGTTCATTGTTTAGGAAGAAATGTCTTAACAAAAAATAAATCAACAACAAAAAGGAAAAGGTGCCGTAATGAAAATTTTTCTACAACAAGTTGGGCTGCTGTTCATGCTGCTCATCATTTCATCTTCTTTATCAAGTGCGCAAGTAGGCTGGTGGAAGTTTGACGATCCCGGAAATTTAACCGCCGCTGTTCAAGGATACGGCAGCAGTCTTGCTCTTACCGGAACGCAAACTGCAATCAGCGGACCAACCGTTACAAACGGAGCTGTTACCGTTCCCAAAGGAAGTTACTTAACGATGACGCACGGAATTAGCGCAAACGGCGGCGGTACAAAAGTAAACCGTTATTCGCTTCTTATTGATTTTAGAATTACTTCTACGGCATGGCACAATTTCTTTCAAGTTGATGAAGCTCCAACTACAAGCGACGGCGATTTTTTTATAAAACCGACCGGCGAGATGGGAACTTCCGGCGCAGGCTATTCAACATTTTTGGCGCAATTGAATGTTTGGTACCGATTGGTAATTACCATTGAGAACGGCGTTGCAAACAAATCGTACATCGACGGACAATTAATAAAAAATTGGAGCGCTTACGATATTGATACAAGGTATGCGCTTAATCCAACGCTATTACTTTTTGCCGATGATGACGGCGACGACGGCGATATTGATGTTGCAGAAGTTGCAATCTGGGATCGTCCCCTTTCCGCAGATGAAGTTACTGCGTTAGGCGCAGCAAGCGGCTCTTTGCCGGTTGAACTTTCTTCTTTTAGCGCTTCGCAGATAAATGAAAACGTTCTTCTTAACTGGGAAACCGCAACTGAAAAAAACAACAGCGGTTTTTCAATTGAAAGAAAAAACGAACGGAGCGATTGGATGATAGTTGGATTTATAAAAGGCAACGGAACTTCAACTGAAAAATACAATTACGCTTTTACCGATAAACATGTTCGCCCCGGAATGTATTCCTACCGCTTAAAACAAGTCGATCACGATGGAAGCTTCACTTACTCAAAAACGATTGAAGTACTCTTTGCGCCGACCGAATTTAAGTTGTACAACAATTACCCGAATCCGTTTAATCCATCCACAATTATTTCTTATGAACTTCCCGCAGATGCATTTGTTACGCTAAAAGTTTACGATGTAACCGGCGCTGTTGTTGCGGAAGTTGTAAATGAATTTCAAGTTGCCGGAAAATATACAAGAAGTTTCAACGCTTCATCGGCAAGCAATTCTTTACCGAGCGGCATTTACTTTGCCGAATTACGAGCTGCGGGACAAACTCAAAGAATTAAAATGATGTTATTGAAGTAGCATCTCCCATGCCCGAAGAGAGCGGATATTCATCTTTACTCCCGCTCTCTTTTTTTATTACGATTAGCTCAACGCAAAAGAAAAAGTTTTAACTTTGTCATCGGTATTCAACATCCTTTAAAAAATTTTATGAAAATACGTTCGCTTTTTAGAATTACGATTTTTATCGCGCTGCTCGGAAATGTTTTTGTAGTCGGACAACTCAATCCAATTCGCGTCGCATGTATCGGGAACAGCATCACAGCCGGCGCCGGTGAAACCGCCGATAAATCTTACCCGGTGCAATTAGGCAAGTTATTGGGTAGCCGCTACGAGGTAAAAAATTACGGCATCTCCGCAAGAACACTGCTGCGGAAGGGAGATTTTCCGTATTGGAAAGAGCAGTACCTGGTTCAGGCAGTTGAATATGAACCGCAGATCGTTATCATCAAACTGGGGACGAATGATACGAAGCCGCAAAACTGGATTTACAAAAATGAATTTTTTACCGACTACGTTGATTTGATAAATGAATTTAGAAAGAGCAGCGTTAAACCGCAGATTTTTATCAGTTATCCTTGTCCCGTATTTATGACGAATTGGGGAATCAGAGATTCAATTCTAAAGTTGGAAATTCCGATCATTGATTCAATAAGAAAATTCACACATACCGATTTAATCGATTTCAATACTCCGCTGTTGGATAGCAGCGCGTTATTTCCGGACGGCGTTCACCCGAATGCGAGAGGTTACCTGGTGATGGCGCAAATTGTAAAAAGTGCAATCATCGATAGTTCCTCCGGAAGAATTAGAACGTTCAATTCCGATAAAAGATCATTCGATAAAAACGAGCAGGTAAAACTTTACTGGGAAACTTCTCCCGGCTCTGAAGTAACTTTAAACGGAAATGTGGTGAAGGAAACCGATTCGCTGAAGGTTAATCCAACACAAACAACCGCCTATTTATTGATTGCAAAAGGGAAGAACCACAGCGACACGATCACCTGTACGCTTCAATTTTTGCCGCCGGGAAAAATAAAATCATTCTACGCAAAACCGCGTATGCTTGAACTCGGCGCAAACGATTCAACAAAAATTTTTTGGACAACAGCATCGGGATCGCAAGCGTTTTTTGATCAGTTGCCGGTTGAAGCGATTGGGATGAAAATAGTTTCTCCGGCATCAACACAATTTTATAAATTAACTACCACCGGCGATACTTCGGATGCGAAAGAAATCTCGATTCAAGTTTTACCGGCAGAACAACTAAACCGTGCGCTGGATGGAATAGTAAAATCTTCTACTGCGGCAAAATATTTTCCGGCTGTAAATGCCGTTGACGGCGACACATCAACATGCTGGAAAAGCCGGAACGAATCTTCTCCCTGGGTCTATCTTGATTTTGAAAAAGTTGTTGAATTCAAGCGGGTGATTTTACACTGGGGAAAAAATTACGCAAAAGCGTATCGTTTGCAGGCGGTAAGCGAAAGCGGCGCACTCACCACCATTTACACGCAGAATAACGGCGGCGGCGGCGTTGAAGAGGTGTCGGGGCTTTCCGGCAGCGGAAGATATTTACGTTTGCTTTGTACGGTTAAAGCCATTGCGGATTCCGGTTACATGCTGAATGAATTTGAAATTTATCTCCAAAAGAAAAATACCGCAATTGAGCAAACAGCAAATGCTGATTATGATTTTCAGCTTTTCCAAAATTTTCCAAATCCTTTCAATCCGCAAACCACCATCAGTTATCAACTGAAAGAAAAAAGTTTTGTTACGCTAAAAATATTTGATCTGCTTGGTAACGAAGTTGCAACGCTGGTTAATGAAAGTAAGAACGCCGGAAGTTACACGGAAGAATTCAATTTTATAAAAGGAGCGGGAAGAGAAAATTCAAATGGAATAAACGCCAAACGCTCGTACGCCTCGGGTGTTTATTTTTATCAACTTAGCGCAACAGCCGGCGGCAAGAATTTTATTCAAACAAAAAAAATGATCGCTCTTAAATAGCAGCTTAACGCAAGCTGCGTGTTAGTACATTAGTTGAAATCAGAAATCAGTCCGCCGCCGCCGGATGAGAATGGAATTTCTTTTGTCTTTTGTTTTTTTTGATTTTTGACTTTTGAATTTTGACTTTTGAATTTTGACTTTTAACTCCTGATGATCACCTTTGACGCCATCCGGCATTGCGGAACACTGCAGGACTTCCAACTGAAAAATTTTTTGTTCCGGCTTGTTCAGGTTACAACATTGAAAGCATCACATCAAAATACCTCGAACGAGGGATTGAGGCACTTCAACCCGCGCCTTATGTTTGTATCAAGAAGAGTCATCTTCTTCGATCAATTAAAAAAAAGCATATCAATCAATTTTATTAGGTGAAGCATGAAACGTGTCTCATTACTTTCTTTGTTCTTTGTTGCACTCTGCAGCTCAATGTTTTATTCGCAAATACCGGCGCGCGCCGGGTGGTGGAAGTTTGACGATGCAACGAATCCCTTAAAAGCCGAACAAGGGAATGGAACGGATTTGCAATTAGTCGGAACGCATCAAATGATTGATGGACCCGAGACCGGAAATGATGCCGTAAGAATTGATGTCGGAAGCCATTATAAAATGCGGCATGGCATTCAGCCGAATCTTGGCGGAAAGTTTGTTAATGAATATTCTCTTCAAATTGATTTTCGCGTTGCCGCAACTAATATCTGGCATTGTTTTTTTCAAGTTTCTCCGGCGAATAATAACGACGGTGACTGCTTCATCAATAAAACAGGAAACATCGGCGTTGGTTCAACCGGCTATTCCGCCCACACAATTACTTCGAATGAATGGTACCGCCTGGTTATTTCGGTTAAGAACGGAACGCAGTTCAAATATTATTTAGACGGACAACTTTTTCATGAAGCCGGTGCGCAAGCGATTGACGGAAGATTCGGACTTGATAGTTTGCTGCTGGTGTTTGCAGATGAAGACGGCGAAGACGGTTTAATTGATTGTGCCGAACTTGCGGTTTGGGATCGTGCGCTTACGCCGGAAGAAGTGATGTCGCTCGGAAGTTTTCATGCAATTGATACTACTCCGCCGAATGCCGTAAGCGCGTTATCGGTTTCTCCGCTATCGTATCAAAATTTACTCACATGGTCCGATGTGCAGGGAGAAACCGGCGCAACGTATGACGTTTATTATTCCGAAAATCCGATTACCGATATTACAAAAGCTGAAGTGCTCAAACTAAAAATTCCGGAAGGGACGCAATATCTTGAACATATTCTTCGCTCTCCAAAAGTTGATAAAGATTTAACCTACTATTACGCCATCGTGTGCAGAGATTATTCAGGCAATCCTTCTGTGCCGTTTTCGTTGAATACCGCTTTCACCAATAAAGGAAAGGGCGTTCCGACTATTGCCAATTCTGCGCCGGTAAGTTTTATTGCCGACGGCGATCTTTCCGAGTGGTCAACAATTCCGCCGATACGAATTATTCAATCCGAAGGAACCGGATTTGTTGTTGCCAACAGTTCGTTTGACGGCGACCAGGATTGCAGCGCGTTAGCCTACATAGCCTTCGACAACGATAATTTGTACTTTGCCGTTGATGTTACCGACGACATTTACAGCTGGACTTCGCGAACCGATCCGTGGATGAACGACGCCGTTGATCTCTTTATCGGATTATTCGATTCGCACAATACAAATTTTTCAAGTTATCAGCGCGGAGCTACTCCTCATTATCAAATGCGGTTTGATGAACAGAAAGTTACCTGCGACGGCAGCGACAGTCTGTTGTTCATCGGTTCAAATTATTTCTTTCTGCAGAAATTTACTCCCGGCTACATTATTGAAGCGAAGATTCCCCTACTTGATATTGCTAAAAAGCGAAATTATAATTATACCGGAATACGCGACAGCGTTTTTCACCCGGTGGAAGGAATGAAAATTCCAATCGACTTTTCGATTAACGATGCCGACGCTACCGGCAACAGAGAATTAGTTTTTACCTATTCGCCTTTTAACGAAGATCAATCATGGAATAATACATCCAGATGGTTATGGACGTGGATCGGTGATAAAATGTCGGTTGATGATGTACGCGATGCTTCGGTTGCTTCTTCATTTACGTTAATGCAGAACTATCCCAACCCGTTCAATCCATCAACAAAGATAACGTACACGTTAGAGCATCCGGAATTGGTAAGCTTAAAAATTTATGATATGCTCGGGCGGGAAGTTGCGGAGCTGGTAAACCAATCCGAAACGGCTGGCAGCCACACGGTTACCTTTAACGCCGCCAATCTTGCCAGCGGAATGTACTGCTACAAATTGGAAGCAGGTTCCTTCCGCAGCATTAAAAAATTGATGCTGGTAAAGTAAACAAACAGTGCGGTAGAATGTGCCGGCTAATGGATTATCAATTTAAATAAGGTTTTGTATGAAGCGTTGTTCACTCGTGTTTCTCTTTTTTTCTGTTCTACTTTCATCATTTGTGTCTGCACAACTTCCGGCGCGTAAAGGCTGGTGGAAATTTGACGATGCGGCTAATCCTTTAAAAGCTGAATCAGGTTACGGCAAAAATTTAGAGCTTGTCGGCACCCATCAACTTACCAATGGACCGCAGGCGGGAAGCGGTGCAGTGAAAATTGGAGTTGGAAGTTATTACAAAATGTCACACGCTATGCTGCCAAACGGCGGCGGCTCTTTTATTAACGAGTATTCAATCCAGATTGATTTTACAATTCCGGCAATTGACGGTTGGCGCTGCTTTTTTCAAATTAGCCCAGCGAACAATAACGACGGCGATTGTTTCATCAACACCGCCGGAAATATTGGAACCGCTTCAACCGGATATTCTGCCTACGCCGTAAAAGCAAATGAGTGGTACCGGATGGTAATTTCCGTAAAAAACGGCGCGCAGTATAATTTTTATTTGGACGGGCAACTGTTAAAATCGGGAACGGTTCAGCCGGTTGACGGACGTTTTGCACTCGACAGTCTTTTGCTTTTATTTGCCGATAACGATGGTGAAGATAAAGATATCGTTTGCTCGGAAGTTGGTATCTGGGATAAAACGCTCACGGAAAATGAAGTAAAATCTTTGGGAGGTTTCGGGCATCAAGTCTCCGCGCCGGCTACCACACAATTAATACTCATTCCTTATCTGCAAGAGCCGATGACAAATTCAATGTACGTCTGCTGGCATGATACGGCATCAACGCTCACTTCAGTTGAATATGGAACAACCTCCGCGTTGGGACAAACTACTGCCGGAACGAATGAAATAATTACCGCGCCGTACCGGTGGCATTCTGTAAAATTAACCGGACTGCAGGCGAACACGGAATATTTTTACAAAGCCGTTAGCGGCAGCGGCTCTTCCAAAGTTTATTCTTTTAAAACGCTTCCCGATAGCACATACAACGGCAAGATTAGATTTTTGCTTTTAAGCGATACGCACAGCACCGATACCACAATGGCGGTTAAGGTGATTAAAGAAGCGAAAAAGAAAATGCAGCAGCTTTACGGAAATGATATTCAAAATCAAATTAACATGGTTCTGCATTCGGGTGATCTGGTGGTTGACGGCAGCAACATCATTCAATACACCGACGAATATTTTGCGCCGATGTCGCCGCTTTCTCCAACGATTCCGTTTATGACCATCACGGGGAATCACGAAGGTGAGAACCAAAATTATTACAAGTATATGCACTATGATGATGTTTCGCCTGTGCCGGCTGCGAGTGAAAAATTTTGGTCGCTGCGGATGGCGAACACTCTTTTCATCGGTTTAAATACAAATGCGATTTCAACAATCGGAAGCCTGCAGAAAATTTTATTGGAACAAATGCTTGCCAAAGCCGAAGCTGATTCGACAATCGATTTTGTGTTTGTTATTTCCCATCACTTTTCGGTAACCGAGTTATGGGGAGAAGGAATCTCTTTTGACGGCGGACCGAACTATATCAAAAATAATGTTTACCCGTTATTAAAAAAATATTCGAAAGTAGTGCAGCATTCATACGGACACACGCACGGATTTGAAAGAGGAACGGTTGAATCGGAAGCCGTTAATTCGCGGGGCGATTTTAGAATGGTCTGCGGCGGCGGCGGCGGAGGTCCAACCGACCGTTGGGGTGCGTACAAGAATACCGATTTTCCGGAAATTCAAATTACGATGGATGATTACTTTTATCAGATCATCGAAATTGATGCGGCGGCTCAAACGTTTGAATCATCAATGTACAGTTTGGGTAACGCAAGCAAGAGCAGAGATTCTGAGTTGAGAGATAGATGGTATCGCAAAGCGAATCAGCCCGCCCCGGCAAATCCGGTTACAGGTGCGCCGATTGTTGATACAAATAAAATTACGTTCAACACTTCAAAAATCAGCGGCGACTCTCTGATGACGGTGAAAATTCAGGTTGCAGAGAATGAAACTTTTTCTCCGTCGGTAATTGATACGATGATCCATTGGACGGACATTTACGGTGTTGATGCGGGATTTAATCCGATTAATTTAAATGCCGGTCTTGACTTAACGAAAGTATCTTTCGCAGCAAAAAGATTTACCAGCGGTAAGTTATATTATTACCGCGTTAAGTACCGCGATCATAATTTGAAATGGTCGGGATGGTCAAACTCAACTTCGTTCAATTCGGTAAGCGAAATAACCGACAGAACGATGCCCACCGTTTACGCGCTGGAACAGAATTATCCGAATCCTTTTAACCCGGTTACAAAAATAACGTACCAACTGCCAAAGGCTGGATTTGTCTCTCTCAAAATTTACGATGTGCTTGGAAATGAAGTAGCGGCATTGGTAAATGAAGAGCAGTCGGCAGGAATTTATCAATCGGTTTTTGACGGAACCCTTTTGAGCAGCGGCGTTTATTTTTACCGGATCCAGGCGGGAACGTTTGTTCAGACTAAAAAATTGATCTTAATGAAATAGGCTTTGTTGTTAGTTGTGATGAGCGCGAGCCTTTCTTCGGAAAGGCTTGTTGCGTTTTATGTTGAGTACAAAGAAGAAGAACGCATTAAATTTTACGGATGATAAATTGTTTTCGAAAATTTATTTTGTGAGTATATTGGAAAACAGATACCTCTCATTCCGGATAGAAACCTGATGCGACAGGATTGCGAATTCAAACAAAGTAATAATAGAAAACTAACTCACCTTACGCAGTTGTAGGGCGATTCTCAGCTTGCCCCGCCCCGGCGGTGGAATCGCCCACGCGTTTTGTTTTCAAAATATCTATTTTCGAGCGAAACGGTCCGCCGCCGGCGGATTCGCTCTACAATTATGCGTAAGGTGCGACTAATTGACTTTTAGTTTTCAGCTTAGGAAATGCCACGAACGTGGTATAGTTTTACTACCCTCAATAAAGTATTTTAATGAGGAATTCAATTGAAAAAAGATACCAATTAAGAAGCGATAAAGAAGAAAAAAACTTGATGAAAAAATTTACAATTGTCCGCTCCGCCGTTCTCCTCTTCATTTTTACTGCTGCGGCTTTTGCCCAGCCGGTGAGAGTGATGACGTTTAATATCAGACTTGATATTCCGATTGACGGAGTAAATAATTGGAAATACCGCAAGGCAAATTTAGTAAGCGTGATACGATCGCACCAAGCCGATATTGTAGGTTTGCAGGAAGCTCAACTGCACCAGATTGATTACATCAGCAAAGCCTTACCGGAATATGCCTGGTTTGGAGTTGGGCGCGACGACGGGAAACTTCAGGGAGAGTTCACCGCAATTTTTTATAAGAAAGATCGGTTTGACACGCTAACAACTTCTACGTTTTGGTGTTCGCCAACTCCGGAACGTCCCGGATTAGGATGGGACGCTGCTTATCAAAGAATTACAACGTTTGGAAAGTTTAAAGACAAACTAAATGGAAAAACCTTTTTCTTGTTCAACACCCATTTGGATAATGAAGGCGCCATGGCGCGATTAGAAAGCGCTAAACTTATCAAGCAGAAAATTCGTTCGCTTTGCGGAGACTTCCCCGTTATTTTAACCGGCGATTTCAATTCTACTCCTTCTTCCGATCCGTATAAATTTATTACTTCAAAAACGAAAAGCGATACCTTGTCTTGGCTTTTTGATTCGCGCTTCATTGCTCAAAGCAAGCCGTATGGTCCTAACGGAACATTTACGGGATTTGATCTCAACGCAAAATCACCGGCAACCATCGATTTTATTTTTGTACGGAAAGGTATTTTTGTTTTATCTCACGGTACACTTTCGGATTCATTTGATGGGTATCTTCCGTCCGATCACTATCCCGTTTTTGCGGAACTTGTTTTCTAATTTTTAGACAGCTTTTGTTTTTAGTAAATCTGTTGGAATTTATTGTTGTGTGCATTAAGTTAGTATCCCACGAACGTACGATTGCTTCCGCTCTGCGGTACGATAATTTTCTTTCAATATAAAAATCAGTTCTCTTACAATGATGTTTTAGCATCCCGAACAATTTTAGAATTTTAATTTAGATAAAAGGAGAAGACAGATGAAAAAATGGTTTCAAGTAAGCTTAACAGTTTTTGCGTTGCTTTTTAGCGTCAACGCATCCGCCGCCGGAGTAAAAGTGATCGCACATAGAGGCGGCTCGCTTTTAGCTCCCGAAAACACTCTGGCTGCATTTAAAAATGCTATCGCTTTAAAAGCCGATTACATCGAACTTGATGTACAACTTTCCAGCGACGACTCGTTACTGATTATGCACGACGGCACGATCGACCGCACCACCAACGGCACAGGCGGCATTAGATCAAAAACGTATGCCCAATTGCGCACGTATGACGCCGGTATAAAATTCAGCGCTGCGTACACCGGAGAAAAAATTCCAACCCTGTCTGAAGTTTTTGCCGAGATTGTAAAAAGCGGAAATACCACTATCGGACTTGCGCCGGAGTTTAAATCTACCGAAGCCAACGTTGTTCAATTAGTTGTTGCCGAAGTTCAAAAATGGAATTTGCAAAGCAGAGTTGTTCTTTCAAGTTTTAATTTGAATCAACTTGCGGCAGTTAAAAATTTAGACCCTACGATTCGGGTTCAAGTTTACGGCTCCGCATCCAACACCATGATTGACGGATTAAAAACCATTAAAGGCGATTGGATCGGCAGTGATGTAACTAATATCGGCGTTGTGAACTATGCGCATACTCAAGGAATTATTTTTAACAGTTGGACAATTAACAGCGCCAGCCAGATGCTTGCGATGATGGCATTTGGTGTTGACGGAATTATCTCCGACGACCCAAAAACATTGATTGCGGTTAGCGATACATCCGCACCAACAGACGTATCCGTAAATACTCCTACCGCTGTTGAAACAAAAGTTACGCTATCATGGCTGAAGGCGGAAGACCTCCAAAGCGGAGTGGCTAATTATCTTATTTATCGCGATGTTACTCCGGCACCAACCACTTTACTCGCCACTGTGTTAGGAACCGTTACCGAATATGTAGATCAGACGAATACGGAAAATCAAATTTATTATTACAGAATAAAAGCAAAGAATACGGCGGGAGTTTTAAGCGCACATTACAGCAACGAGGTTTCTATCACCACTTCTCCCGATTTAACCAAACCCACGGTAGCTTATGTTACATCAAGTGGTGATACTTCAAATGTAATTGTGGAATTCAGCGAGAGGGTTGATCGGACAAAAGCCGAAACTTCCGGAAATTATTCGATCGATAAATCGGTGCTTGTTACGGGCGCAAAACTTTTGTTGGATTCGCGTCAAGTTCTTTTAACCACAACAAAAATGGAAGATACCACCTATACCATCACCGTTAAAAACGTAATCGATAGAGCAGTTGTACCAAATATAATGGCGGCAAGTTCTACCATCTTTCGGCATAAAAATATTTCAGCCGATATTGTTGCATATTATAAATTAGATGAGACCCAAATGGTTGGCGCCGATACGCTTATTTATGACGCTTCACCAAATGCTAACAATGGCGTTGCTTTAAATGGTCCCGTGGTAAGCGAAGGCGTACTTGGTAACGCCCTTACGTTTGACGGCGTTAATGATTATGTCCAATTTCAGTCCACTCCTTCATTTGATCTTCCTTCCGGATTGGTGTCTATTTCACTTTGGACAAAATTAGCGTATCTCCCCACCGAACTTCCGGGTGCATTTGGCGCGCTGTTTGATTCCGAAACCGATAATTATGTTATTTATGAAGATAGAGGAAATAATCAACTGAGGTTTAAAGTAACCACCACTAACGGCGCTGCGCGTCCCGGCATCGGCGCCGCCGATTTGAAAACAGGTGAATGGCTTCACATTGTTGGCGTGTATGACGGCACGAACGCTAAAATATATTTAAATGGCATTTTGAAAAGCTCTCTTGGCGTTACTGGAATGGTAAAGACCGGGCAAGTTGCAATGCTCGGAAAAAGCTCAACATCTTCTCCTACTTTTTTTAAAGGAAGTATTGATAACGTTCAAATTTTTAACAGAGCTTTATCTTACCAGGAAGTTGTCGGATTGTTTACGGATATTAAAGGAAAAGCCGATACAAACCTCGTATCGGTTAAATCAGAAGAACTACTTCCGGATGAATTTACTCTTTCGCAAAATTATCCGAATCCTTTTAATCCCGAAACAAAGTTGAAATACCGTCTTCCGGTAAGCGGAAAAGTAACGTTGAAAGTATTTGATCTACTCGGAAGAGAAGTGGTTACGCTGGTTGATGAAGTAAAGGAAACCGGTACGTATGAGGTTTCCTTTAATGGAACACAACTCGCAAGCGGAGTTTATTTTTATAGATTACAATCAGGTAACTTTGTAAGTATCAAGAAAATGATGCTGCTGAAGTAGAAACCAAACCTCACCCTTACCCTCTCCTTGGCGAGTTGAAGTATAGTTCGCAAAGGAGAGGGTGCCGCTCGGTTTTTATTGCGCTTCGGCAAATCCGTACCGCAGATTATTAATCTGCGATACTTAAGTTATAGCGCTTTAAATTTCATCCCAAAATTATGAGAGAGTTAAAAGGTGGAGAGAAGGTGTTTGATGCAGAGACACAAAATTGAGCGCAGCGAAAGATTTGAATTCGATTTCTATAACGTGGTCTTGCGGATTTTTTTTTATTCACTCACCTTACGCATTCTTGTAGAGCGAATCCGCCGGCGGCGGACCGTTTCGCTCGAAAATAGATATTTTGAAAACAAAACGCGTGGGCGATTCCACCGCCGGGGCGGGGCAAGCTGAGAATCGCCCTACAATTGTGTAAGGTGAGTTATTCAGACAATTTTCGAAAAAAATTGTACATTAAATCGCTCTTTTTTTCGACTACCTATTATTTAAAATCACTTACTTGACTTAGTTATGAAAAACATTTACACACCGAAATCAGCCCTCATAAAATTGTTCTTATTGCTCATCCTTTCAGCTCAGGCAGAGGCGCAAGTCATTCAGTTGCCGGATGAATGGAAGTTTAAAATGGGTGACAATAGTGATTGGGCAAACGCAGCGTTTGATGATTCTTTATGGGCGACAAAGAAGGTTGGTAGCAGTTGGGCGGCAACCGGCGAAAAAGAAAATGTTTTTGCATGGTATCGCACAAAAATAATTATTCCCTCCGACATGCGAAAAGCAATCGAAAATGGAAATGGCATAAAACTTAATCTTGGAAAGATTGATGACGTTGATCAAACTTTTTTCAATGGAAAATGTATCGGGCAGTCTGGCTCTCCTCCGCCAAATTATCAAACCAAATGGGATGAAGAACGACACTACATTGTTTCGCCTGATGAAATTCGGTATGATAAAGAAAATGTTATTTCGGTTAGAGTGTTCAGCCCCGATATTGGAGGCATCGGAATGTACCAGGGTCCATATACCTGTAACGTTTTACAATGGGCTGATTATGTTTCTGCCTCGCAAACAATTAAAAGAACAACCGGGAATGCATTTATTACCACATTGAGTTTTACGAATAAGCGAAACATTCCTTTTAACGGAACGATGGAATATTTTGTGCGCGACAGATTTAATCACGAATTGCATAAAGTAAAAAAAGAAATCCACATTCAACCGGATTCTTCAAAAGGTCATCTTTTTACTTTTGCAGTGTATCAACCCGGAAAAGTGAAGTTCGTTAAAGTCGGTTACCGGTTCACCGAAAAGGAAACACAAAATGTTATTGAGAACGAACAATTCTATTTAGCGGATAAACAAATAGAAATTAAATCTGCCCGCGAACCAAATCCGATTGTAAAAAATAAAATATCCGACGTGTTTACTTCTCTGTCTTTTCAAGAACAGCATTTAAAGGGATACCTTGAAAATCGGTATTTGCAAAATTTTGAACAACGTCTTATCAACGTTGATGAGAAGGGAATAATCAATGCATATCTTCAGAGACCGGGGAGCCATCCATGGATTGGCGAACACATTGGTAAGTATTTGGAAGCCGCATCGAACGCATGGAAATATACACACGATTCCCGGTTGAAAAAACACATTGATAGAATGATGTACTCTCTTATCAATTCGCAATTAGAAGATGGATATTTGGGAACGTACGTTCCAAGTGAATATTGGACGAGCTGGGATGTGTGGTCCCACAAGTATAACCTTTACGGATTGCTCGGTTATTATTCGGCAACTGCATATCAGCCTGCATTGGATGCATGCAAAAAGATTGGCGATTTAATGTGTAACACGTTCGGCAGCAAACCGGGGCAGCGTGATATTATTCTTGCCGGAACCCACGCGGGAATGGCGGCAACAAGCATCTTAGACCCGATGGTGGAGTTATATAAGTTTACCGGTGAGAAAAAATATTTAGACTTCTGCTATTACCTTGTTGATGCCTACGAGCAAAAAAATGGGCCTAAAATTATCAGTTCATTATTGGAAACAGGAAAGGTAAATAAGGTTGCAAATGGAAAAACGTACGAGATGCTTTCAAATCTTGTCGGATTAGTTAATTTATATCAGGTTACCGGCGATGATAAATTTTTGCAGCCCGCGGTGATCGCATGGAATGATGTGGTGAACAAAAGACTTTATCTTACCGGAACAACAAGTTCGTGGGAACATTTTCAAAATGATGATGTGCTGCCCGGAGGCGAAGATGATCATGTTGGTGAAGGATGCGTGACGGTTACATGGATTCAATTAAATCATAAACTTTTAACGGTTACCGGTGAACTTAAATATGCGGAACAAATTGAAAAAACATTCTATAATCATTTATTAGGCGCGGAAAATCCTGTTGATGGATGTATCAGTGATTATACGCCGCTGATGGGGAAAAAACCTTTTATCCGAAATATAAGTTGTTGTCAATCAAGCGTTCCCCGCGGTATTGCAATGCTACCCTACTTTACGTTTGGAAATATAAATTCGGTACCAACGCTGCTGCTGTATGAACCGGCATCGTATAATGAAACCATCTCAGCCTCCGGCAAAAAAATAAATATATCGCTTGAGGTGAAAGGACGTTTCCCTGAAAGCGGAGACGTTACAATTATTTTGAATGCATCTCAATCCGACTCTTTTTCCATCGCTCTCCGCGTACCAACGTGGTGTACTTCGTTTATAGCTAATGTAGGGGGTGAAACCTTTCATGGAATTCCGGGGCAAACCTTTACGATGACTCGCAGATGGAAAATGAAAAACAAAATACAGATATCGTTTGCTATGCCGGTGCAGATAATTCCCGGCGGTAAAAGTTATCCCGGACAAATAGCTTTTCAAAGAGGACCGCAAATTTTAGCGTTCGATAATTCTTTAAATACAGCGCTGCAAAAGGAGATTCAGGTAAACTCAAAGCAAAAGTTTTTTGTTGAAGACCCTACCGGTGAAAATAATTCTGCGTTACTACCCAAACTATGGAAAGGAAACCATGCATATTCCGTAAATCTTGTAGGCAAAAAAAGAGATGCAAAAGAAGAAGTGATGGTGCTCGTTCCGTTTGCAGATGCGAGTCAAATGGGAAGTGAAATAAAAGTGTGGCTGCCATTGGAAGTACAAAAAAAATAAGAGCGCTTCCGAATTTTATCTATCTTTTTGTAAAGTGAAACGTAATGCCCGCGCCTTAAGAATGATTATCCAAGGTGTTGGCAATTACCTTCAGCAGCGCTTCCTTGGTAAATGGTTTCGAGAGATAATCATCGCACCCGGCAGCAAATGCATTTTGTTTATCGGCGTCAAATGCGTGTGCGGTAATGGCTATTACCGGAATATGCCGGTACGCGTTTAACGCTTTCAACTCTCTTGTTAAATCCAATCCGTTTTTCGTTCCGCTGATGGAAATATCCATAAGAATAAGCGAAACATTTTCGGTCCGGAGTTTTTCCATTACCTGGTCGGCGGAACTTGTAATTATACCGGTGTAAAGATTTTTAATGAATTGGTTGATCGTAATTTGGTTTATCGGGTCATCTTCTACAATAAGAACTTTTTGTTTCACTTTCTGAGCTGATGAATTTTCTGCGCCGGTCTTTTCTTTTGAACCGTTGTTCGCATTCAATTTGGGAGAAGATTTTTTTTCAGATTGAATAACGTTAAACACAACGCTAAAAACGCTCCCTTCGCCTTTTTTACTTTTTATTGAGATGCGGGCGTTGTTGAGGTCTAAAAATTTCTTCACGAGCGAAAGTCCTAACCCGACGCCTTCATACGCTCTGCCGTAACCCATTTCTTCCTGCCGGTAAGGCTCAAATAAATAGGGGAGATACTCTTCGTTCATTCCAATTCCGGTGTCTCTAACTTCAAGCAGCACTTCCGCTGCGCCGCCGGTTGAAAGAACAACGGTTACCGATCCGGCTTTGGTATATTTAATTGCGTTATCAATTAAGTTGGAAATAGAATGCGATACCGTGTATTCATCGGCAAAAAGAATTGCTTCGCCAAAATGATTTTCAAAATTCAATTTAAGCGATGCCCCTTTTGCGAATGGTTGAAAATCTTTTACCAGGCTTTCACAAATAGATGAGAGATTGATCATCTTCGGTTCGATTGGAAAATCGCCCGACTGCAAACGCGAGAAATTTAAGATCATATCGATGGTTCTTATAATACGCTGGCTTGAACGATCAATCCCTTCAAAGAAAAATTCTTCTTCCGCGGTGATGTATTGCGAGAATGTATCTTTGATGATGCTTGTTATTCCGAGTATTCCGTTCAGCGGCGTACGTATTTCGTGCGACATGTTGGCAATAAAACCATCTTTAACGCTGTTTGCTTTTTCGGCATTTTCTTTTGCGGCAATCAATTCTTCCGTCATCCGTTTACGCGCGGAAATATCGCGTATAATTAATTGCACTGCGTTATGATGTTCAAACTTGATTGACATTGCCTTTACTTCAACATCAACGGCTTCTCCGTTAAAGCGGATAAATTTTTCTTCCGCAGGCGGCAGTACAACGCTTTCGCTCATCACCTGCTTCATTCGTTCAAGCACCATTTGGCGGCTGCCGGGGTGCACAAAACTCATCACCGGTTTACCGAGAAGTTCTTCCCGGTTTTTTGCGCCCATCAGTCTTACGCATTCATTATTCAGAAAAACGATTTTTCCTTCAACATAAATGGCAATTGCGTCGGGGGAATTTTCCACCAGCTCGCGATATTTTAATTCGCTTTCCTTTAAAGTATCCGCCGCAAGTTTCTGATGAGTTATATCGCGCCAAACCGTATAAAATGATTGCTTCCCTTTTATCGTAATTGAGGTAAGCATTACTTCAACGGGAAATTCCGTTCCGTCGGCTTTAAGATGAATCCATTCAAACCGGTTGTATCCGTCGCGTATCGCTTTCAAGATCATCTGCTCACCTTTTTGAGCAGATAGCGTTCCGCAAGGCTGATATTCGGGTGAAAGTTCCCATGGTTGTTTTTTTAGAAATTCCGCTCTTGTTGAATATCCAAGCAGCGAAACGGTTGATTGGTTGCATGCAAAAAAGCCGTTGTCGTCAAGAAGTAAAATCGGGTCGGCGGACTCTTCGAAGAGTCGTTTAAAAGTAGTTTCGCTTTCTTCCAGCGCCGACTCTGCTTCTTTCCGCTCGGTTATATTTCGTGCAACAACGTGAAATCCTTCTACTTCCTTTTCATTTTTAAGAAGCTGAATATTTTCTTCAAGCCAGATGGTTCTGCCGTCTTTCGTAAATGTTTTTACTTCCAACAGGGCAAGCGGGTTTAACGAGTTGAATTGTTTGTTATAAATTTTGAAAGTATGTTCTCGTTGTTCGGGAACGATGAAGTCGAGATAATGAATTCGCGAAAGGTCTTTCTGCGGGTCGCAAAATAATTTTAATCCAACCGGATTTGCATACACAAGGTAGCCTTTGGAATCCGTAGTAAAAATAATATCCGAAGCAATATCAACCAACTTGCGGTAATTTTCTTCACTCACCATCAACGCTTCTTCAGCTCTTTTTTGATAAATCGCAAACGCAATTGTTGAGCTGAAAGTTTTTAACAAGTGCATTTCGTTTTCGGTAAATTGATGAAGCGCGTTGTAATACACCATCACCTTTCCGATGAGCGCGCCTTGATTGACAAGAGGAATAAAAGCTAAAGAGCGGATTCCTTCGTTTAAAATTACCGTCTGTAATTCATGCAACTCTTTTTCGCGTTCAACGTTGGTAACAAAAACAGGTTCCGGATTTGCCGTATCAAGTTTCCAGGGGGAATGCCCTTCGCACGCTTTTCTATACGTGTCCGAAAGATTTCGCCACGCAACAAACTTCATTACGCCGTGTTCATCAAAAAGAAGTAATGCAGCGCGGTTAGCGTTTAAGGAAAAGAGAATGGAATCAATCGCTTTGTCATATACTTTTTCTAACGATTCCGCCCGGCTTACTACATTTGTAAAGATGAATAAGTGAGAAAGATTTTCGTACTGCTTTTTTAATTTTTCATCGGCTTGATTTTTAGAAGTGATATCCCGGTTGCTTACGCGTCTTCCTCTGTAAATTTTATTTTCATCGTAAATTGCTCTGCAGAGATGAGCAACAACCGCAACCATGCCGTCTTTGCCGATGATTCTAAATTCGATATCTTCAGCGCCTTCATGCGCGGCGTTGAGGTCGGATGCTTTGTGATGGTCGCGGAAAATTTTAACGTCGTCCGGATGAATCATTTTATTCAGCAGCTCGGGATCGGCGATAATTTCTTCTTGCGTGTATCCCGTAATTCTAAAACAAGAAGGAGAAGTATAGATAACTTCACCGGTTTCACTCTGCCAATATTCCCAATCATAAGTAAAATCGGCTAACGTTCTAAATTTGGATTCGTTTTCCCGCAGCGCTTCAAGCGTTTTTTTCCGCTCGTTATGATAAAGCGCAATGGCTACCTGATCTGCTAATTGTGAAGCGAAGGTAATTTCTTCCGCTTCCCATTTGTGCGGAACGTTTACATGTTCAAAACAGAGTGAGCCAAGATTTTTTCCGCCGAACCGTATCACCGCATCCAGCATGGAAGTAATATTATTTGGTTTAAGATATCCTTCCACATATCCGGCTGTTCGCGGATCGGTTAAAGGATTGTCGGCGTCGACAAATTTTTCGGTCTTTAAATAGGTGAATTCATTTTGAAATTCTTCTTCTTTAAGAACGCCTCCATGCGTATGCAGATTTTTCGAGAGTTGAAATAAGTCGGTGCAAATAAGTTCAGATTGATCGGAGTTAAACAGCCACACGCTGATGCGTTCGATGTTTAATGCCTCTGCTACGCTTTCATTCAGTTCCGAAGCGAACTCCTTTAAATTTCCCTCGATCAACGAAGGAGAGACGGTTAGTTTAGCCACAACCTCGTGCAGGCGCATAGTAGTTTGATGGCGTGCGCGGAGCGCTTCTTCGGCGCGTTTTTGATCTTCGAGGAGGCTGAGTAACACGCGTCTTGAGCGTTCCGATTCTTCTAATAGCTTATTAGTCTGCACATTCATTTCTTACTCTAATTACTTTTTTGAGTTGTAGTTGATCCGTCTCTCTTCCACATAAAAATTACGCTTCATATCTGCGTGGTTTTCCCGCCGAAGTTAAAAGTTCATTCACTTCTTTTTTCATTTCGATGATGCGTTCTTCTCTTCCGATTGTGGAAGCATACCATTTTTGTAATTCATCCATCTGTGTTTTTATTTTTTCTTCCGCTTTTTTGCGCTCATCAATATTGCGCATAATAAAATGGACTTCCGCAACGTTCTCATTTTCAATTATTGGTTTTGCAACCACTTCTACCCAAAACGGGTCGTGGTCTTTCGGAAGAAAATGAAACTCGTATGAGATGGTTTCTTTTTCATTGATGATCTTCTTGAATAAAGCAAAAGCATTTTCTTTTTCAATTTCGTCGGCAAAATATTTTGAAAAATGTTCTCCTTCAATTTCAGTCACCGTAAACCCGCTGAATCTTTTTGTCGATGCGCTGATGTATGTTAAACGCCCATCGGGATTTAAGGTTCCGACCATATCTTGAGCATTCTCAACCAACAGCCGGTATTTTTCTTCGCTCTCTTTTAACTTAGCTTCTGCAAGCTTTCGTTCTGTTATGTCCCGTGCGATTGAAATAAATCCGGTTAACGTACCATTGATGAGAATCGGCGAGGTGGCTGATTCAATCGGGAAGACGTTTCCTTTCCCATCGATTAATTCAAGCTCGGAGATGCGCCGTTCAAGAAAACCGGCTTCGCGTTCACGTAGATTTCTCTTTAAACCTTCGTGATACTTTTGAGGAATAAAAGTAAAAAGACTTTTTCCGTAGTAGTCGTTTTTACTCAGATTAAGAATCGATAAACCGGCTTGATTTAAATACGTTATTTTCCCATCAAAGGCATAAGAAACAATGATATCTACGGCGGTATCGGTAAGCGTTCTATATTTTTCTTCACTCTCTTCAAGCGTTGTCAGATACGAATTCTTTTCTTCTTCAGCCCGTTTCTGATCACTAATATCAATGGCAACGGAAAGGATGCCTTTATTCCCATCGGGCAACGTAACCACAGATTCCTTTAAATGAAAATAACATTGCGAACCGTCTTTTTTCTGATTAACAACTTCGTGGTCCAACGTTTTTCCGGTAAGAAGCATTGCCAAATTCTTTTTAACTCTTTCATGGCTTGTGGCGGGAGCTAAAATGTTTATATCTTTTCCGACAAGCTCTTCGTGCGTATAGCCCAATGTTTTACATAACATCGCATTCGTTTCAAGAATTTTTCCTTCTTCGTTGATAAGCAATTTGCCGGCGGGAGAAGTTTCAAACAACCGTCGGTAGAGCGTTTCGTTTATCCGCAATGTTTTGGTTTTACTTGCAACTTTTTTGTGCAGGCTGAAATTCCATAATACCAATAAAAGAAAAAGACTTCCGATAAGTCCGGAGATTTTCAATAATTCTTCTTTGTTTTTCTGAAACCAGCTTGCATTATTTTCTTCTCCCGGGAACCAAACGGCATTCAACTTTTTTAATTCTCCCGAAGCGGTGTATTCATCGATATATTTATTTAGGAGTAGAATGATTTCCGTATTTCCTTTCCGCGAGGCAAAGTCAAAATCTTGGGTGAACAAATTTCCTTTCACCAATTCAATATTGGTAAATTTATATTGGGAGATAAAATGCAAGCCGACATATTCCGTACAGAAAAGAGCATCAATATTGCCAACGTTAAGATGGAGAAGTCCGTTTACTTTTGTATCGAAAAACCGCTTTGCAAAATCAGTGCGGTGCGCCATTTTATTGGCGGCAATATCGCCGCTCTGAAAGCCGATGGTGTAACCTTTCAACGAGGTTGTATCAACAATTTCTTTTGCGTTGGTGGATCTGAAAAGAGCCTGCGCAATTTGACCGAACGGTTTGGAGAATTCGTACGTGCGCGTTCGTTCAGTGGAATAAACCATGCTCACAAGATCAATTGTCCCATATTCTAAAGCCCGCAGCGCATCTTCCCAATTCATGGGGATGAACTCAAATTTTACAGACGATGCATTTTCAATTTTTCTTAAAAGAGAAGGAATAAATCCGTCGGCAAGATTATTATCGTTAATAAATTCAAACGGTTGGTTCTCGCCGTCAATAGCTACGCGGTACACACGCTCCGGAGTTTGCATCTCTCTTTTTTCACTTGATACAAGTGGACTACACAAACAAAAGGCAAGCAAGAGAATCTTAATTTTATTTTGAACGGAACCGGTGATGATGCTTTTAACCGCAGAAGGAAGCGTTGAAAAAAATGGCACAAAATTACGAATGCCGCTATTTTGTTTAACTTTATTTGAATTCAGAGAAAGATCCCCCGAGTACAAATTAATAGCCATAAAAACTCGTCTGTTTTGCGAAAAAAATATGGCAATTATTAACGTAAAAAGCAAGATGCGCGAACTACAAATTTGGGATGCGTGATTTGTTGGGGGGGGGGGGCAAAGTTAAAATTCAAAAGTCAAAATTCAAAAATCAAACAGGGCGCTAAGTAGAAAACTAAATCCATGTAGGATTTACGGAAGCGTGAACAGTGAAATCGTTTTCTACGGATTCATTTATCAAAATAATAAATGAAGTTTATTATTCTAATAAGTAAAGCTAAGTTTTACAGGGCTGGAAAGGGCAAAATTGAAGAATAATGCCGCTTTTTTTTGAAAATAGTTGGCATCTTTTGTGTTAGATGGAATCATCTAACAAGAGGAATGTGTTGTCGTCGTCTTTTTCAATTTTCGATAGTTTAATTCTGGTAACTTACTTAGCCGTTGTGCTGGGTATAGGATTTTACTATTCAAGAAAAAAAGAAAAATCTACCGAGGATTTCTTCTTAGCCGGACGCAACAGCGGCTGGATTGCCGTAGGGCTTTCGATTTTTGCTACGAATATTTCAAGCGAACATTTTGTAGGATTAGCCGGCGCCGGCGCCGCAAGAGGTTTTGCCGTAGGACAGTTTGAGCTTATGGCGATATTTATCCTTATTCTGCTCGGATGGTTTATCGCCCCAATTTTAATTAAAAGCGGTGTGCAAACCATGCCGGAGTTTCTTGAAAAAAGATTTGATAGAAGAAGCAGAAAATTATTTGCCGTCATATCAATTGTGACGTATCTCTTTACTAAAATAACCGTTACGCTTTTTGCAAGCGGTCTCTTATTTACTAAAATTTTTGGAATAAACATTTATACATCAGCGATAATTATTGTGTTAATTACAGGCTTATACAGCGTTACCGGCGGTGCGGCGGCTATTGTTAAAACCCACTACTTGCAGGCGGTCTTAATGATTCTCGGCGCAGTTACGTTAACGTTGTTCGGGCTGCATGAAGTTGGCGGATTTTCCGCTTTGCACGCTAAATTACCGGCTGATTATTTCTCGATGTTCAAAGATATTTCCGATCCCGATTATCCGTGGACGGGAATTATTTTCGGCGCGCCGATAATCGCATTCTGGTACTGGTGTACGGATCAATTTATTGTGCAGCGAATGTTGAGCGCAAAAAATATTGAAAATGCCCGCCGCGGTTCCCTCTTTGCAGCTTTCCTGAAGATCAGTCCAATTTTTATTTTAGTATTACCCGGCTTAATTGCCGCAGTTCTTTATCCCGAATCGAGAGGCGATGACGCCTACCCCGCATTGATTTCGGGAACCTTGCTGCCGATGGGCGTAAAAGGATTTGTAGTTGCCGGATTACTTGCAGCGGTAATGTCGTCGCTTGCAAGCGCTTTTAACAGCTCTTCCGCTATTTTTACAAATGATTATTATAAGCCGAGAAATCCGGAATCTTCCGAAAGGAAATTGGTTCTCATCGGAAGATTAGCCACAATGGTTACCGTTGTTGGCGCTATTTTGATGGTCTCGTTCGTAAAATTGATAAGTTCACAAGTTTATTTATTCTTACAGAACGTTCAGGCGTTTATTAGTCCGCCGATAACGGCGGTATTCATCTTCGGTTTTCTATTTAAAAGGATAACGGGAAGAGCGGCAATTTGGACGTTAGTGATTGGAGAAATTATCGGCGTTGCCCGTTTGTGCGCGCAGCTGATGGTCCAGATGAATATGACAAGCTCTCCTTTCATCATTGACTTTGTGTCAATCAATTTTTTACATTTTGCCATCATCTTATTTTTATTTAGCGCCTCCTTAATCCTTGTATTAAGTTTCGTCTTTGAAGAGCAGAAGACGGAAGCATCTCGCGTCTCGTTTTTATTTTCCGATACTTTAAAAGAAATTAAATTTAATTTGAATCATCTCGGTTCGGTTAGTAGAGACAGATCAAACTTGATTATGTCGGCATTTATTTTATTGATCATTCTTGGTCTCTGGAGCTTTTGGAATTAATCAGCAACGATAAAAAAATATTGAGTTCACGTAAATTGAATCATAATACAAACCACATAACAACTAACTAACAAAGGAGAAAAGTCATGAAAAAGCTTTTCGTTTTTTTCTTTCTCTTGGGTATGCTCGGGCTTTCAAATGCTCAGATACTCATCCAAAGTTTCGACAATGCTGTTGGACCGGTCTTTTTAGATCCGCCGGTATTGAACGACAACTTTTTCACTAACGGACCCGGCTCGTTTTGTAAATTAACAAATGAAGCCGACCACGTTGAAGGAACCGGTTCTATGAAAATCGATTACAAAGTTCAAGCTTCAGACGGCTGGGGCGGCTATGTAGTTAGAACTACCTATAAACCGGGAAATACCGATGGATTGCCTTATATGGATATGTCCCTCGGCACTCACTTGAGACTCCGTTATAAAGTTACCAACCCGGCTTTGATGACAAATACGGGAAAAACTACAATGGAATTCAAAATGGCCGAAATTGACGAAGGCGGATTGAGAGACCTCTGGTTGCACAAAATCAATATCAACTTTGCAGATGCTTCCGGCAACTGGGTTGATGTTGACATTCCTCTTGAAATGAATACAGACAACACCAAAGGATTTACTCTTCAATTTGGCGACGGCGATAAAATTATGCAGCTCGAACACATTAAAGGATTCGAATTTGCACTTGTTTATGGAACCACCGGCGGCGATACCAATATCGTTTCTACTGGTTCTATCTTATGGGATAACCTTACCCTTGAAGGTAAAAGATCAAAACCTTCCGTATTCTTTAATGGAAAATCTTTAGATAATGCTTTGGGCAGCGGTTGGGCTTGGGGAAAATCCACACTTGAATTTGTGCCAGGCGCAGGCAGAGTACCTGAACTTAATGCAATTAAATGGACACAAGGCGATGAATGGAGTAACGGATGGACAGGAATTGGTTATTCAATTGCTCCTACATTCGATATGTCCTGGTCGTGGTCAATCGATTCTTTAAAATTCTGGTTAAAAGCTGAAACAGGCGTTAAACCGCTTAGGGTTCAACTTGAAAGCGGAGGAAACGGCAAAATCGGTAAAGTATTTACTCCAATTGATGACAACCAATGGCATCAATATATTATCGCATTAACTGATCTTGTCCCGCAGGATAACACAACCGGATTTGATTCTTCCAAAGTAGGCACACTCGGCTTTATGGCAGAAGCAAATGCTGTTGCAGGAAAAGTTATTTACATTACGGAAATTTGGACAGGTAATCCTGTTATTGATGTAGTTGCCCCTAAAGCCGTAACCGGTTTATCGGTAGTTCAAGGTTCTTATCAAAACTTAATTAGCTGGCTTGATGTTCCTAATGAAACTAAAGAAATATATGATCTCTATTATTCTGATCAGCCAATTACAGACATTAATACCGCAAAAGTTTTGAAACTTGGAATTCCGGAAGGCACACAAATTTCCGAACAACTTCTTCGCGTAGCCAATACCGATAGAGATGTTACCTACTATTACGCTATTGTTTGTAAAGACAACGCGGGCAATTACTCGCTCCCGGCGGTAACTGCAACTTCTACAACTAATACTGCAAAAGGTGTTCCTACAATCGGATTTGGAACTACAGCTCCAACTAATTTTGTTGCAGACGGCGATTTAGCTGATTGGGCTAACGTTCCGCCGATCAAAATTTCACTTACTGATGGAACCGGTTTCGACGCTCCAAGCGGAAAGCACGACGGCGATGCTGATTACAGCCTTACCACTTACATAGCAATGGATCAAACTTATTTGTACTGGGCTGCCGATGTTACCGACGATATTTACAGCTGGAGACAGAGAAGTGATCCTTGGATGAACGATGCGATCAATTTATATATTGGTCTTTATGATGCAGCTACACAACCGGAATTCAAAGCCTACAAACGTGGAAATACACCTCATTACGAAATTCGTTTTGATGAACAAAAAGCGACTACCGGAAGCAGCGACAGCTTACTCTTCCCGGGCGCTAATTATTTCTTCGGTCAGAAAGCTTTAACACCAGGTTACTATTTCGAAGCTAAAATTCCGTTGGCGGACATCGCTAAAAAACGCAACTGGGGTTATAGCGGAGCTCAAGATTCTATATTAGTTCCTGCAAAAGGAATGCAAATTAAAGTTGATTACTCATGTAATGATAACGATACACCCGGCGGCGATAGAGAGTTGGTATTCTGTTACTCTCCTTACAACCAAGATCAATCATGGAACGATCCTTCAAGATGGTTATGGACCTGGATTGGTGATGATGCTACCGATGTGAACGATAATTTAGGCGGAGTAGTTAAGAGCTTTACCTTAGATCAAAATTATCCGAATCCGTTTAACCCTTCAACAAAGATTACTTATTCTTTGCAAACCGCAGAATTAGTAACCTTAAAGATATTTGATGTACTCGGCCGTGAAGTAAGCACGCTGGTAAATCAATATCAAAATCAAGGAAGCCATACCGTTAGCTTTGATGCAAGCAGCCTTGCAAGCGGCATGTACTTCTACAAATTAGAAGCGGGTTCATTCCAGAGTATCAAAAAAATGATGCTGCTTAAATAGTTCGAAGTCTCTTTTATGTTCCCCCTAAAAAGTAGCAATTACTTTTAGGGGGAACGTTATTTTTTTATTTGGTACATGAGCATTTATTATTTTATTAGGAAGATAGACGTATGCAAACTACATATTCACTGAAGGAGAAGTTTCTTTTCAGCCTACATGAAACAGCAAGAAAGAAATTTCTTTTCTCTCTGTTCGTCCTTGTTTTTTCAGCCACTCTCTTTGCCGGGCAGACCGGAAAAATTTCCGGGAAAGTTGTTGATGCCCAGACCGGTGAAGCTGTCATCGGGGCAAATATAGTTGTTGAAGGAACATTTTTAGGCGCAGCCGCAGATTTTGACGGCTATTATTATATAAATAATATTCCTCCCGGTGAATATCGTTTAATTGTCAGCGCTGTCGGTTACCAAAAAGTTACCGTTCAAAATGTGCTGGTTAAAATTGATTTAACTACAAAAATTGATATTAAACTTACCTCGCAAACGATCAACCTCGATAAAGAAGTTGTTATTACAGCCGAGCGTCCGTTAGTTCAAAAAGATTTAACTTCAACCTCCGTTACGGTTTCTGCAAGTGATATTAAAATGATGCCGGTTGAAAACGTGAGTCAAGTAATCAATCTTCAAGCCGGTGTTGTTGATGGGCACTTCCGAGGCGGACGAAGTGGTGAAGTTGCCTATTTAGTTGATGGTGTTTCGGTTACCGATGCGTTCAACGGCGGCTTTGGTATTCAGCTTGAAAATAGTTCAATCCGCGAAATGGAAGTTATCAGCGGAACGTTCAACGCAGAGTACGGGCAGGCGATGTCTGGCATTGTAAACATTGTAACGCAAGACGGTTCATCAAAATTCAGCATGAATGCTTCTGCGTATATCGGAAATTATTACACCAATCATACAAATGTTTTTAGAAGTCTCGATAAATTTACTTCAATTAAGACAAAAGATTTTCAAGTAAGCTTAAGCTGTCCAACAGAAGTTTTAGACAACCTTTCGTACTTTGTAACCGCGCGGTATTATAAAGAAGACGGTTATTTGTTCGGAAAAAGAATGTACCTTATTACCGATGATGCGGCGCTTTCTTTAGATAATCCGAATGATCCAAACAACCCGTTTGTGTTAGACCGGCATTCCGGTAACGGCGAAAGTGTGGCAATGAATCCGTCCGATAAGAAATCGCTTAACGCTAAACTTTCTTACACGATGAAACAATTTAAATTCAGCTACAGTTATTTTGGCGATGATAATTATAACAGATATTACGACCATTATTGGTCATGGACACCGGATGGAACGACGAAACATTACCGTTTCAGCCACATGAACAGTTTCCAAATTACACACGTGCCTTCGCAAAGCACATTTCAATCTTTAAAGTTTAATTCAAACTACTTTAATTATAAAGGATATCTCCACTCAAATCCTTACGATCCTAATTATGTTCCCATTACTCTGGGCGAGCCGAAATCAGGATATACCTTCCATCAGGGCGGCAACCAGGGCGGAAGATACGCGCGGCAAACGCTCACGAATATTATTCAATGGTCAATCACTTCTCAAGTTTCTAAAGAGCATAAAATCGGCGTCGGAATTGAAGGGCGTTTTCACTCAATCTATAACCATAGCGCTGACCTTATTGATAAAGACGAAAACGATTCGGTCTTTACTCCTTGGTATCGAGACCTCGGCGCGCCGGGTAACCAGGATTACACAAAATATCCAAAAGAGTATGCTGCCTACGTGCAGGATAAAATGGAATATGATATCATGATCATCAATGCCGGTTTACGCCTTGATTATTTTGATCCTCATTCGGAACTGCCGGCAGATTTAAGAAATCCTACGAACAACCCGGGCTTTGCGGGCGCCGGTCAGAGAGTTAAAACGAGTGCAAAATCTCAGATCAGTCCGCGTCTCGGAGTTTCATTCCCGATAACCGATCAGGGAATTATTCACTTCTCGTACGGGCATTTTTTCCAGATCCCGAGTTTTGAAAATCTCTTTATTAATTCTGATTATCTCGTTACGCAAGCTTCGGGACTTTCGCAAATTACCGGCAACCCCGATCTGAAGCCGCAAAAAACTATTATGTACGAAATCGGTTTACAGCAGATTCTCTTCCCGAACATTTCGTTGAACACGTCAATCTATTACCGCGATATTAGAAATCTGCTTGGTATGGAAATTCTCAATACTTATGAAGGTGTCCGGTATGCCCGTTTTATTAACAGAGATTACGGAAACGTTCGAGGATTTGTAGTAACCCTCGAAAAGAGATTTGCAGATTATTTTGGAGCTAAGCTTGATTACACCTACCAGATTGCCGAAGGTAACGCTTCCGATCCGTATGCGGTATTCAATAATAACCAGACAAATCCACCTGTTGAAGCTAATAAAAAAGTTGTGCCGCTCAACTGGGATCAACGCTCTACTTTAAATCTTTCGGTTACCGTAGGTGAACCGGGCGATTGGACAGTCGGGCTTATTTTTGGTTATGGTTCCGGTCTCCCGTACACCGAAAGCGAACGAGTTTCAAACGGTGTTCGTTTTGAAAACGGCGGCATTAAACCGCCAACCTATAATATTGATCTAAGAGCCGAGAAAACCTTTGATCTCTACGGAGTTAAGGTGAACACCTTCGTTTTAGTGTATAACTTGCTTGACGCTAAAAATGAATACGGAGTAAATAGCGCTTCCGGGCGAGCCAATGTAGATATTTTTACGAACGAAGCCAGCCCGATTATTGGGCTTAACACTATCCAAGAATATTTGAACAACCCAACTTCATTCTCAGCGCCTCGTCAGATCAGACTTGGTATGCAGTTTGGAATATAGGATTTACAGGAGACAAAGATTATGAAAAACAAAACACTTCTTTTCCTCTTTTTTCTGATGGCAGGATTATCTGTTTATGCGCAGGTTGATCCGCAGGTGCAATTGTACCGCGATGACCAGAGAGGAAATTTTAAATATGAACGAGAAAGTATTATGGATGGAAACCTCGTCCGTACGCTTTTCAAAAATACTACTGAAGTTGCTCACTGGCCCTTTCAACCTTCAGGTGAATGGCCAAAAGGTTCCGGACATGCATACATAGACGGCGTTACCGTGTACATCGCAGCAAGCGTTTTAGCCGCTAACGGTCAATTGATTCATCCGGTTGAAGCAAGTTACCGCGAAGAAATGGATGCCGACCCTGTAACCGGTGAAATTTGGGGGCTTGAACCGCTGCCCGGTTACTCGAATCCGAATTATACAAAAACTGCTATGAGTATTGATAGAAATTCTTGGCCCGATGAATGGCCGAAAGCTACTTTTAGTTGGAATTATCCTGAAGCTGACCGCCAAAGATGGAGTCATCACTGGTATGGTTATTTTGGTTTAGATCAGAAAAATGCCGACTATGAAACTTTCTTTGTTGTTGATGATAACAGAGACGGTGAATTCAGACGCCCCCCCTACAGCTATTTTCCGATAGCAGCTGATTCAACATGGGGCGGACTTGGTACACGGGTTGAGACTCGCGGATTTCAATGGTCTCACGTTTTAGCGGAAGATATTATCTTCTGGCATTATGATATTGTGAATGTTTCCGACTATAATTACGACAGCACCTGCTTCGGATTTTATTCTGACCCCGGCGTTGGCGGACCAAGCAGCGGCGGAGACGATGTTCGTTATGATAAATATCTCGATTTAACATACGCCTGGGATCATCTTGGTAGTGGCGTTCCGGGTGGATGGAAAACAGGATATTACGGCTATGCTTATCTGGAAAGTCCGGGAAACTCCACCAATGGAATTGATGATGATGAAGATGGAATGGTGGATGAGAGACGCGATGATGGTATTGATAATGACCACGACTGGGTTTCGTTTTTGGATTTAAACAATGACGGAAAGTGGGATCAGCTTACAGAGCCCGTAAATAACGATGTTGGTAAAGATGGCGTCGGTCCATACGATCCGCAGTACACAGGTCCCGATGAAGGCGAAGGTGACGGAAAACCGACAGACGGTGAACCGAATTTTGATAAGACCGATAAAGATGAATCGGATCAGATTGGCTTGAACGCTGTTTCACTTGTTGAACTTGCAAAGACTCCGCAAAATCCATGGCCTAAATATGATGAAGCCGTATGGAGCAAAATGACCGGCGGATTTGCCGATACATCAATCACCAATACAAACGTAAACATTGTTTTCTCGTCAGGTCCTTTCCCGCTAAAAAAAGGATTGAGAGAACGATACTCAATGGCTTTGGTTTTCGGCAGCGATAAAGAAGATATGATCTTCAATAAAGTTACGGTTCAGCAGATTTACAATGCGAACTATAACTTCTCCAAACCTCCTATCACCCCGCACTTAACCGCGGTTGCCGGAGATAAAAAAGTCTTTTTATCATGGGATAAAAAAGCAGAAGAATCAACCGATCCTTTCCTCGGATATGAATATGACAAAGCCGGAAATAGAATCGGCTTCAAAAGAGATTTTGAAGGATACCTTATTTATAAAAGCAGAGACCCTGAATTTCAGGATATCAAAATAATTACTGATTCCAAAGGCGAGCCAAAATTCTGGAAGCCGATGGTTCAGTTTGATAAAGTTGACAGCATTTTTGGACCCGATCCGGTTGGCGTAAATGGCGCAAGATTCTGGAGAGGTTCGGAAACAGGATTGCAAAATTCCTTCATCGATACGGATGTAAAAAATGGTGAAACATATTATTATGCTTGTGTTTCCTACGATATGGGAGATCCTAAATTTGGAACCGCAGGTTTGCAGCCTTCCGAAAGCACAAAAGTTATTTCAGTTGATTATGCCGGAAATCTTCAATTTGTTGATGTAAACTGCGCCGTTGTTACGCCTAATGCTCCTTCGGCAGATTACGTTCCGCCCCAGGTAATTGGAGACCTCCAGCATGTAAGTGCAGGAATTGGAACTGGTAAAATTTCAATTAATGTATTAAACGCAAGTGATATAAAAGCAGGCGTTCAGTATGTAGTTAAATTTAAATCTGATACCGTGCTGTATAATTACACCACAAGTTCATTTACTGTACTTAGAAACGAAGGCGGAGTTGATTCAACGGTTGCCGTTGTTGATTCAACCTTTTTCGGCGCTTCAAAAATGAGTCCTGCGTTTGACGGACTATCCATTACCGTTGTTAATGATACGGGAATTGCGCTGAATCCTTCAAAAACCGGTTGGGTGCAGGGCGCAAGTAACGCAAACTTAGTTGTTAGTCCGGACGCTACAACAAACGGCGCAAGATGGCCTGCTGATTATGAAATAGAATTTTTTGATCATAATGTGGATACTTCTTATATCAAACAGGGCGCTTACGTCATTATTCCTGTAAATTTTACTATTACAAATATCACCCAGGGACATCGGGTTAAATTTGCGATGGCAGACCCTGATAAATCCGGCACGGTAACTTTAGGTGATGAAATAAGAATACTTGAATTCAAAACTCCGGGTAAAGTTGCAACCGTTTGGTCGCTTCATTATTCGGTTCCACGTCCTGGAACAACTTCAATTGACCCGGCTGCGGGAGATAAATTCAGAGTAGTTTCAACGCGTCCTTTCTTCAAAGATGATGCATTTACATTCTCGATGAAATCTTCTTCGCTTAATAATGAAAAGGCAAAAACCGATCTTGATAGAATTGCGGTAGTTCCGAATCCTTATCTTGGCGCTGCATCATGGGAAAAGAGAAATTTGAACTTCTCCGGACGCGGTGAGCGGAGAATTGATTTTACAAATCTTCCATCTAAATGTGAAATACGAATCTTTACGATGTCAGGGTATCTTGTAAAAACGCTCTATAAAGATACTTCACCGTCAGACGGCGCGCTATCGTGGAATTTAGTTTCGGAAGACGGAATGGATATCTCCTACGGCATTTATGTTTATCACGTAAAAGCCGAAGGCATTGGCGAACATATTGGCAAATTTGCGGTAATTAAATAAGGTGAAACTAACTATGAAAACATTATTAAATCTTACGTTACTTTTGTTGTTTGTTGTTGGAAACACCTTTGCTCAATCAAGAGATGTTTCAAAAAGAGGAACAGTTGCAGCTTCCTTTTTGTCTAATAGTCAAGGTGCGCGTGCAACCGGTATGGGAAGCGCATTCGTTTCAATTTCCGACGACGCAAGCGCAATCTACTGGAATCCTGCCGGCTTAGCAAAACTACAAGGCTCGGGCGCCATGTTTGATAGAACAAGCTGGTTTGCCGACGTCAATTATAATTTTGTTGCCGGCTACGTCAATCTTAGCGGAATGGGAACATTGGGACTCAGTTTCACTTCATCCGAGTATGGCGATATGCAGGTGAGAACGATTGACCAACCGGAAGGAACCGGTGAACTCTTTTCAGCTACCGATGCAGTTTTTGCACTTTCTTATGCAATGAACTTAACGGATAATTTCTCAATCGGATTTACGCCGAAAATTGTTTATCAATCAATCTGGAAAATGAGTTCAACAGCAATTGCGCTGGATCTCGGCGTACAATATGTTACTCCGTTTGATGGAATTATTCTTGGAATGTCGATTTCTAACTTCGGAACTAAGATGAAACTTTTGGGAACTTCCAATCTTGTTCTTCTCGATCTTGATACAAAAACTTCGGGAAACAATGATAAGATCCCCGGAAATATTCAAACGGATGAATGGGCGCTTCCTCTTAATTTTAGGGTTGGACTCGGTTACAACTTCAAAATTACGGATGAAAATAAAATCACCTTAGCCGTAGATGCGTTGCATCCAAGCGATAATTATGAAAGCCTTAATGTAGGCGCCGAGTATGGATTTAAAGATTTTCTCTTTCTGCGAGGCGGGTACAAATCATTGTTCCTTGCAGATTCCGAAGAATCTTTTACCGTCGGATTTGGCGTTAAACAATCTTTGTTAGATAACCTGGCGTTCAAGATTGATTATGCCTACCAGCATTTTGGAAGATTGGCGAACATCCAGAAATTTACGCTCGGTATTACTTTATAAACAATTCTGACGAGGCGCACTTTACTTTGCGGTAGAGTGCGTTTCTTTTTTTTCAACTTTCTGATTCGATCAACATGAAAAACCTCATCCCGATTTACATTCTTCTTTTTACACTTCCGCTTTTGGCTAAACCTTATAAGGGCGCAGAATACCGTACAAAAGAAGCGTTCACGTATGGACGGTTTGAAACTCGTATGAAGACTGCCGGTAAAGAAGGAATGCTTGCTTCTTTTTTTACGTATCACGAAATAACCAACACGAGTGAGTGGAATGAGATTGATATTGAAATTATCGGACGATATCCAAATGATGTTCAATTCAATCCGATTACAAAAGGACAAGTTAATCACGTGCATCATGAACTAACCGCGTTCAATCCCGCGCTGGATTATCACGACTACGGCTTTGAATGGACGCCTGATTATGTTGCCTGGTTTATCGATGGAGTTGAAGTTCATCGTCAAACCGGAGATCATATTAAAACGCTTGATCTTCCTCAAAAGCTGATGATGAACGTCTGGAATCCCGATCAGCCGAACTGGGTTGGCGGATGGAGCGATAATATTCTGCCAGCTTTTTCATACTACGATTGGGTCAAATATTCCGCTTACACACCGGGCGCCGGAAATTACGGAACGAATAATAATTTTACCGTGCAATGGTCGGATGAATTAAACGGCTTTGATTCAACCCGATGGGAAAAAGCAACGCATACGTTTGGCGGCAACAATTGTGATTTCTTGCCGGAAAATATCATCTTCAAAGACGGCAAAATGATTCTCGCTTTAACCAACAGCACGAATCTCGGATACACCGATGTAGCCGGTCCAACGCCGCTTTGGGCAAGAGCTGAAAAAAATAAAGTTCAAGTTTTTTTCTCCGAAGAGATCAACCCAATAAACTCTTCGAATAAATCTAACTTTTCAATACCAGGCGTTACCGTGCAATCGGCTTTGTTGTTAAGTGATTTTCGAACAGTTGAACTGACAACATCGGATATTAATTTAGCGCAGACGTACAATCTTATCGCGCTAAATCAAAAAGATAATTTTGGAAATACTGCTTCGGCAAAAGCAGTAACAATGGCAAATGCTCATCCACTGCAATTTCCTTTAAAAGTGAACATCGGCGGAGGAGCGACGGGTGATTTTTTAGCTGATCAGGAATGGAGTGAAAAAGTTGAATATGGATTTCTTTCCGGCAATGTGAGAACATACCCTGCGGATCTTCAAATTAACAATACAAATGACGATACGGTTTATCAATCCGAACGGAGTGATTTTCCGACGTACCGCATAAGAGTACCGAACGGTACCTACAAAGTAACCATGATGTTTGCCGAGAACTCTTTCAGCGCTGCGGGTAAAAGAATTTTTGACGTTCTGGTAGAAAATAAAATGATAGAAAACAATTTAGATATCTTTGCAAAAGTCGGCATCAACAGCGCCTATCTAATAACGGTTACAACCGATGTAACCCACGGGATACTTGATCTTTATTTTCAATCTGAAGTGAGTTTAAATGAACTGAACGGTTTACAAGTTGAGCAAATTGCAACCGGTATTAAAGATGAGGAACTGCTTCAGCGCGGTACATTTTATCTTGAACAAAATTATCCGAATCCCTTTAACGGAATGACGACAATAAAATTTTTTCTTCCGGCAAATGATAATATCTCGTTCGCCGTTTATAACGTGTTGGGCGAAAAAATTTTTTTTGAAAACATGGGGGAGTTGAAGGAAGGGATTCATCAATTGAATTGGGAGGCTAAGGACGCTATCAATTCAACCATTACTTCCGGCGTTTATTTTTATCAAATTAAAGGGGAAGAAATTTCCACCACAAAAAAACTTATTCTGTTAAAGTGATCAGCTGAATTCCGGGAAAAATCATTTCCGCTTTTTCAAATTTCAAAATTCCTTTCTTCCGATCATTTTCTTCTCATCAATTCGTTTGGTGATAAATCCGTATATCAGCAGCGCAACCGCCGAAGTTAATCCGATGGCGGTAAAATAATACCAGATGTAATGCGCGTGTTGATACGCTGTTTTCAACTGTAAAGCATTAAGCGTTGCGGGATCCGGGCAGTAGGCGGTAAGTAAGTAACCGGAGATTCCGAATCCAAGCAGAGCAGCAAGAAAAGAATGGAGGTGAGAAAATCCGAGATACAAACCTTCTTCTCCTTTCGGCGCTTGAAGAGAAAAAAATTCTAAGTACCTTGGAGCAATAAAACATTCTGCTAATCCTTGTATGGCAATTCCGGCTATTAACGTTACCGTAATAGGGTGCATTGAAAATAATCCAAAGATGGAAATTGAATCTCCGGTTATCGACATCAACACGGTGCTCAACGCCATGGTTGCCGCCGAAAGAGGCATCAACAGCATTCCAACGCTCATGGAGGTTATGGCTTTAACTTTTCTCATAAAGTGAGTAACAAGTACAACGGAAGTCATCACAACAAAAGGATTCACGTTGGCGATCCATTCAGGCGAAGCGTGTTTGCCGACCATTCTCAACACGTACTTCGGCATGGTGGCATATAATTGATGCTGGATAATCCAAAAGCCGGTAATGATCAGAATTAAAGTAAGAAGCCGCAAGTTGGTTGAAACTTTGATAAATCCTTTCCACACTTCTTTTATATTTTTCCCTTCGCCGTTTGCATCAACATTTTTGTAAAAGAAATAAACGGCGATCAACGCGATGAACGACATGGCGGCGGAAAAAAAATTGATCGACTCCAATCCCAAATTTATTCGGAGAGGGTAGGCGATAGTTTTGCCGGAAAACGCGCCGACGTTTACAATCCCATAAAAAATTGAATAGGCTTTTGCCCGCGTCAATTCTGTTGAAGTTTTAGCAACGGTACCGGTAATAATTGATTTTATAAATGAACCGCCAATCATCAACACAACAATTGCCGGGATAACGATTGCCTTATACGGCAAAGCTCCTAAGGTAAAATATCCGATGGTTAAAAGAGAAAAAGCAATAATGATCGCTTTTCTGAAACCTATTTTATCAGCTAAAGCGCCGGTGAAAGGAGGAAGGAAATAAAGTCCAGCAGAAAATAATCCGCCGATCCACGCTGCCCAAATATCATTGAAGCCAACAACGTTTGTAAGATAAAGAGTAATTGCGATAAAGACGGCATAGTAGGCAGCTCGTTCAAAAAGCTCAACGGTGTTAGCAGTCCAAAATGCTTTCGGAAAATTCCAGCTTCCGGTAGATGTTTTTTCTCCTTTTCGTGAGGGATTCATTTTTATCCTTTAAAATGTGCTTGCTAATATAAAAGTTTTTTTCCAATTTTAGATTAGTAACCCACCTTACGCAATTGTAGGGCGATTCTCAGAATCGCCCACGCGTTTTGTTTTCAAAATATCTATTTTCGAGCGAAACGGAGTTTCACTCTACAATTATGCGTAAGGTGAGTTAGTAAAACTATTAATTGTTCAGGTTCAGCATTCTTTAGTGAAAGAAATTTCTTTTGCTAATCTGATTATTGAGAAATGATAACAGATTTTTGAATCAAATAATGTGTGATTAACAATTTTATTTATGGAACATTATTTGCTAAGTTTAAGACGCAATTAATTAACTCATTCTTTATTTAATACAAGAGGACTCCTATGAAACGATCTTTACGTTTTATTCTTCTATTGCTTCTCGTAGCCGGCGTTACCTTCCCACAAAAGGTTGCGGTTAAACGGGTAGCAAAATCATCTTTTACACTTGGATTAAGTTCTTCAACAGCAACTACCTGGCCTGTATCAAGCGGGCTGAGAGTTGTTGCAAAAGGACAAACTGTTTATTTCAAAGCAGACACTACCGGTTCCGGCGCTACAACGGTAACTTCGTTCGCCTGGACGTTAACATCAAAACCCGGCGGTTCGGTTGCTGCGTTAGATACAGTTGACAAACAAACAACTAAATTTGTTGCCGATGTTATCGGGCAATACATTGTTTCGGTTAGCGTTAACGGCGGAGCAAAAACTTCAGCCGATACTATTTGGGTTAATACCTATATGGGATTACCAAAAGCCGGAATGAGCTGTTTAACATGCCATCCTGATAAATCTACCTATTTAACAACAAATCACTCAACCATTTACGAAAGAGGCATCAAAGGTACGTTATCTGTCAGCACTTCTTATGAAGCTTCTTACGGAACGTATTGCGTTAAATGCCATACAACCGGTTGGGAAAAAAATGCAGCTAACGGTAACTTTGCCAACGCAGCATATACAACCGGCTGGGATACTACATGGTACAAAACCGGCGTTGATTCAATGAACGCTGCAAAAACGACAGCTTACTTTAAACCAAACGATCCTATCCGCTGGAATTTGATGAACACCAGCTACCCAACCGTAGCTAAAGTTGCTTCAATTACATGCGAATCTTGCCACGGTGCAGGCAATGAACACTTAGGCGATAAAACAAAAATCGGCAAAAGCGTTGATGCCGGCGTCTGCGGTCAATGTCATGAAAAATCAGCGACAAAAGGTCCATTCGCTACATGGTCACAATCAACTCACTCAAATATGCTTATAAGCAAAGGCGCTTCATCCACTTCTACCGGATGTTTCCCTTGCCATAGCGGTGCAGCTTTTGTTAAATTTACAAATAATAAAGCTAATCCGGGTTATGTAGTAAGCGATTTCTTCCCGTCGGTTTCATGCGCAACATGCCATGACCCGCACGATGCTACAAATCCAAATCAATTAAGAACCTTGTCACTTGATTCACTTACAAACGGAGCTAAACCTCCGGTTGGTATCGGCGGTAAAGGTGTTCTTTGTATGAACTGTCATCATAGCCGTTATGACAATACAGCTAAAGTTCAATTAGCTAAAGACATTTTAAACAAAGTAACTCCTGGTGCGTTCCCCTCATTTAGTACACATGAAGGTTTCCAGGGAGATGTTTACCTTGGTTTGAACTTCAATAACATTGGGGGAAGATTGACATTCTTAGCTGGAACCATGAGTCACGACGGTGTTGCTGATGCTTGCGTTACTTGCCACATGGCTCAGCCTGTTGGAAGCGTTGATGCAACTGCAGATCACTCAATGAAGATGGTTGATTTAAATGGTAATGATAAAGTTACTGCATGTAGATCATGCCATGGTAACATTAATTCATTTGAAGATATTAAAGGATCCGATTACGATGGTGACGGAGTTCTTGAAGGTACAATGGTTGAAGTTGATGGTTTGATGGCTAACTTAAAATCATTACTTGATACGACTTATAATGCCACAACGGGTCTTTATACCATTTCCAATTCAAAAGCAGACTCTGCAAGAATTGTAGCTAATCAATATTTCCCTAGAAATCTTGATGGTATTTACAATTATCGTTGGGTAGAAAACGACTTAAGCCGTGGAGCTCATAATCCGAAATTAATTGTACAACTTCTTCAATACACTTATCTCTGGGTTAAATATGGAATTACTCCTGTTGAATTAAGCTCATTCACTGCAGCGGTCAGCAATAGCGTTGTTAGCTTGCAATGGCAAACAGCAACCGAAAAGAACAATAAAGGATTTGATGTTCAACGTAAAATCGGAACTTCATGGGAAACTGTTGGTTTCGTAAGCGGTAAAGGAACTACATCCGAAATCAGCAAATACAGCTATTCGGATAACGTCTCTAAGTTGAATGTAAAAGGAAAAGTAACGTATCGGTTACGTCAGATTGATTTTGACGGAACAGCGGTATTTACCAAAGAGGTTGCTGTAGATTATACCTCAGCGCCGCAATCCTATAGCTTATCACAAAACTATCCGAATCCGTTTAACCCGTCAACGACCATTCGTTTCGCGTTACCATTCGATAGCAATGTAAAGATTTCAATCTACAAAGTAACCGGAGAATTGGTAAAAGTTCTGTTAAGCGGAACGAAAGCAGCCGGAAACTATGACGTAGTGATGAACACCGCGCACGAAAGTGCAGAGTTCTCATCGGGTATTTACTTCTACTCAATCGAAGCAAATGCAGTAGATGGATCAAGCACGTTCAGACAAACGAAGAAGATGGTATTGCTGAAGTAATTCAGGAAGAAAATCATTCTATAAAAGAGCCGCCTTTGTGCGGCTCTTTTTTTTATAAGGACTCATCACCGGTTAGTGCTCTTCTAAAATTCAATTCGCATTAATTTATTTTTCATCCACACGAAGCATTGCTAATTTTATAACGCAGCACCGTATCCTGCTTAGCAAAAATTTTTTAGAAAGATGGAATAGAATGAAGTCAATTGCGGAATGTTCGTAATTGCAATTTAATTACGATTGATAAAAGGGAATAACTGCAAACCGGAAAGAGGCAATAAATGGCGATTATTGCTTAAAATCAAGGGTTCTTTTCAAAGAGAACTTAATTATAAAAGTTGATAATCAACATTTTGATGCTATTGTTAAAACAAAAATTATTAAGAATTATCCCCATTGTTTGTGTGGAACGCTATTTGCTCAAGCAAGAACGCAATTAACTAATTAGTTCAAAAAAATTATAGAGGATATTTATGAAACGATCAATACGTTTCCTTTTCTTCGTTCTCTTTGCTGCAAGTTTAGCTTTTCCACAGGTGGTAAAAGTTAATCGCGTGGCAAAATCTCCGGGTGATTTAAAAATCACTCCCTGGGTTGGAACAATTTCAACCGGCTTAAGAGTAACCGGCGTTGGTACATCGGTTTATTTTGTAGCCGATACAACTGGTTCCGGCGCAACAGCAGTTACCTCGTTCGCCTGGTCAATTACAACTAAGCCCGGCGGATCGGTTGCTGCGTTTGATACTTCAAACAGAGTTGATGCCCGCTTTAAACCGGATGTAGCCGGACAATATATTGTTCAAGTCTCGGTTAACGGCGGTGCAAAAACTGCTGTTGATACAATCTTTGTAAGTACTTTTAAAGGAAGCCTGGCTACCGGTCTTACTTGCGGTACTTGCCATCCGGCAACAAGTACTTCATACAATCTTACCAAACATCCTTCAATTTACAAACGCGGTTTAACCGGTATGTTGGAAAATACGGTTGAAACCGGATTTAAGGGCGCTTATGGTACATCTTGTGCAAAATGCCATACAACCGGTTACGATGTAACGGCAAACAATGGTAACTTTGCTTACATGGCTAAATCAACGGGTTGGGATACTACCTGGTACAAACCCGACGTATTGGTCGGCGGTGAAGTTTTCATCCCATATCAGGATCAAACAAGATGGAATACATTAACTACTTCCTATCCGACTGTTCTTCCGACCGCTACGATTGGCTGCGAAAGCTGTCATGGCGCAGGCGTTGATCATATTAACGGCGGTGGAAATACGGCTAAAATTGCTGTTCCTGCTTACGCCGGTGTATGTTTACAATGCCATGATTCCCCAAACAAACACGATATCGGTTTATCCTGGAAAGAATCTGCACACTCAACGATGCGCTTAAGCGCCGGAGAAGCTTCAAGAACATCATGCTATCCTTGCCATAGCGGACAAGCATTGATCAACTATTCCAAAAATCCTACAAACCCCGGATATAATGCCGTAGCCGGAAACGTTACTTCTATTTCTTGCGTAACCTGCCATGATCCTCACTCTGCTGATCATGCAGGTCAATTAAGAATTTCTGAAGTTGATACTTTAAAGAACGGTTACAAACCTCCGGTTGGTACCGGCGGAACGGGCGCTCTTTGTATGACTTGCCACAGAGCAAGAGCAAATTCAAAAATTTCTGTTGACGGATATGTTACAACAGCCTCAACTCCCGGGAAAAATTATCCTTCAAGAATTTATCCGCATTACAGCCCGCAAGCAGATATGTTCTTAGGACAAAATTCCTATGACTTTGGTGTTGCAACGTTACAAGGCGTTATGACGCATGAAGGCGTTGAAAACGCTTGCGTTACCTGCCACATGCCTGCAAGAGGAACGGGAATTAATCCTGATCACTCTATGAGTATGTCTCCAAATGGTGTTGACAAAGTAAAAGCTTGCGTTAGCTGCCATGGAAACATTACAAAATTTGAAGATATTAAAGGCGGAGATTATGATGGTGACGGTGTTGTTGAAGGAACAACCGTAGAAATTGACGGTTTGTTAGCAAAATTAGCCGATCTTTTGCCAAAAGATCCCGACGGAAACGTTACTGAATTAGCTAACTCGGCTTACAGAGTTGCAGACTCAACCGCTATTAAAAACTCGCCATACGGAACAAGAGTATTCTCCGGTATTTGGAATTATTACTTCGTAGCTAATGATTTTAGCCACGGCGTTCATAATGCTAAATATGCTGTTCAATTATTGAATTACACCATTCAATATGTACAAACCGGTGTTGTTCCGGTTGAATTAACTTCATTCAGCGGTTCAATTAACAACGGTGTTGTAAGCTTGCAATGGCAAACAGCTACCGAAAAGAACAATAAAGGATTTGATGTTCAACGTAAAATCGGAACTTCATGGGAAACTGTTGGTTTCGTAAACGGTAAAGGAACCACATCCGAAATCAGCAAATACAGCTATTCGGATAACGTCTCCAAGTTGAATGTAAAAGGAAAAGTAACGTATCGGTTACGTCAGATTGATTTTGACGGAACAGCGGTATTTACCAAAGAGGTTGCTGTAGATTATACATCAGCTCCTCAATCCTACAGCTTATCACAAAACTATCCGAATCCGTTTAACCCGTCAACGACGATTCGTTTCGCGTTACCGTTTGATAGCAATGTAAAGATTTCAATCTACAAAGTAACCGGAGAATTAGTAAAAGTTCTGTTAAGCGGAACGAAAGCAGCCGGAAACTATGACGTAGTGATGAACACCGCGCACGAAAGTGCAGAGTTCTCATCGGGCATTTACTTCTACTCAATCGAAGCAAATGCAGTAGATGGATCAAGCACGTTCAGACAAACGAAGAAGATGGTATTGCTGAAGTAATTCAGGAAGAAAATCATTCTATAAAAGAGCCGCCGCTGTGCGGCTCTTTTTGTTTGACAATTTTTTGGTTATGGGATTTCTAAATAAATAATTATTTTAACAAGTAGTAAACGATTTGTTATCAATTATTTTAAGGGAGTGACTGATATGAAATTAATGAAGTTTTTTTTCTTCGCGTGTGTGCTTTTTTCTTTTGTACTCCGTGCCCAGCAAGCTAAAAGCGGCAACTTAACCATCCTTCCGTTTTATGTAAAAGGAATTGCTTCAAACACAATTACCACCGCTGAAGAAATACTACGACTTGAAATGGAAAACGTAAGTTCGAAAAATATCTTCCTTGTTAAAAGTGATTCGGCAGCTAACGAAAATAGCGATTGCACAAGTATAGATTGCGCTTCCGAGTTAGGTAAAAAATATAAAGCCGATCAAGTTGTTTCCGTTCAAATGCTAACGTTGGGGCAAAAAATAATCATCCAATATTTTTTAATTGATGTTGAACAAAAAGCCGTATTGTTAGCTGATAAGTTGACCTCTACATCTGTTGAAGACCTTGATGTTGTTATGAAACGGATGGCAATTAGTATTACAAGTCTTGAATCGGCAAAAAAATCAGCCGAAGTTGGAGCCATTACCGAGAACGAATCAAAACCTTTCTTTTTACGAAGCGGACGAAAATATAATAATTGGTCGTTCGGCTATCTCTATCCGCAAAAAGGTTACGGCACTGATAAAAAATCGTTTACGATGGATGTAAAGATCGGCTCCGAGGTTGATGATTTAGAGTATGGCGTTCAACTTTTATATAGAGAGGGAATTGGCGCAAATATTTTTACTTCGTATCTCTTCAGCCGAAAAGATTTTTGCCCTTACATCGGCGGCGGAGTAGGATTTCATTTAGTTGAACATCATCAGGATAGTTATCAACTCATTCCCGGTATCAGTCTCACTCAACAGGATGAAAAAAAAGGAGACGGCTTTGAAGTGCTTGCAAATGTTGGTTTGCGGCTGTTTCATACATATAATTTTAGAGTGAATATTAATCTTGCCTACACCTATTCGTTCAATGATTTCAATAGTGAAGCGGTGGTTTTAACGCTGGGATTTTTCTACTAAATCCCTTCGCTTCCTTCTCATCTAAGTTGGAAGTGATCAAAAAAAACTATCTTATACTTGAAATGAAAATAGAAAAAACTTCTTTACCAGAAGAGTCGGCGCTAAACGTTTCCGGTATGCACTATCATTATGCAGACAGCTACGCGTCATCATTCGAATACCTCAATGCAAAACTTAAAATTGAAGATGTTGGAAAAGCCTTTTTCTCATCCGGACCCGCATGGATAGAAAAATTGTTTGAGTTGAGAAATGCAGTTGTTAAAATCTTTGGTTTAAAGACCGGCGGAAGCACAATGAGCAGACCACAAATGCTCGAGGCAGTTAAATGTGAACCCGGTGAAAAAATGGGATTGTTCAAAGTGTTTGAAAAAACTGCCGATGAAATAATTCTTGGTGAAGATGACAAACATTTGGATTTCAAAGTGTCGCTGCTTCTCCGTAAAGCGGAATCAAATAACTTTACCATCATCATTTCAACGGTGGTGATTTTTCATAATTGGTGGGGCAGATTCTATTTTCTGCCGGTGAAACCGTTTCATCAATTCATCGTTCCGGCAATGTTAAAAAATATCATTCTGAAAATCACAAAGACGGATTAAAACATTTCAACTTGATGAGTTTTTATCAACGAACTACAAAACGTAAATCTTGCGGAGCTTTCCAAATCAACAGTTCCGTCCGCGTGCTACAAAATTCTTCCTTGTGTTTTCCCAAAATATAGTGGTAATTTTACAGAGACATTTTCATAATTTTTGTTTGAACAATTACCATAGGATTGAACAATCCGGAATAAATCGTAATCTATGTATCCTTTCAATTTGATCATTTCAACTTTCACTTCGAAACAACCAAGTACTAATCTATTAACAGGAAACATGTATGAGCAAATATAAAATAGCATGGCTGCCGGGAGACGGCATCGGCATTGAAGTTCTTGAAGCCGCAAAAATAGTTTTAAATAAATTACACCTTGACGCAGAATATCTCCACGGCGATATCGGTTGGGAATTTTGGTGCAAAGAAGGAGACGCGTTTCCGCAGCGCACCATCGACCTTTTGAATAACGTTGACGCCGCAATGTTCGGCGCAATTACTTCCAAGCCGGTTAAAACCGCCGAAGCCGAACTTGTTCCCGAATTAAAAGGAACGGGATTGATTTACCGTTCGCCAATTGTACGGATGAGGCAGTTGTTCAATCTCTATATTTGTCTGCGCCCTTGCAAAGCTTATCCTGGCAATCCATTAAACTTTAAAGAGAATATTGATATTGTTGTTTACAGAGAGAACAC
>Ga0172370_10000899_pt1 | contig 46154 bp, 35 predicted proteins | sample LakKiv5m_FD_114538 | JGI IMG/M metagenome (GOLD analysis project Ga0172370, IMG submission 114538) | Freshwater microbial communities from Kabuno Bay, South-Kivu, Congo - kab_022012_11.5m | ecosystem: Environmental > Aquatic > Freshwater > Lake | place: Democratic Republic of the Congo...
ATCCAGCGGTCCAGCAGGGTGCGCGCTTCGCTCCACTCCTTGTGAAATTTGCGCATTTCGATGAAATAGAGCTGCTGGTAACTCAAATGCTCCAGGTATTCATCCGTCTCCATATCCTTGAAGACGAAGTGATGCCGGTAGCGGTCATCGTCGAGGTAGTTGAAGTCGAGCAGGTGGATGCCGATGGTTTTATTGAGATCCGCATAGGAGGCTCCCTCGCCCAGTTGATCGACGTACATGCGCGACAAATAATAGAGGGCGCGTTTCCCGTAATACCCATGCTCGCCGATTTGCACTTCGATATCATACCAGACGCCCTTGTCATCCTCCGCTTTGATATCGAGAATGCTCGTTTTCCCGCCCACATAGGTTGCCAGATTATAGGGATTCTTGATTTTGAGGCTGGCGAGCCGCGGGCGGCAATCCAGCACGCCGTTAACCAGCGACAGGAGCAAATCTGCGTTCTCTTCACTGCCGAACAGCTTCCGGAATACCAGATCGATCTTCGGATTATAGGTACTCATCACATCGCCTTTTCGGTTCGTCCGCCTGCTGGTTTAATTGTACGGAGAGGAGGGAGGGACGTCAATGATATCCATACCTCACAATCGTTATCACATCATCTTCTATCCTGTTCGGAACTCGCCAGACAATCACATTTGTTGTCAATTCGTGCATGAGCATGAGCACAGTATGAGCAATATGAAGACGGAGGATCACTGATGGGAGCCGCCGAAGATAAAATACGGGCAAATGTCGAGCAGCCAATTTTTGTCATTCAGAAGCACTGGGCCGCCTCGCTTTATTACGTCTTCCGGCTGGAAATTGGCGGCGTGCTGGTCTCCTGGCAGGTTCCGAAAGGGCCTTCCACCGACCCGCGGCTCCGGCGGCTGGCCATTCCCGTGAAAGAGCAACTGCCGGCAGCTGCCGGATTCGAGGGAGTCGTTCCCGGCGAAGGCATCGTAATGGTGTGGGACACCGGCATGTATGAGAATATCACCGGCGGCGATCACCCGGCAGGCGTCACGGAGGCGCTGGCAGCCGGACGCCTGGCGATGCGGCTGCATGGCAGCAAGCTGCGCGGTGGCTACGCGTTGAACCGCTCGGGCGGGCGCTGGCTGCTGATCAAGATGCCGGACGCAACCGCCGACGCGAGCTACGACATTACCCTCGAAAAACCGGATTCCGCGCTGACCGGACGCAACCTGCGCGAGATTGCCGAGGACGATGATGTGCGCCAGGCAGCCGCCTGAAGGGATTTTCGATTTTGGATTTTGGATTTTCGATTTTGGATTTTGGATTTTCGATTTTGGATTTTGGATTTTGGATTTTGGATTTTGGATTTTCTATTTGTTTATTACTCGACCTAATCTAAAATCCAAAATCATAAAATTTAAAATCATTTATGGGGGAGATTATGCGGATTGACGATCGTGAGGTTAAGATATCGCATGCGAGCAAAGTCCTCTTTCCGGAGGACGGCATCAGCAAAGGTGAGCTGATCGCTTATTATTGCCGGGTGGCGGAAACAATGCTCCCGCACCTGCGCGGGCGGCCCGTCAACATGCTGCGCTATCCGGACGGCATCGATGGGAAGAATTTTTACCAGAAGCAGGCTCCCGCTTATTTTCCCGACTGGATTCACTACTCAGAGGTGCCGAAGAAGGAAGGCGGCGTCAACCGGCAAGTGGTATGCGACGACGCGGCCACGCTGGTTTATCTGGCGAATCAGGCTTGCATCACGCCGCATGTCTTCCTGAGTCGCGCCGACAAACTGTATACTCCCGATAGAATGATTTTCGATCTGGATCCGCGGGGAGACGACTTCGCGCCGGTCGTGCGGGGAGCGAAGGCGCTGAGCGAGTTGCTGCGGGAGGCCGGCTTGACGCCGTTCGTGATGACCACCGGCTCGCGCGGGCTGCACGTCACCGTGCCGCTGCCGCGCATTGCCGATTTCGCCGAAGTGCGTGATTTTGCGCAGGCCATCGCCGCCGTGCTGGTGCAGCGCGACCCCGAGCGGTATACCACCGAGATGAGCATCGGCAAACGCGGCAACAGGCTGTTCATCGACACCCTGCGCAACAGTTATGCCGCCACCGCCGTGCCCCCCTACGCCGTCCGTCCCCACCCCGGCGCTCCGGTGGCCGCTCCGCTGAGCTGGGATGAATTGGATGACCGGAAACTCACTTCCCGGCGTTACACCATACGCAATCTCTTCGACCGGCTGGATCGGATCGGCGATCCGTGGGCGGATATCGAACGGCACGCGGGCCGCATCAGCACGGCACGCCGGCAAGCGGCATAACCTCTCGGGGCACTGTCTCCGCATTTAGCGCTTGTTCGGAAGAAAACAACGCCGCTGCGGGGACTGTCCCCCACGGATCCGCTCCCGAAGGTAAGACGTGCCGGGGGGACTGTCCACGAAAGGGCTGATATTCAGATCTTCTCGCCCACCTTCACATCCTGGTGATACCCCTGCAGCGACTTCACGTCGATGGCGTGCCCGCGGGCGCAGGCGATGCCTTCGGCGGCGGCGACGGCGGCGGCGGGGGTGGTGATGTATGGGATCTTATATTTGATTGCCGACTTGCGGATGTAGCTGTCGTCGTAGGCGCTCTCCTTGCCGGAGGGCGTGTTGATGACCAGCGATATTTCATGATTCTGCATGGCATCCACGAGGTGCGGGCGGCCTTCATGCAGCTTTTTAACGATGGTGCACTCGACTCCATGCTGCTGCAGGTATTCCCCGGTGCCGGCAGTGGCGAAGATGTTGAAGCCCATCTGCGCCAGCCGCTGCACGGCGGGCAGCGTGATCTCCTTATCGTGGTTGGCGACGGTGACCAGCACGGCGCCTTCGGTCGGCAGCGTCAGGCCGGCGGCCATCTGCGACTTGAAGAAGGCCATGCCGAAGCTGTCCGCCAGCCCCAGCACCTCGCCGGTGGAGCGCATTTCCGGCCCGAGCAGCGGGTCCACCTCCGGGAACATGTTGAAGGGGAAGACCGCTTCCTTGACGCCGTAGTGCGGGTACTGGCGCGGCTGAGTGTCCAGGTCGCGCAGTTTCGCATTCAGCATCACACGGGTGGCAATGCGCGCCATGGAGACGCCGGTGACTTTGGACACCAGCGGCACGGTGCGCGACGCGCGCGGGTTGGCCTCCAGCACATAGACCACGTCGTTGGCGATGGCATACTGGATGTTCATCAGACCGACCACGTTCAGCTCGACGGCGATGCGGCGGGTGTATTCCTCGATGGTCGCCAGGTGCTCCGGCTTGATGGTGATGGGCGGCAGCACGCACGCGCTGTCGCCGGAGTGGATGCCGGCCAGCTCGATGTGCTCCATCACCGAGGGTACGAAGGCCTGCTCGCCGTCGGCGATGGCATCCGCCTCCGCCTCGATGGCGTTCTCCAGGAACTTGTCGATGAGGATGGGCCGCTCCGGCGAAATCTCCACCGCCCTGTCCACATAGGTGCGCAGCATCTCCTCGTCGTAGACCACTTCCATGCCGCGGCCGCCCAGCACGTAGGAGGGGCGCACCATCAGCGGGTAGCCGATCTGCCCGGCGATGACCAGCGCCTCCTCCAGTGATGCGGCCATGCCGTGCGCGGGCATGGGGATGCCGATCTTCTCCATCATCGCCGCAAAATGCTCGCGGTCCTCCGCCAGGTCGATGCTCTCCGGCGAGGTGCCGAGGATCTTCACCCCGTTGGCGGCCAGCTCGGCGGCGATGTTCAGCGGCGTTTGCCCGCCGAACTGCACGATCACGCCGTCCGGTTTCTCCTTGCCGTAGATGCTCAGCACATCCTCCACGGTCAGCGGCTCGAAGTAGAGCTTGTTGGAGGTGTCGTAATCGGTGGAGACGGTCTCCGGATTGCAGTTGACCATGATCGACTCGTAGCCCAGGTCGCGCAGCGCGAAGGCGGCATGCACGCAGGTATAGTCGAACTCGATGCCCTGGCCGATGCGGTTGGGCCCGCCGCCGAGGATGAGGATCTTCCTGTTCGGCGAGACGGGCACGCTGTCCGGCGCGTTGTAGGTGGAGAAGTAGTAGGCCGCGTTCTCCACGCCGCTGACCGGCACCGCTTCCCACGCCTCCCGCACCCCGAGGGCCAGCCGGCGGTCGCGGATCGCCTTTTCTGAGAGATCGAGGATCTGCGCCAGATATTTGTCGGCGAACCCGTCCTTCTTCGCCTGGACCAGCAGCGCATCCGGCAGCATTTTGCCCTTGTACTGCAGCATCTGCTCTTCCAGCTCGATCAGCTCTTTCATCTGCCCGATAAACCAGCGGCCGATATAGGTCAGGTTATACATCTCCTCGACGCTCATCCCCTTGCGCAGCGCCTCGTACATGAGGAACTGGCGCTGGGAGGAGGGCTCGGCCAGCCGTTTGCGCAGTTCATCCAGCGAGAGCGAATTGTAATTGCTGGCGAAACCGAGGCCATAGCGCTTGATCTCCAGCGAGCGGATCGACTTCTGGAAGGCCTCTTTGTAGGTCTTGCCGATGCTCATCACCTCGCCGACCGCGCGCATCTGCGTGCCCAGCTTGTCGATGGAGCCCGGGAATTTCTCGAACGCCCAGCGCGAGAACTTCACCACCACGTATTCGCCCCACGGCTCATATTTGTCCAGCGTGCCCATCCGCCAGTAGGGCAGGTCCTGCAGCGTCATGCCCGCCGCCAGCTTCGAGGAGACGAGCGCGATGGGGAAGCCGGTGGCTTTCGACGCCAGCGCGGAGGAGCGGGAGGTGCGCGGGTTGATCTCGATCACCACCACGCGCCCGGTCTTCGGGTCATGGGCGAACTGGATATTAGTGCCGCCGATGACGCCGATGGCCTCCACGATGCGGTAGGAGATCTCCTGCAGGCGCTGCTGCAGCTCTTCCTTCACGGTGAGCATGGGGGCCACGCAGTAGCTGTCGCCGGTGTGCACGCCCATGGCGTCCACATTCTCGATGAAGCAGACGGTGATCTTGTTGTTGTCGGCGTCGCGGACCACCTCCAGTTCCAGCTCTTCCCAACCGAGCACGGATTCCTCGACCAGCACCTGGCCGACCAGGCTGGCTGAGATGCCGCGGGCGACGATGGTGCGCAGCTCCTCGACGTTGTAGGCGATGCCGCCGCCGGTGCCGCCCATGGTGTAGGCCGGGCGCAGCACGACAGGATACCCGAGCTGCTGGGCGATCTTCTCCGCTTCCTCCACGCTGTAGGTGGGCTCGCTCAGCGGCATCTCCACATCCAGGCTGTTCATCGTCGCCTTGAAGGCAATGCGGTCCTCGCCGCGCTCGATGGCGTCCGCCTGCACGCCGATCACCTGCACGCCGTATTTATCGAGGATGCCGCGCTTATACAGCTCGGCCGTCATGTTCAGGCCGGTTTGTCCGCCCAGGTTGGGCAGCACGGCGTCCGGCCGCTCTTTGGCGATGATCTTTTCCAGGCAATCCACATTCAACGGCTCGATATAGGTGGCGTCGGCCATGCCCGGGTCGGTCATGATGGTGGCAGGGTTGGAGTTCACCAGCACGATCTCGTAGCCGGCCTCGCGCAGCGCCTTGCAGGCCTGGGTACCGGAGTAGTCGAATTCGCAGGCTTGCCCGATGATGATAGGCCCGGAGCCGATGATAAGGACCTTATGGATGTCTTCGCGACGCGGCATGGCGCTGTCTCTCCCTCGATACGGTGGTGTGTCTGCGCAGAGAAGGACCGAAGTGACTCGCTGCCGCGGTGACCGGCCGCAGGAAGCGCGAGCCCTGGCTGAGTTGCCAGGCGGTTTTACCCCAAGCTGTTGTGAATTTCGGGGCAGGGGGCGGAAATCCTTTTTTGTGATAATTGATTTACGTTGGAGGGAAGCCTTACAACAGACTAACAATGTTGTCGGAAGTCAGACATGTCGGACATGTCCGACATGTCTGACTTCTCGTCCGAGCTCAATTCTTCACTACCGCTTCCGCCTCCACCGCCACCGGCTCGACTACCGCCGGGCGTTTGGGCAGCAGGAAGAAGCCGACGACGCCGATGATGAGCACGGCGATGCTCACCCACTGGGCGGGGGTGAGGAGACCGGTAAATTTCGGGTCGGGTTCGCGGAATATCTCCATGGTGAAGCGTTCGATGCCTTCCAGCACCAGCAGCACCATGAATAGCCGTCCGGCGCGGCCCAGGCTTTTCCCGCGCGAGAGCAGCAGCACGATGCCGAACATCAGGAAGCCCATGGCGGACGCGTAAAGCTGCGTGGGATGAACGGCATGGGTATGGGGGAAGGCATCGGGCGAGAAGGGAAAGCGCATGCCCCACGGGAGGGTGGTTTCCTTGCCGTAACAGCAACCGTTGAGGAAACAGCCGATCCGCGTGATGGCGTAGCCGATAGCAATAGCCGGCGCGGCGCAGTCCGTCACCCGCCAGAAATTCATCCGCGTGACGAATATATAGATGCTGCCTCCCAGGAAGCCGCCGATGAGACCGCCGTGAAAGCTCAACCCGCCCAGGCCGTAGCGGAGTATGTCCTGCAAATCCAGGAATTGCACCTTGGGGTTCATCAGCACGAAGGCGAGGCGCGCGCCGAGAATGGAACCCACCAGCACCACCAGCCCGAGATCGAGCAGGCGCTCGCCCGGCACGTCGCGACGTCGGCCCAGCCGCACGGCGGCATAAGTGCCAGTGAGGAAACCGACCATCAGCATGGCGCCGTAGGCTTTGATCTCCACGTGGCCGATCTTCAGCAGGATGGCCAGCACCACTGTGGTCATGCCCACCAGGGCGATCCCAGTATACAGGTGATCCGGTTGGTAGGCGTTTCGGCGCCGCAGCCAGCCCAACAGGAGAGCTACGATGACGATCTCCAGCGCGAGAATGGCAAAGGCGACCGGCCAATTCGGGGCAGGAAGGGTAAAAAGTATGCTTCTCACGGGGATCTTCCTCCTGGGTTCAAATTTCAGATTAGGCGGATCTGGCGCGCTCTCTGCGCAATACCAGCATTACGAGAACGGCAACACCGATCACCACTACTGTGTCCGCCAGATTGAACACCGGCCAGATATGAAAATTCAGGTAGTCAACGACGAAGTGCCGCCCGCTTTCTTGATCTACGCGGAACACGCGATCAACCAGATTACCGATTGCTCCGCCCAGCACCATCACGGCGGCAAAACGGCCCGCGCGCATCGCCAGGTAAGGCCGAATCAGGAAAAGGAAGAATGCCAGCACCAGCAAATTCAACGCGACCAGTATGGCGACATGCAACTCATTAAGCAGGCTGAAGGCGGCGCCGGTGTTTTGACTATAAGTAAGGCTAAACAGGCCATCTATAACGGGAAGGGACTTACCCGGCGACATATGAGCCACGACAAGTCCCTTTATCCCTTGATCTGCCGCGGCAATCAATGCCGCCCATGCCGCCAGCCTGCCGACTATTCCGGCACGTTCAGTCACGGATCAGCGTCCCTCCAGCCTATCCTGGCAATTCAAGCACAGAGACGCCCACGGGAGCGCCTCCAGACGGTTGGCATTGATTTCGATGCCGCACGAATCGCACAGCCCGTAACTGCCGTCCTCGATCTTCTCCAGGGCGGTGTTGACCTTCCCGAGCAGATCCTGGATATTGCTTTCCAACGCCAGGTCCTTCTCGCGCTCGAATGTTTCAGACGCAAGGTCGGCCGGATGATCGTCGAAAGTGGACAACTCGCTTACCTGCTCTATGTCGGAGGAGATCGAGGTGCGCTCCATTATTTCATGCAGTTCCTGCTCCAACCGTTCTTTTTCAGTCAGCAACCGCTTCTTGATTGCCCGGAGGCGGGTTGTCGTATTTTGCGTTGTGGTCATCACACACCCCTTTCTAACTGATGCGTGCATCCGGTCGTCTTCGGCTCCGTTGACCCCATCCGGACTCGGTCCCTGATGGCAATCAAACGGCGGTCCGGCTCTCAAGGCGCGTCCGCCGTTTTACCCGCGCGTATAATCACGTCGCCTTAGTGTACCGTGCTTCTTTACCGGTCAAACGTCATCTTCGAGAATACCGGCGACCGGCCTATAGCCGTTCCCCATGCCGGACAATATAGCCGAAGAAGGGACCGGAATCTGGCGCATGGCCGAAATTATATCCTGTATTGTTCCACAGTGTGTTTCGTTAGCACTTGAAACTTCGAACAACGAACCAACTTATGCGGCCCGCCTGTAATCGAACTCGTGAATTCTTTCCACCTTAATGGCGAATTGCTCATCGCGATATGATGGCTCGGTGGACGATTTAGAGCGGGAAGCGAACTCCACCGCGCTTACCGGGAGGATATCGGCAAAATCATCTTTCATGGATTCGAGCAAATCCCGATTTTTTCCTGCTGAGTAAACAATAACTTTAGTATTTTCGGGTGAAAATTTTTTTCCTGCCGATCGAACAATATCCAGCGCCTGAAAAACGCGGCGGCGCAATGCCAGCATCCGCTCCCAGCGCGCCGCCAGCGCATCGTCGCGCCATCCAGCCGGCGCGGAAGGCCACTCCGACAGTTGCACACTCGTGGCGCGCCCACCCGCCGGTAGGTGTTCCCAGATATCCTCCGCCAGAAAGCTCAGCGTGGGCGCCAGCAGCCTTGCCAGCGCCTCAGCGATGTGGTATAAAACGGTCTGCGCCGATCGCCGTGAGGCTTGCCGGCGGAACCGCGACTCGACGGCGCGGAAGTAGACGCCGGACAGATCGCGCCGGCAAAACTCCCGCACCGCGTGCATGGCATGATGAAACTTATACGCCTTCAATGCCGCCGTCACCCGCTCGATGAGCCGCGCCAGCCGGTCCAGCAGCCAACGATCTATTCCGGTCAGCTCGTCGAGCGGCAGCGCCATCTCCGGTGTGAAATCCTCCAATTGCCGCAGTAAAGAATTCACCGTGCCGCGCATACGCCGATATTGGTTGCGCGCGCTCTCCAATGCCGCGTCGGAGATGACCACATCTCCGCGCGGGTCTACCGAGGCCGCCCACAGCCGCATAATATCGGCGCCGTATTCGTTCACCAGGTCCATCGGTTCCATGAGGATTTCACCATCAACCGTATGTTTCCGCGCCAGGCGATCGATGACGAAACCGTGGCTGAGCACCGCGCGGTACGGCGCTCCTTCGCGGCCCGCGGCCAGTCCGGCCAGCAGCGCGCCCTGCAGCCATCCGCGAAACTGGTCATACCGCTCCACCACCAGGTCGGCGGGCCGCGCCAGCTCTTCGCGAGCCTCCAGCACCGCAAACTGGCTACACGCCGCCGCGAACCACACATCGAATATTTCCGTCCCCTTGCGGAATTCCATGCCGCCGCATGCCGGGCAGATCGTTTCCGCCGGCAGCAGGTCCAAGGCGGGCCGCGCGAACCAGGCGTCTGTTCCCTCGGCTCGCACGATTTCCGCCACCTTTTCGATCGCTTCGGCCGAGAGCAGTGGCGCATCGCACTTCGCGCAGAAAAAGGCCGGTATCGGCACGCCCCACACGCGCTCGCGCGAAAGGCACCAGTCAGGCCGTCCTTGCACCATCTCCGCCAGCCGCACCTTTCCCCACGCAGGCGTCCAGGTAATTGCCTTGCCTGCTTCCTCCGCCCGCGCCGCCAGTTGCTCCATCGCAATGAACCAGTGCGGTATTGCTCGCGTGATGACCGGCTGCCGGCAGCGCCAGCAGTGCGGCGCCTGTTGAACCGTTGCCTTATGCGCCAGCAGCACGCCTTGCCGGTCCAGCGACTCCAATACGCGCTCCTCTGCTCCGGTGATGTGACGGCCCGCGGCGGGCGGGCCAGCCTTTGCGCCGAAAACGCCGTCCTCATCCACCAGGTGCAGCGGCGCCAGGCCGTGCCGCACGGCGATGCCGAATGATTCGCGGTCGTGATCCGGCGCCACCGGCCACAAACCGGAGCCGGCGGCGGAATTTACCGCCTCATCCACCACCACCGGTACGTCCCGCCATGATAGCGGATGGAGCAGCATGATTTCCGCCAGCTCGCGCCCGCTCATCCGCGCTATCACCTCCGGCTCAGTCAGTCCGGCCTCGCGGGCGAAGTCATCAATCATCGCCTCCGCCACCAGATAGGTGAATTCCTCTTCATCCCACGCATCGCGCAGCAGCGCGTAGGACGACTCCGGATGGACGGCAACAGCAGCGATGCCCGGCAGCGTCCATGGCCTGTCCGTGCGGATCACGGCGGCGAGCCCCGAGCGGTCGATGCCGGCGAAAAGCTCGTCCGGCAACCGCAATATCGGAAAGGCGATCAGCGCAATATGCGCTGCCGTTTCCCGCTGTTCGACCTCCGTATCCGACATCGCCGTCCGGCAGATCGCGCACCAATGGACCGGCCTGTCCGCGCGATATATCAGGTTGCCCGCAACCATCTCCTTGAAGGCGCGCAGCACCGCCGCCTCATATTCTGGATACAACGTCAGGTAAGGATATCGCCAGTCGGCGCGCACGCCCAGCCGCCGATATTGCTTCCGCTGCAGCGTGCAGTTCCGCCGGGCGATGACGGCACAACGCCGGCGCAGCGCCAGCGGCGGAACGGCGTGACGCGCGGCGGCGAAGGTGCGCAGGGCGGTGATCTCGGTTGCCAGGCCGTGGGTGTCCCATCCCAGCACTAATGGCGCGCGATAGCCCTGCATCGCGTGGAACTTGACAATGAAATCCTTCAGCAGTTTGTTCAGCAGGCCATCGAATCCGATGCCGGCTGCATCGAACGATGGGCTGTCGTGCAGGATGAAGGCCGGCGCCCAGGCGCGGGCCTGTACTTCGTTTTCCAGATCGATGGCGTCCCATCGCTGTGATATCTCCTGCTCCCGTCGCGGTAGATCGGTCATTTCACTAAAGGAGCTCGGCGGTCGCTGTCCGCCTTCTCGTTCCGGTGTGCGTTCTTCAGACATTCTTTTTCTCCCGTGGCCGTATATTCAGAAAAAGTATTCCATCCGGCAAGCGGGAGGAATCACCGATCAACGGGGAATTGCCGTTACTTGTCGTCTTTATATACGAGGGAAATACGGACATAGGGCGAACTACCCCGATATGGTCGAACCCACATTGAACCAGATCGAGGTACGCGTGCTCGGCTCGCTGATAGAGAAGTCGATCACCACACCGGATAACTACCCGCTGTCGCTGAACGCGCTGGTGAACGCCTGCAATCAGAAGTCGAACCGCGATCCGGTAACGGAATTTGACGGCGAGACCGTCGGTGTGGCGCTAGCCTCGCTACGCGAGAAAGCACTGGTGCATATCATCATGGGCGGCGACAGCCGCGTGCCCAAATACCGGCATTATTTTGAAGAGATGTATCACCTGACCCGAGCGGAAGCGGCCATTCTCTGCGAACTTATGCTGCGTGGTCCGCAGACGGCCGGCGAGCTGCGCGGACGCATCGAGCGCTTGAACGCCCCCTTGAGCATGGCGGAGGCGGAAGAGGTGATTCGGGGCTTGATGATGCATCCGGAGCCGCTGATCGCGCGGCTGCCCCTTCAGCAGGGACGGCGGGATGTCCGTTACGCCCACCTGCTTGCCGGCGAGCCAATCGTCAGCGAGGAAGCGGAGCCAGCGCCGCGCTCCTCGCGCGAGGATCGCCTGATCGCCCTGGAAGATGAAGTCCAGCGCCTTCGCCGGGAACTCAACGCTCTACGCGAGGACTTCACCGAGTTCCGACGGCAGTTCGAGTGATTCGACCAGTTCACACTCATAAAGCTCGTAAGTATATTTAAAAAGAGTAAAGTTTACTCCTTGCATAATACCAAGCTATATGTGCGTGAACGAGCATGCGCCTCACCGCGCTACTACGAGCCGGGATTTACCTTTTTAATTACGAACCACTTCAGTTTCAGCGCCGGTGCACCGTGGCAATTTTATTCGCCAGCTCCTCCCCAAGTATGCTTAAATCCGCTGGCGATATGTCGCCACGCAGGCCGTTCTCGCCATAGCCGGCCAGCGGATGAGCGGTAAAACGCGAGCGCAGGCTCAGGCCCACCGGCTGGTGGATGCCGGGATCGATTTCCGGTAGTTCGGAAGCCGTAAACGGCGGCCTGTCGCCGAGTACGTAAAAGGCAAACAGCGACGGTAGTTGCCCGAATTTGTATTCGTAAGCATAACGATAGGCATTGAAGCCCGCTTCGGCGCCCTGCGCCATGGCGCGCAGCGACATGCTGGGAAAGCCGGTGCAATCGCCCGCGGCGAACAGGCCGGGGTACGCGGGATCGCCTTGCGGCCCGACGCGGCTGTAACCGAGGGTGTCACGGAGCGCCGCCGGCAGGATGGCAGGTGACGGCGGCGCCAGCATCAGCGAGTGGTAATCGAGCATGGCCTTGTCGCAGACTATCTCGCGGGATTTGCCATCTTCGGTGAATCCGATGAGCAGCTTATCATCTTCAACGCGGAGTTCGGTGATAAGCTGGCGCGGCTCATACATCGCCTCGATGGTATTGCGCCCGCCGTCGAAGGTCTGAAACATAGCGAGCGACTCCGCCAGCGGCTCGCCGCCGATCAGCACCAATCGCTCTCCGGCGTGCTCGCGGGACCAGGTGATAAAACGCTCGGCGGAGCGCTCATACCCGCCGGCGAGGATGGACATCTTCTTCGCGGAAAAGGCCCTGGATTCATCAGTCAGCTTGCGAATGCCGGTCGCCAGCACCACCGACAGGCAGGTCAGCTCCCGCTCCGGCGTTCGCACGATCCAGTATGGCTCCTCGCGTCTGAACCCAAGCGCGGTCTCGCGCAGCAGCGGAATCTCGAATTGCTCGATATCCGGGAACAGCTTTTCCATCAGCTCCGGACCTTCGAAGTGGAACGCCGGACCGGTCAGGTTGATAGTGCCCATGCGCGCCAGCCCGCCCAGGCCGGCGGGGTCGATGAGCAGCACGCTGGCCGGTATCGCCGTTGCCGTCTTCACCCAGCGGCCGCGGATGGCCGCCGCCATGCCGGCCGGACCGGCGCCGATTACTATTACATCGAAATCGTAGGACATGGCTCTCTTTTCCATTTGCCGTTCATATGAGGGACAGTTCCTTAACTGGATGTGGGGACAGTCCCTGAAAGGTTCACTTCTCCAATCCCAGGTAGCGCAGCAGGCCGCCTGTTGCCAGTATGGTCTGCAGGTGCTTCTCCGGCGGCGTCAGGCTGATCTTTTCTCCGGTCTCCGGCCTGTCGAGGGTCCACTCATCGCGGTTGAAAATCACCTCTTCGCCGGGCCGCAGGTCGAGATGAAGTGTCGGGTGCGTGGCGAGCGGTATGCCGGCATTGATGAGATTGCGATAGAAAATGCGCGCGAAACTGGCGGCAATCACGCAGGACACTTGCGCATACCGGAACGCGTGCACGTATGCTTCGCGGCTGGAACCGCAACCGAAATTCCGCCCGCCCACCAGCATGTCGCCCGGTTGGAACTGGCGGGCGAATTCCGGCGGCAATCCGGCCAGGAAGCCGGGCAGCACTATCTCCCGCGTGATGCCGAAGTATTGCGGCGGGTGCAGCAGATCGGTGTTGATATCGTCACCCAGCACGATTGCATGGGCGCGTGTTTCGGTAGTTGTCATCAGTCCTCCCATACTTCTGCCGGCGCGGTAATATACCCCGTTACCGCGGAGGCGGCGCAGGTGGCGGTAGAGGCCAGGTAAATGGAGCTGTCGCGCGGTCCCATCCGTCCCTGAAAATTGCGGGTGGTGGTGGTCAGCGCGACGTCGCCGGTCGCCAGCACGCCTTTATCCAGCTTGCCGCACGCGCCACAACTCGGATTGCCGATGCAGAATCCTGCTTCGAGCAGCGTCTGATGATATCCAAGCTCGATTATTTCCCGCAGCACGGTCACCGACGACGGAACGGCGATCGCCTTCAATCCGCGGGCCACCGTTTTGCCGGCCAGCAGCTTCGCCGCTATGGCGAAGTCTTCCAGCCGCCCGCCGGAGCAGGAGCCGATATACACTTCATCCAGGCGGGCGCCCTTCACCTCGCCGACCGGGCAGACATTGGCCGGACTGTGCGGTTTCGCCACCAGGCTGTCGATGGCGCCGACATCTATGTCCATCTGCTCCGCGTAACCTGTCTCGTTCGCCGGAACCGTTGGGAAGGGAGGCAGCGTGCTCCCGTCGCGCCGCTGCAGGAAATCGCGTGTTACCTCGTCCGGGGTGAACAGCGCCGCCTTGGCGCCCATCTCGGTGGCCATGCAGCAGATCGCCGCGCGGCTGTCGATGCCCAGGCTGTCCCGCGTGCCGTCCCACATCTCCAACGCGCGGTAGCTCGCTCCCGACTCGCCCAGTATTCCCAGCATGTGCAGCGCCAGGTCTCGCCCCATCACCCACGGCTTGCGCTGCCCGGTGAAGGTCACGCGCACGCTTTCCGGGGCGCGGAACCAGGTTTTGCCCGTCACCAGGCAACCCAGGATGTCGGTGGCGCCCAGTCCGGTGGCGAAGCAGCCGACCGCGCCGGCAAGCAGGGTGTGGGAATCCGCCCCTACCACGATGCGTCCCGGCTGCACGCGGGAATCCTCCAGCATCAACTGGTGGCAGATGCCCCGGTAAACGTGCAGGTCGGCCACCTGCTGGCGCTCGGCGAACCGCAGCACGGATTTCTGCAGGTCGGCCAGGTCGCTGCGCGCCGGCGGCGCGAAGTGGTCGCAGGTAATGAGCAGGCGAGTTTTATCCCAAAGAGTACAGGACAGCCGCTCGAAATCGGCAATCGCCAGCGCCATGGTGGCATCGTGAGCCATTACCAGATCGACGGGTACTTCCACTACCTCGCCGGCGCGGACGGTGCGTCCCACCGCCGCGCTGAACAGTGATTCAAGCTGCGTTTGCGTAGAAAGAGCCATCGGTTGCCAGTTCCTTTGCGCGTGATAGAATTAACTCGGCCTCCACGCCGAAATTTTTACGGTAATATTCATCCAGTTGCTCCACCATCTCCGCCAGCGGCAGGTGCGACTGCTGCTCCTTCCACTGTTTGATCTCCAGCAGCAGGCTGTCGATCATCTTCGGATTATGCGGAACCGCGTGCTGTTCGAGGAGCGCTATCAGTTGATGACGCCCGGAGTGCTTGCCGAACACAATCTCCCGGGCGCGCCCCACTTCTTCCGGCAGGATGGTTTCATAGGTGCGCGGATCCTCGAGCACGCCGGCGGCATGAATGCCCGACTCGTGCCGGAAGGCATTCAGGCCCACCACCGGGGCGTGCAGCGGCATATGTACCCCGCTGGCGCGCTGCACAATCCGCGAGAGCTCGTAGAGTGCATCAAGCTTGATGCCGGTCTGCACGCCCATCTTCTCCAGCGTCATCACGGTCTGCTCCAGCGAGGCGTTGCCCGCGCGCTCGCCGAGACCGTTGACGGTAACGGTCACCGCCTGCACGCCTGCCTGCACCGACAGCACGGTATTCGCCGTGGCGCAACCCAGGTCGTTGTGGCAGTGCACGCCGAAGATCATGTCCTCCGGCGAATTCGCGATGATGTGGCGGAAGAACTCATAGGTGGTAAGCGGCGACGCCAGCCGGACCGCGGTATCGCAGATAATCATGCGCCGGATGCCTTCATCATGGAGAAGGTGAATGAGACGGATCAGCTCCTCCGGCTCCGCGCCGGTGCTGTCCTCGGCGATGAAGGTGACGTTGAAGCCCATCGCCTGCGCCATCCTGACGTGCCGGCGGGCGAGATCGAACAATTTATCGTATTCCCGCATGCCGAACTTGCACCACATGTGCAGCGGACTGACTGAGATGAACATATATACATCGCGTATGCCGCATTCGCGGGCGACGCGCAAATCCGCCTCATGGCAGCGAACGGTAACGCCCACCTCGCAGGGCAAATCCATGTTAACGATCGCCCGCACGGCGTCCGCTTCATCGTCGGAGATGATCGGCATGCCCGCATCGATGGAAAGCACCCCCGCGTCGGCCAGCGCGCGGGCGATGGCTTTCTTTTCCTCGAGATGAAAAGCCACCCCCGGCGACTGTTCACCGTCGCGCAGTGTTTCATCCCAGATGATCACTTTGTCCGGCAGGTGTTGGTCGGCCATGAATCGCCGGTTATTATCGTATAACAACTCCATCACTTGCTCCTTATGCGTTGTGCCTTGCCGGGCTGCCGTTCAAGCTGCCCGGGTTCGTGAAGCCGCGGTATGACGCGCACCGGATAGGCGCGCCGGATGGTATTCGTGATTGCCGCTTCGCCGCCGGCCGGCGGCGTCGCGCCATCCTTGCGCTCGACATGAATGATCAGCTCATCGCGATGCGAGCCGCCGACTTCGAGGTAAAACTCATTGGCCAGCCAGGGGAAGCTGTATAGGATGTTTTCGATATCCGCCGGGTCGATATTAACCCCGGTGATGATTAGAACGCTATCCAACCGCCGCGAAATGCGGGTGATGCGCCGGTGCGGGCGCCCGCAGGAACAGGGTTCGGGAATGATGGCCGCCGCGTCGCCGGTACGGTAACGCAACAGCGGGAAGACCTCGCGAAATAGGTTTGTCAGCACCAGTTCTCCCTGCGCGCCGTCCGGCGCCGGCTCACCGGTTTGCGGATCGATAACCTCGAAAAAGAAGGCGTCTTCCCAGATATGCAGCCCGTCACGATACTCGCACTCGGCGCCCACGCCCGGCCCGCACAACTCGCCGATGCCATAGGAATCAACCGCGCGCATGCCGAAGCCTTCCTCGATACGCGCGCGCGCCGCTTCCGTCCACGCCTCGGCGCCGAACGAGCCGATACGCAGCGGCGATTCAGCGGGATCGTATCCTGTCTGCGGCAGCGAGTCGAGCAGGCGCAGCATATGCGTGGGCAGGCTGACGATGGCGGTGGGAACAACGCCCATACCGCCGCGCAGAATGTCCGCCATCTGCGGCGTGTGCACGGGTCCGACCGGTATCACCGTGCAACCCAACCGCTGCAAACCGCCGTACATGCCGTGCCCGCCGGAAAAAAGCCCCAGCGGCACCGGCAACAATACTATATCGTCGGGGCGCAGGCCGTTCGTCCACAGCATGCGCGCCGACAGCGAGAACCATTGATGTATATCATCACGCGTATAAGGGAGCGTTATGCGCGCGCCGGTGGTGCCGGAAGTCGCCAGAAAAAGCGCGATATGTTTATTGTCCGCATCCGCCCAAGCCCCCGCGCCGGCCTGGCGCAGATCCTGCTTGGTGGTGAACGGCACGAGCCGCTGAAAGTCGGCGGGCGCGAGCGATTCAGCCTCGTCATCAATATGCGCAAGTCGCTCGCGGAAATACGGCGCCCGCTTCGCCCGCCGAACGGTTTGCGCCAGCAGGCTGCGCTGCATATCATCCAATTCCGGACGTGGCATGAATTCGATATTCGCCTGGAACGCCTGTACCGGCGGTATCGGCTCGGATATCCGGTAAGCCATTATCGAGTAATACTCCCTTCAATTCACCGCGGTGCCAGATGAATTATAAGGGTTAAGCGCCATAACGTTTGGCGAATAAGAGACGAACATGTATAGCTTGCCATACATGATGGTGAGAAAAACCTTTGATGCAATAACATGTTTTCTTTAATGGTTTTCAACCCTTAAGGTACTATCGGTTACTGCGTGATACCGTATTGCCCGTTTTTGACTAAGTTACTAAGGTAATTTAATTAACGGGTTTTATGTTTCTAGCACTATTGCTATTCTCCTGCTAAGCTTCTCCATAACTTTTACGTAGACCCTCTAGGAGATCGCGCGGAAGGGTGACGTTATTCAGGACATCAAGCGCACACCATGATGCCATGGCGACACGAGAACCACAGCATGGGATAGATCGGCATTATGAAACCGTATGGGACGCGCTGCATGCAACTATGCTGGCAGTCGGCATTGCTGCGTGGGGCGAGCGCTAAGCGCACAAGAGCTAATCGCCTAACGTGGGCTTCGCCCACAACCCAAGCAAATCAGCTCTCCACTCATGCGGCGGAGCACCGCCGCAGGGCGACTGCGCCGCAACCATAAACAAAAGCTGCGCATGTTGGCGAGAAATTGCGGGTTTGTAATGCAGGAGTGGTTTCTAAAAGGTCAACGAGCATGATACACCATGCTCGTTTTCTTGAACTCACGTATGGAGAAGAGGATATCATAGTCGGACACCTCGGCCTCGGCGGCGATGCGGGCGGCAACGGCCCGGCACTCCGCTTCGGTCTGCCCGTGGATCATCGCGAACAGGTTATACGGCCAGTCGGGCAGGCGCGGGCGTTCATAACAGTGGCTGACCTCGGGCCGGCGCATCATCACCTGGCTGATACGCTCGACTTGCTCCGCCGGCACGTTCCACACCGACATCCCGTTGGCGGTGAAGCCGGCATTCTGATGCTTGAGCACAGCTCCCAGGCGGCGCATCTTTTTCGACTGTTGATAACCCTTTATGCGAGTAAGCAGTTCTTCGCGAGCCAGCCCTAATTCCGCGGCGATGTCGCCGAAGGGATCGAGGGACTCCCCGATATCGCCGCACAGGCGGTTGATGATCGTGCGATCCAAGTCATCCAGCATGGGCGCCCCCTTCCGTGAATTTGAAGTCTACCTTGATCTTGAAGGTTTGCAGCGCCGGCAGCGAATGCACGGCCTGCACGCCCGGCACGCGGCGGACGGTGTTCAGGATATCGTCCATGCGCGCCTGGTTCTCGGCGATGACGGTGAACCACAGGTTGTAATTGGCGGCGCGTTCGTAATTGTGCGTCACTTCGGGGAAGGCGCCGGCCGCCGCCGCCGCCGCCTCCAGGCTCTCCGGCGCCACGCGGCTGGCGACCAGTGTGCTGATATACCCCAGCTTGTCCGCGGCGAACGAGCCGCCGATGCGGCGGATAATGCCGCGGCGGCGCAGGTCGACGACTGTCGCGTGCGCCTCCTCCCGCGTGCAACCCACCGCAATGCCGATCTCCGCGTAGGGGTCGGCGCTGATGGGGAAGCCGGTCTGGATCAGCTCCAGGATCGCTTTTTCCACGGACGTCAGTTCCGCACTCATCCGGCCACCCCGCTTTCCATTTTCGGCGGCACATAGGGGCAATCCGGCTCTTCCGCCTGGATGTCGCCGGTATACGCGTAGGCGCGGGCGCGGCATCCCTGGCAGAGGAAGCGATATCCGCAGGCGCCGCACTTGCCGGTGAGCAGATTCGGGTCGCGCAACGCGCCGAAGGTTTCCGACTCGCGCCAGATCTCGCCCAGCTTCTTTTCGCGCACGTTGCCCACCACCACCGGCAGGTAGCCGCACGGCTGCACCTCGCCGATGCGCGAGATGAAGCACACGCCGGAACCGGCCAGGCAGCCGCGGGTGGCGGCATGCATGCCGTGCCCCTCTTCCGGCATGGGGATGCCTTTGCGCTTGGACACTTCGCGCATGATGCGGAAATACATCGGCGCGCAGGTGGCCTTCAGGTGCAGGCGGCCGCGCAGCTCGATGGATTTTTCGAAGAGCCACTCCAGCTTCTCTTCCGTCTCGCGCGGAGAAAGGCGGGTGCTCTCGTCGATCTCCGCGCCGCAGCCGACCGGCACCAGCATGAAGACGTGGAAGGCGTCGGCGCCGCGGTCGAGCATGAGCTGCAGGATGTCGTCCACTTCATTCTTATTGTGCCGCGTCACCGTCACGTTGGCCTGCAGCGACATGCCGTGCCGCTTGAGCGCGTCGAAGCCGCGCAGGGCGGCGTCGAAGCTGCCGGGCATGCCGCGGAACTTATCATGGGTGGCCGGCGAGGAGCCGTCCAGGCTGATGCTCACGCGCTGGATGCCGGCGTCGACGATCCGCTTCGCCATCTCATCGTCGACCAGCGTGCCGTTGGTGGCCATCGCCACGCGGGTAAAGATCTTCGAGCAGTGCTCGGCCAGCGTGAAAAAGTCCTGGCGCGCCAACGGCTCGCCGCCGGTGAGCACGATGATGGGATCGGCCTCTTCGCGGATGCCGTCCGCCACGCGCAGCAGCTCGTCGATGGTCAGCTCGCCCGCGGCGAATTCCTCCATCGCCTCGGCCCGGCAGTGCCGGCACTTCAGGTTGCAGCGCGCCGTCAGCTCCCAGAAGACCAGGCGGAGGGCGTTTTTACTCATATGTGGATGCATGTTGTATCCTTATCTCGGGAGGTCTCTCCTTCCCCGGATTACCGGAGAGGTATTAAGACGGGTTATAATTACCTCAGATCCCCGATCAATGCTATGATAAAAGTATCACCGGCCGAGTAATTCGGCACGGTGATACTTGATCAAGAAGCCGGCTACTTGATCCCGATCTCTTCATCCGTCAGGTAGCACGCCGGGTCGGGCGCCCAGACGTCACCGGTGACGGCTTCGGCGCGGACGCGGAAGTTGCCGTTGCAGATGTCGAGCCACTTGCACTCCGCGCAGCGGCCATGCAGGCATTTTTTACGATCTTTCAGGCCGTCCATCAGCGGTTCGGTACGGTCGGTCCATATCTCGCTGAACGGGCGCCGGCGCACATTGCCGAAGCTGTGATGGCGCCAGAACTGGTCGGCGTAGACTTCGCCGTCCCAACTGACGCAGCCGATGCCGATGCCGGAGCTGTTGCCGCCGTTCATCCGCAGCAGCGAGAGCACCTCATCCGCGCGCTCCGATCCTTCGCGCAGCAGGCGCTGGTAGAGATAGGGCCCGTCGCAGTGGTTATCCACGGTAAGCACTTCGGCGGGGAAGCCGTCGCGGTGCATCTGCGCGGTGCGGTCAATGATCAGGTCCACCGCCTGGCGCGATTCTTCCGCCGATAGCGCATCGGCGACCAGCTTGGTGCCGCGCCCAGCGTAAACCAGGTGATAGAAGCAGATACGCGGGATCTTCTCCTGGTACAGCAGGTCAAAGATACCATTGAGGTCATGCACGTTCTTGCGGTTCATGGTGAAGCGCAACCCTACCTTGATGCCCGCCTCGCGGCAATGCCGCACGCCGGCCAGCGCCGCGGTGAAGGCGCCCTTCATGCCGCGGAAGCGGTCGTTGGTCTCCTCCAGGCCGTCCAGGCTGATGCCGACGTAGGAGAGGCCGAATTCCTTCAGCTTCGCCGCCAGTTCAGGGGTGATCAGCGTGCCGTTGGTGGAGATCACCGCGCGCATGCCCTTTTCGCGCGCGTAGCCGATCAGCTCGAGGATGCGCGGATGCATCAGCGGCTCGCCGCCGGAGAAAAGCAGCACCGGCGCGCCGAACTGCGCCAGGTCATCGATGAGCCGCAGGCCCTCTTCATGGTTCAGCTCGCCGGTATAGTCGAGGTCGCGGGAGTGAGCGTAACAGTGCACGCAGCGCAGGTTGCAGCGCTGCCCGACGTTCCACACCACCACCGGCTTCTTATCCTGTGAGAATTGTAGTAAATGCGAGGGAAGCTCCTTCGACTTGCGCCCATAACGCAGGACGTCGGAGGCTTCCACGGTTCCGCAATATAGTTTCGATATGCCAATCACGTGCTGTTACCACCAGTTCAAAGATAATGCCGCAGACGAATTCGCCCGGAGTTACGCTTGCCGCGCAATTATAACAATTTTTCCCGTTTCAGGGATGTTTCACACCCGGCAGAGCCTGCCGGGTGCCGGCACGAAGCCCGCGTATGATACTGCCTGCTCCACCCGCAATATCGCTCGATCAGGTTACCTGACCTAGCGATACATTGTAAAGCCTCCCGCCGGTGGCCGGGGGGAGGCTTGCAGAATAAGATTCCATTGCCGGCTCAATCACCGTGGCACATCGAGCAGGTATCCTCCCGCGTGTGACACTTGAAGCAGGCGGCCTTCGAGTCGAAGCTGGCCACCGAGCTGTGCCCGCCCATTTTGAAGTCATCATCGTGCGGCATCTGTATACCGCCATGGCAGGTCGCGCACACGTCCTGTTTTGCCTGCTTCGCATGGCACATTTCACATAACCGCCGGTTTTGCTGTCCGACTTTCGGATGGCCTTGCGGCCAGTCTTTATCATGCGACGACGGCTTGATACCGCCGGGTTTGTGGCAGATGGCGCAGTCGTTTTGCTGATGGCAGGTGGCGCACTTACCCGGCGTCGCCAGTGCCTGCTTGCCATGCTGCGGGATCCAGTTATTTGGATGCGGCCGCTTCGTCTGGTGGCAGGTCGTGCATTCGTTCTGCTGGTGGCAGCGCCGGCAGGTATCCGGATTCTGCTTCGATTTCGGTCCATGCGCTTTCTGCCAGCCGGCTGCATGCGGCATGGCAATCCCGCCATGACAGGTATTGCATTCATTCCTGGCATGGCAAGTCGCGCAGTTCCGGTCCTGCTTCATCGCCCGCGGTCCGTGCGCTTCTTTCCACCCCGCCGGATGGGGAGAGGCGCCTTTGAGACGCTTGTCATGACAGCTCCGGCAGTCGCTTTGCGTCAGCTTAAGGTTACCGTGACTGGCGCTGTCCGGCGCGTTGTCCTGGTGGCATGTCGTGCACTGCAGATTGGCGTTCTCCGTATGGCGCGCATGGCTAAAATCCGAGCCGAAAATCTTAAGCGCGCCGCTCGGTGGCTTGAAATGGCATTTCGCGCATTCGGATTTGCTAAGATCGACCATGGCCTTCGGCATGGGCAGGCGCTGCGCGATTCCGGCTTCCTCGAAAGCCTGGTTTGCCTGCGTCGCGGCAGCGCGCATGATCTGCCGCGCGTATTGCGGATTGTGAACTCCGCCGGCATCCTTCAGGAAGCGTATATTCTCGTAAGCCTTGTTTATCTGTATCGCCGCGGCGCTGTTCTTGCTCCCCTTGCCGGTAATCGTCGTTCTAGCTTTGGCGATCGTTGCATACATCTTCGCCACCGGCTCGTCGAATTCGAAATGCCAGCCGGTGAGTTTCGCGCCGTAGGATTCGCCGTGGCAGAGCATGCAGCCGGCCGCGCCGGCCGCGCTGAATTTCTCGCCGTCGGCTTTTTCATACGAGCGATGGCAGGCCTGGCAGCTCACGCCCGCCTTATTCATCGGGTCCGGCGTTCCGGTTACATCGACACCGCCCTGCCCGGCGTAGAGTAAGGAGACAACGTCATGCTTGCGCTGATGGCAGGTATTGCACTGGCCCCTGTTTCCCGCGGAGGAAAAATGCGTATCTTTCTTCTCGCTCTGGTGTAAAATCGTATTGTGGCACTGCCGGCATTCGATTTTACGCTCGGTCACGTGGTTTTCGTGCATGAATGCCACGTCGTCATAGCGGTCGATATGCTTCTGCTCCGAATGGCAGAGCTGGCACCGATCGCGCGGCACTTCACCCGCGCCCTGCACGATATTCGCATGGCATTCCGTGCAGCTCACATTGCGCACACTGACGAAGCTGTGGTCGAACTTCGCCGACTTCACCGGCTGTTTGTGGCAGGTGGTGCAGTCAGCCAGGCTCATATCCTCTTCGTCCGACGCGCCGGGTTTGAAATGGCAGGTGAAGCAGGTGCTCTCGGTGACGGTCATGTGCTGTCCCTGCACCATCTGCGCGTGGCACGATGTGCAGCGCAACTGAGTGACGCGACGGAACCGTGTCATATGGGGCATATGGTCGAATTCGACGCCTTTGAACTGCACTTTGCCCCGCAGCAGGCGCACTTCATGGCAGCCGCTGCGCAGGCAGCTCGCATCCTCGACCTGCGTCGCGGGCCGCGTTCCATACTGGCGGGTGATATAACGGGTAACCTGATTCAGCGCGACGAATTTCTTGTGAAATTCGTTTTGAATGCCCGGCGCGTAATGGCAATCGACGCAGCGCACGTCTTTATGCGATGAGTGTTTCCACGAATCGTAATACGGTTGCATATAATGGCAGGTGATGCAGAACTTGGGATTTGCGCTGTATTGGAAGCCCACCGTTCCCAGCACCAGCAGCAGCAGGAGCAGCGTCAGTGTAAACTTGAACGCGAACTTGATAAAACGATTGGCGCGCGTCCCGATCCGCTGCTGAAGCCATTGCACGGCATTATATATGATACGAAATGGCGAAATCACGGTATGTCTCTTTCCATCAGACCTCTTGCTCGGGCCCTCTCCCCCCGACCCCCTCTCCCATTCCTGGGCGAGGGGGAGAAGGCTTCATATGAAACGATACAGTCTTCTCTTAGCTCCCCCCTTACCATAGCTCCCCCCTCATCATAGCTCCCCCTCGCCCGGAATTGGGAGAGGGGGTCGGGGGGAGAGGGCCCGCAATTATGGATGATGTTCCTCGGCATGCTCTTCGTCATGCTCATAGCGCCGCCGCTTCCAATACAGCAGCACCGCCATCAACCCGATGAAGGCCCACAGGGGAATGAGCATCAACTTTCGTTCCAGCATCTCGTCGAGGAATCTCTTGTGTTCTTCATTTACCCGCAGCAGAATTGATTCCGTCACCTTCAGGCTTTGTTCCACCTTTCCGGTTTTCAACGTATGTTGAAGCTTGATTGCCTGAACCATGCCGGTATTGGCATCCTGCAGTCCTTCGCGCAGTTCCTCGACGATTGCGCCTTTCTTTTCCAGCGCATCGATTTGCGACCGGGCTCTGGTGAAATCCTCGCGCGCCCTGGCGATATCCTCATGCAGCGTTTTACCGACGGAGACCTCGGGAGAGCCTTCGCCATGGCACTGAAGGCAGCTTGACTGCAAGCCCTCATCGGTCGGATGCTGAATCCCGTGGTGTTCGTGGCAGTCCTGGCAGGACATCTCCCCTTCGGCGAATACCGAGCCATGCGCGCTTTCGTCGATCAGACCCTTCTCCTGGACATGGCAGCGCGAGCAGATATTCGGGATGTCTTTGGCGCCCGGCGGCAAGGCGGTGTGGCTGCCATGGCAGGTGGCGCAGCTCGGCGCCGACTGGCGGCCGCCGCCCGCCAGCACCTGGGCGTGCACGCTTTCCTTATATTTATCGAACTGATCCGCGGGCAGGCCGTATTTGGCCATCAACTGCTTGTCGCTATGGCAGCGCGAGCAGGTAGTTGCCACGTTATCCGGATAGATGGTGCTGTCCGGATCGTCGGGAGCCAGAATCTTATGCGAGCTGTGACAGTCGGTGCACACCGCGACGTTGGTGTCGCCTTGCTGCCAGGCCCGGCCATGCATGCTGGTCTTGTAATCCTCGAACTGATGGGTGCTCAGGCCGTACTGGTGCATCTGCGCGCGGTCCTCATGGCACCTGGCGCAAAACTGCGGGATATTTTGGCGCGACGGCTTGCCGCGGAATCCTTTGCGCGGCGCCATGGCAGTCTCATCCGGATCGCTCGGGTCGCCCCCGTGGCAGGTGACGCAGTCGATGCCGGTCCTGGCATGCACGCTCGCGTGGAACGAGGTGGCGATCTGGGAGTGACATTCCTCGCACGAGGTTTTTTTCTTCCCGTTCGGCGCCGCCGCGCCGGGGACCGCCGCGCTGACCCAAATAAACGCCGCGATTCCAATGGTATAGGCAAGAATCGCACTGCCTTTAAGCTTCGCACTCATCAGTGACTGTTTCCTTCGCCTGCATTATCTTCAACAGCTCCTGCTTCATTGTTCGCATCCGGCGCCACATCATGCGGCGCTTCGATTTTGTGCGGGATGCCCTTCAAATCGATCTCATATCGCTGGCCCTCGAAGGTGATAAACCGCTCGGACGCCACGCCGATGAGGGTTAGCCCAAGGAATACTATGATGGCAACCGTGCCTATCTTGCGAAAAAATTTCCTACCGAAACGGCGTTCGAACAGAACATCGAGGAACGGCCAGAAAACGGTCGCCGCCGCCGCCAGGGCGCACATCATCACCCCCAGGGTCTTGCCCTGAATCACCCAGAAATTCGGCACATATTTGAGCAACTGGTAGCATCCCAGGAAATACCATTCCGGTTTGATCCCATCCGGCGTCACCATCGGATCCGCTTTTTCGTGTAAATGGAACGGCAGCAATATCGCCAGGGTAATCAACACGCCGCCGACCAGGTAGAAAATGATGGTCTGATTGAGAACGTGCGAGGGCCAGAAGGGGTGGCTGGGTCCCTCATACTCGTCCTCATCCGCCGGCGTCACTATATCTCGCTTCTCTTCGTTTACCGACATGGCAATGAACTCCTATAGCGGTTTTGAAATCCCCAGCCTCCGCACGAGCATGAAATGCCCGAGCAGCATGGCGAAAGTGATCCACGGCAGTATGATGCAGTGGATCGCGAAGAATCGACTGATGGTCAATCCGCTGATCTGTTCGCCGCCGCGCAACACCAGCAGCATGGTCTTGCCCACCCACGGCACCGCTTCCACCAGTCCGGTGCCCACGGTGCTCGCCCAATAGGAGAGCTGATCCCAGGGAAGCAGGTAGCCGGTGAAACCGAAGGTGATGGTGATGAAGAACAACAGCGTGCCGGTAATCCAGGTCAATTCTCGCGGCGGCCGGTAGGCCTTGTTGAAAAAGACCTTGACCATGTGGAGCGTCACGAACAGCACCATCAGGTTGGCGCCCCAGGCATGCATCTGCCGGATCAGCCAGCCGAGAAACATCTCGTGCTCGATATACTGCACGCTCGTGAACGCCGTCTCCGGAGACGGCTTGTAATAGATGGACAGCAGCACGCCGGTCACCACCTGGTTGAAGAAGAGCAACAGCGCGGTGCCGCCCATGCAGAAAGTGTATTTGAGCGCGAAGTTCGGCACCGGTTTCTTCAGCGCCTTGGCGAGCGCCTCCTTGAAGGTCAGCCGATCGTCCAGCGCGCTGTAGAGGAAGGCGGGACTGATGAAACGCACCCACCGTTCCAGTTCGACGTGGTTACCTACCCACTCTTTTATTCGGGTCATCATCGCAATACGCTTCCGTTCCTTATATAAATACGAGCTGCTCTCGCGACAGCCCGCGGAGAAACTCGACGCACAGTCTCCAGTGAGACTTGCTCGCGCCAGCCATGCCGGATTACGATTCGGCCAGCAGGATCTTATCGCCTTTCTTCACTACGCGATACTTGGGCAGCGGGCTGGGCGGCGGGCCGGATACCACATTACCATCGATGTCGAACGTGCCGGCATGGCATGGACAGAAGATGCGCTTCTTATCCTTCTGCCATGTCACCACGCAACCTGCGTGGGTGCATACCGCGGAGTAGGCGACGAATTCATCCTGCTTGGTGTGTATCACTATGGCCGGCTTGTTGTTGAACGGCACTACCTTGCCATCGCCGACCGCTATTTCATCAGCGCCGATGACTTCCACTGCCTCTTTGCTGCCGCTCTCTTTCCCGCCCGGGATCATGAAGTTAAGCGCGGTTCCCGCGATAGCCAGCACGGTCGCGCCGCCCATCAGTCCGATCATCCATTCCAAGAATCCACGCCGGGTCAGCTTCCGAGCTTCCACCGGCTCGCATTCACCCGTTCTTTTCTGCTCAGCCACGATACCGTGTCCTTTCAGCAACCTTAGTAATGGCGGCGGGCGCGAGCGCCCGCCCGCGTATCGTCGATATATAGTATATGATGTGGGGGCGGATTGGCGCTGCCTGGGGAAGACAGCACAAGCTAAATCTCGCAAGCAGCCGGTTTCCATTCATAAACATGTCTGCTGGATCATACAGAAAGATGGCCGCACCCTCACCACTTGTGCAGTAAATCACAATTCCTGATAAGTATACCAGGTATATAAGTGTTAGACAATCCCCCAACAAGGGGTTTCGTGAATTTTTTAATTAATCCGTCACATGCCGGCGGGATGAGTGGATGGGCGGAAGGGGAGGTGGGGAGATGGGGGGGAATATAATTCATGATCTAATGTGGGCTTTGCCCACAACCCAACAATTCAGGCTTTCCATCAGGCTTACCACTCATGCGGCGGAGTATCGCCGCGGAGATGGTTTCGATATGAAAAAATAGCTGTGGAAAGAATCGATCAGCTCACCTGCCTTTCGACAGGCTCAAGAACCACCTATTCAACCACCGGACTTACCTTGCCTGTTTGCGCATAATTTTGATACAACGACTTGTTTTTTATTGAGGATTTTCATCCAACAATCCCATCAACCATTCATTCACTTGTTCTCCAATTCACTATTTACTATTCTGATAAGGAATTGAATTATATAGTAATGCATTTTTTCTTCATCTTCCCGCGTAAAAACACTTGACTACCCGCCTGTCGTTTGATAGTATCACATGGTGATCTGTCACATTGTGCCTTTGCTCACAATGTGCCGGACTGGGAGTCTCCATGCCGTCGATCAATGAAGACCGTCCCGATATAAAGGCCATCCGGGAAGAACTGGGCATCAGTCAATCTACCCTGGCATCCTACCTGGGTGTCTCCGTGCGTACCGTACAGAGCTGCGAGCAAGGCTGGCGCTGCCCGAGCGAGGTGGTAAAAAAATCGCTGTTGCTTCTCCTCATCACTCATCGCCGGCGGGCAGAACTCACCGTGCTGCACTGCTGGGATTACATTCAGTGCATGGACGAGCAGCGCGAGCGCTGTTTCATTTATCAATCACGCCAGGGACATCTCTGCTGGTTCCTGCTCGGTAATCAGTGCATGCGGCAGCCGAATAAGGGTTGGAGAGCAAAAAAGGAAATGTGCCGATGCTGCACATTCTTTCAGACGCTCATCCGTCCCGCCGGCGCGCCCGCGGTTCCGCTCCGAGATCTGCAAATTTTATGAATTTATTCGCCGGAATCCGGCGTATTTTTTATGCCGAAATCATGAGTCTATCGATAAACTGATGAAGTAACCACGTTGTTTTACGTGAAATGCGGCGGTAGTTTTCACGACTGATTCGCGCGCAAAGCACGTGGCATTGGGGAGATGCATCATGCGTAAAAACCTGTTGCTGTCCGCTTTCCTGCTACTCTGCGCCGCCCTCGCGCTGCTCGGATTCCTCGACGCCTGGCCGTGCCGTGCCGCGGATGACGACGAGATAATTGCTCCGGAACAGATGGATGTCTGCCTGGATTGTCATGGCGAGACGATAAATATGGAACAGCTCGCCGCTTCCGCGCACGGCAAACTCAATTGTCAGTCCTGCCACGCGGGTGTTGACCGTTTCCCCCACCCGGAGAAGGCAATCGCGCAGGCGCCCGACTGCACGAGCTGCCATAACGGGCAAAAAGCAGGTCCGAACTGGCCGGTGCACCACGCCGGTAAAAAGACCGCCGATTGCGCATCCTGCCATGGCGGAAAGGCGCACGAGATTGCCCAAATCAGCGCGGCAACGCCGGCACAGCAGCAGGCCGCCTGCAAATCCTGCCACGCCACGCCCCTCACCGAGCTGCGGAAAAGCGCGCATAATCCCGCCAACCTGGACTGCTTCGGCTGTCATGGAACAAAAGGGAAAGCAGCCCCGCCGCACGGCGACGCCATGTGCGACCGCTGCCATCACGATATTATCAAGGTGGTTAGCGGCAGCGTCCATGCCCGAGCCGGCGCGAAGAAGTCGAGCTGCCTGGCCTGTCATGGGCAAAGCGGCCACCGCGTCAGCATACCGCGCTGGGGCACCCCGGAACAGCAGCAGGCCACCTGCATGAGCTGCCACGCCGATGTGCAGAAGAAAATGCAGGCCAGCGTGCATGGCAATGTCGCTGGACGCGGCATGAGCCTGAAATGCGTCGATTGCCACGGCGCCAGCCCGCATGACATAAAGACCCCGTCAACGAAAGCCGGCGCCGGCGCGCTCTGCGCGCGCTGCCACAGCGGCGAAGCCTGGCGGTTGGCCCCGATGGCGCACGGCCAGGCGGCGAAGGGAGGATCGGCGCTGGATTGCCAAACCTGCCACGGCGGCGACGCGCACGGCGTGGTGATGCCGGTCAAATCCGCGAAAGAGACGCGCTCGGCGGAATGCCTGAAATGCCACAATCAAGCGGCAATGGATATCCAGAGCAGCGCGCACAACGGCGCCATCACCTCGGGCGGCGACAAGCCCCTGCCCGACTGCATTGCCTGCCATGGCGAATCGGTGCATGGCGTGACGCCTTCGGCGCAGCTCGGCGCCGAAGTGCAGGATGCCATTTGCATCAAGTGTCACTCCGATACGGCGAAGGCTATTGCCGACAGTGTGCATGGCCGCAATAATATTCAGTTCCGCGGCAAGGCGCCGAGCTGTGTTGCCTGCCACGGCGGCAGCTCGCATCGCATCCTGCCGCTGGCGGAGATGAACCGCGAGCAGCAAGAAAAGGCCTGCAAGAATTGCCATGAAAACCTTTCGCTGTCGTTGAAAAACAGCGTGCACGATCTGCCGGACAAGGAACCGGGCGATCATCCGACCTGCCTGCACTGTCACGGCGGCAATCCGCATCGGATCGCTCCGCCGAAACACACCACGCCGCAGGAGCTGGCCATCATGTGCGGCGAATGCCATAGCAATGCGGCTCGCATGAGCCGTTATGGGCTGACGACCGAAGCATTCACCTCCTTCGAGCAGACCTTCCATGGCAAGGCGCTGCTGCGCTTTAAGAAAGATAACTCCGCCAACTGCACCGATTGTCACGGACTGCATGGCGTGCTCTCGCCGGACAATCCGGATTCGCCCACCCATCCGAACAACGTCGTCGCCACCTGCCGGAAGTGCCATCCGAATGGCGAGCTCAACTTCGCCATGTCCGGCGCCAATCACCTGCGCACGCATATCAAAAAGCTGCCCATCCTGCACATCGAGGAGCTGGCCTTCCTGACGCTGATCTGGGGAGCGATGTCCTTCCTGCTTGGCATGGTTGTGCTCGACCTGCGCACCAAGGTATTGCGCAAGGGCAGCCATCCTGAAAGCGGCAAGCCGGCGGCATGGTTGATTGCCATCAGTTTTGTTGCGTTGGTGGCCGGCATCCTGCTCGCTTACCTGCACGTGCCGTATGCCTGGTGGACGTGGGTGTTTGCCGTTGTCTGCATGGTGGCAGCGTTCATCTGCTATCATATCAAGCGGCGAATGTCCCCACCCCATCCGGTGCGGAAATGGTATGAGCGCATGTCGCGCCTCCAGCGCGTTCAGCATTTCCTGCTGGCCGGCAGCTTTACCGTGCTGGTGCTCACCGGCTTTCCGCTGCGCTTTGCCGAAGTAGGCTGGATGCATTATCCACTCTACCTGTTCGGCGGTTTCGACGGCGCCCGCATTATCCACCGCATCGCCGGCGTCACTATGGTCGTCAACTGGATCTGGCACGTAAGCTACCTGCTGCTCGCATGGAAAAAATACGGCTTTACCTTCCAATCATGGACCATGTGGCCGCGCTGGAAAGATGTTACCGACCTGATCGATTCATTGAAATTTTACTTCGGTCTGGCGCCGGCCCCGCCGCATTACACCCGGTTCCAGTTCCGCGAAAAGTTCGACTATTTCGCCGACATGTGGGGCACCATCGTAATGGGCTTCTCCGGCTTCGTAATGTGGTTCCCCGCCGAGCTCGGCAACCACCTGCCGCCATGGATGTTCGGCTTCTCCTATATCGCGCACAGTTACGAAGGACTGCTCGCTATGATGGCGATCATAGTCTGGCACTTCTACAACGTCCACTTGAACCCGGACGCCTTCCCGATGAATCCGGCCTGGTTGACGGGCCAGATATCCGAGGAAGAAATGGAGCGCGATCACCCGCTGGAAAAAAAGGAGCGCGACGCCATGCCGGCGGAAGCGCAGCCCAGGCAACCGGCGCATTGACGCCGCAAGCGGGGGAGCCGTTCCGGCGGCGGCAAGCCGCCGGAATTGCTCCCCCGCTTCCATTATTCTTCCGCGCGATCACCCGTGTCTTTCCCTCCTCCCACCCCTCGATTCGCCTTGAAATAGATAACCCGTAAGATTGTACTATTTTTTATTTGTAATACTTGTTGACAACCTGCTCGTTCCCTGGTACTATCACTTTGTGACTGATGTCACAATGTGACAGTTCCGGAGACTGCCGGATGGTTGACATCATCTTCGGGGCGCCGGACTTCCCTTCGGTTTCCGGTATGTTACCGTATCCTGCGCGCCGAGAGGCATCGCCATGCGAATAAATCGTTATCTCTTCAGCTACGTAATCGTTTTGCTGCTCTCAATCTCTTACTGTATTGCGCTTCCCGCGCAAGCCGCCGAAGCTGACGCCGATCTTATTGCTCCCTCGGATGTCGATACCTGTCTGGCCTGTCATGAAGATAACCTGAATCAAGATCACTTGAAAGCCTCCGCCCATGGGAAGCTGGTCTGCCAGACGTGCCACAAAGGCGTAGATCGTTTTCCCCACCCGGAGCAGGCCATTGCAAAAAAGCCGGAGTGCGCATCCTGCCACACTTCCATTCAGAGCCGCCTTGCCTCCAGCGTTCACCGCAAGTTGAGCGATGTCAAATCCGGCGCCAAAACGAATTGCGCCGTCTGCCACGGAACAAACGCCCATGCAATCAAGCCGCTGACGAAAACCGCCGACCGCAATGCCATGTGCAAAGGCTGCCATGAACAGGAGGCGCGCGCGATCTCCACGAGCGTGCACAAAGGCGACAATACGCCGAAAGGCAAACTGTCCGACTGTCTATCCTGCCACAACAACGATCCGCACAATGTCACTTCCATCCATGGCGGGCCCGAGCGCATTATCGCCACCTGCCGACAATGCCATAAAGAGGAAGCCGCCGGCCTGGAGCACGGCGCGCACGGCACCGGGATGACGAAGACGATCGGCTTCAACTGCCTGACCTGCCACGGCGACAACCCGCATACCATCACCACCCCACAGGCTTCCGGCAGCACCGTGTGCCGGCAATGCCATATCGATATCACGGCCAAGATCATGGTCAACGCCCATGGCAACGAGAAAGCGCGGGCGAAGAATCTCGATTGCGCAACCTGCCATGGCGCTTCGGTGCACGGCGTGGTGCGGGTGAAAACCAGGACCTCCACTGAACAGAGCGCCCAGTGTAAAAAATGCCACCCCACCCTTTCGAACACGCTGGTTCACAACATTCACAACCAGCTCGATAACAGGGAGGATCGCACCCGGCCCGAATGCGTCGATTGCCATGGCGACAATCTGCATACCGTGCCGGCCGCTTCGCAGATGTCGCCCCGCGTCAAGGAGGCCACCTGTCTGGAATGCCATGCGAACATCTCCGAGATGGTGGAAAACAGCGTTCACATTCCGAAAGATCCGCAAGGTCAATTTCAATATTGTACCGGATGCCATACCAGCGATCGCAGCAAATCCGCCGAATCACAGGTCGAGCACCTGCGCCAGCTTGTCCGCACCGCTCCCTCCGCCATAATCCGCATCCCCACCAAACAGGGTTCGGAAGGCCTGTCCGTAATCCGCGTACAGGACCGCGTCGTCGTTACTTCGGAAAACGCCTGCCGGGATTGCCATAAAGATCACGCCGCCCAGGCCATGCTCAGCCGCCATGACAGACCGGATAAAGTAGCCGGCGACCATCCCACCTGCTTCACCTGCCACGGCGGCGGCCCGCATAATATGGTAAAACCCAAAACCCCGACGGCACAGGAATCCGTACTATTATGCGCAAAGTGCCATGACAATGCCGAGTTGATGTCGCGTTACGGAATGAGCACCGAACCGGTGGCATCTTATCTGAAAAGTTTCCATGGGAAAGCCGTGATGCGCTTCGGCCAGCAGAATGCCGCCACCTGCGTGGATTGCCACGGCCTGCATGCAGTGCTGCCGCATACCGACAGGCTTTCTCCGGTTTATACCACTAATGTGACAACTACCTGCCGGCAGTGCCATCCGAAGGCAAAGCTGAACTTTTCTCTCTCCGGCGCCAACCACCTGTTGTTGAAGATCGATGAAACGCCCGTATTGCGGGGAGAAGAGCTCTTCTTCAAGGTGCTGACGGTCAGCGTCATCCTTGGACTCATGCTGCTCATCGTTCTCGACCTGCGCCGCAAGGTGTTTTCGCCGGATTATCACCCGGAATCAGGCCGCCCCGTGGGATTTCTCATCGCCTTGAGCTTTTTCGCCGTCATGATCGGCATTATCATGGTAGCGCTGGATATCGCCGGCGCGCGCTGGCCGGTGGTCATCTCCCTCGGCCTGCTGTCCGTCGCCATGCTGATGTATCTGTTCATCCGCCAGCCCAAGTCGCACAAGGCCGAGAAGGTATACCCGCGCTTCAATATGATCCAGCGCATTCAGCATATCCTCATGGTGGCAAGCTTCACCGTGCTGGTAATTACCGGCATGCCCATCCGCTTCGCGGAGATCACCTGGATGCCGGATTTGCAGATGCTTTTTGGCGGCTTTGCCGGCGCTCGGATGGCCCACCGCATTGCCGCTTTAGTCATGATCGTGGACTGGATCTGGCATACTATCTACCTGATTTACCTCTGGAAGAAGGCCGGATTCAAGTTAAGGTCATGGACGATGTTCCCCAACAAAAAGGATTTCGTCGATTTCTTTCACACCGTGACCTACGGCGTCGGCCTGCGCAAGGAGCCGCCGCAATTCGGCCGCTTCCAGTTCCGCGAAAAATTCGATTACTTTGCCGTCTACTGGGGCATGCCCATTATGGTCTTTTCCGGCCTGGTGCTCTGGTTCCCGAACCTGATCAGCGACTACCTGACTAACCTCAGCTTCGGTGTAGCCTATATCGCGCACAGCGACGAATCGGTGCTGGCCATGCTGGCCATCGTCGTCTGGCACTTTTACAATACGCATTTCAATCCGGATACCTTTCCGATGAACCGCACCTGGTTGACCGGCACCATGACGGACTCGGAAATGCAGCGCGACCACCCGATGGAGAGGGGAGAGCTGGATGGCAAATTGCCTGCCGCCCCCTCTGCCGTCGGGGGAAAGTAAGGCTTGAAATAATCTCGGTAAATATTGAATTTCGGTAATAAAGCGTTAGATGGGCATTCTCAGTCCGCCGGAGATGTCGCTCATTCACTACTGTTCTCCACGCGGCTCATCCGGCAAGCAGCACTACGCATGGTCCCTTTGCATGACCGTGCATCTGTCATTCCCATCCGCTGTTTATTTCCGATACTGTTTATTTCTTTATAATTATTGCTAATAACCGGTTGTTAATTTTTTTAGTGAAATAAATCACTAGTAGATAAAAAATATCGCTAATAGGGGTAATATATCATTGACATCTGATAGGATATAGTGGTATTTTGGTATCGGTCTGTGTTGAGGTAAGGATATTCGTGCTTCCTTTCACAGATCGGTCCGCGAGGTGAATTGTGAAACTGTCCACTCGTTCAACGTATGGCTTGCGGGCAATGGTAGCACTGACGCTCGAATACGGGCACGGTCCGGTCCTGCTCAAAGATATCGCCGAACGCCAGCACCTGCCCACCACCTATCTCGAACAGCTCATGGTGCCGTTGCGTAAGGCAAGGATCGTCACCGCTACGCGCGGAGTGAACGGCGGGTATGTGTTGATGCGCGATCCCGGCAGCATCACCCTGGCCGATGTAATCCAGGTCCTGGAAGGTCCCCTCGAACTGGTGGATTGCTCGGCGGTAGCGAGCTGCCACTGGAATCCGCAAAAATGCGCGCTGAAAACCATACTTACCGAAGCCAGCCAACTGCTGACCGATTTCTTCAGTAAAATCACCCTGGCCGAACTAGCCCGGCAACAGGTGACCAGACTGCAGGAGGGCGGGCGGGATCCGGTATTGTCTTACACCATCTGACCGAGCAACAACTGCATTCTTTCGCCTGAACTTGAGAGCGAGCGGCCCGCAAGGCGCTCGCTCTTTTGCCCCCTCGATGCCTCCCCACGGTCAAAACCCGGAACTCGGAACCCGATAACCTGGAACTTGGAACTTTTGAACTCCAAACTCCAAAAAGCTGATTCATGGTATTATAATAAGCGCCATTCATGAGCCGGCTGTTGCCGGCTGCTACCGAATCAGGGGAGCAACGATACCATGAAACTGCAACAGCTTAGCATCGGCACGGCGGCGTTGTGCCTGACGATCCTGCTGCTCGCCATGAATCCGGCGCGCGCATATCTCGATCCGGGCATGGGAAGCTACATTTTCCAGATCGTCATCGCGGCTGCCGTCGGCGCCGCCTTTGCGGCCAAGCTGTTTTTCCGGCGGCTGCTCAATTTCCGCAAGTCCAGATCAAAAGAGGAGCATAATGAGTAGGCTCCGCGTGCCCGGCTCCTTCCGCGATCCTTCCGGCTTTGTCTTCACGCGGGAAGGCGAGTTATACCGGCAGGTGCAGACGTCGTATGCCCCGCAATTTCGGCGCTTGATCGATTCCGGATTGGCCGACGCGCTGATCGGCGCGGGCCTGCTGATCCCGCATCGCCAAACCGAGCTGGTCCCGGCAGGCGAAGACGGCCTGCTGGTCATCCGCCCCGAGCGCGTGCCTTTTATCTCTTATCCATACGAATGGTCCTTCGGACAGTTGCGCGACGCGGCGCTGGCCACCCTGCGCATAGCAGCAACAGCGCTGGATTACGGTATGGCGCTGAAGGATGCCAGCGCGTATAACATTCAGTTCCTCGATGGCAAGCCGCTGCTCATCGATACCCTGTCCTTCGATCTCTACCGGCCCGGCGAACCGTGGGTGGCATACCGCCAGTTCTGCCAGCATTTCCTCGCCCCGCTGGCGCTTATGTGCTATGTCGATGTGCGGCTGTCAGGGTTGCTCCGCGTGCATCTCGACGGCATTCCCCTCGATCTGGCGGCGGCGCTGCTGCCCCTGCGCGCGCGGTTTAACCCACTGCTGTATACTCACCTCTTCCTGCATTCACGTTTCCAGCAACGGTATGCCGGCAGCGAGAGCGGGAAGGCGCGCCTCCCCGCCGTCGGCGAGATGGCTGTGCGGGGGTTGATCGACAGCCTGCGCGGCGCGGTCGCGGCCCGCCGCCTGCCTTCCCAAAAAGGCACGTGGACGAATTATTACCAGGAGACGAATTACACCACGGCGGGATTGGAGCACAAGCAGCAGTTCGTTGAAGAGTATCTCGCCGCTGCCCCGCCGGCAACCGTCTGGGACCTGGGGGCAAATGATGGGCATTTCAGCCGACTGGCGAGCAGCCGGGGCATGCAAACCGTGGCCTTCGATGGCGACCCCCTGGTGGTGGAGGCGTGTTATCGCCGTTGCGCGGCGGAGGGCGACCGGCATCTGCTGCCGCTGACCCTCGACCTGGCCAATCCCAGCCCCGCCCTGGGCTGGGCGCACACCGAGCGCGCCTCGCTGCTCGAGCGCGGCCCGGCCGACCTGGTAATGGCGTTGGCGCTGATTCACCACCTGGCCATCGGCAACAACGTCCCGCTGCCCGACATAGCGGCTTTCCTGCGCCGGTGCGGGCGGCGGCTGATCGTAGAATTCGTTCCGCGCGAGGATTCTCAGGTTCGCCGCCTGCTTGCTGCGCGCGAGGATATCTTTACCGATTACACGCGCGCAGGATTCGAGGCCGCCTTCGCTACCCATTTTGCCATCCGCCGTGTCGAACCCATCCGCGATTCTCAACGCCTGCTTTACCTGATGGACTCTTGCTCTTAATATTAATATTAACCTTAATCTTGCTCTGATCCGACCTGTCCGACTGGTTCGACTGGTACTTAAGGCCCCTCACAACCAACCTTCATTGTCGCAGCGGAGCTTGTGGCCGCCGATCCACTTCATGGGGAACGGCGTGCGCGTCTTCATATCGAAGCCGAATTGGGTGTGCAGTGGGTGGCCGTTGCCGTAGATGATTTTGCGCTTACGATCCAGCGCAATCGACTGGGCGATGCCTTTACCAGACCGAGCGAGACGCGATTGACGCCGAGGTTATAAGCTTTGACCCGGCAGGTTACCGAGCCGGTTGCTAAAATTTGCTCCTTAAAATGGTTGCATTCAGGATGCAACCGCCTGCAGCCGGCGCGCTTTCTGCCGGACAGCATTCGCTGTAACCGTCACGCTACTGACGATACCGAGGTGGCCAAACTTATTGCTCGGCTGCACCTCCAGGGTGTTGTCGCCATCATGGATGGGCCAGCGGAACCGCGAGGCATAGGGTTGCCAATCATCGCCGTCGATGCGGCAGAGCAGCGTCTCCAGGTTGGGCGTTTCGGTATCGAGCTGCACTTCGAGGGCGCGGCTACCTGCTCGCCGCAGGTGAATTTCCGCGTGATTGAGCGTCCAATGAAAATCGCCTTCGCGGCCTGATGCGCGCGAGAACCAGGGCAGCGGCGGGGTGCGCCGGTCTTCCCACCATAAGTATTCGTCGTAGTGATAGGAGCGCGTGCCATGCGCGGGCTCGCCGGGCTCCATCGAGGATAGCTCGTCGTTGCGATAATGATTACAGAAGCGCTCGAAGAGCCGGACGCGGTTTTCCAGCTTGAATGCCTCTTCCACTTCACGCGGGCAGAGGCGCAATTTGGGCCATGAACCGTCGATAAGGGCGCGGTGAATCTCCAACGCGCTCAACGGGACGCCATCACGCTCGAAGTGGAATGTCATCTTGCGCGCGTCGTTCTTGTCACCGCTATGATCGAAGGCAACCCACTTGCGGTGGGTATTCGACCAGATCTCGGCAATGCAGTGACCGAGCATAATCTGTGTGCGGGCGGTATAACCGAGGGCAACGCATGCGTGCACGAAGGCGGTGCTGTAGTGGGTGCACATACCCTGGGCAAGCTGGCGGCTGGCAAGCTCGAGGATGAGAAAACCATCCCATGGCGGAGTGAACTCCATCGGACCATGGTTCCAGCCATCCTCCCACTGGCGCCGGGTCCAGTCGCGCAGGGCAATCAGGTTCTCGAAGTCGGTTCGGTCGGGCGAGACCACGGCGCCGGGATTCCATTTCGCGCGGAACATCGCCAACCGGGGCTCCTCGAAACGCTGATGGGCAAAGGGGTAGGAAGAACGCACAACCTGCGGATTGTCGGCCCTCGTGACGGCCATCCTGCCGGCGGACTTCTTCACCTCCAGCTTGGCATTAACACGGAGGGCGGCAAGGACGGGCGTGGCATCGGGACGCGCGGTAGTAAGGGTTGCCTGCCACTGCATGAAGCGCGCGCCGGATGGCGGAACAATCTCCCCGGAAGCCGGCTCCCAGCACGACCAGGTTGCCGGATCGTAACTCGGCGAGGATCCTAAGCGCGCCTGTAGCGTCACACCGGTACCTTCCGGCATATCGGCGTCTGCATCCACCCGCACCTGCTGAACCGCCGCGTCGGCGGCGATGCCGCGCGCGCCGGCAAGGTGAGCCAGATCGATCGGAGGCGAGGTGATGACGCCCGCGGGAGCAAAACGGGCCAATTCCAAACGGATGACATATTCGCCATGCGCAAATGAGCCGCTAAGTCCGAAGCCGGTGTAACTCCACGTCCGGCCTCCGTCGAGGCTTTTTGCGCTGCGGCGCGGCCAGCGAGTGTGTTCGACGATAAGCGCCCAACCCGCATCCTCCCGCCCGGAAAACTCAACCTCGTTCAGGCCTTTCTTCAGCACTCCCGCGGGCACGCGAACCGGCGTCCACGCTTCCTGCCAGTAGTCGTGCTTTTCTTTCCAACGTAGGGTAAGCGGGCGGCCGTTTACGCGAATCGTCAGCTTCGCGCTGGGCGTGCCGCAGAACAGGTACGGCGCAAGAATGGCCGCGCGCGGGCCTGGATCATCAATGACAAACTGCTTTTTTACCACCACGCGGCCGCCGAAAGGTTCGGTAGCACGCGGATTAGCGCGGCCCATTTCGTCGGCGATCACTTCGCGCGGCGTCAGCCGCACACCCGCGCGGCCGCGGTTCAGCTCGATGCCTCCATCACGGGTGCATTCGCCCCACCCGACGAAGGAATGAAAGACTTTCGTTACGCTGCGAAGCATGTCTCGATTCACCTTCTCAAAGCAGTCTTAACATGAAACCTTCGCTGCATACCATCAAATGCCTGCTGGAATTCGAGGAATCGCCGAATATGTCGTTTAATGACTTTCCCGTGGCTGGCCTGGCGCCGGTCCGCGGTACAAATCCGGTCTTTTGCCTGATGTCCGCACGCATCGGTGAACTGGTTGAAATCCACCGGCTTGCGAATATACGCATTGGCCCCCAGGCGGTAACTATCGACGATATCGCGCCGTTCGTCCGAAGCCGTCAGAATGACTATGGGCTGGCGGAATAGCCGTAAAGTCGTTCCGCCGCCGGATTCCAACTGGTGATGATCCCGTCCAGCGTCTTGCCGATGATGGCGTCTTCCGACGATTCGATGATCGCCGCCAGTTCATATGCGCCTTCTTCCGGCTCCCGCCATTCATGTTTCCGCGCAGGCTCCGCCATACCCCGCACCTCCTCAGTCAACAATTACCCTACTATAGCGAATCGTGTCCCGTCACAATGGCGCAAAGATGAAGTTTCCGTCGCTATGGGGAGAGGAATGGGTAATGATTGAACATGCCGGAGACTGCTTGACAGGGGAAGCGTTAATCTGATGGTATCCCTGCAATTACCAAAACGGAACGGCCCTCCCGGTTATCAGAAGGGCCGTTTCACGCTCAAAATTTGGGGTGGATGATGGGACTCGAACCCACGACCTCCAGGGCCACAACCTGGCGCTCTAACCTACTGAGCTACAACCACCACGACTGGCGCGCCCAGCAGGAATCGAACCTGCGACCAACAGCTTAGAAGGCTGCTGCTCTATCCGCTGAGCTATGGGCGCATGGAGCGGGAGACGGGACTCGAACCCGCGACATCCAGCTTGGAAGGCTAGCGCTCTACCAACTGAGCTACTCCCGCACGCCTCGTTTCTCCATTCCCGCGCCCCGGGAATGGTCGGGGCGAGAGGATTTGAACCTCCGACCTTCTGGTCCCAAACCAGACGCGCTACCAAGCTGCGCCACGCCCCGTCGTAACTGAAAGTATAGCGCAACCCGATGAGGAACGTCAACTGGAAGAGAAGTTCAAAGTTCAAAGTGCCTAACAGGATTGAGTATGAGTATGAGTCAGCGTATGAATCAATATACGCCTGCCGTCTTACAGGTATCATACATCGCCTGCAGATTCGCCATCGGCGTGCGAGGGGCCAGGTTGTTGGCTTCGCGGAGAACGAATTTACCGCCCTCCATCACGCCGGAGCGGAGGATGCGGCGGGTTTCATCGGCCACTTCGCCGGGAGTGCCGTGCATCAGCAGCTCGACGTGCGGCCCGCCGTAGATGGTGATGTCCGGTCCCAACTCGCGGCGAATCTTTCCGTGATCGACGGGAAAACCGGTATCGAAACAGGTAGCGCCCAGCTCGTCGCGAACCGTGATGAAGTGCCGGCTGGAATCGCCGCAGAGGTGGACATTCACCGGCGCGCCGGGCACGGTGTCGGCGGCGACATAGGCCTTATGGTGCGGCAGGATCAATTCTCGATACGTGTCGCGGGAGAGCAGCGCGATGCTATCGTCGGCAAACCACAGTGATTCCTGAATAGCCGGTAAATTCAGGTATTTCCGCCATGCGCGCTGACGGACCAGCACCGCTTCCAGAATGTAAGTCATCAACTCCTGCGCGTAGTCGGGGTCTTCATAAAGATCGATGCAGAATTCCGTCGCTCCCCGCAGGTTGCAGGCGACCGTCATCGGGCCGTCGAATCCCAGCCCCGGCGCGTGATTGGCCACCGTCACCGGACGGTCGTGAAAAGTAGTCTTCTCGGCCTTCTCGCGATAATATTCCAGGCAATCGCGCACCGTGCTCATGAACGAGCCGAAGGGATCGGGAATGCCGCGGTCGAAGAGCATTCGCTTGTTGTCGTCGGTAAGGATAGGCCGTGTATCGGGCACTTCGCCATGGTAGTAGGTATGCTGAGCGCCGAACCAGGCGGCGTCGTAGCTGTTCTGAAAATTGACGGTGAGCGTCCAACGCTCCGGCAGTCCACGCTCCATATCCGCCGGCACGAAATGGCGGTACCAGTATTGGAACCGCAGGTCGATATCGAACATTATTTCCGGATCTTCGAAACAATCCTTGAAGGTGTGGCCCGTCGTATTCAATGCCGGATCGAGTATCAGCGAGCGGGGATTGGCGGCGATAATCATCGGCGCTCGCGTGGGCTTGCCGGCGTGAAAGGCTGCCCAGACGGCGGCTTGCTCTTCATTATGGCGCGAAAAATTCATAGTTCGAAGTTCCTGATTCCAAGTTCCGAATCTACTATTTCGCCTTCAGACCGGCAATGCCTGCTTTCTTTGTGAATTCGGATCCGAGGGGGACCAATAGCCCGGGGGTACAGTCACGCATTTTCCGATTGAAATCCGGCACGGCACAGGTTGGATGTAGCAAGCGAAGAGTCGGGAGCGGAACTGGAAGCAGGGGGAAAATACGAAATTGTCCCCCCCCCTCGAACTGCATTTTCCGATTGAAATCCGGCACGGCACAGGTTGGATATAGCAGGCGAAGAGTCGGGAGCGGAACTGGAAGCAGGGAAAATACGAGACAGTTCCCCTCGGACTTAAGCTATGTGACTGCCCACCTGATAAACAGTCCTCTTCAACAGGCTCTTAGCAGGACTTTTACGAATGCACAGGGTATTGAGTATACTGATCGCGGATACAATGCAAGTATGCGCGCGAATTCCGACGCAAATTCATCAGCACTCAGGCAGGATACGACCGTTGCGAATTTTATTAATGGTATGCATCTGGCTGTTCGGCATGCTTCCCCCGTGCGCCGCCCCATCGCTGCCCGACATCCTGAAGACTCTTCCCACCCTCGATCCGAACCTTACCGCGTTTCCGGCGAGCTCGCTCTACGACTCCTCGGCAAGCCTGGATGCGCCGGCGGGAAAGTACGGGTTCATCTCCACGAAGGACGGGCATTTCTATTTCGCCGATGGGAAACGGGCGCGTTTCTTCGGCATCAACCTGGCCAAGGACAGCGTCTTCATCGAACACGAACAGATCGTCCGGTTGGCCGACCTTTTCGCCCGCTCCGGCGTCAACCTGGTGCGCATCCATCACATCGATGACGCGACGGGCGTCTTTTCGCCGAACGATGGGCAATACTTTCTGCCCGAGCGAATCGATAAAGTTGATTTCTGGATTGCTAAATTGAAGGAGCGCGGCATCTACACGGTGCTCGATTTGAACGATTACCGAACCTTCCGCGCGGCGGACGGCGTGGTCAACGGCGAAGCGCTGGGACGCGGCGCAAAGCCATACGCGGTCTTCAACCCCCGGCTGATCGAGCTGCAGCAGGAATACGCGCGAAAATTCCTGGTCGAGCATATCAATCCATTTACCAACCTCAGCTACGCCAATGACCCGGCGGTGGCCATGCTGGAAATTTACGACGAAAACGGCCTGTTCATCCGCCGGGGCGATTGGCCGACCTTGCGCGAGCCTTACAAAACCGAATTGACGGCGTCCTGGAACTTGTGGCTGCAAAAAAAATACGGCTCGACCGCTGCCCTGCGGACTGCGTGGACGAATGCGCAAGGCAAATGCGCGCTGGGGTCAAAAGAATCGCTGGAAGACGGCGTCATACAGCTCCCGCGTATGAGCATCGACACGGCGTTGAATAATGCCTTCTCCGATCCGCTGCTGGCTCCGGTACGGCAGAGCGACGGCGCGCTTTTCGCCCATGACACCCAGACGGCTTATCTGCACGGCATGATGACCGCATTGCGCAATATGGGGGTGAAGGTGCCCATCACCGCGGTAGGCGCGCAGGATATCCTGCCGGACCTGATCGCCACCGCAGAGGCCACCGATTATATCGGCATCAATTATTATTGGGACCACCCGATGTGGGACCCGGGCAAGGATTGGACGATGCCGGCGTATTTCGCCCTGAACGATCCGCTCACCGACAATCCGGATTACTCCTTCCCGGTGGTGGTCAGCCTGGCCCGCATGCATAACAAACCGCTGGTCGTCCGCGAGCTGGGCTACTGCTATCCCAATCCTTATCGCGGGGTCGGCATGATCGAAGCGGCGGCGTATGGCGCGCTGCTGGATGTGGACGCGCTGATCCTGTTCACATACGGCTCGAACGACAATTTACGCACTATCGACTTCTTCGATGTGCATCTCGATCCGCTGCGTTGGGGACTTGCCGGACAGGCGTCGCGACTGTTCCTCTCCGGCGCCGTCAATCCCGCGAACAAAACAGTCGGGATCGGATATTCGGAGGTCGATGCCTTCACCTGGCAGCAGTATCTCACCCGGCTTTATCACCTGGCATTCACCTCGCGGGTAACTAATTACGTCCCGACGATCCTTGCGCCGAATCCATTCGATCTACTGATCTCCTCCGGGCGGTCGTGCGGCGGCAACTGGTCGGGCGAGCGCCTGATCCTCTTTGCCAATAACCGCCATACCGATCTGCGGTTCGGCGAGCAGGCGACGGGAATTCTCGAACGCAACGGCTATCACCTCCAGACCGGACGCAGCGGCGAAGTGCCCTTCACCTTCCACGGGTTCGCCTATGACGCCGGCGCAGTCAGATCGCTGCAGGCGTGGCCGGTATTCTCCATCGAGGATATCATGGCCAACGGCTTGCTGCCGCTTGCTTCTTCCGATACCGCCGCGCTGGGCCTTTACGATACCAGACGCAAGGTGTTCGGCTTTAACAACTTGCGCTACGATATCGCGCTTCGCTTCGCGGTGGACGCGTTGCATACCTGGAGCAACGCCCCGATGACACATTCGTCGCTCGATCAGGGTCGCTGGCTTTCGGATACCCGGCAGCTCAATTGCGACCTGAAGCGGCATCTGCTAACCGTGGATACGCCAACCATGCAGGCGATGGCGGGACAGCTTACCGCCGCGGAGATCACAACCAGCCAGGTGCGCCTGACTACCGACACGCCGTTGGGCACGCTGACGGTAGAGAGCCTGGAGAATAAGCCGCTGAACGAGAGCGGGACACTGCTGGTGAAGATGACATCGCTGGCGCGCAACGAGCAGGCGGATATCACGCCGGCGCCCTCCGGGCCGAAACCGCAGCGGCTTTCTTCCCTCGGCACGGCGCCTATTCGCACGGATGGACGGGCTATTACCGTCCCATCGCGCATCGAGGTGGACGGGAAGCTTCTCATCGAGGTTGATATGCGGAACGGCACCTGGGAATACCTGACCGCGCCGGACCGCGCCTTCCTCTACCTAGATACCGGCAGTGTCGGCGTGACGCTGCCCAAGAAGCCGAAACAAGTGCGCTGGCATACCGGAGGCGAAATTATCACCTTCACGCCGGATTCCACCCGCCTCGTTATCCCCGGCGGTGTGCGGGTTACGGAGATTGTCTGGGATCGATAGCGGGGAGTCGGACGTTCGGACATGTCGGACCCGCGATTAATCGTTCACGGGCGGGAGGACATCCAATGCGCGGGCGCGGGCGATATCTTCGCGCATCCGCGCGACCAGCGCGGTTGCGTCGGGGAAGTCGCTGATATCGCGCAGGCGGGCCAGGAAGGTGATCGTCAGCGGTTGCCGGTAGAGGTCGCCATCGAAATCGAGCAGGTGCACTTCCAGCGCGCGCGGCCTGTCGAAGACGGGACGCTCGCCGATATGCATGACACCGCGGCGGCGGCTTCCGTCCGGAAGACAGGCGTTTACCGCGTAAATCCCATCGGCGGGCACGAGTTTATCCGGAGGAATATCCAGATTGGCGGTCGGCACGCCCAGTTGCTTGCCGCGGCCATCGCCCGCCTCCACCATGCCGGTTACCCGGTAGCGGTAACCGAGCAGCTTCGCGGTGGTCTGAACGTCACCGTTATCCAGGCATTGCCGAATGCGCGTGCTGCTTACCGGCGAGCCCGCCACTTCGACCGGTTCGACGATTTCCACGTTGAATCCGATGCGCGCGCCCAATTCTCGTAATACCGCCGCCGTTCCCGCGCGCGCATGGCCGAAGGTGGTGCGATAACCGGCCACCACCAGGCGTGGATGAAATGAGGCGTCCAGCGCATCGCGCAGAAACTGCTCGGGTGTCAGTTCCGAAAACGCCCGGGTGAATTCGACGATGGCCACCAGGTCGAGCCCGAATTGTCCCAGGCGCTCGATCTTCTCCGGCAGGGGTGTGAGCAAGCGAACGCCGGCATCCGGTCGCAGTACCCGCGCCGGATGCGGCTCGTAGGTGAGCGCGACCGCCGGCAATCCCAGCCGGTCGGCATGCCGGCGGCAGGCTGCCAGCAACGCCTGGTGACCACGATGCACGCCGTCGAACATGCCGAGCGTCAGCACCGACGCCGGCAGGATATCCCGATGCAATCCGTGGATAACTTTCATAGGCGGGCATATCTCGCGAGCGCTCCGGCAGTATATGGACAACGCGCAAACGAGAGAACGTTCGCATTGTACCATCTCCGGCAAGTGATCGGCAACGGTGCGCCAATGCGGGCAGGAGCTCCGTTTTTAATTTCGGCTGTGCCGGATCATTCAGCCATCGCCAGGGGAACGGTGGATTACTTGGGCCAATTGCAGGAACAATGGCACTTGCTGCTGTAGAAATATGGGAGAA
>Ga0172370_10000901_pt1 | contig 46068 bp, 30 predicted proteins | sample LakKiv5m_FD_114538 | JGI IMG/M metagenome (GOLD analysis project Ga0172370, IMG submission 114538) | Freshwater microbial communities from Kabuno Bay, South-Kivu, Congo - kab_022012_11.5m | ecosystem: Environmental > Aquatic > Freshwater > Lake | place: Democratic Republic of the Congo...
CAGGTTGTGTTGACTGACGACGAACAGCGGAACGCAGCGCAATGTGCCGCTGCCGTCCTCGGCCGCGGGGATCATCGCTCCGCGCCCACGTTCTGCGGCGGTGAGTTCGGGCAGACTGCGCAAGAGTTCGGGAAGCTCGATCAGGAACGGCCGCGGGTCTGCGCCGGATTCGCGTACCTGCGTGACGCGCATCGGGCCTCGCTCTGACGCCGACGATGCCGCTGCCGCGTCGATCGCAGCGCCGAAGCCGAGTCCGAGAACCGTCGGGACGCTGCGGAAGGCGGCGGCGAGTGCGACCTCGTTCGCCGGCAACGATGCGAGGTCGCGCGCCAGCGGCGCGGGCAGGTCGGGGACCGCTTGCGCCAGCTTTCCCGGCGACAGCCGGTCGGGTTCGGAGAAGAGGATGTCGACCGCCAGCGCCCGCGGCTCGCTCGCGGCAATCTGCCGGACCAGACGTGCAATCAGCGTGCGCGGCCACGGCCACTGGCCGTATCGGGCGAGGCTGTTCTCGTCGATGGCCACTATGCTTACTTGCGAAGGCGCGGGGCTGCGCGGTGCGATCCGGTGGTGCAGGTCGAAGCCGCGAGCACGAAGGTTCTGCAAGAGGCCGGGGTCGAGCAACGGCAGCAGCGCCAGTAGTGCCAGGACCGCCAGCGCCGCGCCGCGTCCGGGATGGGCGCGCGCCTGGAGGCGACCCGCGAGCCGCTGCGCCGCAGGCTGCGCGACGGCGCCGTCAGACGGCGATTTCGAGTCCGTCATATGCGGAAGTGATCGTCAGCTGCTGCTGCGGCCGCAAGATCTCCGCGTAGCGGCGCGTCTCGGCGAGAATGGTCTCGAGCATCTTGTCGTCGTAGACCGGTTCGTGATGGTACAAGACCAGGTGCTTTACGTCGGCGAGCTGCGCGAGTTCGACGGCGGTGATGTTGCTCGAGTGCCCCCAGTCCTCCTTCATCGAGATCTGATCGGCGAGTGAATACATCGCGTCGAAGATCAGCACGTCGGCACCGCCAAAGAATCCGACGAACGGATAGAGCTCGCTGAGGACTTCGAACTTGTGCTCGCAGTCGGTCGAATAGACGACCGACTTGCCGGCTTTCGAAAAGCGATAACCGTACGAATCGCCGGCGTGGTTCTGCAGGAACGGCCGCACCTGGAGGCCGTCGATTTCAACGGTCCGGCCGGGTTCGAGTTCGACGAACTCGATGGTCGCGCCGAGCGCACGGAAGTCGACCGGAAAACACGGATCCGACTGCTGGCGCTCGAAGGCCTCGCGCATGACCTTGTGACAGCCGTGAATGCGGATGACGTTGCCGGGAATATAGGCGGGGGTGAAGAACGGGAACCCCATGATGTGGTCCCAGTGCAGGTGCGACAGGAAGACGTTGAAACGCTGCGGTTTTCCCGGACCGTGCTTGGCCACGACGCCGTTGCCGAACTCGCGTGCGCCGGACCCGAGGTCGCAGATCGTGTAGGTGTCGCCACCGACAATCTCGACGCAACTAGAATCGCCCCCGTAGGTGCCGCCGACGCTGACCGGCAACTCGTGTACGAATCGATCGATGGCCTGGGAGTCGTCCAGCAGTCGGCCTCGCGCCGCGAGCAAGGCATCGCGGATCTTGCTACGTACGGCGCGATCGTTGAGCGGCGCCGGCAACGAGCCGCGGGTGCCCCAAAAACGCAGCAACATATCCATTCAACTCTGGCGGCGCCCGCCCGCCGGTCAGCCCAAGGCCGCTAGAGCCTCTGCCGGTGTTTCGAAAACCTGTACCACGTAAGAGAAGCGGCTGATGTCGAAGATCTCCTTCACCACCGGTGTGAGGCTGGTGACCGCGAGGCGCCCCTGGGCGGCCTTGGATTGTTTGGAGGCTACCATCAAGGCGCGCAGACCGGCACTCGAGATGTATTCGACGCCGGAGAAGTCGACCAGTACCGCGGTGCCGGCTGCAGCGACGCTGGCTGACAGTCTGGTCTGAAATGCCGCGCTGGTGTCGTTGTTGATGCGTCCGACCGGTCGCAGGACCACGACCTCTCCTTGGCGCTGCTCGCTGATTTCCACTTTGCTTCCCTCGATCGGCGGACACGGGCTCGGCGCTTCGGCCGAGCTGCAAGGCGCAAGCCGGGCGATTCTCGCTGGTTTCCGGGTGGCGTGCAAGGCGCTGGGACGATGCGTCGCGTCACCTGCTCGGACATTGTCAGTAGGCCGAGACGCTGGCATGGTGGGGGCGTCGAGGAGTGCGTCGAATTCGATCGACTCCCCCCTGCCGATACCTGAACCGAAGAAGGGGGCTGCCCCCTTTGTGCAATACACAGCGCGGACGTCGTTTTCGATTCGTCCGCCCGAGGAAACGAGATGGCGAACGACGACAACAAGAAGGGGATGGACCGGCGAGCTTTCCTGATCGGCGCTACCGGAGGCGCGGTGGTGACCGCGCTGGGAGCGAAGGGCTTGCTGGCGGTGCAGGAGAAGGCGCGCACGGTGCGTACGCCCGAAGCGGTCGCCGAAGGCCACTCCGCGGTGGTCGCCGAATCGTTTGCAGATTCGCGTCCCGCCTACGTCGGCGAAGTGAAGGCCCCGGCCGGCGCGCCCAACATCGTGGTGATCGTCATCGACGACGTCGGCTTCTCGGATCTGGGCGTCTACGGCAGCGAGATCCGCACGCCGAATATGGACAGGCTGGCCAAGGACGGTCTGCAGTACACCAACTTTCGCACCTGCGCGATGTGCTCGCCGACGCGAGCGGCGCTCAACACCGGCCTCAACCACCACTCTGCAGGCATGGGCTGGCTCGCCGACCTAGACAGCGGCTATCCCGGATACCGCGGCGACCTCACGCTGGAGGCTGCCACTAGCGCCGAGGTTCTGCGCGACGCCGGCTGGTCGACGCTGCACGTCGGCAAGTGGCACCTGAATGCGGCGGCTTCGTGCGGTGCCGCCGGTCCGTATCACAACTGGCCGACCAACCGCGGGTTCGAACGTGCGTTCTGGTTTCAGGGGCACTCGACCGACTACTTCAAGCCGTCGGAGTTCATCGACGGTGTCAGTCCGGTCGAGGCCGTTGTGACCGACGACTACTACGTTCTCGACGACCTCACCGACCGCGCCATCGGATACGTGCGTACCCAAAAGGCACTTGCGCCCGACAAGCCGTTCTTCCTTCAGGTTGCCTATCCTGCTGCGCACTCGCCGCTGCAGGTGCGCGGCCGCGACCGCGACGCGTATCACGGAATGTACGATCAGGGCTGGGACGTCGTGCGCAAGGCCAGGCTCGAGCGACAGCGCAAACTCGGCATCGTTCCCGAGAACACCGAGTTGCCGCCGCTGTCACCCGGAGCCGAGCCGTGGGACACGCTCAGCGACCTGCAAAAGCGCGTCTACGCCCGCTACATGGAAGTGTACGCCGGTCTGGTGTCGAGCCTCGACGCCCACATCGGCCGCCTGCTCACTTCGCTCGAAGAAATCGGCCAGCGTGACAACACGCTGGTGGTGTTGCTGTCGGACAACGGCGCTTCGGCAGAGGGAACCCCGAACGGCACGCCCAACATCCTCGCCTCCGCGGTCGGCCGTTCGATATCCGTCGAGAAAGCCGCCGAGCTTTACGACGTGATGGGACAGGACGACACGTTCCCTCACTATCCGATCGGCTGGTCGTGCGCGTCGAACACGCCGTTTCGCATGTACAAGCAGTACACGCACCTGGGCGGAGTCTCCGACGCGTTGATCATCTCGTGGCCGAAGAACATCGCGGCGCGCGGACAGGTCCGCCGCAACTTCGTGCACGTGATCGACCTCTACCCGACCATCCTCGAGGCGGTGGGGGTGAAGAGGCCCGAGGTCTACCGTGGCCGTAAGCTCAAGCCGCTCGAAGGCGCGAGCATCGTCGCGACCTTCGCCAACGCTTCGGCGCCGACGCGCAGCTCGCAGTACTTCGAACTCGGCGGCCAGCGCGCCTACCTCGACGGCGACTGGCGTCTGGTCACGCGGCACGAGCGCGGCACGCCGTTCGAGGACGACGTCTGGGAACTCTACGACCTGTCGAAGGATCCCAACGAGCTTCACGATCTGGCAGCGAAGATGCCCGACAAGGTCAAGGAGTTGTTCGCCAAGTGGAACAAGGATGCGGAGAAGTACGGCGCCTTTCCACTCGACGACCGTAACCAGATCATCAAGATGGCCCAGGACCGTCAGCGTCGCGGCACGCGCCGGGTATGGGAGCTGTATCCGCCGATGGAGCGGCTTTCCGCGCATACCTCACCGTACGTGGCCGGCTGCGATCACACGATCACGGTGGACATCGAACGCGCGCCCGGCCGCGGTGACGGCGTGTTGCTGGCCTGCGGCTCGAAGCACGCGGGCTATGCGTTTTTCATCCACGGCGGCAAGCTTCACTACGAACAGAGTGCGGTCCCTTTCGTCGAACGCATCGAATCGAGCGAAACGCTGCCGGACGGGCCGGTGACCGTGCGCTACGTGCAGAAGATGACGTCGCGGCCGTTCGACGGCAGCGGTTCGCTTTACATCGGCGATCGCAAGGTCGCCGAACACAGCTTCGAGCGCGTGCAGCTCGTGACCTCCTACGACGGCTTCTCGCTCGGTGCCGACCTCGGCAACCAGGTGTCTTCGCTGTACAAGGGCCCCAATCCTTTCCAGGGCAAGCTCGTACGTGCGCGCTTCGACATCGACGCGACACCGTTCACGCCGCTCGAGAGTATGCGCTTCCTTCAAGCACTCGGCCTGCGTGTCTAGCGAGCCCGTTGAAAATGGCCCACGAGCGCGGAGCTGGCGACGCGCGAGGATCACGTCTGTCAGTTGTGTTTCGCCACTCGCCAGCTCGGGGCTCGTTGCGCGCGCAACCACTCGCTACGACGCGAGCCCGGAGCTGGTGACGGGCGAGATCCAAGCCGTGTCGCGGGTGACGTGCTAGCGCGCCTTGCATCTGGACCATTTTGAACGGGCTCACGACGCTTTCTAGGCAGTCTGCCCGGGGTTTTCCGGGGGCGCGGCGTCTTGGGCGGCGTAGAGCTGGATGATCTCGGAGGGCGCGCGTCTGCTGCGCGCGAGTTCGGCCATGATGCGCATCGGCCGGTCGACGTGCTCGAAGAACGCCATGTATCCCGCGCACAGGTAGTTCAGCCCCGGCTCGCCCTCCGGTGTGAAGATGAACCGGTCTTTGGGACATCCGCCGTGACACGCCAGGCGCACCGTACACTGACGGCAGTAGCGCGGCAGGGCGTCGAGCTTGTCCTGGCCGAAAGTGCGCTGCCTCGGCGATGCGACCAGATCGATCATCGCTGTGTCGGCGATGTTGCCGAGCAGGTAACGCGGTTCCACGAAGTGGTCGCACGAATAGACGTCGCCGTTGTGTTCCATCGCCAGAGCGAGCCCGCAGGTCGGCGAGAAGACACAAGAGCCTGACGGTTCTCCCATCCAGTTGGCGAGCGCCGTGTCGAACATGTTGACGTAGGCCTCGCCGACGTCGCGGCGCACCCACTCCTCGAAGACCGCGATCAGGAAGCGGCCGTACTGCTCGGCAGTGATCGAACGCTCCGTGACTGCGTTGCCGCGTTGGGTATAGAGCGGTCGCTCACGCCACGAAATGCGGGAGCTCCGCCCAGTAGACGTCCGCGCTGCTGCAGCGGCGTCCGCGACCACACGTTCCACGATCGCAATGAACTGTATGTAACGTATGCCGAGGTCGTCGCGCAGGAAGCGGTACACTTCCAGCGGGCTGTCCGCGTTGGCGCGATGCAGGCTCACCAGCGCGTTGAACTCGACGCCGTGGCTGCGAAGAAGCTCCAGGCCACGCACAACGCGATCGAAGGTCGGCTCCCCGTCTTTGCCGCGCCGGTAGGCGTCGTGCATCGCGCGCGGACCGTCGATGCTGATCCCCACCAGAAAGCCGTTCTCGCGGAAGAATGCGGCCCACACTTCGTCGATCAGGGTTCCGTTGGTCTGGATGGTGTTGGCGATGGTCATGCCGGGGCGGCAATACCTGCGCTGGTGCTCGATCGCGCGCCGGAAGAAGTCGAGCCCCATCAGCATCGGCTCGCCGCCTTGCCACGCCACCGTCACTTCCTGAGCCTCGTGAGCGTCGATGAGTTGGCGGATGTACGACTCGAGCACGTCGTCCGCCATCCGGAAGCGGCTGCCGCGGTAGAGCATCTCCTTGGAGAGGAAGAAGCAGTAGTCGCAATCGAGGTTGCAGATTGCACCGGTCGGTTTGGCCAGCAGGTGAAACGCCGGCGGCGCCTGGTTTGTGGGATTACCGGCGGTCATTAGTCGTTGCCGGGGGAGCGTGCGCCCGCCGGCTGCGTTTCGCTGCCGGCGTAAGCGAAGCTCAGACTGCAATACACCAGATACAGCGAACCCGCGGCGGTAAGCGCACCCCAGAACCAATAGGGCAGCAACAACTGCCGGGCTATCTGTCCGGTGTCGGACAGCATCACGTTTCCGTCGATCACTACCGTGCGCGTGAGGAGGTAACCGATCTGGCGGTAGCAGCTGATGCAGGCCTGTACGCCGAGGAACTGAACGAGGAACACCTGCATCGCGGCGGGCAACCTGAGGGCGGCAATGAACATCAACGAGGCAAGGCCGCCGAGTGCAGCGATTCCGAAGGACGTGCGTACCCACAGAACGATCGACGCCGCGATGCCGAGCGCCAGCAGCGTCAGCACGGCAGGTGCGCTGCGCTGCCAACGCGTCGAGACGACGAAGAGCGAGCCTGCGATCGCCGGCCCCATCGGTCCGCCGGCGGCCACCAGCGCGCGGCGCAAGCGACCCCACTCGATGCCCGCGTGGTGAAGCGCGGCGCCCGAACCGTCGGGGTACAGCAGCAGGCGGTCGAACTGCCCGCCGAGTGCCCAGGCGGTGAGTCCGTGTCCCATTTCGTGAAACCAGGTGGCCAGGATGGTGAACGGATAGACCGCGTAAGAGCCGTACGGGACTCGCCACAGAAGAATCGTCAGGAACGCGGCGGCAAGCAGCCAACCGAACTGCGGAGCGCGCTCGGTCAAGCCTTTACCGCCGGCATCATCGGGGGCGGGCTCTTGTCGTCGAGCGAGCCGAACAGTTCGGCGTTCTGCGTCATCCACTCGCTGGTTCCCTGCAGCGATTGCATCACTGCGTCCAGGCGGCTGGTGAGCACCGCCGCATCGCTGGTGATCGCGGTCTCCTCGCCGAGCAGCGTGACCTGCTTTTCGATGCGGTCGAGTTCGGCATCGACGACCTTCAAGCCTTCCTCGGCGCGGTCGAGAATTTCGAGCCGGCGCTTCTGGATTTCCAGTGTGCTGCCGAGCGATTTGGCAAGCGGCGAGTTCTCGGGCTCTTTCTTCACCTGGTCTTCGATCCGTTTGGTGTCGTTTTGCAGGTCGCGCCGGCTGGTCTGTGCCAGGACCTCCGAGATGCGCTGGCGCGAGGCCAGCAGTTTGAGGAAGATCCACGACAGCTGCGAGAGTTCGTCGGACTTGAGGTCGGCCATTCCAATAGCACCGAGGCGGCGCGCCTGTCCGAGCAGCGACTGACACGAAGCCTCGAGCGCGACAAAGCGGGTCCTCATCGCCGGCGGCAGCGAGGACAGGACCTGCGTTTGCGACGTTCCGAAGGCCTGCTGGGCCTTTTGCAGTTCGAGTCCGAGAGTGAGGTTCTGGAAGCGCGGATCAGACGGCACATAAAGGAGATAAGCCGATTCCAGCGCCAACCCGAGAAGCCAGAACCCAGGATGCGCGATCCCGAGGATGCCGGCTCCCCACAGCGCGAGCTTGTTGATCGGCAGTGCACCGAGTCCGCGCACCGGAACGCGCAGGTGGAACGCCGCCTTGACGTAGTCCCAGTAATTCAGATTCGGCCTAGCCATCGCCCCTCTCGACCGCGCTGAAGACCGTCGACACGCTCTCGACCGCCGCGAGGAACTCCGAGGTCTTTTGCAGTTCACGCGCGGGAACGCCCGCGACGGCGCGCGGCAGATTGGCTATCTCGCGGGCAATGCGCCCCGGGCACGGGGTGAACACCCAGATACGGTCGCCGAGGTAGACGGCTTCCATGATCGAGTGGGTCACCATGAACACGGTGGCCTGCACCTCGGTCCACAACGCGACCAGCAAGTGTTGCATCTCCAGGCGCGTCGGCTCGTCGAGTGCGGAGAATGCCTCGTCCATCAGCAGGATCCTCGGCTTCAGGACCAGCGTCCGCGCGATCGCCACGCGTTGCTGCTGACCGCCGGAAAGCTGGTGCGGATACTTGCGGACGTGATCCTGCAGCCCGACTCGCTCTATCCACTGCTTGGCACGGGTGTCGATCTCCGACTCGGTGAGGCCGAGACGTTCGCGGTTCATGTCGAGGCCGAAGCGCACGTTTTGATATACCGTCAGGTGAGGGAACGAGCTGTACTTTTGAAAGACCATTCCGCGGTCGATGCCCGGGCCCGCGATCGGCTCTCCGCGTACCAGAATTTCGCCCGAAGTCGGCGGGTAGACCTCGCGGAAGCCGGCGATCAGGTTGAGAAGTGTCGACTTGCCGCATCCGGACGGACCGAGAACCGCGATGAACTCGCCTTTGCCCGGCAGATCGGCGATCGAGAACGAGACGTCGTCGATCGTCTTGAACGCCTGCGGCGTACCCGGATTGAACACCTTGCAGACGTCCTTGAATTCGACGACCGCCGGCGCAGCGGCGATCGTCGGCGCGGATCCGGCGCGATCGTCGCTCATCTCGCCTCCACGTACGGCGAAAGCCGGCGTCCGAGTTGCACCCACAGTTTGTCGGTCAGGTAGGCGATGACCACGATCACCACCAGCACCAGGTAGATGTGTTCGCGCGGGCCGCGGCGCTGCGCCACGATGATTATGCTTCCGAGCCCGCGCTGAGCGGCGACCATTTCCGCCAGGATGATGTAAGTCCAGCCGATGCCGAACGCGAAGCGCATCGCCTGCACTAGATTCGGCAACGCGACCCCGAGCAGCACGTGACGGACCACCTGCCACTTGGAGGCGCCGAGCGTGTAGGCGGTCTGAAGGTAGACGTTGTCGACTTCCGAAACCGCCTTCACGAACAGCGGGAGCATGTAGATGATGGTCGCGAGCGCCAGGAACATCACCTTCTGCAGCTCTTCGGTTCCGAAGAAGCTCATCGTCAGCGGCAGCAGCGTGGGTATCGGCAGATATGTGCTGAACGTCACCAGCGGATCGAACAGCGCTCTGACGCGCGTGAAAGAACCCATCAGCAGGCCGAGCGGAAACGCCACCGCCAGGCCGACCAGGAATCCGCCGATCACGCGCTGCGCGCTCGCGGCGATGCTGCGCGTGAGCTCGGCCTCGAACCACAGACTGTGGAAGGCTCTGACGACTTCGACCGGCGAAGGCAGGATCAGCGGCGAAATCAGCCTTTCTTCGACGTCCCCCGCGGTCAGCAGGAACCAGAATACCAATAGCGTCAGGATCGGGATCGCTCCCAGCACGATCTTGTCGGCCAGCCCGATGTGGCTGCGAATCTGCAGCCACGGAGCGCGGCCGCGATTCTGAGGAGCGATCGGATTTCCGGTCGGCGGTTTCATCGCTTGTCTCTGATCGATGCGGGTGGCACCCGGTGACGGCGACGTTCGGCCGCCGTCACTGAAGGCGCCGGCCGGCCTCCCTCGCGCTTCACTGCTCGGGCGGATACACCGAGATTTCCACTCGGCGGTTGAGCGCTTGGTTGTCGGGAGCTGCCGGGTCTGCCGGATCGTCCCACGCCTTGCCTTCGACCACGAACTTGTCGGGGTCGAACTTGTACTTCTGCACCAGCGCTGTTTTCACCGCGGCCGCGCGTTCGCGCGACAGGCGGTCGACCTCGGCGCGCGGGACTCGGCCTTTCATCGAACTGTCGGTGTGGCCCACGATTGCCGTCACCGCGCGTTCGTACTGGCCGACCAGCCGGCCGACCTTTTCCAGCGTGGCGGTGGCGTTGGGATCGTAGAGCGTGTTGGGCACCGGCTTGCCGAACTCGTCGTGTTGAGGTTCGAAGATGTTGGCCGAGTTGGGGTAGAAGTTGATGCGGATGGTCTGCGTGATGATCGGCTTTTCGCCGGCGAACTTCTGATACGAGGTCGGAGCGAACGTCGTGCGGTATTCGTCCTTCATGTCCGCGAACGAGCCGTCCTCGGAGAGCTTCTTCACGACCGTGAAGTCCATCACTTCGTCGAAACGCTGCGGAGTGCCGAGCAGTCTGAGTTCCTTGTATACGAATGTCACGTTCTTCCAGGTGCGCTCGAAATTAGCCGGCGAATTCGCGTTGAGGAAGAATTCCTTGTTCTCCGCGAAATTGGTCGAGTGCGCGTCGTTCTGCATCGCGCGGATGTCCTCGACGCTCATGCCATAACCTTCGGCCATCCACTGGAAAGCCTGGGCTTTGAGTCCGTCGTCGCGCAGCATCCGCATGCCGTCGAAGATCCCTCTGACCAGGCCCTCGATGACCTCGGGGTGGTCCTTGGCGAAGTCCGCGCGCGCCGCCCAGACGTCGGCGATCAGCTTGTTCGCCTCCGAGGTGCTGGTCAGGATGCGGGTTCCCTTGACCTTCTCGGGGATGTTGTAGATGTCGGGAGCCCACGACACGCACGCGTCGATCGATCGATCGGCGACGAACGCCGCGGCGGCTTCGAACGCGGTAGCGGTGTACTTGTGCTTGACCTCGGACGGCTGGATGCCGGCGTTGAGCAGCAGGTTGTTGACGAAGTACTGCGACGGGCTGTTCTGGGCGTAGACTATGGTCTTGCCTTTCAGGTCGCGCACCGAGGCGATGTTGCTGCGCACTACGATGCCGTCGCCGCCGTTGGACCAGTCGATCTGCTGGAATATGCGCGGCGCGGTGCGCGAGTCCTTCATCAACTCCGAAGCGAACAGCACCATCATGTCGAGGGTGCCCCACAGGATGTGGCTGTCGCCGGCGGCAAATGCGTCACGCGCGACGACCGGGTCGTCGATCAGCTTGAGGTTGAGCTTGAAGCCGTATTTCTTCGCAAACACGCTGTCGGGGTTCGGGGCGAAGCCGCCGTTGGCGGCGACGATCGGCAGCCACCCGATCCAGACGTTGATCGGGAACTGCACGACCTTGTCGTCGTTCCACTTGTAGGCGCTGACACCCTTGACCGGCGGGAGTTTCTCGTCCGGCACGTACTTGTATTCGCTGACGGTGGTGACGCCCTTGGCGTCGGGAGCTTCGGCTCCTCCTTGTTCCTGTTTGAACTTGTCGAGATCCACCGTCGAGCCGGCCTGGTTTTGCGGCGCCTTCGGGAACAGTGTGTCGCGGAACGAATAGCCGGCAGCAGCGATGCAGCCGGCTATGAAGAGGATCCCGACGAGCTTGCCCAGCGGCGTGGGCCCGACGTTGTTGGACGTTGGTAGATTGTCTGCCATGGCTCCTCCTAAATCTTGCGGAACACTTCGGGAACGAACTCCAGGTCACTGGCCTCGCGGACGGCGAGCCGGATCTGGGATGTCATGATGTCGGGAGCGACCGGGCTTTGATAGTCGTCGAGGCAGGTCCGCAGAGCTTCGCCCGCGCCGATGCCGGTCGTGCGTACGTGGCGGTAGACCTTGACGGCGAGCGCCTCGGCGGCGCCCGCTGTGAGGAGACTGGGGATGCTCTGCTGCAGAGCGGCGAAATCGTCCTCGGTGAGTTCGAGCCCGCGGCGCTTGCCGAGGGCGCGTATCAGGTCGAATCCCTCGCGCTGGGTGGTGGTCGGGAAGATCGGGATCTTGACGTCGATGCGTCCCGGACGTTTCAGGTCCACTTCGATCAGGTCGGGGCGGCTCGAGGCCAGCACCCAGATTATCTTGCCGCGCTGCCGGGTGTCGCTCATCTCCTCGGCGAGCATCGAGTAGAGGCGGCCCGAGACCCCGGAGTCGCCCGAACCCGAGTCGCGCTTGCCGAGCGCCTGGTCGGCTTCGTCGACGAACACGAAACAGCGGCCGAGCGCGTGCAGCAGCCGAAAGATCTTCTCGAGGTTGCCTTCGCTGCTGCCGACCCAGCGGTCGCGGAAGTTCTTGAGCTTGACGACCGGCACCCCGGCTTCACCCGCCAGGCACTCGACCATGAAGGTCTTGCCGGTTCCGACCGGACCGCACAGCAGATAGCCCATCGGCAGCGCCTGCAGGTCGTTGCGGCGCCAGAGTTCGACGTCCTGACGCAGCCACGAGACCACTTTGGCCTGAGCGTGGATGTCGTCGAGCGTGCGCTCGGATTCGATGAACTCGATCAACCCGTTGGCGTCCTTCTCGACCAGTTCCTTCTTCAGCGTTACCAGGTCGTCGCGCTCGAGCGCTTCCTTCTTGTACTCCTTGGTCTTGAGCAGGCTTTCGATCGAACTGATGGTGGCGCCCGCGAGCTGCTGTGTCGGTTCGGTGAGATCGTCGCGGAACTGGGCCAACGCCAGCGGATAGCTCGGTGCCATCTGCTCGAAAGCGGCACGCAGGCCGGCAACCGAAGGCAGCGCTATCTTGATGCGCGCAGCCCGCGGGTTGTTGACAATCAGCGGGTGAAGGTCGTTGAGATTCTCGGTGACCAGGAAGGTGGCGAGCGGATGAGCTGTGAGCAGGTCGTCGGCTGCCCAATCGCGAAGCAACGACGCGATCGAATTCAGATCGTAATCTCCGGTGTACGGCAAACACGGCGCCAGCAGGTGCGCTTCTCGCACGAAAGTCGCGACGTTGAGTCTGGGCTGCTGACTCAGTGACGAGAGATTGGCCACGTAGCGGAAGTAGTGGGTCAACAGCTCGACGGCCGCTCGCGGAGACTTCGGCAACTGGCCTTCGTTGGCGCCGCTCGGCCATTGAGAAAACAACTCGCCGCCTTTGCGCACTCGCACGCCGCTTCCAAGGTCGTAGCTCAGCACCACGTCGAAGCGCGGCAGCAGTTCGGTCAGCAGGAAATCGAAGAGCGAACCGAGCTGCGGCTTGGGGGTGCCGCGTATCACCAGGCGATCGTTGACGTTGCCGTAGAGAATGAACTGACTCACGGCGCCGCTTTCGTAAAGCGTGACGAGTTCTCTTGCCCAGTCGGGCAGTTCTACGCGCGGGGTCTCTTCCATCGACACGTCCGTGGCCGGCGGATATCCGCGACGCGGGTCCACCGCAGCCGCGTCAGTTCTTCTGCGCCGGCCCCATCGTCTTGGCGGCTTCCGCGGCGGCCGGGGCGGCCGGCGCCGCGGCCTCGGCCGCGCCTTCGAGCGGCTGCAGCGCGATGCCTTCACCGGCCGCAAAGTCGGCCAGCGCACGTTCGGCCAGCGCGTGCTGCTCGGCCTCGGCAAGGTTCACCTCGGACATGTTCATCGAGTCTTTGGCCACGCGCGCGCGGCCCGCGGCTTCCTGGCGTTCGCGTTCGACCATCTCGTGCACCCGGTCCAGGGTGTCACCCGAGCCGCCGATCGAGCCTATCATTCCCGAGGCCATCTCGGTGAGTTCCGCCATCGCACGTTTGACCTTCAGGTCGTCGAGCGATGCGCGCAGGGTTTCGATTTTCGCTTTGGCCGCGCTGATCGCCACGTCGCGAGCCTTGATCAGGTTGGCGTAGGTCGTTTCGGCGTCCTTGAGCTGAGTGCGATTTTCTTCGAGCTCGCGTGTTACGGTCTGCAGCCGCAGCGCGTACTGCGCAGCCGAATCGCGGTTGCCGGCGCGCAGGTTGACGGAAGCCTTGGCTCTGAGTTCGTTCTCTTCCTTTTCGAGCCTCTTGACCTGGGTCATCAGGCGTTCGCAGAGTCCGGCGTGGGACGCGAGACCCTGATTGTACTTCGCGATCTGCTCGCGCAGCGTTTCCTTCTCGACTTCGAGCAGTGCTTCGGGGTTGCGCGCTTCCAAGCCGCTGATGAACAGCCCGACGAAGCCCCGTACCATGTTCATCATTCGTCGAAACACGGCTCTCCTCCTTCGCAGTGGCCAACTCGTGACCAGAGTGACTCGGCCAACGGCCGAAGCCAGCGAGAAAACACTATGAAATTGCGCGTCTAGCCAAGCGGCTTTCTAACAAACCGGCACGCTTGGCGCAACGCCTTTGCGGGTCTGAGCGAGTTCCACTCGTGCGGGACGGCGCCGCATCACGTCTCGACGCCGTCTTTGTGGCGTGCGTCGGCGACACCGGCTACCGTGGACCGCGCTGCCAGCCAAGGAAGTGATAACGCAAACTGAAACCACGTCGAACGTCGCCGGCTTTGCGACGATCCCGCAGGAAAGGGTCTTCATCCAGGAGGAATTCCCCGAGAGGTTGTCGGCCGCGACCATCGAAGCGCTGTGCGGCGGATCTCACTGAGCCGCGCGCAACGGCGTGGCTATCCCGAGACTTGGAAGTGTTCGAATCGGGACCGATTCTCGACTATCTGGCGCACCAACCGGCTGCCCGCTGCCGAGGCGCCACAGGAGGGACATGATGCATCCGAAACTGCGAATCGCGACGATTGTGATGGGTGCGGTCTTCACGCTGCAGGGCGTCGTCTGGCTGGTCGCTCCGGGCCGTGCGGCCGTCGATCTGGGCATGCCGGTTCTCGACGGACTGGCGCGCAGTACGCAGTTCGGCGACTTCGCCGCGTTCTTCCTGACTCTTGGACTGAGTATTCTGGCGGGGCTACGTCCCGGCCAGGCGCGTACGCTGTACTTTCCGGCCGCTATGCTCGGCGGCGCGGCGGTGTGCCGCAGCATGGCGTGGGCCTTTCACGGAGCGGCGTTCGCGGCGTTCTTCATCTCGGTGGAAACTGCGGGATGCTTGCTGCTGTTGTTCGCGGCAAAGCAAGCGGAAGAATGAGCGAGAACCGCAACGCGGCGGCTCCGGTGCCGACTTCGCTCGGCCGCGGCGGCGGGAGAAGTTAGCGTGACGCTCGCGCGCCGCATCGCACCGGGGGTCGCGGCCGTGTTCACCAGCCGCCGCACCCGAAACGCCGCGCGCTGGATCGCCGAGCATCGCCGCAAGCTCGGCGGCGGGCCGCATCGCGTACTGTACTTTCACCAGGTCGACGATCCGTACAGTCATCTCGCCTCACAGGTACTGCGCGAACTGATCGCGCGCTACGAGATCGAGATCGAGCCGCATCTGGTCGGGCCGCCACCGGACGAAGCGGCGCCCGAGCGCGCGCGTCTCGAAGCGTTCGCGCGCAAGGACGCGGCAGACATCGCACCCGGTTATCGGCTGGTGTTCCCGCGCCGCGATCTGCCTGCGGACGCTCGGCTGGTCGAGGAGGCGTCGCGCTTGCTGGCCGGCGCGATTGCGGCCGGCAGTTTCGTCGACGTCGCAGCGCACGTCGGTGCTGCGTTGTGGGACGCGGAGCGCAGCAGCCTCGACGGTCTTGCAGCGACGGCGCCGCCGGCCGATGCGGCCGCTACCCGCGCGGCAATCGAAGGCGGCAACGCTCTGCGTCGGCGCCTCGGTCACTACCTCGGCGCGATGTTTCACTACGGCGGCGAGTGGTACTGGGGCGTCGACCGGCTCTGGCACCTCGAACGCCGTCTCCAGGCTCTCGGTGCCTTGCGCTCCGGCGCAGATGCGTCTCCGATCGTGGCGCGCCCCGACTTTGGCGGGCAACCTGTAGCCGTAGCCGGCAGCGAGCGGCAACTGGTCCTCGAGTTCTACATCTCACTACGCAGCCCCTACACCTATATCGCGATGGAAAGGGTGTACGCGCTGGCGCAGCGCTATCCGGTCGAACTGAGCTTGCGGCCGCTGCTGCCGATGGTGATGCGCGGTCTGCCGATCCCGCGCGCGAAGAGGATCTACATAACGCTGGACACCAAGCGCGAAGCCGACGACGTCGGCGTACCTTTCGGACGTGTGTGCGACCCGGTGGGCCGTCCGGTCGAGCGCGCATTTTCACTGTACCGATGGGCACGTTGGCGCGGCCTTGCAGCCGAGTTCCTGCTCTCGTTCGCGCGCGGCGCTTTCGCCGAAGGCATCGACGCGGGCGAAGACGCCGGTTTGCGGCGCGTAGTCGAGCGCATCGGGCTGTCGTGGTCCGAGGCTCGCGAACACCTCGACCGCGAAGGCTGGCGCGACGAACTCGACGACAATCGCCAGGCTTTGCTTGCGATGGGCCTGTGGGGCGTGCCGAGTTTTCGACTGCTCGGCGGCGACGGCGAAGCTGATTTCTGCACCTGGGGACAGGATCGTATCTGGCTCGTCGAAGCGCAGATGCGAAAGCGCCTCGACGTCGGCGGCGGCGCGCGTTAGACCGGGATAGAAAGGGTGTCTGTTCCGCGTTCCAGCCGGCGGCGTATGGCGACGGCGGACGTGAAGGTGATCGGGGTTATGGAGATCGGATCCCCAGCGTCGCAGGTAAGGTTGAGAGGGCCGCGCGCACGAGGGGCGTACCGGACGGCGTGCTCCGTCGCTTCAGTCCGCAGCCACGTTCCGCGGCTCGGCCGACAGCTTGCCGCGTACCTCGAAGCTCACGCTCGGAAGCGTCTGCGCATCGGCGGCGATCAGGTCCAAGGTGTGATGTCCGGGAGTCGGGCTCCACAGCAAAGGCCCGGCGACTGCGCCGAGGTCGGTGCCGTCGAGGCGCCAGCGAAGCAGCGCGTCTTCGATCGGGCGGCCCGCGGCAGTCTCTGCGATGAAGACGACGCGCTGGCGCTGCGCAGGAATGTCCGGGTCAATGGCGACTACGGTACCGCTCACCGGTGTTACGATCCGCGCGCGGGTTGCGAGCGCGGATGAAGTCGCCGCGGGTTCGGTTCCTTCGAGATAGACCTCACGGCGCGGCGCTTCGACGTCGTCGGCGAACGCGGTCCACGCGTCGATGACTCCGCGAGGGCGGGAGGACGCAGCGTCGTCGGCTCGGTTTCGCTGCAACCACGACATGACCTCGTGCCATACCGGTGCGGCACCGGTGACGCCGCTTACGTCGCGCATCGGTTCCCCCGAGAAGTTGCCGACCCACACGCCGACCGTATAGCGGCTCGAGAAACCGATGCACCAGTTGTCGCGCATGTCGTTGCTGGTGCCGGTCTTGACGGCCGACCAGAACGGCGTCGAAAGCGGACTGTCGAGGTCGAAGGTCGCGGCGCGGCTGCCGCGATCCGAAAGGATGTCGGAGACCAGGTAGGCTGGGCCTTCGTCGACGACGCGGCGGGTTGCCTCGTCGTCGTGCTCGCCGACGCTCCAGCGCAGCGGGCTCCACAGGCCGCGGTTGGCCAGTGCGCGGTAGGCGTTCACCAATTGCCACAGCGAGACGTCGGCCGAGCCTAACGCCAGCGACGGGCCGTAGAACGTTCCGCTTCTGGTCACCGAATCGAAGCCGAATTCTCTCAGCGCGTCGGCGAAGGTGTCTTCGCCGATCAGTTCGAGACTGCGAACCGCCGGCACGTTGAGTGAGCCGGCCAACGCGGTGCGTACCGAGACCAGACCGCGAAAATCAGCTTCGTAGTCGCGCGGCTCGAAAATTCCACCGTCGCGCGACAGCTGTAGCGGCGAGTCTTCGAGCAATGTGGCGGGCGTCAGCAGGCGTTTCTGAAAGGCCAACGCGTACAGGAACGGTTTGAGAGTCGAGCCGGCCTGGCGCAGTGCCTGTACGCCGTCGAGCTGGGCGGCAGCCGACAAATCGCCGCTCGAACCGACGTAGGCGAGTACTTCACCGCTTGGGTTGTCGACGACCACGACGGCGCCGTCGCGCACCGAGCGGTCGCGGATCGCGAGCAGGTGGCGGCGCAGCGATTCGGTGGCAATCACCTGCGTGTCCGCGTCGAGGCTCGAGTGCAGGTCTTCGCACACACTTGCCTCGCGTGCGGAGAACAGACGCCGTGCGGCTTGCGGCGCCAGGCTGCGCCGCAAAGCTGAAACGCCGACTGCGTGCCGGGTCCGTTCGAAGACCGCGTCGAGCTCGTATTCGAAGCCCGCGGCGTCGAGGGCCGCGAGGAGTGTAACCGCGCGGTCGCGCAGAGCTGCGGCGCCGGCGTTGGGCGAGCGCAGCGACGCCGCGAGCAGTGCCGCCTCGACGGTGGTGAGTCCGTGGGGCGCTTTGCCGAGCAACACTTGCGAGGCGGCCGCAACTCCCTGGATCTCGCTGCGGAACGTGACCAGGTTCAGGTAGGCTTCGAGCACTTGCTGCTTCGTCCAAGACGTTTCGATATCCCACGCGGCGCGCATCTGGCGCCACTTGGCCATCAGACTGCGCGGCGAACTGCCGCGGCGCAGCTCGGGCCGCAGCAGCGCCGCCAGCTGCATGCTGATCGTGCTGGCGCCGCGCGAGGTCGCGCCGCGAATGTTCTGCCGTACTGCTGCGGCTACCGCTCTCACATCGACGCCGCGGTGGTCGTAGAAGCGGCGGTCTTCCGAGAGAAGAACGGCGCGCTGCAGCGCCGGTGAAATCTCTGCGAGCGTGGTCCAGCCCAGGCGTCGCCTCGAGGAATCGACGCGTACTTCTTCCAGAACGCTGCCGTTGCGATCCAGAAGATTCAGATCCGAGGGGCAGTAGGCCGCCCGCACGTCTTCATACGCGGCCGCGCGGCTGGTTGTTGCGCCGTCGCCGCGGAGCATCACGCCGGCCACAGCCACCAGCCCCAACGCGCCCAGCCCCACGGCGGCGATTGCAGCCGTCCGTCTCAGCGCCGCACCTCGATGGAATGCCCATCTCGACGTAAGCGCCGGCGATGTAACACGGCCGCGACAACCACTGCTTGCCGTGACTGCCGACCAGGCCGAAGCCAAGGCTGGCGCCGGCAGTCTGACACGGCCTCGACCACCACGGCGGATCGTTCCTCGATCAAGGCGCTACGTCGACGTCGGCGTTCGGAATCTCGCCGAACAACTCGGCTGCATATAGGGCTTCGACCCGCGAGGGCGGCAAGCGGAAGTGTCCGCTCTGGTTCAGGCGTACTTCGTACTCGAGGTGGTGGCGGCCCTTGGAAAGGTACTCGAAGTAGGCGCGGTACGAATCGGTGGTCCTCTCGACGTAGCTCGGCGGGTAGTCGAAGTCGGATTGTCGGTCATCGCCCGAACGCGCGGTTTCGGGCTCGATGCGGCTCTCACGTGCCAGCCCGAGGCCGAGGTGAGAAGCACCCGCGACGATCGGATCGTCGACCACGACCCAGTTCACGTCGCGCTGGGCGTCGATGTCGAGCCGCACGCGGACGCGGTCTCCGCGGCTCGAGGTTCCCGCTACGCGCGGGTCTAGCGCGGTGAGTGTCTTGGTGATTCGGTAACCGCTTTCGACCGGGGCGGTCAGCGGCCGCGCCGCGCGCGAGACGAAAGTAATCCACGGTTTGCCACTGCCCGCGTGCGTGAGTTCGAGATCGGCTGCGGCGGCGGGCCACGCGAAGTGGAGCGGCTCGGGCGCCTTGGCTCCCCAGGTAGCGGTTTGCCCAGTTCCGGCCAGCGAGACCTGGGTAGTGCCGCTGACCGGCTCGGCCTCGAAGACTTTCGCGAATTTCATCATGGCTACCGTCGCCCAGGCATCGGCGACGGTGGTGCTCCAGCGGCCGCGCTCACTCTGAGACGTCATGCCGTGGGCCAGGCGCGGCAGATCTTCTTTCCACAGTTGATGCTCGACCACGAACAGCAGCAGCCTGGCGTTGTTGGTGTCTTTGTCGCCGGTCAGCGACCACGAGTTGTCGAGCGCCGACGTGGTCAGTGTCGCGGTGGTGCCGGACAGATACAGACGCGAGCGCAGCAGCGACTCCGCCGTATGCATTTTTGCGTCGCGCCCGGAGAGATCCTTGATGTCTGCGACGATGCTCCACCAGTCCAGCAACGCCGAGGTCGGCCACATCTCCGGTTCGATGGTGATACTGCCGAGCATGTTCGGTTCGGCGGCGTGGAGGCGCACCAGCGCCGCGATCGCACCGAGCTTGCGCAGCGTCAGATCCAGGCCGGACGAAAAGCCGCTGCCGGCCTTCAGGCTTCCGGCGACGAAGGCACGCAGGCCGGCCACCATGCGATCGCGCAGCGCCGCTGGAATCTGGCGCCCAGCGGCGTCGGCGACCGACAGTATGTAAGCGGTCAGTGCGTCGCTGCCGCGCACCGCCGAGGGGAAGAACTTGGCGAGCCCGTTGTCGTCGAGGTAACCCGGCAGCGAATCCATCAACGCTGCCCAGCGTGCGTCGTCGCCGAGGCCGATCGCGATCGAGACTTTCTGTTCGAGGCACGAGTAAGGGTAGTTGCGCAGCCATTCGCGCGCGGCTTCACCGGTGTCGGCCAGCGACGAAGCAAACTGCACGTCGACGCCGCCCGCGTTCGCAAGCGCGCCGGCGGGCATCTCGATGCGTTCGCGCAGTGGACCTTGGTAACCGGCCAGGGTTGCCTGCAGAGTCTGCACCGGCACCGGGGTCTTCACCTGCTGGGTTACCGCCAGACGATCGCTCGGTCCCGAATCGGCGGCGGCTTCGATCAGGTAGCGCAACTGTGCGGCTCCTTCCGGTACCGTGATCGGCCAGGCCACGGTGCGCGCCTCTCCGGCTGCGAGGGTGAGACTCTGCGGCGCGAGCGGGGCAGCGAGACCTTCGACGGTGCCCTTGACGATCACTTGCATCGGCTGCTGCGAAGCGTTGCGCACCGTGACGTCGGCGTCGAGACGGTCGCCGTTGCGAACCAGCGGCGGGATCCCGGCCAGCAGCATCAGATCCTGGGTGCTGCGAATGCTCGCCGACCCGGTACCGAACAGGTCGAGTCCAGCGTTGGCGACCGCGACGATGCGAAAGCCGGTGACCGAATCGTTGAGCGGTATCTCGACGCTGGCCTGGCCGGTGGCGTCGAGCGCGACGCGCGGGTTCCACAGCAGCAATGTGTCGAAGAGTTCGCGTGTGGCCTGGCGACCGCCGCCGCCGCCGACCGGCAGTGCCTTGCGGCCGTAGTGGCGTTTGCCGATCACTTCGCCCTGAGCCGTACAAGTCTCGACCTCGTCACTGCGTTTTCCCATCATCGCTTCGAGAAGATCCCAGCTCTTGTTAGGAGACAGTTCCAGAAGACCTTCGTCGACGGCGGCGAGTGCGACTTCGGCGCCTGCCGGCAGCGCAGTCCCGTCCTTTGTTCGCACCGCTACGCGAACGATCGCCTTGTCGCGCACGCGGTAGACCTCGCGGTCGGAAGTTACGCTGACGCCGAGGGCGTGGGCCGCGTAGCCGACGCGGACTTCTCCGAGGCCGAGCTTGTAGGCAGGACGACCGAGATCGACCATCGCGGTCGGCTGCACGTCGCCGACGCGCGCGCGTAGCAGCAACGCCGAGACGAAAATGTTGGGCGCGTACTCGCCGAGAATCGGAACCTCGACGACCGGATTGGCGGCGTCGACTTCGACCACGCGCGCCGCGCCTACGCCTTCGCGATCCACCGTCACCAACGCCGTGGCGTGCTGGAACGGCATGCGCACCTGGAAGCGCGCGGTTTCGCCGGGTTCGTAGCTGGGCTTTTCGGGGATCAGGTCGATCCTGTTGTCGTTGGCAGTCTGGAAGCCCGAATCGCGGCCTTCCACCCAGGTGTCGGCGTTGGCTGTCGCGCTGCGTCCTGCTGCATCGCTGACCGAAGCCTGCAGCACGACCTCGCCGCGCTGCTGTGTCACGACGTTGCAGTCGAGGATGCCGCGGTGATCGGTGAGCCCTTCGCAGAAGAGACCGACCTTCTTGGTCTCGGTCGTCGAGTCGTAAGAATAGAAGCCGCCGAGCAGACGTTTGCGATTCGAGTAGGTGGTGCGGCTGTAGAGATCGACGCGCACCGGCACGCGCGCAGCGGCCTTCCCGCTGCGGTCGAGCACCGCGACGCGAGCCTTGACGCGGCCTTGCTGGCCGGTCCAATCCTCGACGTCGATTGCCGGCACCAGAGCCGCCGGCCACAGCTGTCTGGTGGTGGCAACCGTCTGCATTTCTCCATTGGGATCGCGAAACTCGGCTTCGACCAGCAGTTCGGACACGGCGGCGACGTCGGGCAGTTGGTCGACTTCGCTGCGCGTGCCTCCGCCGTTGTCGAGTTTGAGTTCGCGGCGCTGGTGGACGGCGGGTCTGGCTTCGTCCTGGCTGTCGTCCTGGCCGCCGCGAACGATTCCTTCGACGACCGGTCCATTACCGAAGACGAAAGAATCGAGTTCCTGAGGGGCGCGGACCGTCGCCGCGCGAATCCGCGAGCGCAGCGTGACGGCGAGGCCTCCCGCGCCGCCGCCGGCGAGATATTGGATCGCGAGGTCGACCGGGAGCGAGGTGACTCCGGGTTCGGGCTGGTCGGGCAGCGTCAGGTTCGCCTTCAGCAGCGGAACGCGAAACTGCTCGACGCGGAAGTTTCCGGCCGTCAGCGAATCGGCGCCGCCGGTCAATTCGACCTGGTAGGTTCCCAGCTTGGCGTTCGCGGGGATCTTCCAGTCCTGGACCGATACCGCGTTTGCATCCCAAGCAAGAGGCATTTCGTAGGTCTGATCGCTGCCGAGATGACGCACTACCAGCGACTTCGGCAACAGCGCGGCATCGGGAAGCGCGAACCCGGACAGCGTGCGGCTGCGCAGCAGCAACTTCATGCCCACCGTGTCGCCGCCGCGGTAGAGTTGGCGGTCGAAAATCGTGTGCGCGACCAACGGTGTTGACGGCCCCGACATTTCCCACCAATCTTCGGAGAGACCAAAGCGCCAGGTCTCGATGCCCTGGCTCCATCCGGTCGCGACGAAGCTGAGGTCGCCGGCGCTGCGCGCAGTGACGAACAGGCCCGACTCGAGGCCGCGTAGCGCCGCAGCGGAATAGTATTCACGCGACCCCGGATAATCCTCGTCGCTTTCGTCGGGTTCGTTGTCGCAGGTCGGAAGCGAACTCTCGGCCGCAAGCGCAGCGAAGCGCGCGATTCCGTCGCCGTCGGTGTCGGCACTGGCGAGCACGTTGCCGTTGCAGTCGTGTACGTCGACCTTGGCTCCTTTGACGGGTTTGGCACTGCCAAGAGTGGTAACCCACGCCAGCGAACTCTCGCGTCCCCACTTGAAGTGCACGGACAGATCGGTCACCAACGCCGCGGCCTGTACGAACATCGGCGCTTTCTTTCCGAGCAGAGAGGCGCCGAGCCGCGGACTGGACAGCTCGACGACATACAGACCTGGGGTCTCGAAGGGGATGCCGACGACTTCGAACTCCTTCTCGTCGCCGGGTTTGGGAAGCGTGAAGTTCTTCACCGTCGCGCCCTGTGTGCCGGCGGCGGCCGCGTTCGCGAACACCGACTTGCTGCGGCGTGCGACCGCGACGCTGCGCAGCCACGAGAGGATCGCCTTCACATCGCCGCCGGGGACGCGAAGTGCGCCGCCGGCCAGTCCGCCCGGCGGCTGCTCGGCCGCGGCCTGCGCGCCTGCGCTCGCGGCGCCCGCGTCGGGCTCGGCGGTCACGCGAAGGTTCGCGGCCGCCAACCCGCGTTCGACATTGCGAAGCGTGACCGGCAGCGCGCGGTCGCCTTCCCATTCGACGATACCGAAGCGCGCGGCGAACTTGGCCAGCGGCGGCGTGGGGGCGGTCTTGACCGTGATCGTCGAAGCTTGCCGAGCAGGCAGCGCGCGTCCGGTGTTGTCGCGTAGCGAGGCGGGAAACGTGAAGTTCAGCGAAGAGGATTCGGGAAACGGGCCCGCAAATTCGATCCACGAAACCTCGGGGTCGGCGTCGTCCGGCTCCTTGACGGGATAGGTCTTGCCGGCCGGATCGGTCAGCGTGATGGCTCTTGCCTGTTCCCAGGCAACCGGTGCCGAGAACTGCAACGCGATGCGGGTCAGCGGTACACAGTCGGACTTGGCGTTCTCGCGCGTGCACTCGGCTTCGACTGTGAATGGTGTGCGGGTTTTGAAGAGCAACACCTGGTCGGCGGTTGTCGCCACACCCGAAGGGCTGGCGACGCCGGCTCCCCACAGCAGGCGGACTTTGGCCTTCTGTGGAAAGCTGCGCTTTGCGCGGATCAGCACCACGAGTTTGTCGTCGTCGGCGCGGCTCCAGCGCGGCGTCTGCTTCAGGATCGCGGCGCGTTCTTCGCCCTCGACGATTTCGACGCCGATGCGCTCGGGCAGGCCGTCGACTTCGAAGCCGACGTGGCGGCGCAGCGAAGCGGGGTCCGTTTCGCCGTTGGTGACGAGGTAGAAAGTCTGCCCGTCTTCGGGCAACGCTTCCCAGGTGCCCGGCAGGCTTCGTTTGATGATGGGGCCGCCGGTGCTGACCTGGAAGGCGCGGCGTCCGCGGATCGCTTCGCCTGCGAGGCTCTTGGTGCCGTCGCGCAGCAAGAACGTGCAGGCGATCCCGCCCGGCACATCGCGCTCGAAGTCGTAAACCCAGGTGCGCGTGTCGATCCAGCGCCCGGCGCCTGCGACCGGGCACTGCGCCGTCAGCGGCGCTGCGGTTTGCGGATCTCCGAACGACACCATCGACGCCGAGAAGTGGGCGGTGACCTGGCGCACGGTTGGTGAAACCTTGTCGGGCGTGAAGCGGTCGATCGTCGCCGCGCGCGCCGGTGTGGCCGCCAGGCACAGTGCCGCGCACGCGATGACGTGGCGCGCGATGGATGCCCGGTAGTTCAATTGCGCGGCGCCTGCCTCGCCAGCCTCGCCACTACCGCGCACAGATCCTCGACCGTATTGGGTTTGTAGATCAGTTCGCTGACTCCGGCGGCCGGCGCCAGCGCGCGCAGTTCTTCGGTTATGTAACCCGACGCGACGGCGATCGGCAGATCGGCGCGAATCTTCCTCAGTGCGCGCGCCACGTCGAGCCCCGACATCCTCGGCATATTGTAGTCGGTGACCGCCAAGTCGAAAAGAGCCGGCGCGGCACGTGCGGCTTCGATCGCTTCACGCGGACTGGTGTAGGCACTGACCCGATAGCCCTGGCGCGCGAGCAGTCTCTTCATCAGGAACACGATGGCTTCGTCGTCGTCGACGAACAGTACGTGCTTGCCGTGCCCGTGCGTTGCCGGCGCACCGGCCTCCACCGGCGCGGCGAGCACCGGCCGATCGTCTCGGACAGGCATCGCAGCGCGACGTCTGGGCGCACCGGCCTCCACCGGCGCGGCGAGCACCGGCCCTTGGTCCTGGGCAGCCGGGAAGTAGACCCGGAACGTGGTGCCGTGCCCCGGCTCGCTGTACACCTCGACGCTCGCTCCGTGGTCGTGCACGATTCCATGCACCACGGCCAGTCCCAGCCCCGTTCCCTGGCCCACGGGCTTGGTGGTGAAGAACGGCTCGAATATGCGAGATTGCGTCTCGGCGTCCATTCCCGCACCGTTGTCGCGCACCGTCAGACACGCGTAAAATCCCGGCGCGAGATCCACGTCGCGGTGCGCCGTTCCCGCGTCACCCTGCTGCGCTACTCTTTGTTCGTGCGCTTCGAGCCGGACCTCGATCAGTCCGGGCCTGTCCAGTCCCTTGATAGCCTGCCACGAGTTGCTGCAGAGGTTCAGGATCACCTGCTCGATCTGAGTTGCGTCGGCGAGGACCGCGGGTACGTCGTCCGCGCATTCCACGTTCAAGCCGACGCCGGCCGGCAGCGTCGTGCGCAGCAGTCTGCTCGCTTCCTCGACCACCGGCACGAGCGACACCAGTTCGCACGACGACACCTGACGGCGCCCGAAGGTCAGGATCTGCCGCACCAGATCGCGGGCACGCTGGCTTGCTTTGCTGATTTCTTCGAGGGACTCACGAGCGGGGTGACTCGGCCCCACGTCCTGCCGCGCCAGTTCCACATTGCCCATGATCGAGGCGATGATGTTGTTGAAGTCGTGCGCGACGCCGCCGGCCAGCGCGCCGAGAGCCTCCATTTTCTGAGACTCGCGCAGTTGGGCTTCGACCAAGTGCCGCTCCTGTTCGGCTCTCTTGCGCTCGGTGATGTCGCGCGAAATACCCAGCAGCATCGTGACCTCGCCCGAGGCGTCGCGCATCGGCGCGGCGTGGGTTTCCATCCAGCGCCGGCCGCCTCGCTTGCCCTCCATTTCGAACTCGAGAGTGCCGCTGCGGCCCGTCATCACGCTTTCGTGCAGCGCGGTGAACGCTGCCCGGTATTCGGGAAGGACAAAGCCGAGCAGCGTGTGCTCCTGCACCTCGGCCAGCGAACTCGCTTCGAGCATCGCGATACCGGTGGCGTTCATCTCGAGGACGTGCCCGTCGCGAGCCACTACCTTGACGCATTCGGGTTCGGTGTCGAAGATCGTCTGCAAGCGCTGCTCGCTCTGTCGCAGCGCTTCCTGCATCTGCTTGTGCTCGGTGATGTCGGCGATGTTGCCGGTGACGCTGACGACGTTGCCGTTCTCGACCATCGCAGTGCCGGTGATTCGTACCCAGATACACTCGCCATCCTGCCGGACCAGCCGCACCTCCAGATCACAGGATTCGCCGTGTTCGGCTGCCGCGGCGAAAGCATCCGTTACCCTGGGAAGATCATCGGGGTGATAGAACAGCAGAATCTTCGCCAGGTCACTGAGATCGTAATCCTTCCCGACACCGAAGATACGATAGACTTCGTCCGTCAATACGAACCTTCCGACGGCGACTTCGTATCTCCATCCGCCGAGCTTGGAGAGTCTCTCGACATCGTCGAGCAGATTGCGGGCCTGCTGCAGCGAGGCCTCCGCCTGCGCACGTTCGCTGATGTCGCGGATGAACACGAAGAGCCGGTTGTCGATGGTCGGTACGGCTACGACGCTCACCTCGACGTCGATCACCGTTCGATCCTTGCGTCGCTGATGGCCCCGGAACAATCCGGCGCCGGTCCGGATCGTTTCGCGTATCCGCGCTTCGATTTGTTCCTGAGATTCGTCGGCTTCGATGTCGGCGATGCACAGATCGAGGAGTTCAGCGCGCGAGTAGCCCAGAATCCGGCACACCGATTCGTTGACGTCGAGAATGTGACCCGAAAGGTCGGTCACCCAGAAGCCGTCGATGGAGGCTTGGATGATCGTGTGGTATTCGTCCTCGCGCCGTTTGCGGTCGGTCATGTCGCGCGCCGTCGCGTAGGCGACGCCGTCGGTCTCGTCGTAGTACGCTGTCCACGACAGTGCTACCACTCTACCGTCCTTGCACCGGTAGCGGTTCTCGAAATGCATGGACGGACGCGCGGCGACCTGCATTCGCATTTCTTCGGAAGTCCGTTCGCGATCCTCGGGCACCACGAATTCCAGAAACGGTTTCGAGACCAGCTCGGCTTGCGAAAAACCGGTCAGCGCGGCGAACGCCGGATTCACCAGCTTGAAGCACCCGTAGGGGTCCGCGATGCACATCGGTTCGGTAGAGAGTTCGAAGAACCGAAAGACCTGCTTCCTGTGCTCCTCTTTCTGTTGGCGCGCGGTGATGTCGCGCAGCACCACGACACAGCGTGGCTCGCCGTCGCGCTCTCTGCGTTTGCGAAACGCCGAGATGGAGAGCCACACGGGCCCTTGCGGAAGCTCGAGCTCGGCTTCCTTGCCGATCGAGACACCTTCGTCGTGCGCCTCGCGCAGTGCCGACATCACGACCTGCGCCGCGCCCGGCGGAAACAGGTCGGAGACGGTCCACGTCTTGCGATCTCCGGCCACGACCGTCGTCGATCTTCCCGACCAGGCGCGCGGATCGTCGGGATGACCCTCCAGTCCGATCGGCAGCAGCAATTCGGGGATCGCCGCGAACGCGGCGCGAACCTCGTCTCCTGCAGCGAGGAGCTGGAGTTGCGCGCGCTTGGTCTCGACCGGGTTCCGCTCGGCAACCGCAACCGCGGCGGCACTCGGCGAGGCGCCGTCATCGCGCGCTTCGTCGATCCTTGCCTCGGCCGCGCGAAGGGCTAGCAGAGCCTCCAGGCAGCGCTTGTGGGTACTCGATTCGACCACCTTCGTGACCTCGATTCTCTGCGGCGAAGTCTCACCGCCGAGCCCTAACCCGGTTCCGTAACCGAGTCCAAACGCTCCTTTCAGAGAGCCCGTCACTCCCGTACCAGTCTGTTGAAAAACCGTCCATCAGCCTGTTCAAAATGGTCCAGGTGCAACGCGCGCGCGAAATTCCGCGAGCGGAGGCGTACTCCCGTACGCCGTAGTGAGTGGCTTCGCGCGCAACGCCGCAGAAGGGCCATTTTTAACAGGCCGCTACCCGGAGTTGAAAGCCTGCCGACCCGACCGTATCTTCGCCCTGCTGCCGCTGCCCAGCCGGCGCGGCGGCGCAAGGCCCCGTTGCAGGAACGCCGCATCTACCTCGACCACCACTCGACCACGCCGCTCGACCCGCGCGTGCTCGAGGCGATGATGCCGTACCTCACCGACCGTTTCGGTAACGCGGCCAGCCGCACCCACGCATTCGGCTGGGAGGCCGAGGAAGGCGTCGAGAAGGCGCGCGCGCAGGTGGCGTCGCTGATCGGGGCCGCTGCCAAGGACATCGTCTGGACCAGCGGTGCCACCGAGTCGGACAATCTGGCGATCAAGGGGGCTCTTCAGTTCTATCGCGACAGGGGCCGCCACATCGTGACGGTGGCGACCGAGCACAAGGCGGTGCTCGATGCCTGCAAGGCGCTCAGCCGCGAAGGTGTCGCCGAAGTGACGGTGTTGAGGCCGCGTCCCGACGGGATCGTGGACCTCGCCGCCGTCGAAGCCGCGCTCACCGACCAGACCGTCATGGTCTCGGTGATGCACGCCAACAACGAGATCGGCGTCGTCCAGCCTCTCGCCGAAATCGGCGCGCTGTGCCGCGCCAGGGGCGTGCTGCTGCACGCCGACGCTGCGCAGAGCGCCGGCAAGATCGCGATCGACGTCGAGGCCATGCGCATCGACCTGTTGTCGATGTCGGCCCACAAGATGTACGGGCCCAAGGGCGTGGGCGCGCTGTACGTGCGATCGAAGAATCCGCGCGTGCGGCTGACCGCCCAGATGGACGGAGGCGGTCACGAGCGCGGCATGCGCTCGGGCACCCTGAACGTCGCCGGGATCGTCGGCATGGGCGAAGCCTGCGCGATCGCCCGAGCCGAGATGGGCGACGAGGGCGTCCGCCTGCTGGCGCTGAGGGAGAGGCTGCGCGCGCGCCTGTTCGCCGAACTCGATCAACTGCGCGTCAACGGCGATCTCGAACGGCGCCTGCCCGGCAGTCTCAACGTCAGCTTTGCCTGCGTGGAAGGCGAGTCCTTGATGATGGGGCTGCGCGAGTTGGCGGTGTCGTCGGGGTCGGCGTGCAGCTCGGCCACCCTCGAGCCCTCCTACGTCTTGCGTGCGATCGGGGTCGGCGACGAACTCGCCCACTCCTCGATCCGCTTCGGCATCGGGCGGTTCAACTCGCAAGAAGAGATCGACTATGCTGGCGGCCGGGTGATCGCCGAAGTTCGCAGGCTGAGGGGCTTGTCGCCTTTTTACCGACCCGCACCGGCGGTCCCCGCGGCGGAGGCTCCAAGATGATCACGGTGACGGAGCGGGCAGGGAAGCGCATCTACGAGCTTGCGGCAGCTTCGGAGCAGGCGGCCAGCGGACTTCGTATCAAAGTGGTCGGGGGCGGCTGCTCGGGGCTTCAGTACAAGATCGACCTCGACGTCGAGAAGAAGGGCGACAAGGTCTTCGAGGCTGCCGGCGGGCGTCTCTACGTGGACCGGCGCAGCTATCTGTACCTGGTCGACACCCGCGTCGACTACGCCGAGAGCCTTCAGAACGCCGGCTTCCGGATCGAGAACCCCAACGTCAAGACCTCCTGCGGTTGCGGCGAATCCTTCACGGTCTGACAGTTCGATCATCAGCCGGAGGTGGCGTTCACCGCCCTGATTTCTGTGGATGAGCGTGCAGGGGTATGCTGGGCACCGCGCGTGCGATTGCGCTATCGAGCGCGACTGTGGCAATCTGCGAGAACGAAGGCGCGGGTCACCGGCGGGTTCTCCGGCCGGGCGGACCGCGGCGGGCGCAGGGTCTCCCGGACCCAGGCTTGCGGACTTGCCGCAAGCGGCGGATCCGGGGTCGTGGTGGTGGAAGGAAAGGAAGCCGGGTCGGCTCACCCGGGCTTGGTGGATGTGGAGGTGATGCGATGGAGGGAGTCCGCGACCGTGGTCGTTACCAGAGTGAGGAACGACAACCCGACGTGTTCGAACCGGACACGTTGCTACCTGCTCAGTATTTCGCTGCACTGCAACGCAAGAAGTTTCCGGCCGGCGAACACCGTTTGCTGATCGCGTTGATCCAGGACGCGGTCGAGTGCTTCCAGAAACATCTGCACGCGAGCGACGCCAAACGCCGCCAGCTGTTCCTCGACGCGGAAGTGTGGATCGCCGCGGATGACGACTTCGGAGTCTTCTCCTTCAACAACGTCTGCATGCTGCTCGGGCTGAATCCGGTGTACATGCGCCAGGGGCTGATTGCCTGGCGCGACGATCAGCGCAGTGGACGCCGCGTGCGACGTCGCGATGAACACGCGAGCGAAGAACGTCCCGCTGCGCGCATCGTTCCCGCCGAGGCGCCTCTGGTCTCGGTGACGCACGCGGTCGCCGACGCGATCAACTGAAACTGAGCGCGGCCGGGCCTCGCCTCCGGCGCGACCAACCGCCATGAGCGACGAGGCCGGCCGGGTCTCGAGCCCGGCTTCGGGCCGGATAGCCGCAGGCAACAGCGCCGCTCGGCTCTGCCCGGCGCTGCTGCTACACCGTTACCCGCACAGCGGAGATCTTTCATGAACGTCAAATTGATTCGCAAGAAGGCCGGCGAAGTCGTCGCCGACGTCGTCGTCGTCGCGGTGCGCGAGGGGCACGAACTCACCGGTGCGGTCGCGCGCTTTCCAGCAGCGCTGCGCACCCGTGTCACGGCGCGCGCCAAGCGCAGCCACTTCAAGGGCAAGGTGGCCTCGACTCTGTCGGTGCAAGGCGAGCACGGCGACATCGTGCTGGTCGGCGTCGGTGACGCGGCAGCCAGCGAGCAGTGGCGTCGCGCCGCCTCTGCGGCGCGCGCGGCGGCGTCGACGACGCACGCATCCACGCTCGCGTTTGCGCTCGACGAAGCCGAGCACCCCGCCGAAGTTCTAGGAGCGGTTCTCGAAGGACTGCTGCTGGCGGGCTATTCGTTCGACAAGTACCGCACCGAGAACGAAGACAGATATCGCGGACCCAAGACCCTGATTCTGTCGGCACCGTCGCTCAAGGACGACGCGCGCAACCGCGGCCGGGTCGAGCGCACCGAGGTCATCTACGAATCGGTGAAGCTGGCCCGCGATCTGGTCAACGAGATGTCGACTTCGAAGACCCCGAGCCACCTCGCATCAGTGGCGCGCGGCCTGTCGCGGCGCGGCCGCGTACGCTGCGAGGTCTGGCAGGGTGAGCGCCTGCGGCGCGAGAAGATGAACGGCATACTGGCGGTGTCGGCCGGAAGCCGGAACCCCGGTGCGTTGATCAAGCTGGTATACAAGCCGCGGCGCCGCGCTCGCGCACGCGTCGCCGTCGTCGGCAAGGGCATCACCTTCGACTCGGGCGGTCTGTCGCTCAAGCCGGCCAAGGCGATGGAGACGATGAAGATGGACATGTCGGGGGCCGCGATGGTGTTGGCGCTGATGAAAGCGCTGCCGTTGCTCGAACCGTCGGTCGAAGTCCACGGCTTCATCGCGGCCGCCGAAAACATGCCGGGCCACGGGGCGCAGAAGCCCGGCGACGTGATCCGCTTCCGTAACGGCGTCACCGCCGAAGTTCTCAACACCGATGCCGAAGGACGTCTGGTGCTGGCCGACGCGCTGTGTCTGGCCGCCGAACTCGAGCCCGACTGCATCGTCGACGCGGCGACGCTGACCGGGGCTTGCATGGTCGCGCTCGGCACTCGCGTCGGCGGCATTCTCGGCAACGACCAGGAGCTGATCGAGAGTCTGATCGCCTGCGGCAAAGAGGCCGGAGAACCGCTCTGGCAGTTGCCGTTGGTCGAGGACTACGTCGAGGACATCCGTTCGAGCGTTGCCGACATCAAGAACGTCGGTAACGGCTATGCCGGGACGATCTCTGCGGCGCTGTTCCTGCGCCGTTTCGTCGGCAAGACCAAGTGGGCGCACCTCGACATCGCGGGCCCCGCCTTCACCGAACGGCCGTTGCCGTACATTCCCAAGGGCGGTACTGGCTTCGTCGTCCGTACTTTGCTGGCCTATCTCGATTCGATCGGTTGAGGGCGCGCGCGGTGGCGGCCGAAGAAAATTCGCAATCCGGCCGATCCGCCCGGCCGCTCGTGCCCGGCGGCGTCAGACGCCGCGTGGTGGTGAGCCTCGCCGAACAATGCTTGCGAGTTTTCGACGGTGAGGTGCTGGTCGCGCAGTACCCGGTCTCGACTTCCGCCAACGGCGTCGGCGAACGCGAAGGCAGCCTGCAGACGCCGCGGGGCCGTCACGCGATCTGCGAAAAGATCGGCGAAGACGCGCCGCGCGGTGCGGTCTTCGTCGGCCGCCGGGCGACCGGCGAGTTGTGCACCGCTGCGGCCTGGGCCGCCGCGCCCGGCCGCGACTGGATACTGACGCGCATCTTGTGGCTGGAAGGTCTGGAGCCGGGTGTCAATCGCGACGGCGACGTCGACAGCCGCGGCCGCTACATTTACATCCACGGCACTCCAGACCAGGAGCCGATCGGTGTGGCGCTCTCGCACGGCTGCGTGCGGATGCGCAACGACGACGTCATCGCGCTGTTCGGCATGGTTGAGGTCGGCACCGAGGTCGAGATCGTGGAATAGCCGCGAGAGCCCCGCCAGCTCCAGCCCAGGCTGCGAAGTGTCACCTGGATTCGGAGCTTCTGCGGTGCGCCTGCTCGGCCGGTGCTTCTCGTTCGCATCCGCATCATGCTTCGTTCGCGAGTACCTCAACCAACTCTGCCACGACCTGAAGCTGCTGTTCGTCCGCGTCGGTGAAGATCATCGCCTCGAAGGCAGGATTGAGGGACTTCAGGGTGATCTTCGTATGGCGCCACGAATCTTGGTCGGTCGCCTTCTCGCTCTCGTAGCGCTTGACGGTGTAACGCTGGCCAGTCTCGGGATCTGAGGCGTTCTGGAGCTGGACTAAGACTGTCTTGCCCTGGCGCGTACCCTCGACCGGCGCGCGGAAGAGACAGTATGCGCCGTCCGGGATCGTGGGTTCCATGGATTTGCCGACGACCTGCGCGGCAAACATGCCGGGGCGCAGGCGGTGCCTGGTCTCAACGGCGATCCACTCAAATACTTCGCTCTCAAAGTGTTGAGGATCGCCGAAGGCGCCGGCAGCGGCCTTGAGCGGCACGAGCGGCACGCAAGTGACGTAGCGCTCCGTTGGCTTCGGCACCACAATCCGGAGACCCCGCGGCGGGAGCCGATGTGTTGCCTCCAGGGACGCATCAACCGTAGCGCTGCGCAGCCGCCGATAGGCCTCCGACGCCATCCACGCGGTTACGATCTTCTGGAACGGTACATCGTTCATGTAGCGCACGAAGATCTCTTCGTTCTGATCCATGCGCTCAACGAACAGGGTCTCCAGCAGGTTCTTGAACACCAGTTCGAACTTGTCGCCTGGATTCACCGCGGCCGCCTGTCGAAGTCCGTCGTTGGCCATCGCCGCTTCGACGATCTGGTCGAAGAAGAGCTGATCCGCCTGGTTGAAGTCTGTGCCGAAGCGCTCGTTCACGACATCGATGAGCTGCGACAGAGGCACCGCCTGAGGCCGTACCAAGCCGCTGCCGACCTCGGTGGGGCCGTCGAGACGGCGGGCTTCGCCTTCCTGCAGCGAGATCGAACCTTCGCTGATCTTCTGCAGACGGTAGTAGTCGAGCCGCACCTCGTCATCGAATTGATACGCCGGGCCGCTCTTGCGACGCGGCAACTTCGCCGCAAGGTGGCGAAGAAACACGTACAGGCGCTCGAGGTCCGAGTCCTGATACGGGATCACCTGGCTCAGGAAGCCATAGAGGTTGAGAAGCGCCTGCACCTTGCCGCGCCAGAGTTCCGCCTCTTCCTCGTCGTCCTCCTGGCGCACGGTGAATCGCGAGACGGCCGGATCGAGCGCCGCGTTCATCGCCTGGTGATCCATCGCGCTCTGCCGCTGCTTCGGCTTGAAGTACACGGTGCAGAAACGCTCAACCTCTTCGTCCAGGTAGATCCCCGAGGAGTCGAGCTCGCTCTTGATCGCGTACATGCGCGCAGGGTCGACGTGTTCGCCCATTTCCGCGCCTTCGTAGTAAACCTTGAATGCCTCGCGGATCTCCTCGCGGTCGTTGACGAAGTCGAGAACGAAGGTGTCTTCCTTGAGCAGATGAATCCTGTTCAGGCGCGACAGCGTCTGCACGGCTTGAATACCCGCAAGTCGCTTGTCTACGAACATCGTGTGCAACAGTGGTTGATCGAACCCGGTCTGGTACTTCTCCGCGACGAGCAGCACCTGATATTCCTGCGTCGCGAACTTCTCGGGCAGTTCCTTCTCGGAGATGCCGTGATTCATGCCCACTTCGGTGTAGGTGACACCGGCGAGCTTGTCGTCCTGCACCGTGCCCGAGAAGGCGACCAGCGACTTGATGGCGTATCCCTTCTCCTGGATGTACCGGTCGAAGCTCTGTTTGTAACGCACGGCTTCCAGGCGCGAGCCGGTCACCACCATCGCCTTGGCCCGACCACCGATCTTGTGACGAGTGACGGCCTGGAAGTGCTCGACCATCACCTCGGTCTTCTGGGCAATGTTGTGCGGATGCAGCTTCATGAAGCGGGCCAGAGCCTGCGCAGCCTTCTTGCGCTCGACGTTGGGATCGTCCTCGCAGGCTTTGAGCAGCTTGAAGTAGGTGGCGTAGCTCGTGTAGTTCTTCAAGACGTCGAGGATGAACTCCTCTTCGATGGCCTGGCGCATCGTGTAGCGGTGCGCGGGTTGCCCATCGCGGCCGAATACGGCGAGCGTCTTGTGCTTGGGCGTGGCGGTGAAGGCGAAGAAGCTCAGGTTCGACTGCCGGCCGCGCTTGGCCATGCTGCGGAACAGTTCCTCCATGTCGTCGCGGCCTTCCTCGGCGGCGCGCTTCTTCGCGGCTTCACGCAGTCCCTCGCCGCCGAGAACCTCCTTGAGATCGGTCGCTGTCTCTCCGCCTTGCGAGCTGTGGGCCTCGTCGATGATCACGGCGCAGCGCCTGGTGGCCAGCGTTCCCGTACCGCTCTCGCCGCGCTCTTCGGCCATCTTGAGCAACTGGCGCGAGACGAAGGGGAACTTCTGCAACGTCGTGATGATCACCGGGACGGCATTGGTGAGCGCCTCGGCGAGTTGCCGTGAGTTCTCGTCGATCCGCTGCACGACGCCACGCTTGTGCTCGAACTGGTAGATCGTGTCCTGAAGCTGCTGATCGAGCACCACCCGGTCCGTCACCACGATCACGCTATCGAAGACACGCTGGTTGGCCGTGTCATGCAGCGACGCCAGCCGATGGGTCAGCCACCCGATGGTATTGCTCTTGCCGCTGCCGGCCGAGTGCTCGACGAGGTAATTGCGACCCACGCCCTCGCTGCGCGCAGCGTCCACCAACAGGCGTACCGCCTGGAGCTGGTGGTAGCGAGGAAAAATCATCGACTCGGTCTTGACCTTGTGGCCCTGGTCGTCGCGCTTCTCGTCGATCTGCAGGTGGATAAAGCGTGCGAGGAGATCGAGGAGGCTGTCGCGCTGCAGCACCTCCTCCCATAGGTAGGCCGTGCGGTAGGTCCGCCCGGCCGGATCGGGTGGGTTGCCGGCGCCGCCGTCGCAGCCCTTGTTGAAAGGCAGGAAGTGCGTCGCCGAGCCCGCCAGACGCGTAGTCATCAGCACCGACTCGGTGTCCGCGGCGAAGTGCACCAGTGTGCGGCGCTTGAATTCGAAGATCGGCTCACGCGGATCGCGGTCCTGCTTGTACTGCCGGCGTGCGTCTTCCACTCGCTGTCCGGTGAGCGGGTTCTTCAGCTCCACCGTGGCCACGGGGATGCCGTTCAGGCTCAGCGTCACATCGAGTGACTTCTCGGAGCGCGGCGAGAAGTGAAGCTGGCGAGTAAGCCCAAGGCGATTGGCGGCGTAACGCGCCTCCAGCTCCGGGTTCAGTTCGTGCGCGGCCTTGAAGAACGCCGCGTGCAGCGTGCGCCCATAGCACTTGAAGCCATGGCGCAGGGTCGCGAGCGAACCGTTCTGGTCCATCCACTTGCACAGGTCGCCGAGAATCTGCTCGCCGGTCTTGTCCCCATGCAGCGCCTCCAGCTTCGCCCATTCCTTCGGTTGCGTCTCGCGGATGAAGCCGAGCACGGCCTCGGGAAAGATGGCGCGCTCGCGATCGAAGCCATCCCCGGCAATTGGCACGTAGCCGTTCTGGAGGAGATGCGCTTCGATGACGGTCTCGAAGGCGGCTTCGGAGTGGCGGGAGCCATTCATCGCGCTCGTTGCTCCATGGCTTGTTTGGCGCGCCGCCCCAACTCCGTGAGCCGGTAGCGCTGCATCCGGCTCTTGGGCTTGTCCGGTTGGGTCATCTCGATGACGCCAGCCTCGAGCGCCGGATCGAGGTACGCCGCCCGGAAGTGCGCTCGACTCGCAACACCCACAACGGCCTGGATTTCTTGCCGGGTCAGCTCGCCCTCGAGCGCATCGAGAACCCTTGCGACTTGGCCTGTCACTTGGCCTGTGACTTGGCCTGTGACTTGGCCTGCGACTTCCGTGGCAACCGCCACGGTCAGGTCGCGCGGCTGCGGCAGTCCTTGGCGTGCAGCCTTGAACTCGGCGCCGGTCCACTCGCCGGAGCGGAGGAGGTCGTCGAGGCGTGGGTCGTCGGTCATGACTCATCCTCCTTCCGCTTGCGGGCACGCTTCGATACGATGTCGCGGGCAACTTCGCGGTTTCCCTCGCGTTGAACTCTTAGAAGTTTTCGAAGAGTTGGTTCCCGGGCCAGTTCACCCGACGCGTAGATCTCCCTCAAGTGGTAGCTGATGGTCGGAACTTCGACGCCGAACAGCTCAGCTATCCGGCTCTGGTCGAGCCAGAAAGTCTCGGACTCGTAGAGCACCTCGACGCGCACGGCGTCGTTGGCCGTGCGGTAAAGGATCAGCTCGCCTTCCTGCGGGGGCTGGTCGATCACAGGGCCACCGCCAAGACGTCCATCGAGAAACGTTCCGCCTGCGAGCATCGCTGGCGCACGACGGGCCACGCGGACGTGATGGCACCTGCGCGCGCCCGGTACTGACGCGGCGCTTTCTTGATGCGCTGGCCCTTGGGCAGCGCCGCGAGCTGCCTTGCGAGGTTAAGGTTGCATTCAAGGTCAGTCAGCGACGCGTGGTCGTTGCGGAACGCGGCCGCCGCAACCCAAGCCTCGACCGCCTTCGACGGAACGCAGAGGACCGTCTTCGGGCCGGGCACCCGCATCCCGGTCCATGAAAGGATGCAAGCACGCACGGCGTTGGCGCTTCCGTTTGGGGGCGGGCAGGGGATCTTGTTGGGTAGGTTGGGCCAGCAACGCTTGATCGCAGTAGACGCGATCTCCTCGCTCACATCACGGTAGCTCTGCTCGGCGACATCGGCATCGACATGGACCACAAAGAGATCGAAGTCGGGCATGGTGGAGTCCATCTCGAAGCTCGCATACCCTCGCGTCGCAAAATCGCGGCACCAGCGCAGCACTCCGCCCCAGCCCTCCCCAAGCCACGGCCGGATCGACTCCGGCTGGAGTTGCGTAAGCACGAAAGGCCTGGGGAGCAGGGCTTTGAGCGCAGCCTCGATGACGATCGCGTCGGTCGGCCCTTCGGCGACGAGGGCCACACGAAGGTCAGACATTTGGGACGGCTCCAAGGTTGCCCATCGCCCACAAGCGCGACAGAGGATACGTCTCGTTCAGCGCTTCCAACTCGGGCGTGAGCGTGACGCGACGAACCGTGGTGTGGCCCTGGCTGTTGCGCTCGACCGCGAAGAGGCGGACTTCGTCATCATCAAGGTCGAGCCCATCGAGCACGGCGGGGTTGTGCGCCGTGAAGAGGAGCTGCCGATCCGGGCTCGTCACAGCGAGCCATGCAGAAAGGTGGCTCACAAGCCGCGTCACGAGTCGCGGGTTGAGCGCCGAATCGAGGTTGTCGATCGCGAAGATCGAGGGCGAAGACGGCGAGAGACAGAGGACAGCGGCAAACAGGACGTAGAGGGCGCCCTCGCTCGCATCGGCGGCCGTCAGTGTGTTGCGCGACGACGCCATGAAGCGATCGGTAAACTTCAACACATTTTTCGTTCGCGGGACCGAGGGGGACAGTAGATCGCCCACGACGTTCGTCACCCCCACGTCGCTAACCCAGTCGACCAGGTCAAGAACCTCGTCGACACACGCTTCGTCGACAGTACGCTTGAGCGCCGCAAAGCCCTCGGCTAGCCCGCCTCCGACAAGCCCCACAGGCACCCGGGTTTGCGCATCCGGTACGATCGCGCGCAAGGCGGGCGTGTTGGGCGTGTAGATAACGTACTCCTGCAGCGCTTTCAGGAGCAGCGACGCGGGATCGCCCGGCTGTAAGTCGACGACTTTCAGTGCCGAAAGGCCCCTGGTCTTGTCGAGGTTCTCTTCGTCGCTGCGCACCCCGCGGCTGACGATCTGCGTCTCGCCCGACGAGAGGAACTCGGATTTGAACGTCCAAGCGGGCGCCGGCTTGTCGAGCGGGTTGAGCAATGAAACGCGAAACGTTGCTTGCGGTTCACCCGTTGCTTCGAGACTGATGTGCGGTGGAATCTGCGTGCCCGCGAACGAACTCTTGAACAGGCGAGGTAGCCCCGCACGCACGCCGTTGCGGATGATGTGCTCGTCGTCGACGCGACCATCTGCCGCTGCACCGAGGACGCCGAGTGCCTCGAGCACGTTGCTCTTTCCCACACCGTTGGCGCCGATGAAGCAGTTAACGCGCCCGAGCGAGATGGTTTGTTCGACGATCGACTTGAAACCCTTGACGTGGATCTCGCGTACTCTCATGCAAGACTCTCCTTCAACTCCAGCTGCCTGGTCACCGCGGCGGCGATGAGTACCGCGCGGCGTTCCTTGAGCAGAACGATCGTACGCTCAGTGGCTCGGACTATCCGCTGAATGGGCATGAGCTCCTTCGTTAGGTGCTTGACGATTGCCTCTTGTTCGTCGACCGGCGGCAGCGGAGTCAACCAGTCCTTAATGTGTTCCTGCGCGATCTTGACCATCGAAGCACTCGTGCCGCGAGCATCACTCTCGACCTGTCGTCGTCCAATCGGAAGGGACAAGAAGTGCGCCAAGAACCGTCCTTCAACCAGCTCGACGCGCAATGCCAGTCGGTAGATCAGATCGCACAGCATCAAATGGGGTCTAGTTACTTCAACAAAGCACACGTCGCCAACCAACGCGGGAGTGTTGGACCTGGTCAAGAGGAAATCGCCGGCGTGAACCTCAAGACCGGTCACAGGTTCGATGTTCGGTGGTAGGGCCTTCGCTGCCGAATCATGGAACCGCCCCTTGTTCACGGCGTTCAGCTTGAGAACTCCCCACTCCTGTTCATCCGGCTCCCTGTTCTCGGCTTGCGGGCTCCAGCCCTGTTCGATCCGATGAGTTAGAAACCTGAGACGAACAACTTCCCAATGCGCCGGAATCATCCCGAGCCAGGGGATGCCGGAGTCGCGGAGGGGGGCGCGGGGGTCGAGGCCGCGGGTGACGGCGCGGGTGATGAGGGAGCGACGCTTCTCGGCCAACAGCCCGAGCACGCGCTCCTTTGCCGCCACCAGCGCATCCAGCCGCGCCGTCTCGCGGTCAAGGTAGTCGGCGATGGCGCGTTGAGTTTGCAGGTCCGGACACGGCAGCTTGTGTTCTCTAACCTTCTCGGCATTGAGATTTGGTTGTCCACCGCCAGAAGAACAGGCGGCAAGAAACTCGCGGGATGCTTGAAGGCCGTAAAAGGCGAATCGAGACGTAAATCGGCTCGGGGCCGCCAACGCGCACACCGCTTGATTAACGGTCGCCGGGACACCGAGGATTGCCACTCGTCCAATAGTGGCTCCGTACATCGCGAACAAGACCGTACCGGCGGGGTAGGCTCTGAGTGCGGCGAATTCGTGCAGCGCCTCAATCGTGAGCGCCTTTTCAGTTGAGAGGACAATGTTCTCGCGCAACTCCGACGTGTTCACCCATGGCACCGTCCCGTCATAGAAACGCGCTTCGCTCGTTGGCGGCGTCGTCCCGCTGCCGATCAATCGAAAACCATGCTTGATCGGAATTGCTGGCCAGCACCCAGGTACGCCGTCGTACCACTCCAGGGTATCGCTGTAGGCCGGCATCACTCCGTCACCTCCCGCAACAACCGCATGATCTCTTCCTCCGCCTGCTTCAGCTCCGCATCGATCACCTCCAGCGACCGCGGCGGCGTGTACTTGTAGAAGTGGCGGTTGAAGTTGATCTCGTAGCCGATCTTGTCCTTGGCTCGGTCCATCCAGGCGTCCGGCACGTGTGGGCGCACCTCGCGTTCGAAGTAGGCGTCGATGTCGTCCTCGAGCGGCACGTTCTCGAAGTCGCGCAGGTCGGCGTCGGCCTCATAGCCTTCATCGCGCCCGCCCTTGGCGACTGGCTCAGCCTCGGGGTCCTTCTGTGTGAAGACGCTACGGAAGAGCTTCTGCTCGGCCGCCTTCCAGCGCGACTTGCGCGCCTGTAGCAAATCCTCGATGCGGGTCCACACCGCATTCCAGTCGCGCTGCGGCTCGCGCCCCAGCGTCTTGTCGATGGCCTGCACGTCATCGAGCAAATGCGGGCACGCGTCGAGGAAGCGCGCCTTGTCTTCCAGGGTCATCTGGTAACGCAGACGCAGAGGGCGCTCGACGGTTACGCGGGTGTAGCCGAAGTCGGCGTTGTCGAAGGTCTTGGAGGTCTCGCCGTCGGCCTGGCGGCCATAGAGCTTGACGATTTCGTTGATTTGGCTGGCGGTGATGTGCCGGCGCTTGTCGCCGAGGCTACGCTTGTTGTCCTCGCTGCCGCCCGCGGTCCACACGTCGCGCGCGTCGAGAAGCTGAATCTTGCCCTTGCGTCGCTTTTCCTTGCGGTTGGTGACGATCCAAACATAGGTGCCGATTCCGGTGTTGTAGAACATCTGCTCCGGCAGCGCGATGATGGCTTCGAGCCAGTCGTTCTCGATGATCCACTTGCGGATCTCGCTCTCGCCCGAGCCCGCTCCGCCGGTGAAGAGCGGCGAGCCGCTGAAGACGATGGCCAGGCGCGAGCCGTGCTTGTGCTCGGCCGGACGCACGGGCTCGAACTTGGCGACCATGTGCTGCAAGAAGAGCAGCGAGCCGTCGTTGACGCGCGGCAGCCCGGCGCCGAAGCGGCCGTCGAAGCCGCGCTTGTCGTGCTCGCGCTGGATCTCCTTCTGCTGCTTCTTCCAGTCCACACCAAAGGGCGGATTGGTAAGGAAGTAGTCGAAGGTCTCGGTCGCGAACTGGTCCTCGGTGAAACTGTCGCCGTAGCGGACGTTGTTGCCGGCGCCGTTGTGGTCTACCTGCTTCATCAGCATGTCGGACGCCGCGGTGGCGAAAGCGCGCTTGTTGTAGTCCTGTCCGTAGACGTAAAGCTTGGCCGCGCCGTGGTGCTCACGCAGGTAGTTCTGCGCCTCCGCCAGCATGCCGCCGGTGCCGCAGGCCGGGTCCAGGAGCTTGCGCACGGTACCGGGCGTGGCGAGCAGGTTGTCGTCGTGAATGAAAAGGATGCTCACCATCAGCCGGATGACCTCGCGCGGCGTGAAGTGGTCGCCCGCGGTCTCGTTGGCCAGTTCATTGAAGCGGCGGATGAGGTTCTCGAAGATGAGCCCCATCTGCTCGTTCGGCACCGTGTTCGGGTGCAGGTCGACGTCGCAGAACTTGGAGACCACGAGATAGAGGAGGTTCGCCTCGCGCAGCTTCTCGATCTCGGCTTCGAACTCGAAGAAGTCGAAGATGTCGCGCACGTTCTTCGAGAAGCCCTTGATGTAGCTGACGAGGTGCTTCTCGATGTTGTCGGGGTCGCCCTTGAGCTTCTCGAAGTCGAGCGGCGAGTGGTTGTGGAAGCGCTGGCCCGCCGCCATGCTCAGATGCTTGTCGAGCGCGTCGCCTTCGAGCTTGCCGCCTTTGCGCTTTTCGTACTCCGCCAGAACCTTCGCTTTGGTCGGTGCGAGCACGCAGTCGAAGCGACGCAGCACGGTCATGGGTAACATGACGCGTTCGTACTGGGGCGGGCGGTAGGGCCCGCGCAGCAGGTCGGCGATCTGCCAGATCAGATTCGAGAAGTAATTGTGGTCAGGCATGGATGCGATCGTCTTCCTTCGTTGCGGTCTTGGCGGTGAGCTTCGGCGATTAGAGCACGAAGCGCTCGCGCACGAACGCGATCGCGGCTTCGCGATCGGCAAGCGTGCCGTCGAGCTGGGCGTCCTCGACCGCGGTCAGGATGGTCCGGAAGCTCGGGCCGGGGGTCAAGCCGAGTTCCATCAGGTCTTCACCCCTGAGCAACGGACGCGGGCGCAGCGTTTCGGCCGGCAACTCTGCGAGTGAGCGCGTGCAGAACTCGTAGTGCGCGAGGTCGCCGTTGGCCGACAGCGCGTCGATGCGCGCCAGCTCGAGCAGTTCGTCGATGCCGTCCTGGCGCAGGAAGCGGGTGAGGTTGGCGCGGCGCATCTGCGCGGCCGAGCAGTGGCGCAGGTGTTGATCGACCAGCAAGACCACGCGCGCGGTGGTGACGTTGCTGCGGCGCAGGCGCCGGCAGATCTCCTCGGCCATCTGCGCGCCTTCCTTGGTGTGGCCGTAGAAGGTCCTCCTGCCTTCCGGTGAAGTGGCGGCGCAGCGCGGCTTGGCGACGTCGTGCAGCAGCACGCCCAGCGCGAGCGTCTCCGAGCAGCCGGCGGCGAGGTGGCCGAGACACAGCATCGTGTGAACGAAGACGTCGCCCTCAGGGTGGAAGTCGGGAGGTTGCGCGCAACCCTTCATCGTCGCGATCTCGGGAAGCACGTGTGTCAGCAGGCCGGTGTCGTCGAGCAGCTCGAAAGCACGCCGCGCGGCGCCTTCGGTTAGCATGCGCATCAGTTCTTCGCCGATGCGCTCGGCCGAAACCTGCGTGATCGCCGGTGCGACCGGCGCCATTGCCGCCAGCGTCGCGGCTTCGATCGGAAAGCCGAAGCGGGCCGAAAAACGCACTGCGCGCAGCAGCCTCAGGCGGTCTTCGGCAAAACGCTGCGCGGCATCGCCGACCGCGCGGACGATTCCGGCTTTCAGGTCCGTTTTGCCGCCGACGAAGTCGTGGACGACGGCGGCCAGCGGGTCTTCGAACATCGCGTTGATCGTGAAGTCGCGGCGCCGGGCGTCGGTTTCCATGTCCACGAAGCGCACCGTTACCGGGCGGCGTCCATCCAGATAAGCGTCGTCGCTGCGGAAGGTCGCTACTTCGAAGTAGTGGTCGGCGGCCTCGACCAGCACGATGCCGAAAGCGCGGCCGATCGGGATGGTCTTGTCGAACAGCGCTTCGACCTGGTCGGGAGTCGCCGATGTGGCGATGTCGTAGTCGGCCGGCTCGAGGCCGAGCAGCGCGTCGCGCACGCAGCCGCCGGCGAAGACCGCCTGGTGGCCGTCCTTCTGAAGTCTTTCGACGATCGAGAGGGCGTGGTTGCGTAGCACCGGCGGATCGTCCCACAGCCCTTGCGCGAAGGTCAAACACGCGTCCTCTGTTACTGCGTGCGGGATCGCCGGGTTCCTCGGTCTTTGCGTCCGTCGCGAGCTCGAACACGCGTCCTTGTGCGCCTGCGGCATCCGAGGCACGATGGCCGCCGATGTCCAACGCCGCGGTCTTGCTGCCACAGCTTCCTTCGGTCGACCGCGTCCGTCGCGAGCTCGAACACGCGTCCTTGTGCGCCTGCGGCATCCGAGGCACGATGGCCGCCGATGTCCGACGCCGCGGTCTTGCTGTCACAGCTTCCTTCGGTCGACCGCGTGCTGTCGAGCCCGGCGGCCGCGGGGTTGTCGGCGTTTTCGCGCGATGCCGTTGCCGACGCCGTCCGCAGCGTGGTGGAAGAACTGCGCCGGCGGATTCGCGCAGGCGCCGGGATCGAAGCGGCCGAGCTGGGGATCGAGCACGTGATCGGCCAGGCCGGTGCCGTGCTGGCCAGGCTCTCGGCTCCGACGCTCAGGCGTGTGGTGAACGCTACCGGCGTCGTGCTCCACACCAATCTCGGACGTGCGGTGCTGGCCGGGTCCGCCATTGAGGCGGTGGTCGCCGCCGCCGGCGGGGCCTGCAATCTCGAATATGACCTCGCGCGCGCGGAGCGTGGAGACCGCGACCAACTGGTCGAGTCGCACCTTTGCGCACTGACCGGTGGCGAGGCCGCCACCGTCGTCAACAACAACGCCGCCGCGGTGATCCTGGTGCTGAACAGCCTGGCCGAAGGCCGCGAGGTGGTGGTGTCGCGCGGCGAACTGATCGAGATCGGCGGCTCGTTCCGGATTCCCGACATCATGGCCAAGAGCGGAGCGCGGATGCGCGAGGTCGGCACCACCAATCGCACTCACGTCAGCGATTATCGCGCCGCGATCGGAGCCGACACCGCGCTGCTGATGAAGGTGCACACGAGCAACTACCGCGTCATCGGCTTCAGCGCGGCGGTCGGGCTCGAAGAGCTTGCCGCGCTAGCGGTCGGTCACCCCGGGCTGGCGGTCGTAGAAGACCTCGGCGCCGGAGCGCTGGTGGATTTTCCCAAGTGGGGCCTGCCGGCCGAGCCGGTAATCGCAGACCGCCTGGGCGCCGGCGCGGATCTGGTCTGCTGCAGCGGCGACAAGCTGCTCGGCGGACCGCAGTGCGGCATCGTGGTGGGCAGAGCAGACCTGATCGCGCGTGTGAAGAAGAACCCGCTGCGGCGCGCGCTGCGCTGCGACAAGATGACGCTGGCCGCGCTCGAAGCGACGCTGCGGTTGTACCGATTCAGCCCCGGCCCGGAGCGCGAGATTCCGACCCTGCGGGCGCTGCTGCGGCCGCTCTCCGAACTGCGCGCGGTCGGCGAGGCCGCGTTGCCGCTGCTCGCCCGGGAACTCGGCTCCGACGTCACGTTGGAAATCGTCGGCGCCGAGGCTCAGGCCGGCAGCGGCTCGCAACCCGAAGTCGCGATCGATTCGCTCGCGATCGCGCTTTCGTCTTCCAAGCTGTCGGCGCAGGCGCTGGCCGCGCGCTTTCGCGCCGGCGACCCGCCGGTGATCGGGCGCATCGAGCGCGAGGTTTTCCTGCTCGACCTGCGCAACATCGACGACCCGGCCGACCTGGTTCCGCACACGGCCGGGCGAGCCGGCTGAGCGTACCGGCATCGCCGTGAAAGCCATCCTGGGCACCGCCGGTCACATCGATCACGGAAAGTCGGCGCTGGTGCGCGCGCTGACCGGGATCGAGCCCGACCGTCTGCCCGAGGAAATCGAACGCGGCATCTCGATCGAACTCGGCTTCGCTCACCTCGACCTTGCGGGCGGCGAGCGTATCGGTGTCGTCGACGTTCCGGGTCACGAGCGTTTCCTGCGCCAGATGCTCGCCGGCGCGCACGGTTTCGATCTGGTACTGGTGGTGGTGGCGGCTGACGACGGCGTGATGCCGCAGACCGAGGAACACTTCGACATCGTTCACCTGCTCGGCGTGCAGCGCGCGATCTTCGTCATCACCAAGGCCGACTGCGTCGACGCTGCACGTGTGGATGCGGTGCGCGAGGAAATCGAGATCCTGGCGGTCGGTACGCCGTTCGAGACTTCGCCGGTGTCGGTTGTGTCGGCGCTCAGCGGCGCGGGGATCGACGAGCTGCGCGCGCTGATTGCCGCGACCCTCGCTGACATCGAGCCGAAGCCCGAGAACGGCCTGCTGCGCATTCCGGTAGACCGCGTCTTCGTGATGAAAGGCCACGGTGTGGTCGTGACCGGCACGGCGCTGGCCGGACGCGTGACGACCGGGGACGAGCTTCGCATCCTGCCGCGCGGGGCCAGCGCCAGAGTGCGCGAACTGCAGGTGCACGGCGCTGTCGTCGCATCGGCGACCGCCGGGCAGCGCGTGGCGCTGAACTTGTCGGGTCCGGGCAAGGACGACATCGCGCGTGGTGACACGCTGGCCGCAGCGGGTCCTGATCTGGCGACCACGCGTTTCGACGCTCGCGTCGAGATCCGCCCGAGCGCTGGCAAGCCGCTGGCATCGCACACGCAGGTGCGCGTGCACCACGGCACCCGTGAGACGATGGGTCGTCTGATGTGGCTAGACGGTGTCGACAGCGTGCAGCCGCGCAGCAGTGCCTACGCGCAG
>Ga0172370_10000902_pt1 | contig 46023 bp, 53 predicted proteins | sample LakKiv5m_FD_114538 | JGI IMG/M metagenome (GOLD analysis project Ga0172370, IMG submission 114538) | Freshwater microbial communities from Kabuno Bay, South-Kivu, Congo - kab_022012_11.5m | ecosystem: Environmental > Aquatic > Freshwater > Lake | place: Democratic Republic of the Congo...
AGCCCGCTTTTGGCCAGCCCCGCAGTAGCGGGGCAAAGATAAAAAATTCAATTTTGCGCCTAAAATCGGCTGGCGAGCCCTCGCAGAGGGCGAGCCAACAAAGACATTTCCCAACTGGCGGAGGGGGTGGGATTCGAACCCACGTTGGGATTACTCCCAGCACATTTTTCGAGAATGGCGCCGTATGGCCACTTGGCTACCCCTCCAAACAGGCCAATTTTATCATTAGGATGCTAAAATGACGAGGTGAAGGATGACTCGGTTTTAAACGAAATAAAAGCTAAACTCTCGATTGTCGACCTCGTTTCTTCTTACGTTCCCCTAACAAAAGCCGGGCGGAATTACAAGGGGCTTTGTCCTTTTCATAGTGAGAAGACGCCCTCGTTTATGGTCAATCCGGAAATCGGGATTTTTAAGTGCTTCGGTTGCGGCGTAGGTGGCGATATCTTCGAATTTGTCAAACAAATCGAAGGAGTTGAGTTTGTGGAGGCTTTAAAGCTTTTAGGGGATAAGGCGGGGGTTAAGGTCACTTTGCGGGAGAAGGAGAAGGGGGATATAGAAGGAGATAGACGGAATAGACTTTTAGAAATAAATTTGTTGGCAACGGAGTTTTTCCACTACCTTTTAACTGCCCATAAATTAGGTCAGCCGGCTTTGGAATATCTTCATAAAAGAGGTTTAACGGAGGCCACTATCAAGGAGTTTAAACTGGGCTACGCCCCAAATTCGTGGCAGAGTCTGACTGACTTTTTAGTCAAGAAAAATAAAAGACTCGAAGAAATACTAGCGGTGGGGTTAGCAATTCAAGGCGAAAATAGTCGCAGTCACGACCGCTTTCGCGGTCGAATTATGTTTCCTTTCGTCAATTTAAGTGGTGCTGTCATAGGCTTTGCTGGTCGAACCCTGATCAATGACGAGGCCAAATACATCAACTCACCGGAGTCAACAGTGTTTACTAAAAGCAGTTTCTTATATGGCTTAAACTCATCTCGCCTAGAAATCAAAAAAGCCAACCTCGCTATCGTCGTCGAAGGTCAAATGGACTTCCTTACAACTTTCCAAGCCGGCTTTAAAAACGTTGTCGCTAGCGGGGGGACGGCCTTAACTCTCGGTCAACTAAAGCTTTTAGGACGCTACACCAAAAATTTGGCCTTTTGTTTTGACGGCGATGTGGCCGGGGAACTGGCGATGCGCCGGGCAATAGATCTCGCTGAAAAAGAAGGTTTTAACGTTCGCTTAATACTCCTTCCTACTGAAGTCAAAGATCCTGATGAATGCATCCGCAAAGATCCGGAAATTTTTGCTAAAGCCTTAAAAGACGCCCTTAACGTTTATGATTTTTATTTAGCTTCGGCGTCCCGTCGTTTCGACTTGATGAGTGCCATCGGCAAGAAGGAGGCGTCAAAATGGCTTTTACCACTCATCGCAGACATTCCGAATAAGATTGAACAGGCTCACTATATAAAAAAGGCTTCGGAGTTGTTTGATGTGTCGTTGGCGGTTATAGAACAGTCGCTGGTGGGGAAGAAGGAGCTAGGAGGATTAGAGGGAAAAGGAGGGCAGGATATGACAGGGTACAGACTAAATCGGGAAAGTCTGGTGCTGGCAACCTTACTTAAATTGCCAATTGAAGAAGTCCTGCCGGTGCTAGATGACTTAAGTAAAAAAGATTTTAGCCCCGAAAATCAGCCTCGTTTCGAGTATCTTAAAGAAAAAATGCTCTTAGATCCCGAACTAGATTTGTCCGACTTTGTAAATAGCTCTTCCGAGCCGGAATTTTGGCCAGATTTAATTCTGGTTGATACCGAAGGAGTGACACTTGTTGAGTTGCTAGAAATCGTCACCACTCTAAAAAAAGAGTCTTTAAAAGTGGAGATTGCCAAGGTGTCTAAGCTCCTTGGCCAGGCTGAAGCAACTCACGACGAGGAGAAGTTGGCCTCTTTGCAACTGGAATTTAAAGTTTTGTGTGGTAGAATGGCGGCATTATGAGTCTTACTAAACTTAAAGGTCTTGATAAGTTGCTCGCCAAGGGCAAAAAGCAGGGCTACATTACCCAAGAAGAAATTAGCAAGATTTTTCCCAAAGCGGAAGACGATTTGGAAACTTTAGATGCCCTTTACACTAAGTTAATGAGCCTTGGCATTGACGTCTTCGAGAAGTTAGACGAAGGGGCGGACAAAGTTTCCGGTCCCGGTATTACCGAGAAAGAAATCGAAGCGGTAGTAGCGGTTGATAAAACGGTCAGTAGCGATCCAGTTCGAATGTACCTTCGAGAGATTGGCAAAGTGTCTTTAATTACCAAAACTGACGAAGTCTCGCTGGCCCAACGAGTGGAGAAGGGCGATCAAAAAGCGGTTGACGCTTTAATTCAAGCTAATTTGCGGTTAGTGGTCTCTATTGCTAAAAAGTATATGAATCGAGGAATGGACTTTTTGGATCTGATTCAAGAGGGGAACCAAGGTTTAATGCGGGCGGTCCAGAAATTTGACTGGCGCCGCGGTTATAAATTTAGCACTTACGCCACTTGGTGGATTCGTCAAGCTATCACCCGGGCGATTGCCGACCAAGCGCGGACGATCAGAATTCCGGTCCACATGATTGAAACTATCAATAAATTTCGCCGGGCGGAGCGGGAACTTTCTCAAGAATTAGAAAGAGATCCTAAGGTCGAAGAAATTGCCAAACGAGCGGAAATTGATCTAAAAAGGGCTAAAGATATTGTCAAAATGCTTAACCAAGAGCCAACTTCCTTGGAAGCTCCGGTTGGCAAAGAAGAGGATAGCCGTCTAAAAGAATTTATTCCAGCCGAAGACGAGGCCTCGTCTCCGGAACTCTCCGCCAATTTTGAGCTGCTTCGGGAACAGCTTCAAGAGGTTCTTGGTACTTTAAACCCCAGAGAACAGAAAGTTCTCGAGATGCGATTTGGGCTTAAAGATGGGCGTAATCGGACACTTGAAGAAGTCGGCAAACAATTTGGTGTCACCCGCGAAAGAATTCGGCAAATCGAAGCTAAGGCTCTTCGAAAGCTACGTCACCCCAGTCGGGCTAAAAAGCTTCGAGACTACCTGACTTAACAATTTTGGACGTAAATAAGTTCTTAGCGGCTTCCCAAATCTCCGGGTGACCGTCTTGTTTTAAATACAGCCACCATTCCACTCCCCAAAAATAGACCTCTTTAAAGCCCGCGGTTTTCAAATACGTTAAGTTATCATTAAAGTTTCTAATGTTAAAAACTTTCAGCTGCTCGTTGACACTTGCGTCCATCAGTCCCGTCCTTAGCCACGGCTCGCTTTGCATTTCCGTCACTATGGTTTTTTCACTGCTCCAACCTAAGAGGTCAATTTTGAGATGGTAAAGGAAGGCGGGGAAGGCGTAGTCCAAGCCCCCCAAAATTACGTGATTAACCTGTCGATAAAGGCTAATTCCTAATTTATCCGACAGTCCCTTAAGTTTGTCAAAATAGCCCCATTCGCCGGAATCGGTTGTCACCACTGGGTGGCTAGGGTCAAGCGCTTTAACGAGTTTAATTTCTGCCTCCACAGTCTCTCTACTAATACTGGGACATTCCCCAAATTTAAAAAATGGTTCGTTTTCGACTTGCCACATCGCCAAAGCTTTACTGTCCTTATAGCGGGTGACTGTAGCTTCGATCGCCTTTAGTAAGGCCTGATTATTTTTTTCTTCGTCTATTGTTAACCACGTCGGATCAAAACATTCCGGCCAGCGGGGGACCTTGCGACCGACGGCCAGAATTACGTCCGCCCCATTTTTAGTGGCCTCGTTCATTTGGTAGTCAAGATTAGTAAAGTCGTATTGTCCCTCAAGAGGTTCGATCTCTCCCCAATAAGCCATTAATCGAAGATGCTTTACTTTAAGATCCGTTAGCACGGTTTGGTAAGCTTGTTTCCAATCGAGCTGGAGGTAGGTGGCGTAACGAGGGCTAAAAGTCACGCCGTAGTTAATTTCGTCAGCTGGAACAACAGGAACAATGTCGTGTATAAGTCTGACCGACCCAAGGGTCAACACTATCAAAACAACAATTATTAAAATCCCGGCTAAAAGTTTATCGATTTTCCCCACTATGGTTAATAGTATAGACCTCACGTTTATAACGCAACTAAAGTTGCTCGGTCTATGATAAATAGTGCTAGAATTAGCTTATGTTAGGCTTATGGGACTATGATGAGAACAAGCTTAAAAAAACCGCCTCCGGCCGGGGAAAGAAAAGATCAGCCTTTCTGCGGTCAAGCGAGAGTGGAAAAATTTAGATTTATTTCCGTGGCGAAAACGTTTGATGGAAATCCTCATCTGGAATAAGCGATGACAGAATAATCGTATCTCCGTAGATTGAACTAATACGGTTTTTGTTTTAAGATGGCGAGCGTGGGATGTTCCTCCCTAGTCCGCCAGCTGGCGGACAACTCCCTAAGCAAGTATGTTTGTTGTGTACGCTCTTTACAATAGTAAACATCAAAAGATTTACATTGGACAAACAAACAACTTGCAGAGGAGGCTAGAGGAACATAACCAAAAGATCTTTCCAGGTAGAAAGTATACTGCAGCAGTTGACGGTACCTGGGACGTGGTTTACGAAGAAACTTTAGAAACACGAAGAGAAGCGATTATTCGCGAGAAGCAAATAAAAAGTTTTAAAGGACGTGAGTTCATTAAAAACTTAATAAGTAGAAAATATTCCTCCCTGAAAAAGATTAATGGGAAGGATATGAATGTTCCTCCCTAGCTCAACGGTAGAGCAATTCCCTGTTAAGGAAAAGGTTGGTGGTTCGAATCCACCGGGAGGAGCCATAGTTTACTATCCGCATATTCGAGTATCTTATTGAACGGGTTTAGCACGTCGTAGTGCAGTTCTTTGTTATCGAGCCTAAGGTTCGATAGTGTTAGTTTCACAATCTGCCGTTTTCCCTCAACTTCAGAACCTGCAAAAATGTCGTAGGCTCTGTTTGTTAGGTCCAGTATGGCTTTGGCCGTTGCAAAGTAGTTGTCTTCAGCATCCTGAAACTGGCTAAGTCTGGCGTCTAATTCGGCTATTTTATCCCTAAACGATTGATAGAATTTGTCATACTCATCGTCAGTAATCCGCCAACTTGGAAATTTCTTCCATTGTTAGCGTTAAATTAGGCTTTGTAGTTGGTACAGAATCTTTTTGCTCCATCATCGGAGCGAGTATTACCTATTATTGAAGAGGGATAGAGCCTTGATGATTAATCGGACACTTGTCCGTCTGAGTATGTGTCCGAATCTGTTATGAGACTGCTCATTAATTTAAACCTAAACTTATTTCCGTGAAGCTGTTCTATTGACTTGGCAATCCTACCTCTAGCTTTCCTTATGTTGTCGTAGTCGGTACTCATGCTTATATCCTGATATTTTTTATCTATATAATCTCCAAGTTCCGCATCAGTTTTACTTGGTTTTAGCCTAAGTAGTTCCTTCTTAATATCTAAATGAGTGATTTTGGGATTTGGAGGAGTTGGGAGCTTACTAAGTTTCTCTACCAAGTCTTTTTTTTGTAATCTAAGTTCCTTTATTAGCCTGTCAAAAGACATTCCCTCTCTGATCCTGATCACTACGTTTGCCTTATCAGCGTAATGGCCAGACTCTACCCTAAGAGAGATATTGCTTAGACCAGTATTAATAGCTTCTATTTCTATTTTTCCCCAGCCGTTTTTGTTTTTGGCGGTAATGATCGCAACATTAAACATTACGATTGAGCTAAGGGTGGTAAGCCAGTAATGCGGTAGGTTGTACACGTTTTCTAAGAAACCCAATAGGACTATATACCTATTGTTATTGAGGACCTCGTTCATTTTCTCGTTACCTTCTTTAATATCGTTGCTAGTACCTAGTATTTTAAACCCAGTTTTAGTTAGCTCACTTTTTAACCCATCAAGCGGTAGATTAACCTGTTTTCTAATTTCTTTTACAAGTCTTTCAAAATCTTGGTCCAGCTCTAAAATCTTAATAATTTGTTTTTCCTGTCTAGTAAATTGCGACTCTTCAAATATTTTAATGTTCATTACGTTTTCAAACTACGGCCCTATTTTACCACTCTAAAAGCTCGTAGAATGGAACTATGGCCTCGGAAGAGAAAACGGACGCAGTACACGACCTATTAATTATCAGATATTACCTAATGCTTTATGTTAGGCGAATTGTTGCCGTCATTACAAGGTATTATCCGTTTAGCCTGATGTTTCGAAATCGTCCCTTTCACGCCTACTGGATTGGGGTGGATTGCATGCTCAGCTACCTTTTTTTATCTGCTGTTGTGGGCAATAACCACTTTATTGTCGAGTCGTGGGATCGTGTTAGTGACTTCTATGTTGTAACTGGTAAACTTGAGAAAGAAACAGACGAAGACGTCTTTGAAGGATTCGAGAAAATGGGCGCAAAAGGTGGCCTTATTTTTTGGTATAGAGGCAAACTAGAAGGCGGGATTTACAAATTCATGGCTCCTGTAGATCAGGACTGGCTAAAAAATCTGTTTTAGAGTTACTTTCTATGTTTATCACTGAAAGATTTGTGCTTGGTATCGAAACCGAAGATGTACGCTCTCCTATCGCTGTTAGTTGTTCCAAAAATTATCCTAAAAGGATTATCGCCGTAATCAATTCTGTATAAATTGCCAAAAGGAAAACAGCACTGGCTAACGAGACGTTTACCTTCAGCACTGTCTGGTCTGATGGGTTGTATTTCTTTACCTACACCACAATCTCTGGTGAGATTATATGGGTTCTCAATATCAAAGAGTGCAGAAAGCAAATTCTTTGCCTTAGTTACGTAGCTATTTTGGGAGTAGACATCTTCTAGCGGATACTCTCTATTTAAATAATGGGAAAAGCACGGTAAGAACCCTCTGCTCATTGTCTGGTAGCGTTTCTGAAGAAGGCCAACATACTATCTGTTGAGATTACCTTATCCCCATTGCTGTTATAAGACTTATACCAAGGTGTGTTTGACTTGTGCGTTAGACTAACGAGGTAATTAGCGGAGTATTTTCCGTAATCTTCCCAAATTTGATCCAGAAAAGTTTTAACATCGCTAGGTAATTCCTGAGCGTCAAACTTGACATCAAACGTGGTTATAGGAAATGCCCCACAGGTTTTAAACGTGTCGTAGACATTCTTAACAACAGGGCCGAAATCCCAAGCCTCAATCTGGTCGCCAAAAAGTGGGGTGTTTTTGTTGGCAAGATACTTACCTTGAGCAAAGTATAGGAGCTTCTGAAGTTTCAAATTCGTGAGGTCGTTTTCGTCAATCTTAGCGGCCAATTCTATTAAATATTTAGCTATATCTAAGGCTTTTATTGAGTTCATGACTCACCACCTAATGACATAATAGAACATTATTGTTTAGTTTTCATCTTCTGATGAGCGACACAGTTCACAAAAGATAAGGCTTATATCAAAGTCTCTGTTGACGAATGCGTCAACCAGAGGGAGCCATAGTTTACTATCCGCATTGCAGTTCCTCTGTTTTGTTCTCATATTCATTAATTTATAAATTGCTTGAAAGAAAACATACCTCTTAACTGTATTACTAATAGATGTTCTTTAATACAGGAACATTTGCAGGGGGGTGAAAAATATGAACAAAACATCAATTCTTCTTGGGTTAGTTGCTACTGCAATCGGAGGTGTAGCTATCGCTCCTCATACAGTCTTGGCGTATAGGGGTGATCCAACAGCGCAGGGCCCTAACTATACCGAAGAACGCCACGCCGCCATGGAAAAAGCATTTGAAGCTAAAGACTATGATGCTTGGAAAACACTCATGGTAGGTCGGGGTAGAGCCAGGCAGGTTGTAAATGCCGAGAATTTTGCTAAGTTCGCTGAAGCTCACGAGCTTGCCGAGCAAGGCAAAATTACGGAAGCCAACAAAATCAGAGCCGAACTCGGTCTTGGACAGCAAAACGGTTCAGGCATGGGTCAAGGAATGGGTTACGGTCGCATAAACCGTTAATCCAGTAACCTTACAAAAGCTGACACCTCACTTTTTAACTAGGAGTGAGGTTTCAGCGTTTTTGTAATAAAAAGGTATACTAAAAGAAGTAAACTATGGTCGATATATCAACACTATCAGATTCGGATGTGGTAGCAATTGTCCGAACCAAGGACAAAGAGTTATATGCTGAAATTATTAAGCGCTACCAGAAGAAACTTTTGAGGTATGCTAGTTATATTATGAAGGATGAGCATAGGGGTGCAGATGTAGTGCAGGAAGGTTTTATTAAAGCCTACATCAATCTTAATGGGTTTGACACAAAAAAGAAGTTTTCCAGTTGGATTTATCGTATCGTCCATAACGAAGCGATGAATATGTTATCTAAAAACAAAAAACAGGTACCGATGAATTATGAGGTGGAGCAGGACAGCGGAATTGATCTTGAAGACGACTTTATTAGAACCGAAATCATCAACTGGACCCATCATTGTTTAGAACAAATGCCTATCATATACAGGGAGCCGCTGTCGCTTTTCTATCTTGAAGAAAAATCGTATGAAGAAATTAGCGATATATTACGAATTCCTGTTGGTACGGTAGGAACGAGAGTTAATCGAGCCAAAGGAATCATGAAAAAGCTATGTCAAAAACACTAAAAACACAAGTAGCTGATTTGGAAAAGACAATTATAGAAAAAGTGAAATCCAACGAGATTTCCATAAAGCCGAAATGGTACTTTATAGCAGGCTCCCTATTTGCATTTGCGGGTTTAGTGGGGTTTAGTATTGGGGCAGTTTTCTTAACTAATCTGACACTCTTTTTACTTCGTAGACACGGACCAATGGGGCAGTGGAGATTGCAGCAGCTATTGACCAGTTTTCCGGTATGGGTGCCAATATTGGCAGTAGTCGGTATCGTACTTGGGATAGCAATGCTTCGAAAATACGACTTTTCTTACAAGAGAAATTTCTGGATTATTATGCTTGTGTTTATCCTTTCCATAATTTTGGCCGCTTTCGTGATCGATCAACTGGGTTTAAACGATACTTGGTCCCGTCAAGGTCCGATCCGGCGTTTTTATCAGCAAGTCGGTGGAAAGGCAGATTCTACCAAAAGAGTTAGTGATTATGGTGGGATATAAAATTGTATTTAATACTAATACAAAGGAGGTGACATATTCATGAAGCAGGTAATTTTAGGTGTGCCCGTTTTTGCTTTGCTGATATTCGCTACACCTGTCTTTGCGGCTAACACTAATAGCGGATCAGGAGCGCAAGGTGCTGGTTCCCAACAAGTAACAACATCTCAAACCCAGCAACAACAGCGAGTACCACCCTCTCCTACTGGAAATCAAGTGCAAAACCAAAATCAGGTAACTACGCAAAATGAGGGAGAGGCTTCTCAATTACAAACGAATACCCAGGAACAAGAGAATCTTAGTGGTAGTAAAGAAGCCTTATCGCGCAGTGAGACAGTTAGTAATGTTGCCCAAAAAGTTGAAGAACTTTTAACTGCCGAGACAATGTCGGGTGATATTGGTCAGCAGGTCAAGGCGATTGCCCAAGAACAGAAGATTGCGCAAGAGCAACTACACGTTGAACTGGGGAAAATTGATAGTCGTGGGGGGTTGCTTAAATCCATCATAGGGCCCGACTTTAAAGCCTTAAAGAATATACAGAAGCAGATGGAACAAAATCAACTTAGAATACAGCAACTTGAGCAATTAAAGACGCAGCTCTCAAATCAAGGCGATACTAGCTTGATTCAGGCAACTATGGAGTCTCTAGTTCAGCAAAATGTTGCTTTACAGGAGCAGACGATCGCAGAGGAAAAAACTAAAAGTTTATTTGGGTGGCTGTTCAGATTGATTTGACAAAGAGCATCTCCAGAGTTATTATGAATACGTATTCATAATATTAACATAAGGAGGTGAATAAAAATGCCAGTATTTGATAAAACAGGTCCGCAAGGACAAGGTCCTTTGACCGGACGGGGTTTAGGCCCGTGCGGTCGTGGTGGTGGTCTAGGAGTGGGTTTTGGCAGGGGCCGCGGTTACGGTAGAGGGCTAGGTAGGTACTTTGGCTGGAACACCCCTCAGACACAGGAAGATAAATTAGAAGATGCTAAGGCTTATAAAAAAGCTTTGCAAGAAGAAATGGAAGAGGTGGATAAGACGCTTGCGGATTTACAAAAGTAGTAGTGAACGAACCCCTACCTGAAGGTAGGGGTTTGGTAGCGGTATACCAAACTTTATGCCAAGACCTAAGATACCCCGCTATTTGCGGTTTCAACCTAATGTGTACTACTTTAAACCTCGAGGAATTCCTTTGAGGGAGCTTGAAGAAGTGATTTTATTGCCTGATGAGTTGGAGGCTCTAAAACTACATGAGGTTGATGGGTTAGAGCAGATTGCGGCTTCAGAGAAAATGAAAATCTCACAGCCGACATTTGCTAGGTTACTAGGAAGTGCTAATAAAAAGATTGCTGAAGCTATTATTAAGGGGAAGGCGATAAAGATAGAAGAAAGATGAAACAGGCATTTTTTGTAATCCTTATATTTTTAGTGGCTCTTTTATTTTTTGGTGTTCCTGTTTCTGCTCAGACCGAGATAGCTGGGGAGCTACCTAGAGAAGAAATGCTTGAAGCAACAGTAGAAAAAATACTGGAAGAAAAGCAGATTAAGCAGGTAGGTTCAGAAGAGTCACAGCTTTATCAAAAGCTAGAGCTTTTAGTAACTACGGGTTCGTTAAAAGATGGAAGGATTACTATTGATAACAGTAATATTCCTTTTGCTAATAATCTTATATACAAAGTGAGTGACAAGGTCACAGTCATGTTTAGTAAGGATTCTAGAGGTAACGATATTTTTTACATTACCGATTACATAAGGCGAGACCAACTAAGTTGGCTGTTTTTAATTTTTGTTGTGCTAACGGTGGTAATTGCTAAATGGCGGGGAGTGCTGTCGCTTGTTGGGATGGGTACATCTTTTTTGGTTATTTTTTACTTTATCCTCCCAAAAATATTAGAGGGTGCAAACCCTGTTGAAATTGCGATTTTAGGTTCACTAATTATCATCCCCATCTCATTTTTTCTTTCTCACGGCTTTAACAAGAAAACACTAGTAGCTATATCAGGAACGCTTATTGCCCTGATAATAACAGGAGTCTTAGCAAACTTTTTTGTTGGGGCGGCCAAGCTGACAGGATTTGCTTCCGAGGAAGCAAGCTTTTTACAGGTTGCCAAACAAGGAGCAATTAACATGCAGGGGCTACTTTTAGCAGGAATTATTATAGGTGTTTTGGGAGTTTTAGACGATATTACTATTTCCCAGTCAGCTATCGTGTTTCAACTCAAAAAAACCAATGATAATTTGACATTAAACGAACTTTACAAAAGAGCAATGGGTATTGGTCAGGACCACATTTCTTCAATGGTAAACACGCTTTTCCTAGTCTATACTGGGGCCGCTTTACCGCTTCTTCTTCTTTTTATTAATAACCCCCACCCGTTTTCAGAGATTGTTAGTTATGAAGTTATTGCTAATGAGGTAGTTAGGACTTTAGTTGGCAGTATAGGGCTTGTTCTAGCAGTTCCGATCACCACCGCTATAGCGTCTTTACTGGCAACTAACCGAGATGTGGGTTAGAAAGTAAAGTCCCGTACTTGTGGGCCCTAAATCAACTGGGGAACGGCAGGGCCTTACCGGTTTTGAAGAGTTACTATACCGGTGTAATTCCTACTAGAGAATCACTTTAAAAAGGCGATAAACTTGGTCGAAGGTGGGCTAACAATTTACAAAGTACCCTTAATGTGTGTAGAGTATTGGTAGATGACTAAGAAAATAATTTTAGTAGTCGTGGCTGTCGTTATTTTTACACTGCTAGTTGTCGGCGGGGGTCTATTTTACGGCTATAAAATCGGATTTTTAAATAAACTCTTAGGGAACGTCCCTACAACTCCTATCACCAAAACCCCAATAGAGCAGTCGTTGGTCGGAAACGATAAAGATGCCTACGGCTGTATTCCTTCAGCTGGCTACAGCTGGTGTGAGGTAAAGCAAAAATGTTTACGGACTTTCGAAGAAGCTTGTGTTGTCGAACAGCCGGCCGCCGTCGAAACCCCTCCTGTTAAAACCCTACCCGTCGTTGACGAGACTGAACTTGTTAAAAGCGCAATAATTGAGGAGTTGGTAAAAGAACATGGCGAAGATTTTCGTCAAATGGATATAACTGTCTCTAAAATTGAGGGCGATTTCGCCAAAGGTGGGGCTAGCGGTGATGGCGGTGGGGGAATGTGGCTGGCGGCTAAAGTGGGGGATACTTGGAAGTTGGTTTGGGATGGCAACGGGGTTATCTACTGCGAAGATTTAGCGCCGTATCCCGACTTTCCCAAGAGTTTTGTAGCCGAGTGCTACGATAAGGCGACTGATAATCTGGTGACACGATAAGATGTCCGCAAAGAGGTCTCTAAAATCTGCCTTCGTAAAGTCCAACCCGTCTGCTCAAGTTTCGGTTGTAGTGTTTTCTTTGCTACTGGTTACTGTGGTAGCCACTGTAGCCGTTAGCGTTTTTGGTAGGGTCACCTCCAGTGTCAAAAAATCCGTATTGGCTAGTCAAACCGTTCGTTTAACTGCTTCGGCTGATGCCGCCGTTTCTCCTTTAGCCCCGACTGCTAACACTGGCAGTAGTCAAATCCTAGAACTTAAACGGATAGCTCCTAATTATGACGACTACGTGCCTCTTAGCTCCGCTTTAGTTAAATTTGACCTGTCGTCGATACCAACTGGAGCTACTGTTACCGAAGCTAAATTAAAACTCTTCATCAACAGTTTATATGTGGGTGGTCCATCATCAGCCAGGGTAGGGTTATTTGCAGGTCTTGCGGACAAAGATTGGTCGGAATACCAGGTTAACTTCCGAACAATGCCTGACATCGCCAGTGATATTGCCGAAGAATATTATCTGCCGGATGGCTACGTAGGGCTGGTTACCTTAGATGTGACCAACTTAGTTTCCGAGTGGGTATCAGGGAGTACTCCCAATTACGGATTCCTGATTTACAGTGACGTGCTAGGTAATTCTTATGACATGAAGTTAGCTAGTCGCGAAGCCGGCTCCGCCGGTCCTCTTTTAGGGGTTGTCTACAACACCTCTGCATCTACCTTCTCACAGTACCCGGGTTTAAGTTCCGACTTGATGAGTCGTTTAATGGGTTTTGCGAGCGCTTACCAAGGTGGGCAAATGCCAGATTTTTCCGGCCTCGCTGATCTTTTTACCAGCAACGATTGGACGCAGGGGATGCGCGATTTTATGTCGCAATTCGAAAACTTTACCCCGCCGGATCCTACGGACTCTATCTCACCAAATGGCGGATTGCCAACGGGGATTGGCGGTATGGGTCTGTCAGGCGGAACCGGTGGGACGGGCGTCGGCCCAAGTGGGGGGAGTAGCGGGATGCGTCTAAAACGTCAAACTCCCTCAACGCCGCAGAAAGCACTGCCCGCTTTTTGCCAATAATTGTTGGGGGTGTAGTCATTAGCGGGGCGCTGTTGACGGTATTGGTAATTGTTTTAGTTCTCGTTCTTGGAAAAAAGAAAAAGACAGAAAGTAAAGCGGTCGCCGTCAGCAAAACAGCTGACGCGTCAACTCCCGCCAAAAAGTCCTCGTCCACCCCGATGATTATTGCCGGTTGTTGCGGGTGTGGTTGTCTGCTTCTCATCTTTGTTTTGGTGATCCTGCCTTTAATTATGTCCCTGGGGCTTTTCGTTCCCTTCGGCCCTCTTTCCCTTTTAAGCGGCGGTTTATAAGCATTCACAGCAACGATACGCCTGATGATTTGCTTCCGAATTTGTTACGGACGGCTGGCGGCCACTTGATTTATATTTAGTTTGCGCTTAGACTTTAGATATGCAACCGGAAAAAGCTTGTATCTTTGGTCCTATCATTATATTTTTTACAATCTTTGCCCTGCTAGTGGTTGGTTTTATAATCTTAGTGGTTAAATTAATCAATAAAGGCAGGAAGATGGCTTGGGTGGGGACGTTGGTTGATAAAATGCATAAAAGCCGCCGGGATTCAGATAGTAACCGCGAAGAACATTTTTACACTTTAGTTTTTAAAACTACAGAGGAGAAAATAGTCAAAGTGGGGACTTCCAAAGAAGTCTACGACACCTACAATATTGGTGACCAGGCCGAGAAAAAGTCCGGGGAGCTGTGGCCCAAGAAAATTACATGACACGAAAGCTACTGTTAATTATTTTTCTGGTCGTTCTTACTCCGATAATCGCTATCCGGCCATCTTTTGCCTTGTCTCTTAATGACATTATTCGTAAGCCACAAGCTTTAATTATTCAAGTTACCGAAAAATTAGAATACGTTCTGGCTTTTTCACCTGCCGCCAAAGTCCAAGTCCTCGAAAAGCAAGCCGAGCGGCGGTTGACGGAGGCTAAGGACAACGCTCAAATCGGAAATGACACCGCAGTCGAATCCTCGATTAAAGATTACGAAAACCTTAAAAATCAGCAGGCGCCAATGCTTGACGACATCGAGCCGGAGTTGGTGAATATCGTTAAGGAGAAGACGATTAATCAGCAAGGTTCCTTAAAAGGTATTGTGGATGTTTTTCCAGGAAGTGAGACCGTTGTAACCGAAACTAATAAAACGGTGGTCGAGAACGTCAAAAAAACCATTGAGTATGCAGAAGGAACTACGGCCGGGGAAGCTTTTGAGAATAAGGCTCTAATCGTCTACGCTCCAGGAACCAGTGCTGGTAGTGAGAGTGATGTGACTTACGAAGGTGGTGGGCAACAAATGTGGGCGCCGGGAACTTCCGGTGGAGGAGAAGGTAGGGTTACTTACGAGGGTGGTGAGGGTCAAGTAGTTGTTGGACAACCAGATAATTAATCTCTTTATCTATTTGCATTGTTGATTTTTTTAGTTATACTTAAATAGTTATGGACGGTCTGCCCGCTGATCCAATTGATACAGGTTCTGTTACTTCGGTGCTTAGACCGCCAGTTCCGGCTGTTCCTGAAATTCCAAAAGCTCCGACGTCAAATCTGCCTCCATCTCCTGTTATTCCGACTCCAAAAGTTGAAGTTGCTAAACCTAAACCGCAACCTCTCGTGTCCAGTCCAACGTTACCGCCGCCTCCTCCTCCGACCAAACTACAGCCTCCAAAGAAAAAACACCGTTGGTTTTTGGTTGGTTGCCTAGGGATTTTATTGTCCATAGTTATTGGAGTGGTGACGATTTTTGTGCTAGCGCTAACTTCACCAACCGGCGAGCTGGTTCTTGACTCTGCCGATTTAATGCCAATGTTGATTCGACACGCCTCACCCTCCGCTTCGCCTTCCGCCAAGGAGGCTACACCTTCAGATACAGAAGCGCCGGTAAAGGTGGCCACCCCTTCGGCTTTTGAAGGTCTTTTAGACTAGAGTAATCAGTGAGATGGGGGAAGTAAAAGAAATGTTTTCGGTAGCGGTCAAGATTGTCTGTTGTTGAGTCACAATGTTACTAATAGCTTCTTGATGAGCTTCGTCTAACTCCGAAAAAATGTCGTCCAGCAAAAGTAGTGGTCTCTCGTCCTTAACTGTCAACAAATCCAATTCCACTAACTTTAAAGCTAACACTGCGGTTCTTTGTTCCCCTCTAGATCCAAATTTAGTTAAATTATGACCATCCTCTAAAGCTTCAAAATCGTCACGATGCGGACCAATAAGGGTAATTCCGGCGGCTCGTTCGGCTTGTCGATGGCTACCAAGGCGGGTGGCAGAGATAGTGTTGGGGGAATAGTTGAGAGTTATTGGGTTTGGGGGTGTGGGAGTGCTGGAGTTGGGAAATAGGGAGGCTAAAACATGCGGAAGTTCCTGGTTAAAACGTTCTAGCAAAGCACGACGTTGCTCTTGAATTAATTCGCCGTTTTTTATTAACACCTCATCCCAAAAAGTTAAATCGCGTTCAGAGCAGGTGTCTTTTAACAATCGATTCCTTTGGAGTAGCCCCCTAGTGTAATCTCGAAGCGCTGAGGCGTACTCCTTACTAAGTTGACACAAAATCTCGTTTAAAAAGTCACGGCGGAGGCTAGGTCCGTCTGTTAAAAGATCGAGATCTTCGGGTCTAAACAAAACGATTTTTAGGTTACCGGCGAAGTGACTCTGGCTTTTGGGAACGTTGTTAATTTTAAAGAGCTTACTGGGAGAAGGACTAGAAGGATGGACGCTCGGCTTTGCCTCGCTACCAATTTTCGCCGAAGCGACAATTGTTGAAGGATTAGCGAAATTTAGCTCCAGTTGCTGGGTGTCTGTGGTTGCTACCAGGCTGGCAGAATTCTTGCCAAAAGTGAGTAATTCACTGTCCTTGCCGGTTTTAAAGGATTTTCCGGTGGCTAAAATGCAGATAGCCTCCAAAATATTGGTTTTACCACTGCCGTTGTGACCAATTATTAACGTCACCTTACCGTCAAAATTAACGTTTAGTTTTTGGTGGTTGCGAAAATTTTGGAGTTCCAGTGTTTTAAGGATCACTAGAGAATGATAACAAAAAATAAGGGTAATACGGGTAATATGGGGAGTAGCAAACAGGGTGGTATACTGGCGTATATGCCGGAGCTTCCCGAAGTGGAGACAGTTAGACAAGATCTTGATAAACATCTTAAAGGACTGGTGGTAGAAGATGTGGTGGTTAAAAAAGAAAATCTTATAAGGGGAATAGGGAATATAAGGGAAATACTAGTAAGGGGGAAATTTGTGGGGGTTCGAAGAAGAGCGAAGTTGCTTATCTTCGATTTAGAAAAAGATGGTAAAGAACTACATTTTGTCGCTCACTTAAAGATGACGGGACGCTTTCTGATAAGAAAGCGTGGTGACGCGAAAGATGAGTACCAACATATTACATTTACGCTGACCAATGGGCAAGAGTTACGATTCTGCGATCTGCGGCAATTCGGTTACTTGCAAATTGTCACCGAAGAGGAGCTTAAGGAAATACTAGCCGGGTACGGGCCGGAGCCGCTTGACGACCTTAAACTGTCTGATTTTACGTCGCGTTTGACTCGTCGCATTGCCGTCAAGAAACTTCTTCTTGATCAAGCGGTTTTTTCGGGAATTGGTAACATCTACGCTAATGAGGCTTTATTTTTGGCTAAGATTCATCCGGAACGATTAGCCAATACACTTTCGTCGACAGAAGCGGAGAAGTTATTTGAAGCCGTCAACGAGGTCTTGTCACTAGGTCTAAAGCATCGCGGGACGACAACTAGGGACGAATCTTTTCGGGACGTTTTTGGGGAACCGGGAGAGAACGCGGACAATCTTAAAGTTTACGAAAAGGCGGGGCAACAATGCTCAAACAAGTGTGGCGGAGTGGTTAAAAAGATGATGGTGGGGGGAAGGGGGACTTATTTTTGCGAAAATTGTCAGCGGTAGGGTTAAAAGGGGGATTTGGAATTTTGGGCGATTACGCCCAAAATTTTATCTTTAAAATCGCTTCCGTTAAAGGAAGTGGATCGTCTCTTACAATCTTCCGGATCGTACTTTGAGGCGTCAAATGTTCTTAAAAGCTCTGTCAAACTGTCAATTGTGGCCTCTTCGAAGAATTCTCCGGTCATTTTGGCCTCAATTATCTCGCTAGCGCCACCACCACGGAGCGCAACTACAGGCTTACCATAGCTTAAAGCCTCTACTACAACCATCCCGAAATCCTCATCCTTTGTTGGGAATAATACCGCCTGACACTTATAAGAGTAGTCTGCTAACTGACTATCGGACACCCGGCCGAGGAATTCGACCGTCGGGCCGGCTAGCTTCTTAAGATTAGCCAGTTCCGGGCCTTCTCCAATCACTTTTAATGGTAAATTTAGTTTGGAACAAGCGTCTACGGCAAGATCGAAGTTTTTGTACTTGACCAAGCGGCCAACACACAGATAAAAGGGCGCGGTGCTTTCTATAGAGGCGGTGGGTGAAGGAGTAGGAGAATTAGATGGATTAGAGGGGTTAGAGAGTACACAGGGGGGGTACAAGACGGTAGCCCCGCGGCCGTAGAATTTTTTAATACGCTCCGCAGTGTTTTTGGAGTTGGTTAATAAAATATCAGGGCGCTGGGCGGCGGCAAAGTCCCAAACCCTTAAGTAATTGTCAACTATCTTCAAAATCGGCTTCCAGAACCAGTTACTGCGTTTATTGGTCTCCGTGGCAAAGCCATACAAAAAACGAGGCGGGGTGTGAATGTAAGAAATGTGAAGTTGATTTGGTCTTGTCAAAACTCCCTTCGCAAAGCTAGCGGTATCACTAATAACAACGTCATACTCCCGAAGGTCAAGGTTTTCGAAGTAAAGTGGCCAGAGAAGGGTGAAATACTTGAAGATAAGGGAAATAAGGGGGATACGGGAAATAGGGGAGGAGATAATTTTCCATTCCGACGCCGGAAAAGACTTGGCAAGCTTTGGGTCAAGTATGGTGGTATACACAGGGGCGGCCGGGAAAATTTCGTGCAGAGCCTTTAAGACCCGCTCGGCCCCGCCGTCTTGGATTAGGAAATCGTGGATAAGAGCAACTTTCATAGGGATATTATAGAGCAAAATTCTGGGAGAGTAGGGAAAATAGGGTTAGTAGAGAGGGGAGGGATCAAAGTAGAGTGAGCTGGTTCTCATCGGCGGGAGGGGTTTTGGCTTCTTCCGGTGATAACCGTTTTACTAAAGATTTAAAGTGATGACCGGAAAAGACTTGGATGGCTTTATCTTTCCAATCACCTGCCAATTTGGCACTTTTGAGGTCGAAAGTGGTTAATGGGACTTCGCAATGAATCGTCGCTAACTCCTTACTTTTAACCGCCATCTCGGCGTTTTCAGCCAGTTTTTGTCTGACACTTTCTTTTGTCACCTTCCCTAGATTTTGATACAAATTTTCAATTGTTCCAAATTCCACTACCAACTCTTTAGCGGTTTTTTCGCCGATGCCAAAAACTCCCGGAATCCCGTCACTGGGGTCGCCGCGAAGAGCTTTGTAATCAATTATTTGTCTCGGTTCAAAGCCGTATTCAGCCCTGACGGCGGCTTCGTCGTAAAGTTTGGGGGGATTCTTGCTGTTGAGGCTAGGGGATAAAACTTGGACGTGCTGGTTAATAAGCTGGATAAAATCTCGATCATTAGAAATTATTAATACACTTTGTGATAGGGGAGGAACGCTCGGCTTTGCCTCGCTACCAATTTTCGCTGAAGCGAAAATTGTAGGGATCAAATTGACAAGGGAACCAATTATGTCGTCGGCTTCGAAGCCCGGGAAGGTCAATTGTGGAATGCCAATTGCCGTTAAAATCTCTTCAACAACCGGGATTTGAACTCGCAGGTCATTTTCCATCTCCGGCCGATGGGCTTTATAGGCCGCAAAATCAGACACTCGGAAGTTTTCTTTTTCTTTACTTTCCATGGCGGCTACGACATACGTCGGATTGTACTCCGTCAACAGCGACACTAGCATTGAGGAGACGCCGTAAACAGCATTCGTTGGTTGGCCTTTGCTATCTCGAAAAGTGGCGGGGATAGCGTGGTAGGCGCGGTGGAGAAAATTAAAAGTGTCTAAGATAAGGAACATGCGAATTAATGCTAATTACTGCGAATTATGCTATTAGTTGTTTGAATTCTTCGGATTCTAGAGTCTCTTTTTCAAGTAAGGCGGCTACAACTCTGTTTAATTTTTCGCGGTTGTCTTCAATAATCTTACGAGCACGGGCGTGACATTCGTTAATAATACGTTCCACCTCTTGATCCACTCGGCGTTTCGTTTCCTGGGAAATCGAAGTTTCCTCAAAAGGCATCTTAAAATCGTCGTTGCCGTCAAAACTGGTGGGGCCCAGTCGGCTCATTCCAAGTTCTGTAACCATCTTGCGGGCCAGCATGGTCGCCACCTCGATATCTTTGCTGGCGCCGGTTGTTATCTCCCCGACCACAATTTCCTCGCTGCTACGCCCCCCAAGAGCCGCTGTAATCATCCCTAGAAGCCGCTTCTGACTTTCGTTATGACGATCACTCAAAGGGGCATTTTCGGTGAATCCTAAAGCCATCCCTCTCGCCACTATCGAAACCCTCGTCACCGGATCTAGCCCTTCAATTTGTGAAGAGACGACGGCGTGGCCGGCTTCATGAATCGCGATCACCCGTTTATCCTCCGGCGATTGGAGACGTTTTCTTTCTGGACCCAGTTTTACTTTAAGGGCAGCCTCCGTTAAATCACTATTTTCTATTTCGGTTTTGTTTTCTCTGGCGGCTAAAATGGCCGCTTCGTTTAACATGTTTTCGATATCCGCTCCGCTAAAACCAACCGTTTGTTGGGCCAGTTTCTCGACGGAAACATCTTTATTAAAAGGCTTGTGTCGTAAATGGATTTTAATTATTTCTTCGCGTTCTTTAACATCAGGGAGTTCAAGGGCAATCGTTCGGTCAAACCGTCCCGGCCTCATCAAAGCGGCGTCAAGCAAGTCCGGCCGATTAGTAGCGCCGATGACAATCACATTGACTCGGGGGTCAAAGCCGTCCATCTCGACTAAAATTTGATTAAGGGTTTGCTCCCGTTCATCGTGTCCCCCCATTAAAGAGGTACCACGCTGTCTACCTATCGACTCAATTTCGTCAATAAATATCAAACTGGGTTGGGCTTTTTTGGCGGTATCAAAAAGATCGCGAACCCGGCTGGCGCCGACCCCAACTAACATTTCCATAAATTCGCTACCGGCCATGTTGAAAAATGGCGCCCCGGCTTCGTTGGCAACCGCTCTGGCTAGAAGAGTCTTTCCCACGCCTGGGGGCCCAACAAGTAAGACACCTTTAGGAATTCTCGCTCCCAGTTTTCGATATTTATCAGGATTTTTTAAGAAATCAACCACTTCCGAGAGCTCTCGTTTAGCTTCGACACTACCGGCGACGTCACCAAAGGTGACCCCTTTAGATTCGTCCACCCCTTTTAAAAATAACTTTGCCTTGGAACGTCCAAAAGACAGAATGTCACTCGCTCCACCCCGCGCCTGTCTAAAAAAGTAAAAAAGCAGTCCGGCCATAACGACAATTGGCAGAATGTTAACTAGAACATCCGCCCACGGAAAACCTTCGCTTATAGTGATACCTTCGGGGATGGTGCCAAGGTCTACCCCGTCTTTTTGAAGCAGTGTGGCTAGACTGTCTTGCGGCTCTTTAAGGGCGGAGTACGTCCCGCCCCCGTCTTTAATATATGCAGTAACGGTATTGCCTTCGACTTCTATTTTTTTAACTTTATTTTGTTTAACTAGACTTAGAATGTCGGAAATGGGTTTAGTGTTTGATTTATTGTCGGCGGTGACAGCGGAAACAATGGTCCAACCGATCGCAAAAATAAGAATGTAAAAGAAGATATTTTCCCAAAAGCTTTTAGGTTTAGTTTTAGGGGGGATTTCTTTGTTGTTTCTCTTTGGCATTGCGAAAACAATTATAACAGTAATGCTGAGGAATTGGTGGGTGAGCCAGGACTCGAACCTGGAACCGGATGTGTATAAGACATCTGCTCTGCCGTTGAGCTACTCACCCAAAAATTCAATCTAAAGACAACATTAACGAGGCCATTTTAGCATTTTAAACCGTAGGGGCACGATGCATCGTGCCCCTACAGAAAATTAGGTTTAGAATTTGTACGTGCCTTTACATAATCGTTGCTCAATTCGTTACAAAGAATTTGATTACGCCGAAAGCGGTGGGTATTTTATTACGATTTGCACCCACAAACGGCAATGTTTATTTGGTGAAGTCAGAAATGACGAGATAGTTTTAAACCAATTGGGAAATCTTGTAAAGAACGCTTGGTTGGAGACCGAAAAGCTACGAGATAATGTAACGTTGGATGTGTTTTCTGTTATGCCTAATCATTTTCATGCCATTATTATTCTGAACGGTAGGGGCACGATGCATCGTGCCCCTACGTCGTCAAAATTTGGCCAAGCGGTTGCAGATTCACTTTCGACGATTGTCGGTTGCTTTAAAGCGGACGTATCTAGAAATGCTCGTCGCCTAGGTATCTCAACAAATGTGCCTATTTGGCAACGCAACTTCTACGACCACATTATCCGTAACGAACGAGATCTGGTAGCGCTTCAAAACTATGTCTTCTATAATCATTTAAACTGGTATAAGGACGAACTTTATTATGAAATCTGCCATTAAACTCTTCACCACCTTCGCGCCCCTTGTCATCGGCGGGATATTTTTGTTTAACGTGGCTAAGACATCTCTTGATATCAACAAAAAGTCTAAGCGGGTTAGCACCCTCGAAAAAGAAGTGGTCAATTTAAGGCAAGAGAAACTGTCCCTGGAAGAAGATTTGTCTAAAGTGGGTGATCCGGCAACGGTAGAACGAGAGGCGAGAGATCGTTTGCAAATGATAAGACCAGGGGAGAAGATTGTGGTTTTGCCCGGGAGTACAAACGTCGAAAATTCGTCAAACAGCGAGAATGTCTTAGGGCAAGGTGTGCGTTCGGGGCCGTATTTTAAAGAGTGGTGGAAGTTGATTTTTGAATAATTCGTCAAAACATAACTGTCCGTCAGTTGACGGACACTCATAAAATCTAAGTTCACTACGTTCACTAAGATTTTATGGTGGTTGCGGGTCCAGGTAACGCTCCTGGTTAAGAAGGATTATGAGCCCTTCGAGATGTCTTCACCTCCCACCCGCGCCAAGGATTATATCACTTTATGTTAAAATCGACTGTGAGGAAGCAGGTTTACCCTGCTTGAGATGTGGCAGGGTAGCTCAGTGGTAGAGCAACGGACTCATAAGCCGTCGGTCGTGGGTTCAATCCCCACCCCTGCCACCAAATATTTTATGAAAAAACGAATCTTAACCGGTGATAGGCCGACCGGAAAACTACATTTAGGACATTACGTCGGGTCATTGTCAAATAGAGTCAAGCTTCAAGACGATTATGAGGAGTTTATTCTGCTAGCGGACGTGCAGGCTCTTACCGATAACTTTGCTACTCCCGAGATGGTCAAAGATAGTGTCTACGAAGTGGCACTCGATAATTTGGCGGTGGGGCTTGATCCCCGCAAATCAACTTTGTTTATTCAGTCCCAAGTGTCAGCGATTGCCGAGTTGACAGTTTTTTACGCCAACCTTGTTTCCGTCAATCGTCTTTCTCACAACCCTACCGTTAAAACAGAACTTAAACAAAAAGGCTTGGACAAATCCGTTCCCTTAGGCTTTTTTATGTACCCGGTTAGCCAAGCGGCTGACATTACTTGTGTTAACGCTAACTTGGTTCCGGTTGGGGTAGACCAGCTACCTCACATTGAGCAGACCAAAGAAATTGTTCGCCGGTTTAATGAATTGTACGGCCAGACTTTAAATGAGCCGGAAGCCCTACTTTCCGAAATGCCGCGTCTCCCCGGAATTGACGGTCAAAATAAAATGAGCAAGAGCCTCGGCAACGCAATATATCTAGCTGACGACGCGGAAACCATCAAACAAAAAGTAATGAAAATGTACACCGATCCCACTAGAATTCACGCCACTGACCCCGGCCATCTTGAGGGAAATACGGTATTTATTTACCTAGACACCTTTGAGAAGGACAGAGAAGGATTAGAAGGACTAAAGAAGGATTATGTAGAGGGGAAAGTAGGAGATGTAGTGGTTAAAGAAAGATTAGCTACAGTCCTAAATGAGCTTTTAGAACCAATTAGAATTCGTCGCCAAGAATTAGCCAGCCACCCGGACGAGGTCTGGTCTATCTTAAGAGAGGGGACGGCCAAAGCTAATGAGGTGTCACAAGAAGTTTTAGCTAAAGTCAAAGAGGCCATGAAAATAGACTATCCCCAGATTAGATAATTGAGGTTACTTGAGGCATTACCATTACATCTTTTTTAGCACTTCGGAGGTTACTAGCAAACGTTCTCTCTTCTGTCATTCTTGCTAGTGCAATATCTTCAGCATTTCTATCTAAAAGTCGCCTTAGTATTTCTTCAAAACTTATACCGTAAACTGTTGTTAGAAAGGTAATAGATGTGTCCCAATTAGGTGGTCCAAACATTGGGTTGTGGTTGCAGTCAATAAAACTAAATTCGTGGCAATCTAATCTAATGTCGAACTTACCGTAATCCCTCATCTTGAGTATCTCAAATGCTCTTTTGACAGCATCTGCTAAATATGAATTTTCGTATTTTTTATATACCCAAGAGTCTTCATCGAACCATTTTCCTTTAAAAGTACACACCTTATTGCCTGTTCTTTCGAGGTAATTATCACCAAAAACCTTCTCGGCCATATAGACTCGTCTTTGCGGGCCGTCTAAAACAACTGCGCACACCTCTCTATTTCCAAAAAATTCCTCTACGATTACACTTTGGTGATAGTCACTAATTAGTTTACGGAGTCGTTTCCTCAACTGGTCCTCGTTTGTGGAAACAGCCTCCTCCGACAAAGCCACACTGCCGTGGCACTCGTTGAGTTTAGAAATTACGGGAAATTTAAGATGTGGTTCTAAAGGTTCCGAGGCTTCATAGAATATTTGGTAGCGCGGTGTGGGAATATCTGCTAGCTCGAGAAGTTTTTTAGTAAGGTACTTACTGGAGCCAATAGTGAGCCCGAGGGTGCTACTTCCAGTGTAAGGTGTATTTGTTAATTCTAAAGTGGCCGGAACACAGGGGGATAGTGCGTCAATACCGCGAACAACGTCGGCCAGATTTATTAGCAAGTCCGGCTTATTTTTTTGAATGCGGCTACTTAGGCTTTCGTCTGCGTTATAGAGAGCTACTTTATACCCTAATTTTTTTATGTAGTTGGCAACATCTTTGGCTAACGGTAGGTCTTGAGCTTCCGCAATGTAAGCTTCTTCCGTGGCAAAATATTCTCGCCTAGCATCGGCGTATACAATTCCTATGGACCGGAGTTTGGCGGGAGATTTTCTAAAAATATTTTTGAACATAGCTAGAGTACTCTCTATGATTACTTATTTAGGAAAAAATTCAAGGGGGATTTTATTTGGGTTTATTCGTCTACGACACAGGGGGCAGGGAGTTAGAAATGCTGGATCCCGATTTTCATCGGGATAACATTAGGAACGAGAGAGGGTGGAGGAGACTTCGTCGGAGGTGACTTGGTAAGTGGCGTCGTTTATTGTCAATTTAGTCACCGGGCAAGCGGTTGTTGGCCAGTTTTCACGACTTCTGTCCTCGTCCGCGGAAAGCCCTAAATCCTTCGTGGCCGAGAAGAAATGTTTCGTCATACCATCATAAATCTTAATGTTAACCAGATTGCCATCACTGCTCATTGTTAGATTCGGAATACCGTCAAATTTGAGGGCGGAGGCGAAAGTTATTTCGCGTTGGCGATTCCAGTTGGCGTCGTAATTTCCAAGTCTCGTAAAGCCGTCGCCACCCAAATAAGCGATGTACCAGCGGCCGTCTAAATACATCGGCGTGGCGGTTTTTTGATTTGGAATTACTAAACCGTTTGTTAGCCACTGCGTAATTCCAATTTGATTTAGATCGGTGTCATAAGTATTCACTGAGTAGCCGCCGTTTTGATTTTTAAAGATTAGATAAATTTTGTCGTTTAAAGTGGTGAGGCGGGGTTCGCGTGCCTCCTTAACCATTACGGAAACGGGCGTGAGTGCTGGCTCGGTAACTGTAAGAGTGGTTGTAGGGGAAGAAGGGTTGGTAGGGACAGTAGGGGTAATGAGGGAGGGGGCCAGTTTGACAATTTCCGGAAAGCCCATTTGCTTGGCGACGAAGATGCCAACGAGAACTAAAATTCCAAACGTTAGAAAAAACCAGAAAGGTATTTCGGGACACTTTGGTTCATAGAATCTTCTGCGCTTCGTTACTTTTCTAACCACTGTTTTTGTGGCAACTTTTCTATTAGTTTTGGTTTGGGCAGTGCGTGGCATATTTAATTACTACTATTTTGCTCACCGGCGCGAACAATTTTCAAGAGTCCCCAGAGACTACCTTCGCAGTTAAGCTCCGGATCTGTCGCCTTTAATATATTAGCACCATTTTGCAAGAGTGTGGGATTTAATTCGCAAATCATATTTTGATTCTCGAGTCCTAGCATTTTTAAAGTATCATCGGTGACTTTGGTAATTTCAAAACCGACTTTGCAAAGACTGGGATTAGTGGTCCCTTTACCAATAACTTGGTAGGCTAGGGTCATTCCCCCACTGGCTACTTCGGCTTTGGCTGGCTGGCAGGTCTTGGCGGCTTCAAAAAAACAAGTTTGATCGAGGCCACAATCCTTAGCGGTTATCGGAATGACTGGGAGTGGGGTTACTTTAGTGGTTAGGCCAAGACTGCTCTGGATGTAACTCGTTAGTCCTGGATTTTTTAATTGATTTGTCAACACCGCGCCGACAACGGGGCCGGCAATCGTCACCACCGCGCTAAGAAGGGCGATTATCATAATCGGCGACAAACAACCGCCAACCACGCAACCAATTAAAAATGGTTTGGTCGAGGAGGACTTCTTAGTGATGATGGCTTCTTTTATTTCCGGCGATTTAGAATCTTCTTCCATGATGATTAAAGATTAAGGTCACGAAGACGGCTTGTCAAGACTGCGTGGGTATCTCGTAGGGGCTTGATTTATCAAGCCCTAAATTCGAAGATGCGGGTAGGGTTACGGATATAGGGCGTCGTAAACGTCGCCCCTACGGGTACAAAACACATCGGGTGCAGATTCGTATCAAAGAGAAATCGCGGCGGCGGGACAGGAGTCCTTGGCTTGGGTAACCGTTTCCACACTGTCCGTACTTTCTGGCTTAACGGTTGATTTACCGTCCTTTAATTCAAATGTTGCCGGAGCGAGACTAGCGCACAATCCGCAGCCGATACATTTATTGGGGTCGACTTGAGTCAAGTTTAAACACCTCCCATCTCTAACGCTTGCATATGTCTATGAGCGCTTTCGGCTGCCATGGCCCCTTCGCCAAGGGCGGTGACAATTTGCCGCATTTTTTTACTGCCAGTCGTCAAGTCCCCCGCCGCAAAAATCCCGGGAACACTCGTTGCTAGATCTTCGTCCACTTTTACAAAACCGGCTTCGTCAACTTGGAGGCCAAGCTGCTCGGTCAAACGCTGGTTAGGAGTACTCCCAATCTCCACAAACAACCCATCTACAGAGAGAAGGGGGGAATTTTGATAAGGGGTTTTTAGAGTGATATTTTGCAATTTAGTTTCGCCGTTTATACTAGTTACTTCGTTAAGGGTAAGAAGGGTGAGTTGGGGTAGTAGGGACAATTGGGAAACGTACGTCGGTTTGGCGCGGAATTCAGTTCTTCTATGGATTAAATACACTTTAGCGGCGTACTTGGCTAGGTCAATCGCTCCCACCACCGCCGAATCCCCCCCGCCAATCACGGCCACAGTCTTCCCTTTATAAAGTGGGCCGTCACAGGTCACACAGTAGCTAACACCCTTGCCCCGCAATTCTAGTTCTCCAGGGACGTCAAGACGCTTTGGTTCGGTTCCAATCGCCAGAATGACCGTTTTGGCTTCAAATTTTTGACCATTAGTCACAGTCACTTCAAACTGCTCGCCAACCTTCTTGACCTCTTCAACTTTGCCGGCAACAAATTCGGCCCCCAAATTTTTAGCTTGCTCCAGAATCTTCTCGCCTAATTCATACCCGGCCACACCCGGCAGGCCTGGGTAATTTTCAATCTTCGCCACCTCGGTGGTCTGTCCTCCAATCATTTCACCAATGATTAAAGTTTTTAAATTGTAACGGGTGGAATAAATGGCGCTTGTTAAACCGGCCGGACCGGCACCAATAATAATTACGTCGTACATTCGTTAGAGTTTACTTAAGGTTAGAGTTTGCTGTCAACAATCTTTTTGAAATCGCTGTAGGGTTGGGCGCCGACGACCATTTCGTCGTTAACAAAGAAGGTGGGAGTCCCTGTCACTCCGGCTTTTTTACCGTCTTCAGTATCCTGGTTAACGCTGGCGGTTTTAACACCGTTTTTAAGACAGTTAGAAACGTCTACTCCAATACTGTTGCCGTAGCCAACTAATTTAGCTGTGGGGTCAGCTTCGCCACTCCATTCGGCCTGATTTTTAAAGATTAGATCTCCCATTTCTAAATACTTGCCACTATCAGCAGCACATTGGGTGGCTTCAGAAGCTTTAGCGGCGGCCGGGCCGTGGACCACGAACTCTCTAAAGATCAGCTGAACTTTACCACTATTTACGTAATCTTTAATGACATTAGGAATAATTGGCTCCCAACCGGGCGACTGCGTTTTAAGACTGTCCATTACGCTTTGAAGTTGACCGGCGGCGGCGCCACAGTAAGGACAGGCGTAGTCGCTAAAAACTGTCACTTTGATAGGAGCGCTGTCGTTTCCGACTTTGCCATCAGCAGCAGTGGCTTTAATATACGCGAGATCGATCTTTGGTTGGGTATTGTCCGCAGTTGGCTCCGTGTTCGCGTCACTGGGTTTAGTTGTCTCGATGCCTTGCACGGCGCTTACTTTATTTAAACCGAGTCGACTTTGAACCTGTTCTTTAGCCACCACACCAGAAGCAATAATAATTCCGGCAACAATGATGGCGATCGGTGTTAAATAATTACTAGGGTTATTTTTCATAGGTCGTGAAAGGCACTATATGTTAAAAAGCCGTAAGTGTCAAGTATGAGAAAATAACTGTCATTAGAGCAACATAAACGTAGCTGACGTTGTTAGAAAGCGGGGCTCTAAAGATCCAAAACCAATCTTTGGCGCGTCTTTGCCACATTAAAAGCAGGCTTTGTAAAAAGATGCCAAGGGCAAAAGTCGTCCCAAGAATGGAGACACCAGAAGAGACTAAATAGAAGGTCAAGATCACTACTAACATTTGAAACAAGGCACTTCGGAGGAGCGGCTCCTGAACCTCGTTTTCCCTCTGCCTTATAACCTCCATTAACCCCGGCCAGTTTTTTCGAATAAACATTTCGCGGAAGCTCATCGCAAAGGGCGTATTACTGCCGTAGAAAAAGCTATAAAAAATAAAGTCGAGGTCGAGGAAGAAGGTGGCGAGGAGGGCTCCTGCTACGAGGGGTAAGAAGCTAATAGGGGAAAAATTGCCTTTAAGGGCAATTAGGGAGATAAGGGCAATGGAGAAGACAACTGACAGGGCGAGGTTTAATTTGTAACGGGCAAATAAACTATTTAACATCTTTAATCTTTAGTAACTTTTAAGTCTCTGGTACCCCTCAACTCCTTTAGCTTCCACATAAATAACTTTCCGGGACAGTGGGCTTTACTATCTTTAACAAACGCTAAGGCGTCTTCTAGAAGCCTTCGGTCTTCATCTTTGGCGAGTTTGATATAAAGAGTCTTATGGCTAACGTCTCCAAGCACGGTGGCTAGATAGTATCCAAAAACCTGGTACTCGTGCTTGGAATAGCGGCCCTTCTTGGGATCGCGCTGTGATAAGACGTCCTTAATCGACCGCATTCTTAAATATTAATCTTCTTCGCCAAGTCGCCAACTAGCGGCATTTCGAAACGCTCACCTTGAATAGCTTTGATAAATCCGACAATTACGGCAATAAAGATGACGATGTTGGCGAGCCAACCGATGACCGGGATCACCATACAAATAATTCCCGCGATAAATAAAACCACTCCTTGTTTGGCGTGAAATTGTACAAATTCGTCATCTTTTTTAACGAGTAACATTACTACGGATAACAGCCACAAATAGGATAAGGCCGCCATTAAGTTACTATCGCTGGCTTTGACTGTTGGAGTTTTTAATTCTTCAGACATTTTTTTCTGTCGTCACCGCCTTTCGATTCTTACCAATTAAGCTTAACAAAATTGCTAAAAACAACAAGCCCCAACCAAGGATAAACAGAGCTACAGGAATAAACTCGCTGATAAAGAGGTTTATGAGGCGTTGGGTAAAGAGGTGGGTTTCGGGGTCGGCTACCACCGTGGCGATTGTTTGGTCTCTTAAAGGAACTATTAGGTGTTTGTCGTATTCAAAGCCAAAGGCGAGAGTTAAAAAAGCCAAAAAATAAAGCACTGTTAACCGGCGCGGTTTCAAAAATATCAAGAGGAGCGACACTAGCGCCCCAAAGACGTAAATGATCAATAGGCCATTGTGGGCAAATAGCAGGTATAAGCCGGTGATTAAATTGGAAGCAATGTCGGAAGTCATGAATCAATTTTAACACTTAGGGAGAGTTGGGGGAGTAGGCTCAATGTCGGTTACTGTGTTGGCGTCTTCGGGGAGTTTTTCCCGGTAGGCCATTAGGCGGGGGAAGCGTAGGCTAATGCCACTGGTGTGCATTGGCGATTTGGTAACCTGATCACAGCGTATTGCCACCACAATCTTTGGTTCAACCCAGGTTTGGGGGCTAAGGGAAGTGGGGGTAATATAGCGGGTGGGCTTTTTGATGGTTTTCAGTTTGTCACACTTAGTTTTTAATTCCCGCCACTGCTCGTCCGTTAAGCCGGTCCCAATTTTAGCGACCGTCTTAAAGGTGTCATCTGAATTGTCGTACAGCCCCACCAAAAAAGCCCCAATCCCAAAATCATTTCGTTTACCCTCGCCAAGATAATAACCCATCACTACGCAGTCGATCGTATCCGTCAAAGATTTGCCGTCAGATGCCTCTTGATCGTCAATTCTTTTCATTTTGACCCAGGAAAAGTTACGGGCGCCAGCGGCGTAGGGACTATCCAACTTCTTGGCGACGATGCCTTCGAGACCGGAGGAAGTTTTATCTTTAAAATATGCGGAGATGTCCTTTGGGTTGGAGAGTATCTTTTGCGGTGTGACCTGTAGGGGCGCGGTTTCCGCGCCCGTTAAGGGTCGTTTTGACGGGCTGGGAGACCCAGCCCCTACGATTCTGTAATCAGAAGCGGTAGAGAGCGAAGCGAGCGTTTCAATACGGTAATCCGGATTGGTAGCAACGAAGTTACGTCCAATGCGGGTTAGTTTCTCGTATCTGGTGCTATATGGCTCTTCTGTAAGGTCGTCACCGTCTAACAAAAGCAGGTCGAAAACGAAAACCTTTAAAGGTGTAGTCTCCGCCTTTTCGGAAATGCCGTACTTACGCTTACGAGTTACTGTTTCGTCAAAAGCTAGTAACTTACCGCTTTCGTTGTCGAAAGTGATAGCCTCGCCATCCAAAATAAAAGATTTTAAGTTGTGTTTGGTGGCGAGTTGGCTGGCGGCCTCCACAATTTCGGGCATTGAGGCCGAGATGTCTTCGAGGCCGCGGGAGAAGATGCGAACAGGAGAATGACGAGAGGGATGAGAGGGACTAGAAGGATTAGATGATTCAAAAAGCGACAAGGCTTCAGGGGTAGCTTTATTTTTCTTAACTCCGTAATGAACTTGCACCCGCAGACCGTCGTACTTGGGTTGCACGGCCCACTCGGTGGCCTTCTCTAGCATCTCTTCAGGACTACTCACCAGCGAACAGCGCTCGGGGAGGACGGGGACGCCGGGGGTCAGCCTAATCTTTTTAAGACCAGTGACACCCTCGGCTTTGACGATTTTAGCGATTTTTCCAATATCCGGGTAGACGTTGTAGGCTCTTTCGATAGCCCCTCTGGCGGACTTGTCTCCGGCTTCCACAAAAGAGAGAGCGTCCAGGACTGTAATATCCGAAAAACCAAGTCTTAATTTGCCAAGCGGAATCCGCACTAAATATTTGGCGGAAATAGGGTTGAGTTGTTTTAAAAGAGTGGCGAATTTTTGGACCTTGCGATCCTGCGATCCGCTTCCGCTATCAAAAGCAATTTTGGAGAGGGTTTCGTAGACCTCATTAACGGGTAGGGGCACGATGCATCGTGCCCCTACGATTTGGTAGGCAACGTCACCAAGATCTCCGGCTTTACCAAACAACTTAGTCACCTCGTCAATTTGCTTGTTGTAGGCAACGGCCAAAATCCGAAGCATCATTTTGTCGGCAATGTTAAAGTCCTCGTTGTCAAAAAGCGGTCCCAAACGACCATTTGTCAAATAGAGAATTTTATCAATTTCGTCGGCGGAAGCGGATTTAATTAGGTCAACGAGAATGGACGTGATTTCGAGGCGTTTAGTAGTGGCTTCGAGCTTCGCAAAATAGGATGATAGGGTGGCAAAATTCATAGGGTCTAACGCAATACGTATCTAGCCCCCTTAGTACTGCCTTTCTTCTGTATTAAACCCTTCACTAAAAGATCTTTGATTTCGCGTAGTACCGTGTCTTCGCTGATATTCGGAAACAAATTCTTGAAGTCCTTGTTTTGCATAAAGCCCACGTCCTGCAACTGCTCAATAATCATTTCTTGGCGCTCCGAAAGGGCGATTTGGCCGATGGTCTTCCTTAATTTACTGTCCTTACTTAGCTTTAAAACTCGCTCTTTAATACGGTTAAGCTCAATAGCCAGCCCTTCGCTAAAATACTCGAGCCAATGTGACAACTCTCCCGGTTCGGTTGATTGCAAGGCGGCGTAATAAGCGGCGGCGTCTTGATCGTAATGCTCATCGAGGCTAAAAAATCGTCTAATGTTGTAACCGTCTAAATAAAGCGATAAAGTTGCTAAAACCCTAGCCGTTCGGCCGTTACCGTCTTCAAAGGGGTGGATGCGAACCAGTTCGTGGTGGACGAGACCGGCTTTTAGAACCGGATGGACCTCCTTGCCGTCACTTTCCACCCAGCCCACAAAATCTTTTATCAAAACTGGAATTTGGGGGGCTTCGGGGGCCACAAAACTCACTTCACCCGTCACTGAGTTGCGGATACTGGCTGTGCCGGTTCTAAAAGCTCCCTGTTTGTCTTCAGGAAGAATGCGGTTGGTTACTATCTTGTGGAGCTCGCGAATAGTGGATTCGGTGATAGTCGCTGACAATTTTTCTATGAACTTCATCGCTTCTCTATAGTTTAAAATTTCTTGTAAATCGCGCTCGCGAGCGACTACCTCGCCACCTTTGCCGGTTAAAACCTTTTTAACCTCGCTAAACTCTAAGTTATTACCCTCAATATGCGTCGAATAGTGGACACTCCGGACCTCGGCTTCGTTTTTAAACTGCCGTTCCCACTGCGGGATTAGGGGGGCGTTCTCAATTACTTCCTTGGCGGCTTCGATTTTGCCAATAATCGTCAACAGTTTTGGTGTAATAGAGTAGCGGGGTTGGTACATTAAAATTAAGTATAACGACTTTTGCGGGAATTAGGAATAGTCAAAATGTTATACTGCGCGTAGGTCAAATGGGTCAGATAGGTCAGGTAGGTCAAATATGTCCTATGAGGAGGGTGGGAGATGTTACATCTTTCGGTTGACTACGCTCGTAGAGAGCTAGTCAGACGGTGTTTGAGTGGTGACGACACCGGCTTACGAGCTCTTCGTAGCCAGCGTGTCATCGCTCGTGGTTGGGTGTCCTACATCTTCGGAAAGGTTGGGGGTTCACAGGTATGGTTAGTGGCCTCACAAGATGGTAAGAACGTCCACATTTTGAAGGGTGTGGACGAAGCGCGCTCAAGGATTGTGAGTTGCTCTGACCTGTGCAATGTCCCGAGGCACGAGTTTTGCCTAGAGTGGGCTCGAAATGACGTTCGAAAAGATGGCTCTGTGGCGGTTTACTTTCGTTGTTTTGCGCCTACGTTTGCAAGGCAGTTCGAGACCATCTTGCATCCCGACACCCTAGTGACTTGCGTAAGTTACGATCTGTAGTTGTGGCGAGTAAGGTCGTAGGGTAGAACATCAACCTATGGCCTTTTTTGTTTGGGAGAAGACTTCTAGAAATAAGTGGTCAGCTTTCAGTTTTTCTAGCTCTTCCTTAACTTGGGGAAGTTGGCTAGCGAGAAGCGTCACTTTTGCGGGACTGGGCTTTAATTCTTCTTTTCCTAGCAGGTTTTTCTTAGGTATTAGAACTTCTCCGGCGATTAGGTCCGCCCGGACTAAATCCATTATTTTGGCACTCCCGATTTTCTTAACTACTTCGACAAGATTGACAGAATTAACGTCAACTTGTTTTAGCAAGAACATTTCCAGGTTACTATCACCACCATCTTTTACTTTCTTAAGAAATGTCACCACACCATTACCTTGAATTAACAGCGCGCCTTTTTTCTTTAAAGTAAACAAGGACACTGTCGTAATTAGCGTTGCCAAATCCTTTAAGTTGATAGGGCGCGGCAAGAATTCCGTTTGGAAGGTGTGCAGATACGTAGGTAGGAGGGGGAGATAGTCCATGGGGATATTGTAGTACATAAGGGTAATAAGGGAAAGAACGCTCGCTTTGCTCGCTACCAATTTTCGCTAAATCGAAAATTGTATGGGGCAATTGGGGGAATGGGGTAAAATGCAGGGTATGCAAAACAAAAAGAAACTAAAAGTGGCGGTGGCACTTTCTGGAGGCGTGGATAGCGGCGTAGCCGCGGCTTTGCTTGTCAAAAAAGGCTACGAGGTCACTGGGGTGCATCTCAAGCTGGCCGAAAAAGACGGTAATAAATGTTGTGATGTCAGCTCTTTTAATAAAGTTGTCAAATTGTGCGAGCAGTTAAACATTCCTCTTAAAGTTTTAGATTTTTCTAAAGAATTTGCGGACGTCGTTATTCACGAATTTCTGCAGGATTACCGACGTGGCCTAACTCCAAACCCTTGTGTGACTTGTAATAAAGAGATCAAAATAGGCGGATTGCTAAAGTGGGTCGAGGTGGAGGGGTACGATTATTTAGCTACAGGTCACTATTGTAGAGCACCCGTAGGGGCGACCCGTGGGTCGCCCGAATTCGCGGGTCGGTCACGACCGACCCCTACGGATGCGAATGCCCATCTTCTCCAAGCTCTCGACAAATCCAAAGACCAAAGTTACTTTTTGTGGACACTAGACAAGTCACAAATAGCCAAGCTGTTGTTTCCTATTGGTAATATGTACAAGAAAGATGTACAAGACTTGGCTATAAATTTGGGATTACAAGTTAAAGATTCATCAGAGAGCTTCGATGTTTGTTTCATCAGTGATGAGAAGTTTGGTGTTGGAAGCGGGAAGTTAGATACTAGAAGTGGAAAACTAGAAGTTGGATTGTGGAGATTTTTGAAAATACACTTGCCGGCAAGCGCGTTTAAAGTTGGTGAAGTTGTAAATACTGTTGGGGAAGTTATTGGTGAACACTTTGGACTACCTTTGTACACAATTGGACAGCGTAAAGGCTTCCTTGTCACTTCTAAGAAATACGGAGGGCAGGCGATGTTCGTGGTGCGGAAAGATGCTATCAAGAATCAGTTGGTGGTAGGGAGTGAAGCCGAAGCGAGTACGAAAACATTTAAGATTAAAGATTATAGATTAAAGATTAAAGATTTAAATAACAAAAATCTAAAGGTCAAAATTAGGCATCGGGGGGAGCTGGTAATGTGTGTCGTTTCTGTAGGGGCGAGCCGTGGCTCGCCCGAATTCGCGGGTCGGTCACGACCGACCCCTACGATGACGGTCAATCTAGAGCAACCTTTAATCGGCGTGGCGCCCGGCCAAAGCGCGGTTTTTTACGTCGGCGAAGAATTAGTGGGTGGGGGAGTGATTTGCTAGAAACCAACCATTGACAACTGGTCTTCGTTGTTATAAAACTACTCCACACAAAAGCTAGTCACCAGTCCTCCTTGGGGAAACTATGACAGCTAAGATCGAAGCGCTTGGAAACCCAGGTGCTTTTTTAGTATGTTGGTTTGCGAATTTATGAGCTTACCAACAGACTATCCGTCGGCTGACGGATGTTTGTGTCGCACTTTGACAATTAATGAATTAACTTTTGGAAGGTGAAAAGAAACGGTATATATTTGAGAGTTTGATCCTAGCTCAGGGTAAACGCTAGCGGCGTGCTTAAGGCATGCAAGTCGAACGGCTCCGACGCAAGTCGGAGCAGTGGCAGACGGCTGAGTAACACGTAGGAATCTACCCCGAAGTTGAGAATAGCTCCTCGAAAGAGGAGGTAATACTCAATGTGTCCCGCAGCAATGCGGGGCAAAGGCGCAAGTCGCTTCGGGATGAGCCTGCGGCCTATCAGATAGTTGGTGGGGTAATGGCTTACCAAGTCTATGACGGGTAGCTGGTCTAAGAGGATGATCAGCCAGAGGGGGACTGCGACACGGCCCCCACACCTACGGGTGGCAGCAGCCGGGAATTTTGCGCAATGGACGAAAGTCTGACGCAGCGACGCCGCGTGCGGGATGAAGGCCTTCGGGTTGTAAACCGACATCAAAAAGCATTGGCTAACTACGTGCCAGCAGCAGCGGTCATACGTAGAATGCAAGCGTTACCCGGATTTATTGGGCGTAAAGAGTTTTGTAGGCGGTTTCTTAAGTCATGGGTGAAATCCTCCCGCCTAACGGGAGAACTGCTTGTGATACTAGGAGACTAGAGATACTTAGGGGGTAGCGGAACAAGCGCAGTAGCAGTAAAATGCGTTGATAGCGCTTGGAACACCAAAGGCGAAGGCAGCTACCTGGGAGTTTTCTGACGCTGAGATACGAAAGCGTGGGGAGCGAAACGGATTAGATACCCGTGTAGTCCACGCTGTAAACAATGTCGACTGGATCCCTGTCTTTTAGATGGGGGTCGAAGCTAACGCGTTAAGTCGACCGCCTGGGAAGTACGAGCGCAAGCTTAAAACTCAAAGGAATTGGCGGGGACCCGCACAAGCAGCGAAGCATGTTCTTTAATTCGATGATAACCGAAGAACCTTACCCAGATTTGACATTCTAGCGTTCTATTCCGACGAAAGCCGGGAAATCCGCAAGGAGGCTAGGACAGGTGTTGCATGGCTGTCGTCAGCTCGTATCGTGAGACGTACCCTTAAGTGGGTCAACGAGCGCAACCTCTACTGCTAGTTGTATCACTCTAGCGGAACTGCCCTCGTAAGAGGGAGGAAGGTGGAGATGACTTCAAGTCGGTATTGCCTTTATGTCTGGGGCTAGAAACATGCCACAATGGCCGCTACAAAGGGTTGCGAAACCGTAAGGCGGAGCTAATCTCAGAAAAGCGGTCTTAGTTCGGATTGAGGGCTGCAACTCGCCCTCATGAAGCTGGAGTTGCTAGTAATCGCAGGTCAGCTATACTGCGGTGAATACGTTCTCGGGTCTTGCACACACCGCCCGTCACGTCAGGAAAGTTGGGGATAGCTGAACCCCGCCATCGGCGGGGGAGGTTATGCCAAGCGATCAGGATGAAGTCGTAACAAGGTAGCCTTAGGGGAATCTGAGGCTGGATCACCTCCTTTCTAGGGAGAAAAATGGGGTTGGACCCCGTCAGCTGACGGGTAATCCAAAACCTGGCCAAAGAGTATTTGCCGTAGAGCTTTGGTTAGAAAAATTTGACTTGATTTTCTTCACGTTTATCAAGTTCGGCTAGTTCGAAGGTAAGCTTAAACCTTCAAGACAATTTAATTACCGTTTTCTTTTCACCTTTTAGAAGTTAAATTCAACGCAACAAAAAACCCCGACGAGTCGGGGTTTTTTACTAGCCGGTATCGTTTTCAACGATAGTATCCGACCACAACCAAGAATAAACTAATACTAGCAATAAATGCCATGGTTGTCAAATGTGGCGGAGGGTGGGAGAATCGAACTCCTACCGTTGTTAGACGATACCTACAATTCTTGGTTGTGGCTTCGCCCAGCGAAGATCGCCCTCCCCATCCACCACTGATAAAATTAAAGCATAAAAGCCATCAGTTTGGAATCATTTTGCTATAATGTTATTACTTTGACGGAGTCTTGCCGACCTAGCGCAAGCAACAACAAAGAGGCTCTCTAATGAGAGCTTTTTTGTTTTCCGTCTTGACGTCAGCTCCTACTTTGCTACTATTAAGTAGTAATGAAAAAGCACCTGCCCTTGATTGTCATTTCCTTCGTTGTCACGTTATCTTTTATTTCCTATTTTACGTTTTTCTCTAATGCTCAAAATTCTCTTAAAGATCTTAATTTAACAGGCGTCTACGATGTCTCAAAAACTACGGCTTTGTGGCATGGCCAAAGAATTGCAGTGCAGGGAGATATGGGAAATTTGGGGTATAAAGGCGACCCTGATACAGATGTATTGTCAGCCTCTGCCGGAGAGAAGCGGATCGAGGTTGATCTTTCCACACAGACTTTGTACGCCTACGAGGGAGATCATAAAGTCTACGAATTTTTGGTTTCGACCGGCAAGTGGGGCAGAACCCCGACCGGCGAGTTTACGATTTGGGCTAAACCCAAATACACTTTAATGGCCGGCGGCTCGCAGGCTCTAGGGACTTACTACTACCTTCCCAACGTTCCCTTTGTTCAGTTTTTCTATAACAACTCCGTTTCCAAGTGGACGGGCTACAGCATTCACGGCACGTATTGGCACGACAATTTTGGCCATCCGATGAGCCACGGTTGCATCAATATGAAGACCGAAGAAGCGGAAAAGATTTTCTACTGGACGAATCCTGTTTACAAAGAAGGCGGTTGGGCGACTTACGCTAGTGCCTCCGACCCGGGGACGAAGGTCATAATCTACGGCGAGGCCCCGAAAGATTAGTTGACTGTGCTTAATTAAACACATACAATACTTGTATGTCCACCCAAACCTTTAACATTTCACTACCAAAAGGATTAGTCCAAGAAGTGGATCACGTTGCCAAACAGGAATATTTAAACCGTAGCGAGTTAATCCGCCAAGTTCTGCGTCTATACTTGGATGAATCTTTGCCCGATATCAGGGACACGTCCGAGAACAGAAATACTGCTTGGCGACAGTCGTTTGGTTCCGTAAAACCACTTGCTAAAAAGTTGTCCTTTAAGCTTCAAAGAGAGATAGCTTGGGAAGATAAAATTAATGCCACAAATCGACGCTAATATCTTCATCCGTTTTTTAACGAACGACCAACCAACTCTGGCTAAGCGATGTTTTAAGCTTTTTGAATCCGCCAGCCGCGGTGAAATTGACTTACGAGTCTGTGAAGCGGTGGTGGCCGAAGTGGTTTATATTTTAAGTTCTAAAAGACTGTATAACCTCAAGCGTAGCGAAATTGTCCAAAAACTGTTGCCGATTTTAGCGATAAAAGGCCTGCGGATTCCGGCTAAAACGGTAGTTTTAGACGCCTTAAAAATTTATGGAACCGTTAAAATTGATTTTGAAGACGCCTTGCAGATTAGTTACCTAAAGCGTTGGCGTGAAAATAATATTTATTCTTACGACCACGATTTTGACAAGGTCGGAACAATAAAGCGGCTAGAGCCTTAATAATTCTATGAAATCAAAATCTGTATACGTGTGTCAGAGTTGTGGGGCGGCGTCGCCTAGGTGGCAGGGGCAATGTCCTGGTTGTGGGGAGTGGAATACCTTAGTTGAAGAGATTCAAGGGGGGTCAGTTAGGGGTAATAGGGGGAATAAGGGTGATGGGGGACCAAGGGGGAAGATTGACACAGTAAAGCTAAGTGAGGTTAAAGAGGCCTCGTACAATAGGGTCTCAACGGGACTGGGTGAGGTAGACCGAGTGCTTGGCGGGGGACTAGTACCCGGGCAGGTGATTCTCCTCGCCGGAGAGCCGGGGATAGGGAAATCTACACTACTGCTACAAATAGCTAACTGTTATCTCACTCCGTTCGATAGCAATTTTGCGGAGCGCAAAATTGTAGGGGCGACCCGTGGGTCGCCCGAAATCGCGGGTCGGTCACGACCGACCCCTACAATGTCGGGTCCAATACTGTACGTCGCAGGAGAAGAATCTCCGAGTCAAATTGCCTCCAGGGCGATGAGGTTAGGGGTTGATTCCTCAAACATCGCAGTATTGTCAGAGATGAATGTCGATGGGGTGATAGAGGCAGTTCGGGCTGTGCAGGCACCGCCCCTACAATTAGTAATTATTGACTCCATTCAAACTTTATACACCGAAGATTTAAATAGTAGCGCTGGGAGTGTGGCCCAAGTGCGAGAGTGTGCCTCTAGATTAACGACGTTAGCCAAGAAGATTGGAGTGCCGTTAATTATGGTGGGTCACGTCAATAAAGAAGGGGAGGTGGCCGGTCCCAAGGTTTTAGAACACATTGTGGATACAGTATTAAGTTTTGAGGGCGATCGAGAACATCTTTACCGGTTACTACGCGTCACCAAGAATCGCTTTGGTCCCGTTTTTGAGGTCGGGGTTTTTGAGATGGGGGAGCGAGGTCTCACCGAGATTACCGACCCCAGTAACCTCCTCATTAAAGAACGTCAACCAGATCAAAGTGGCTCCGTAGTCACTATTGCTTTAGAGGGGATGCGGCCACTGCCTCTTGAAATCCAGGCTCTGGCTGTCAAGTCCGCCTTTGGTTTTCCCAGGCGAGCGGCCTCCGGCTTTAACTTAAATCGTCTGTACTTACTTTTAGCGGTTCTCGAAAAACATTGTCACGTCAAATTATCCGACAAAGATGTTTACGTTAACGTGGCCGCCGGTTTTAAAGCGACCGAGCCGGCCATCGACCTCGCCGTTTGCGTCGCCCTCGCTAGCAGTGTCGCCGAAAAAACTATCGATCCTAAAACTGTTATCTTTGGCGAAGTTGGGCTCTCCGGTGAGCTTCGACAGGTTAGTGGTCTAGAAAGAAGGGTAGAGGAGTCAAAGCGCCTCGGGTTCAAGACTGTCATCGGACCTAATAATTTCAAAAACGTTTCCGCGGTTCTAAATAATTTAGGTCTAAACAAGTCCTAATGCAGGTGGTACAATTAAGTGTGTTCGCGAAGCTCCGACCAAAGCTAGCAATATTTAGACTCTTAACCGTTATCGGAGCCTTTGTCCTAGGTTATTATTTTACAGACCTAATTTATTTTAACAGCCACTCCTTACTGCCGATCTCTCACACTCACGAGCTCAACCTCTATTTTATTCTAGCTCACTTCGTCCAGATTTTAAGCGGGTTAGTTACCGCCACCATAGTTTACATCTGGTTACCCTCATTATTCTTGACCATCAAGCGGGCATTGAGTAATTTTATTACTCAAATAGTCTTTCAAACATTAACAGAGTTTTTTAAAGAGCAGGGGCGGCGACGAGAAGAGGCCTTTCGTCAAAAGAAATTGGATGACGATAAGAAACGTCTTGAGGCCTGTAACCTCAAAGTCAAGAGTGTCACGACCGCTTTCTCATCCCTTGTCGACACTTCCGTCCTAATTGACGGCCGAATCTTGCACATCGCTAAGAGTGGCTTTTGGCCGGGAACGCTCATCATTCCCCAGTTTGTTTTAGAAGAGCTCCAGAAAGTGGCGGATAGCAGCGAAAAGGGGAAGCGGGAGCGGGGGCGGTTTGGCCTGGACATCGTCAGTGAGTTAAAAAAATTAAAAAGTCCTAAAGTGGTCATTTTTACTAATGAAGAAGTTGGTAACGGTCAAAATCACAGCAACGGCAATGGGGGAGCGGTGGACGCTAAACTAATCGTCCTCGCTAAGAAACTAGCCGTCCGATTAGTTACCGTCGATTTTAATTTAAATAAACTGGCGACGGTCGACGGCGTCACCGTCCTCAACATTAACGAGTTGGCCGGCGGGCTTCGCACTATCTTACTGCCCGGGGAACAGCTGACTGTCAAAATAACCAGTGTCGGCACCGACGCCACTCAAGGGGTAGCGTATCTACCTGATGGAACAATGGTGGTGGTGGAGAGAGCCGGGGAACTGTTAGGTCAAGATGTCTCTATTGAGATCAAGCGCGTTCTCCAAACTAACGCCGGGAAGATGTTTTTTGCGAAAACTGTATAGGGGTGCAGGAGTATGGGGGTTTGGGAGTTTAGACGCGCAAGAGTTTGGGGTTGGCGGGGTTACAACTTCTTTGTGGCTTGTATCCAAAAAGGCCTCTAAATCGACGCAAATACTCCCTTGACCGCGGGGGTAGGGAAGACTAAGCTTAAATTAGATTCAGGGTCCTCTGTCCTGGACTCAAAAGTCTTTTTGCCGTTCTGCTATTGGGGTGTATGCCCCCATCCGCGGTGCGGCTTTTATTTTGTTGGGGTGTTAAGGCGTGTGGGTGTTGAGGTGTTAGAATTAGGGGGTGAAGATAGACAAGTTTGAAGACTTTGATGTTTGGAAGCTTAGTGTTTCTTTAGCCAAAGAGATTTACATCCTCACGTCAGCACCTCTATTTAAAAAGGACTTTGGTCTACGTGATCAAGTGCAACGGGCGGTAGTTTCGGTGAGTTCAAATATTGCTGAAGGTTTTGACAAGAGAAATAATGTGGAGTTTGTCCGCTTTCTAAGAATTGCTAAGGGATCACTTGGTGAAGTTAAAAGTCAGCTTTATCTTGCCCTTGAAATTGGTTACCTAGACAAAGAGACCCACGAGAGAGTGGGGCGTTTGTTAGAAGAGCTCTCCGCAAAGATTGGTGGTTTAATTTCTTATTTAGTTAGTCACAAACGTTAGCAAGTTTTCCACATTTAACTCCCTAACTCCTTAATCCCCACACTCCCAAACCCTATTTGCGGGAAATGTATGATTAACGACGTGCCTAAAAGTACACCTAATTAGATTAACGACATCGCTTCCGGAAATCCAAAATAAGCTATGGGGTTATCTTGGAAGCCTTGGAAATAAGGAGAATATGGGGGATAGAAGAGGAAAATAAGATTAATTATTTTGCGAATTTTAGCAAAAATGGGCTCCGAGAGAGGTGTCATAGTTTGTCCTGTTTCGAAGAGAGGTGCCGAATTAAATTCCCGCATGACGGTTGCAACATAAAACGGGCATCGAGAAACATCAAAACAGTTTTTATGTTGTAGTGGTAAGCAAAAGAGAGTGTCAAGACAGGGTTAATTTGGAGAACTAGAAGGATTAGAGGGGCTAGAAGGACTTGAGTAAGACCGCATTTCTCTCTGTATAAGGCCGCGCTCGAGAGAGATTGCAGATTTCGTCGGTTTTGAGGTCTTTTGGATCTATTTCCATGGGCTTTATTTTAACATTTAAAACTTAGGGCTTGATGAATCAAGCCCCTACGAGCCCACTCCTTTCATATCTTATATCCCATAGCTATTGACAAGCGATAGAGTTTATAGTATAATTAATAAAGATACGGAAAGGTATGGAAAGTCATTTCGAACCCGAAATAGATTTGGGTACTTGACATCCGTACTCTCCTATAGTATACTGACCAAAGATACAAAAGACCTTCTAGGACAGGGTCAAATCGTACCTTTCTTCCGACAGGTCAAGTCAAATTCCAGTCTAAAGTTTTATATATCCCCTTGCGCTTTGGTTAGAGCTTCTAACTGGGTTTAGAAGTTTTAACGAAAGGCGCAAATTGGTGCACCTTGAAAATCAAATTGTCAATTTTTAACACACATGAGGAGGTGTGGAATGAGTAAAAAAGTAGCGAAAATTCGGGAATTTGACGCCGAGCTAAAGCAGGTCGAGGATGCAATGCGGGAAATCTTCGCCGAAAAAGTTCGGCATGTGGAGGCCGTTGCCACGGAAGAGTCTACGTTCGCAGTCAACACGGTCCGCCTGAACGCGGATTTGTTGGCGGCTCAAAGGATTCTCGAGCGGGCGAAGGCGGCTAAGGCTCCTGCTCCTGCTCCCGCCGCGGTCGAGCCGGATTCGGACCTCGAGGTCCGTCCGATCGTCGCCCAGCCGGTTCCTGCGGCGCCCGAAAAGAAGAGGAGCAACGCCCTGCAGGAGTTTTGGGCAGGGTTCTCGGGTCGGTAGTTGGTTGTGTCAATCGTCAAAAACATATAGTAGAGCTGAAAAGCTCGGGAGGAAGAAATGAGGACGTTAGGGAAGACTTTGAGGATTTTGACCATGGCTGGTGCGTTTTTGTTGGCGTTTTTCCTCTGCCTGTCCGGCCTGATTTTTGCCGGGCAGCAGGTCGGGGGTGTCGTCAGCGGGGCGAAAGTGTTGCCGCCGCCGGCGACGCGGACCCCGCAGCCGACGTTTTCCGTGCAACTGCCGGAAACGTCAATCGCGGCTACGCCGACCCTGTTCACAGGGGTTGGTGTGGATCACATTCCCGCCTTCTTTCTGACGGACCCGGACGGCACGTACTGCGCCGCCATGGGCCGGTTGGATCGCTGGGAAGGCCCGTCACCGAGAGAATGTTTGGTGACCCAGGATCCGTTCCGCGTCATCTCGGATGACGGCGGGGTTCTGGTTCTGCGCGCGGAAGCCAACGCGGCTCCGCTCGTATGGGTCGGCTGGACGCCCGAATCGCCCGATACGGCGATCTTTTGGGCGACGACTCGCGCGTCCGCCCATTCGAAGGTTTGGGTGGACAGTGCCTACGCTCGGACGGCGGACGGCACCATTTTCGCGATCTTGGGACACAACACCAAACGGTGTGTCGGTCCCGAGCGGTGCGCGGTCGAAATCCCCCGGAACATTGCGGGGAAGTTGGTCGTCGCGATCGCTAATAGAGAGAGCGAAGTGGAACTTGTTCGGCCTGGGGGGACTCAGCCGGTCCAGGCTGACAAAGTCGTGGTAGCGGAAAAGCCTGTCATCAAGAAGGCTCCCGTCGCCGCCAAGCCGACTGCGGTGCCTGTGATCGAGCAGCCGGTCGTAGCAGTGGCTCCGCCGGCGATCAACCGCGTCCTGCACCCCGATCTCGGGTTGCTGGGTGTTGGTTACAGGGAAACCTCCTGCACGTCTGGTTTCTGTTGGCGTGTTGTCGGGATTTGGTTCTTCGACAACAACGACAACACCGACTGGAACAAGCAGAACTACGCCGCCGCGGTGGCAAACGGTCTAGCCCCCTACGAGATGAGAGGTAAGGAGCATGTCTTCGTCGACCTCGTAGATGAAGCTGGTCAGAGGTTAACGCCTCAAGGCCAGATGGTAAATTTTTTCTGGGGTTCGGGGCAGTCCAAGAATGAACATGTCCTCGTAGCTCCGGATAAGCCTGCAGGCGAGCCATGCGCGAATCTTGGTATGGTCAACGCAGGCAATGCCTACAGCGTAGAAGTGCTGGACGCTGGGGCGACTTCAGAAGTCGTCTATGGGATGGGTCTTGGCCGCGTTCGGGATCCGAACAACGGCGAGCTCTACCCGGGAAAAAGTGAGCGTGCTAAGAATTGGCATGTGAGTTATTATGTCCAATTCCAGCGCGTGCCCTGCGGTGGTCAGCCGGTCCAAATGGCGGCTACTGCGCCCGTCGCTCCGGCCTTGGTCGCCCCTGCGGCAGTGGCGCCGGTGGCAGTTGGTGGCGCAGGTCAATTCACCGCGGGCAGAGGTTTCTCCGTTTGGACGGTGGCCCGCGTCGACGACAAAGCTCGCGCGGTTACCAAAGAGCTGTGCGGCCTCCATTCCGGTGACACCGTCACTAAGATCGCTGACGGGTCGAAGGGATGGGCGCAGGTCACAGTCGTCTCGTCGGGAACCTGTCCGACCGGAACTCAAGGCTGGGTGTTGATGACAGGCAATTTTCGTTAACACTTGGCCAACTACAAATCTACCCGTCGAAGTTAGAGGCGTTCAAAGAAGAACGAAGCTCGATTTCGACGGTGCAATTACTAAGGCGTCTATAGTCTAAGAGATGAATCTATCTCAAGACTGTAGGCGCCTTTTTGTTTTCCCATAGTTTTGATACACTATATAAAGTAGTTCCAAACTCATTAAAAGAGAAAGGAGGTCTCAAAATGAGAGCTTGGAGAGTTGTGGCTGTCGGGTTGTTTGTGTTGATTCTGGTCGTCACGCCGCTACTGTCTTTTGGTTCTGCGGCCGCTTGTCCGGGAAGTTGTCAAATGGTGGCGGTTCGGGCCAACGACCTGTGGACTCTGCCCCGCTTTGATGACTCTTGGCGGGCGCAGGCTGGGCTCATCTGCCGAGTCCACGCCGGAGCCGGGGCGCAAGTGTTGCCGATTGCCGATCCGGGGTTGGCGCAGTTGGCGGCCGAGAAGGGTTGGTTACTGGTTACTGTCAACACCTGCCAATTATTCAGATCGTGTGATGGCGTCAACAAGTCAACCGGACAGTTCACATTTTGGCAGACGGGGTGGGTATTAGGTAGAACCTTTGGCTACTGACCCAACCCCAACGGGCGTTCGTTTTGAAGCTTCTAGCTTTAAACGGACGCCTAGTTTTTAGTCATTGACAAATCATTGACTTCTAAATACAATTACATTATGTCTAATACCAAACTTCAAAT
>Ga0172370_10000903_pt1 | contig 46016 bp, 34 predicted proteins | sample LakKiv5m_FD_114538 | JGI IMG/M metagenome (GOLD analysis project Ga0172370, IMG submission 114538) | Freshwater microbial communities from Kabuno Bay, South-Kivu, Congo - kab_022012_11.5m | ecosystem: Environmental > Aquatic > Freshwater > Lake | place: Democratic Republic of the Congo...
CAGGGTGTTAATTTTTACAGGGAACTTGGGAAAAAGCTCGATTTTTCAGTTTATGAAGAGCTGATGGATGTAAAGGAAGGGCAGGATGTAACAAAATTCCTGATAAAGCAAAAGGGAGACAGGATTTCAGAGCTTATTGTAATTACCGGTGGCCCTGGCGGAAATACTCTTATTTCCATAAAGGGCGACCTCGACCTTAAAAGCCTGTCGGAGCTTTCGGAGGATACAGGAATGGATGAGCTAAAGGACCTTGAAAAAATAAATGGCAAAAAGCCCTGACAAACCCTTTATCTGAAACATTCCTGCGATGAAATCCGTATAATTATTTATAGTCTGTTGCTATTTTGGTGCATCATTATTAATTACCTTAGAGGCCGGATGTCAGCACTCAGGATCATCTGTTTTGGAAGCACAAAAAATAAATACAGCTTACCGCAAATTGCTAAGGGCAGCAGGATCCACCCTTCTTCCCAGAGAAGAGAAACTCAGGCTCAGACGAGCGCTCGACCTTGCAATAGAAGCCTGCAAAAATAACCGGACAATCACAGGGGAACCTGAGATTCTTCATGCGCTGTCGGTTGCGACAATTGTCGGAGGAGAACTTGGATTGGGGATGACGTCCATCATAACAGCGCTTCTTCATGATACCTATAACAAACTTGGGATTTCAGATCAGGATCTGGAAAAGGAATTTGGCAAAAAGGTTGTTGAGATACTTCATGGTTTCTCCCGTATTACAGGGCTCGATTCAATGCAATCATCATATCAGGCTGAAAATTTCAGGAAACTCCTTCTCAGCCTTGCTGATGATGTAAGAGTGATACTTATCAAGCTTGTTGAAAGGCTCGAAAACATGAGGAAGCTTGATAATGCTCCTGAGAAGGAAAAGATACCTCTGGCTTCCGAAACTTATTTTCTTTTTGCCCCACTTGCGCATCGCCTCGGCTTTTACAATTTAAAGTCGGAAATGGAAGATCTGGCCATAAAATATCTCGAACCTGATCAGTACAATTTTATTGACCATCGCCTTAAACAGACAACTGCATCACGAAACAAATTCATAAAGGAATTTTCTGCTCCCTTGCATGAACAGCTTGAGAAACAGGGTTTTAATTTCATAATTAAAAGCCGTACCAAGTCAGTCCATTCGATAATGATGAAAATGAAGAAACAGGGGGTTGATTTTGATGAGGTCTATGATCTGTTTGCTATAAGAATAATTATTGACAGCAAACCTGAAAATGAAAAATCGGATTGCTGGAAGGTATATTCTATAGTAACCGATCTGTATCAGCCGAATCCAAGCAGGCTTCGCGACTGGATTTCAGTACCCAAGACAAATGGTTATGAGTCGCTTCATACTACTGTTATAGGTCCGAGAGGACGGTGGGTGGAAGTTCAGATCAGATCGGCAAGAATGGATGAAATAGCCGAAAAGGGCCTTGCTGCACATTTCAAGTACAAAGGCTTAAAAGGGGAAGGCGGACTTGACACCTGGCTTACAAAAATGAGAGAAATCCTCGAATCGTCTGAGAAGGAGGATGATAATTTTCTCGACCAGGTCAGATCAGGCCTTTATACTGATGAGGTATTTGTGTTTACACCAAAAGGAGATCTGCGGCAGCTTCCTGCAGGAGCGACACTTCTCGATTTTGCATTCGATATACATACCGCAGTGGGTGCATCATGCGTCGGTGGAAAAGTAAATGGGAAAAATGTTACTTTAAGATATGTCCTTCAAAATGGAGATCATGTTTCGGTTCTGAGGTCAAAGAACCAGAAACCCAAGCAGGACTGGCTTTCATTTGTGGTTACCAGCAAGGCCAAAGCAAAGATTAAGCAGGCTCTTAGCGAAGAGAGGACAAGATCAGCGGCTGAAGGGAAGGAGATACTCATGCGTCGCCTTAAAAACTGGAAGATAAATTATGGTGATGCTGTAATTCAGAAGCTCATAGTTCATTATAACCTCAAAACGGCTCAGGATCTGTATTGCAATATTGAGTCGGGGAAAACAGATCTCCTTGAAATAAAGGAGATTTTGCTGAAAGGAGAAACAGAAACACCGGTTCCTCCTCCCCAGGCAGTGCCTGAAAAAGAGCAAAAGGAGTTTGCTGCACCTCAGTTTTCAGATTATCTTGTAATTGAGGACAGGGTTGAAGGACTTGACTACAGGCTTGCAAAATGCTGCAATCCTGTTTTTGGCGATTCAATATTCGGTTTTGTCACTATCTCTGAAGGGATAAAGATACACCGGACCGGATGCCCCAACGCGCATAATATGATGGCAAGATATCCTTACAGGGTCGTGATGGCCCGGTGGACAAGAACGAAAAACGTTCCTTCATTCCTTGCAACAATAAGGGTTACCGGGGTGGAGGATATAGGAATAGTTAACAAAATTGCTGATATCCTGGCTGCTTATACAATAACCGTAAGAAGTTTCAACTACAAACTTGATGAGGGAATGTTTGAAGGCACCCTCAATATTCTTGTTCCAAATAATGATGTCCTTTACGGGATCATAAGAAAGATCCAGTCGATTAAGGGAGTGATAAAGGCCTCAAGGCAGAGCGGGGATTAGAGAGGCAGGAGGAAGATGTGAGACAGGAGGAAGATGTGAGACGTGAGACCTGAGTAATGAGTAGTTTTTGGTGAGTAGTGAGGAAAGAAAGAAGTGGTATGGTGGACGAAATTTAGGTAGTAAAGATAATATGCTGGTTAATAATCTTTTGTTTGTATCTCTTGCCCCAGTACTGATCATTGCGTTATATGTTTACAGCCGGGATAAATATGAAAAGGAACCGCTGGCGATCCTGTTGCGTGCATTAATGGCGGGTGTCGCAATAGTACTTCCGGTTGTTCTCGTTGAAAGGTTCCTTTCATCCGCTGCTTCTGAAACTGAAGGTCTTGCCTATGTTGCTTATACTGCCTTTATTGTAGCCGGCTTAACAGAAGAGGCTTTCAAGTATATTGTTTTCCTGCTGTTCTTCTGGAATAACAGAAATTTTAATGAGAAATTTGACGGTATTGTTTATGCTGTTTATATTGCCCTTGGATTCGCAGCTATTGAAAACCTTCTTTATGTTTTCACTGGCGGAGTGGGGGTAGGGATGATCCGTGCCATTACTGCCGTGCCTGCTCATGCACTGTTTGGCATAGTTATGGGATTTTATCTCAGCAAGGCAAAATTTTCAGAGAATTACAGGTCCCTTTTCCTGTTCCTTGCCTTTTTCATGCCATTTGTTTTTCACGGAATATATGACTTTCTCCTGATGAGCCAGTCGCCTGTGATGCTCGTTATATTTGTTCCGTTGTTCATTTATTTCTGGGTTAGCGGATTCAGGAAGATGGCAATTTCTTCTGATGAATCCTCGTTCAGGGATTCCAATAATTATCAGAACAAGGATGGTTATTCAGGATAGTGCAGGCAAACCGGTCATCCGTATCTCTTATCAGGCCTTACAGGAAGTTTTGCCAGTTTTTCAACTTCAAGGGAAGCAAATCCAAACTCTTCGACAACCTTTCCAAGAATCAGATATGTCCCGCTGCCTTTGAACGGATAGTTAATAAGCGATTGCGAAAAATGGGTAGTATCGAAGAAATTACCTTCGGCATCAATGAAGCATCCAAAATTCATCCACTCACGTTTTATTGTCTTAATATATTTGATAGTGACCAGATGTCCTACCATCCTTACCTTTTTACCTGTGTTGTTTATTAGTTCGCGGGCCATTATTTCTCCCCTGAAGGATGTTTCCAGCATGTCGAACCAACTCATTGAAACAGGGAATCCTATCAGTTCAATTTCATCATAGGCATCGTCAAGGTTATTGCAGGCAAGTTCGGGAAGGCTGAAGCTGCGTACAGGCTGGGAAAACAGGGGACGGATGCTTTCATGTTTTTTCCCGTTCATCATCATGTGAGCCTCCCAGAGAAGAACTGCCTTAAGCTTTCCTGTAAACCTGAATGCCCCGGTTCTGATCAGAAGGATAATCTGTTCCAGGCCAGGACATACCCTTTCTACGAAATCGTTAAGATCACTAAAAGGTCCACCTTCATTCCTTATCTCTTCAATCGTCCTTGCAAGCTTTTCTTCCAGGTTCATTATATGAATGAAACCAAGATAGATGTCTCTGCCATAAATCGTTGTCTTATATGTGCTTTTGTTGACGCATGGGGCTTCAATATTTGCTCCGTACCGTCTTGCCTCATGAACATATACCCATGTCCTGTAGAAACCTCCGAAATTATTTATCACTGCAACCATGAATTCAAGGGGAAAATGGGCCTTCAGATAAAGGCTCTGGAAACTTTCAACGGCATATGATGCTGAATGTGCCTTTGAGAAAGAATATCCCGCGAATGATTCTATTTGTCTCCATACCTCTTTTATTATCTCTTCGCTGTAACCTTTTTCGCGGCAGTTTGAAAAGAACCTGTCGACGATTCTTTGCATCTCCTGCTTCGACCTGTATTTGCCGCTCATTGCCCTGCGGAGGGTGTCGGCATCGGAAAGATCAAGACCTGCAAAATGATGACATACCTTCAATACATCTTCCTGATAGACCATTACACCGAATGTCTCTTCCAACTGTTCTTTCATTACGGGGTGGATATATTCGAACTTCCCGGGGTTATGAAACCTGTAGATGTACTCTCTCATCATTCCTGACCGGGCCACTCCCGGACGTACTATTGAGCTGGCTGCAACAAGCGTCTGATAATCATCGCATTTAAGTTTCTGGAGAAGCCCTCTCATCGATGGGCTCTCGATATAGAAACATCCTTTTGTCTCACCTGTTTTCAGATATTCCTTAACCCTGGTATCGTTCTTGAACTTCTGGATTGCATGGACATCGACATCCACCGACTGGTTTCTCATTATTATTTCAGCGCTTTCGCGGATATGGCCGATTCCCCTCTGGCTAAGGATATCGAGCTTCTCAAATCCGATCTCCTCGGCAGTATACATATCCCATTGTGTCACAGGAAAACCTTTCGGAGGCATGTCGAGGGCTGTATAGCATGTCATTGGTTCTTCGGAGATAAGGATCCCGCCTGCATGAATGCTGCGCATATTAGGGAAGTCAGTTATTCTTAGTCCTGTCGAGAAAATAGTTTCTGTAATCCCGTTCCTGTGGGTTTCCGATGAAGGATTATCTATGAGAGCATCTATCTCTTCCTTTGGCAGACCATGCACCTTGCCAAGCTCTCTTACAATTGATTTTCCCCTGAATGTGCTCATTGTTCCGAGAAGGGCTGTATGGGCCATCCCGTACCTTTTGAAAATATAATCTATAACATCATCCCTTTCTTTCCATGAGTAGTCGATGTCAAAATCGGGCGGACTACTTCGTTTCGGATTGATGAACCGTTCGAAGTAAAGGTTAAGGTCGATGGGATCAACATTGGTGATCTTCAGGCAATATGCAATTATCGAGTTTGCCCCGCTGCCCCGGCCCACATGGTAGAAGCCCCTCGACATGGAATATCTTACAATATCCCAGGTAATGAGGAAATAGGCAGAAAACCCAAGCCTGTCAATTATTTCGAGTTCATGACGGATTCTTCTTTTTGCTTCGCTGTTCTGTTTTCCGTATCTGTAAATCATTCCGTCCCAGGCAAGTTTTTCGAGCAGAAGCTTGTCGTCGTAGCGGCTTGCCGAAAATATCTTTTTGTTCTTGAGGCTGTTACGGTCAAAATCAAGGGAACAGTCGTTAATCAGCTTTTTTGTGTTCTCAATTATATATTGATGAGCGTCTGAGATACTTACTTCAAAGCCCGGTTCCCTGAAAAATTCGTCTTCACGGGCACATTGGTCAGGTTTCAGGTGACTGAGCAGGATGTTGTTGTCGACAGCTCTCAGGCTTTTGTGAATGAAGATATCATCGCCTGAGGCGAAGGTAACGGGATGGAGGAGTACCATCTGTGTCTTCGCTGATGATTCAGTCATGGTTATCAGTCTGTTAACCTCAGCTATCCTTATTCCGATACGTTCGTTTTCAAACAGCTTTCTTTCGGGTATTTTCTGAAACGGATAAATGATATATGAATTTGAAAAGCGTGGAGCAGGAAAGGGAAGGGGTGTTTTCTCGAAGTTGTGTCTGGAGAGAAAATCATTCAGTTCTTTCAGTCCTTCATTATTCCGGGCTATGCCTACATACTGCAGTTCATTGCCGTTCCGGAATTCAATTCCTGCGACAGGCCTTATGTTATTCTTTTCACATTCCCCAGCAAATTCGGGTATCCCCGTCGAGTTATTGATGTCGGTTATGGCAATGCTTTCGGCCCCTGCTTTTATTGCGTTCTGCACAAGCTGTTCCACGGACATCATACCGTAGCGAAGACTGTAATATGAATGGCAGTTTAAATACATCAAAATCCATACATCCTGTAACCCTTCAACCTCTCCTCCATCATTTTCTGCTCATTAATGGCATTTTCAAGCTGTTTAAGGGCTTTTTCCTCCCTTTCGCTTACCGTCATCACACTGACGGCCCTCCGCACTGCATCGCGGCCAAAACGCTTTCTGATCTTATCCATTGTCATGTATAGGCTTACCTTTTCAGGAGTGTCATCGAACATGTCGAGTTGCTGAACCCCTCTTACCATATGGCTGAATCTGACGCCTATGAGCCTGATCAGCATGCGGCGCTGATACAACCTGCTGAAAAGCTCCTTTGCAACATCGGCGAGCACATGATCGAATGAAGTGTAGGGTATCCTTTTCTGAAGAGTATGGGTATCGAAATTCGAATACCTTATTTTTACAGTCACGCATGATGTTAGCTTTTCATGTTTCCGCAGTTCGTAGGCGATCTTTTCGACCATTCCTGCCAGGATCTGGTTAAGACGTACGATATTGGTTGTATCCTTTTCGAATGTATGTTCGGTACTTATCGATTTCTGCTCCGAATAGCTTATTACCGGTGATGAGTCGATACCATTCGCCCTTTTCCATATCTCGGTTCCGTTCTTTCCCATCAGGTTTTCGAGCATCTCTATTGGTATGTTCCTCAGTGTGTAAATCGTTGCAATACCCATCGAGCGAAGTGTATGATAGGTTTTCTGTCCTATCATTGGTATCTTGCTTATCGACAGCGGATCGAGAAAAGGCAGTACTATCTCCTTTTTTACCTCTTTTTCACCATTAGGCTTTGCCTCACCTGCTGCAATTTTAGATACTGTTTTGTTGACCGACAGACCTATGGATATCGGAAGACCCGTTTCCCTTATTATATACTGCCTCAGTTCATGCGACCATTTATAGCATCCGTGGAAACGGTCCATACCCGTAAGATCGATATAATGTTCGTCGATCGAGGATTTCTCATAAAGGGGAGCCCTTTCAGCAATTATCCCTGTCACAATATTCGAGTAGTTGCTGTACATCTCCATGTCGCCCCTTATAACAATGGCATCGGGACACATGCTCCTTGCCATTTTCATCGGCATCGCCGAGCTGACTCCGTATTTGCGTGCTTCATAACTGCAACTCGACACCACCCCGCGGTCAGACATGCCGCCTATTATCACAGGCTTCCCCATTAGCCTGTTGTTTTTAAGCCTCTCCACCGATACAAAAAATGTGTCCATATCAAGGTGAAGTACCGATCGTTCTGTGTTGCCTGATAAAAACATTGTTTTAAGTTACGAGTACTTAGAGTGCTTAGAGTGCCTTGAGTTAACTTAAAGTACTTTAAACTTTAGTTCACTCGTACCTTCTTTCAACTTTAAGTGCCATACACTTTAGCTAACTCTATACTTTTTTTGTAAATAATTTGCACATTAAATAATTATTACATATTTTTGATTAAAAATTAATCAAATATATGATTACAATATAATCAAAATTTTCATATGTATTTTGCTTCGAACATAAAATTTTTAAGAAAAAGGAGGGACAGGACCCAGGATGATGTTGCTGCAGCCCTTAACCTGAAACGTTCCACACTCAGCGGGTATGAGAACGGAGTAGCCCAGCCGGGAATAGATATACTTATATCATTTTCGGGTTATTTCAACATGTCGATCGACACTCTTCTCAAGATTGATATGACACGGTTGTCGGAAAGCCAGCTTGGAGAACTGGAAAGAGGATATGATGCATATGTAAAGGGAAGCAACCTGAGGGTACTGACTACCACCGTAAATTCCGAAAACAGGGAAAACATCGAACTTGTTGCTGAGAAGGCAAAAGCAGGTTATACAACAGGATATGCCGATCCGGAATATATTGGTGAACTGCCGGTCTTTACACTTCCCTTCCTTTCAAACAAAAGAAAATACAGAACATTCCAGCTCAAGGGCGACTCAATGCACCCGATACCCGACGGTTCATGGGTTACGGGAGAATTTGTCCAGGACTGGATGAATATTGTGAACGGTAAAGCATACATAGTCTTTACACTGAATGATGGAATCGTTTTCAAAATACTTGAGAACAACATCCTGAAAACCGGAAAGCTTGTACTCTATTCACTTAATCCTCTTTACGAGCCATATGAGGTACATATAAATGAAGTAAAGGAGATATGGAAATTTGTCAATTACATCTCAAGTGAGCTTCCCGAACCCGTACTTCCTGAAAAGCAAATATACCAGTCAATCGCTGCCATGAAGAACGACCTTCAGAGAATAAAGGCAAAACTTGGAAGCGATATATCGGATATTAGTGAAGTCGGCTGATGCCTGTCAGAGGCTGAACCATGTCCCGTAACTGAAACCAACAGGCAATTGTCTATTGCCGGATATATCATTGAGCGTAAACTCTTTGTGTGAAAACTTTAACAATTCTCCAATATCCTTCTGATTGCCTTCTAAAAGCGACCTCATAACAATAAACAGTCCGGGGTCGAAATAATACCTCAATGCCGGTGATTCACATACAACAGGGGCACCTTCAGGTATATGCTTCAAAATTTCAAGAAAGGCTTCAGACAGAGTCTCACCGGTAACCTTTGCAAAAAAAACTGAGGATGCACCGGCAGCCAGCATCCTCGAAGTATCTTTTGATGTGTTGCTGTTTTTTTCCTCGTAAACAGATAAGCCGGGTTTTTCAACGACCCTTTCCAGCCCGGGCGTGGTTTCGTGGAAATGAGGTGTGATCTTTACTGCTACAATACCTCTGTCCCTGAATTTCTCAATTATCCTGCAGGCCATAGTTGTCTTTCCGGCTTTGTTGCCCGTGCCTGCAATTATTAGAAGATTCGGGACTTTCATAATTGGTTTTAAATTGAAAAAAATCTGTGTATCTCCGTGATCTTTAGGGTTTAGTGCATGGAAATAAAGAACTTACACAGAGAACTCTTGGGAGTACGGAGAGACACAGAGAAAAAATGAGCCCATGGCTATTCCTTAGTCAGATCGATAATGAGCTGAATGATCTTCTGATTTTCCGATTCAGGAATTTTTCCCTTATAAATAGCCCTGCAGATACGGTTCTTATCGAGAATGACAACAGTATAGCTGTCTTTTGGCATGCCCCAGCTTTGCTGTAAGACGCCTTTATAATCGAAAAGTATTGTTGTATCATACTTTTTTGCCTTATTACCTGCTATCATCCTTATCAGACCATTCGGCTTCCAGGTCGACTTGCAGTCGACAATGCCAAAACCCTTGAAATAGTCCCTGTTGATTATTTTGTCAACATCTGCTGCTTTGTTTACAGCATCATTGAACGGATCATTAAGATCTGATTCATCAGGATCGACATAGTTTATCTGCAAAACCTTGCCGGGCCATGAGTCCATTGTGAATTCCTTCCTGTCGGCATCTGTGAACACCCATTCCGGAGCTTTCATACCGACTTCAAGGTTTCCTGTCTGCGCGACAAGCGGTGCAATGAACATTGAAATGAGGAAAAATGTGAAAATCAGTTTTTTCATATCGGCTGTTTTTAAAGTTTGTCGAAATATATAAATTTTTTCCTACAAATTAATTTTCAGGGTTTTTTACATTAATAAAGCTAACAATATTACTTTTGCAGGTCTTAAATATTTTTATGCAATCGATAAGAAATATAGCTATTATTGCCCATGTTGACCACGGGAAGACCACTCTTGTCGACAGGATTATACAGGAATGTAAAGTTCTTGATGAGAGAAAGGATGCTGGTGAGCTTATTCTCGACAGCAATGATCTCGAAAGGGAAAGAGGCATAACAATAGTGTCGAAGAATGTTGCAGTAAACTATAAAGGTGTAAAGATCAATATTATCGATACGCCGGGACATGCCGATTTCGGAGGAGAGGTGGAAAGGGTCCTTAAGATGGCCGATGGCGTTCTGCTTCTGGTCGATGCTTTTGAAGGACCGATGCCACAGACAAGATTCGTACTCGGTAAGGCCATCAATCTCGGACTTAAACCTATTGTGGTGGTTAATAAGGTTGATAAGGAAAACTGCCGTCCCGATGAAGTGCAACAGGATATTTTCGAACTGATGTTCAACCTCGATGCCAGTGAGGAACAACTTAATTTTGAAACTGTTTTCGGATCGTCAAAGCAGGGATGGATGAGCAAGGACTGGAGAAAACCATCAACTGACATAACTGCCCTTCTCGATACCATCATTGAACAGATACCTCAGCCTGAGTATATTGAAGGAACGGCACAGATGCAGGTTACATCGCTCGACTATTCAAGCTATGTTGGAAGAATAGCTATCGGAAGGGTATTCCGGGGCGAGATTGTGACAGGGATTGAATATACCCTTTGCAAAAAAGGAGGGGAAATAAAAAAGGTAAAAATCAAGGAACTGTATGTATTTGAGGGACTTGGCAGGATTAAGACAGAAAAGGTCAGGTGCGGGGATCTATGTGCAGTTGTCGGCCTTGAAGATTTTGAGATAGGGGATACCCTCGCTGATCTTATATTTCCTGAAGCCCTGCAAAGAATAGAAGTAGACGAGCCTACAATGAGCATGATCTTCACTATCAACAATTCCCCCTTGTTCGGAAAGGAAGGTAAATTTGTAACATCACGTCATCTGAGATCAAGGCTGTTTCGTGAGACTGAAAAAAACCTTGCAATGAAGGTGGAGGAGACACAGTCGGAAGATGCTTTCAATGTTTATGGCAGGGGTATTCTTCATCTTTCTATTCTTATAGAAACAATGAGAAGGGAAGGGTATGAATTCCAGGTTGGCAAACCGAAAGTCCTTATAAAGATGATCGATGGAGTAAAATGCGAACCGTACGAGACATTGTCAATAGATGTACCTCCCGACCTCTCCGGAAAAGCAATTGAACTTGTTACGATCAGGAAAGGTGAAATGACTGTTATTGAACCTAAAGGCGATCTCATCCATCTTGAATTCGACATTCCGGCAAGAGGCCTCATAGGTCTCCGTAACAACCTTCTTACTGCCACTTCGGGTGAAGCTGTAATGTACCACAGGTTCAGGGCTTATGATAAATATAAAGGCGACGATCTGCTGCCGGTACAGAATGGATCTCTGATCTCGCTTGAACAGGGTATGGCAACAGGATATGCCATTGACAGACTTCAGGACAGGGGAAGATTTTTCATTGACCCCGGGGAATATGTATATAAAGGCCAGGTTGTGGGGGAGAGCACCAGGGCAAAGGATATTGATGTCAATGTTGTAAAGGGTAAAAAACTTACAAACATGAGGGCATCAGGATCAGATGAAAGCTACAAGATAGCTCCGAAGGTTAAATTCTCACTCGAGGAGTCAATGGAACAGATAAAGGATGATGAATACCTCGAAGTTACTCCTTTAAACCTTAGAATGCGAAAGATCCCTGTTCCACCTAAATTCTGAAAAGCTTACGGTATGAAACGGAATACATTAAGATTGCATGTCATAACAAAACTGCTGCCATTATTGCTGGTACTTCTGTCATTCTCATGCAGGGAAAAAGAATCAGAATGTTATAATTGTATCACGACTTTTACAATTACCGCAAGATATGGAACTGAATCCCAGACCGTGACCATTTCCGATACAAGGAAAGTATGCGATCAGACGGAGGATCAGGTCAGGGAATATGAAAGGATAAATACTGATTCAACAACCTATAGCAACGGCGATGTAAGGATTGACACCGTGGTCATCACACTTTGCACAAAGTAACCATGCCGTAATATGCCCCGGATTCGTATCTATTGATAATCATTAAGAAAATCATTCAGGGGCTTCATAATTCTGCAACCTTCGATTATTTTTTCAAAACAATATGGGGATGTGATCTCTTTATCGGAAAATATCCTGGTTACAAGATAGCTTTTCATCTTAAGATATTCAATATAAGGGTGATCCCTTGAGAATCCCTTAGGGGCGCTTTTAAGTTTTTCGCCTTCCAGCTCACCATAATAACTGACAAGTTTCTTATCTTTTATGATCCTGATGAATTCCTCTCCATTTTCAGCAATATTTTCCCTGATTGCAGTTAGCCATGGCATTGGTGGTATATATGCACCTCCTGCAAGCATGCTGTTACCTCCAGGCTCCACATGGAAGTAATATCCTGCATACCTGTCGCCGTTTTTCTTTCCTCCTCTTACAATGAATGCCCCGAGGTGTGATTTATAAATTGTCTTGTCGTTTGAAAATCTGATATCACGGTTGATCCTGTAGGTACAGCTTTTAACTTCAAGTCCCCTCATTATCGGGTCAAACACGGCAACTTCATTTATGACGGCCTGTACAAAAGCTTCGTAATCAGCCCTTGCTTCATCATACCTTTTCCGGTTCTTCATGAACCATTCCCGTTCATTATGTACCTTGATATCCGACAGAAAATCAAGGGTTGACTGTTTTATCTGTTCCATTTATTAAATAATAAGACTGATTTACCTTAATGCCAAGGTATAAATATTACAAAAACCGGATAACATGATCGGGGAGCATTTTTAAACTATTTTTGAATAGCCTGATAAAATGAGAGTGCGGGAGGCAATAAATTGTTGATGACAAGTGTTTAAAATCTTAAAAGATATTTACTGTTTGGTATGCATGAACTATTAAATGTGAAAATAAGGATCTTTCTGCTGTATTTCTTTTTTTCAGTTACTGCATCTCTTCAATCCCAGACCTCTTCCAACTGGGAAAATCTTTACACTGACCTGCCTGTGGTAGTTATTGATACCCGGGGTGCGGAAATACCTGATGATCCAAAGATAACTGCATGGCTTAAAATCATTGATAATGGTCATGGAGTAAAGAATAACTGGCGGCAGGATGGCACTGATTATGATGGCTATGCAGGGATAGAACTGAGGGGGCAGTCATCACAGATGTTTCCCAAGACAAGTTTTTCGATAGAACTCAGGAATGAAGACGGTACAGACACAACTGCAGCATTGCTCGGGATGCCTGCAGAGGAAGACTGGGTTTTATACGCACCTTATTCAGACAAGACTCTGTTAAGAAACGCAATTACTTTTTACCTTGGAAACCTTATGGGATCATGGCAGCCTCACTACAGGCTCTGCGAGCTTTACCTGAATGGAGAATATTACGGAATATATGCACTTACTGAAAGCATAAAACGGAGCAGTGGCAGGGTTGATATAAGCAAGCTTAAACCTGATGAGATATCTGGCGATGACCTTACGGGAGGATATATAATCAAAGCTGATAAAATGGACGGTCTTGGATCTGATGAATATTTCACTATTAACCCCGGGGTTCACTATCAGAATCTGGATAAATATGAATTTACATATGTCTATCCCAGTTATGATAAAATAGCTCCTGAGCAGAAAGAATATATAAAGAAATTCCTCACTGATGCCACATATGCCCTCAACGGAGATTTTTTCTCAGATATTTCGGATGGTTTCAGGAAATATTTTGATGCCAGATCATTCGTCGATTTTCAGCTCATGCAGGAACTCACAAATAATGTTGATGGTTATAAGTTCAGCACATTCTTTTACAAGGACAAGGATTCAAAGGGTGGCAGGCTGCATGCCGGCCCTCTATGGGATTTTGACCTTTGTTACGGTAACGAGGATTATACTGATTTCAATTTACAGACCGACACATGGCTTTATCCGAAATTCACTGATTATTACGGAGGAAGAATACACTGGTGGGCAAGGATGATGGAAGATATAAGCTACAGGAGCCTGTTTATGAACAGGTGGAAGGATCTGCGCAGGGGACCATTCAGAACTGATTCTGTAATGATGTTTATCGACCGGACAGTTGATTTTCTTGGAGACGCCATAGAAAGAAATTTCGAAAAATGGCCGGTTATCGGTGAATATGTGTGGCCCAATTATTTTATAGGTCAGACTTATGAGGAGGAAATTGATTATCTGAAAGACTGGATTACTGACCGAATGAACTGGATGGATGCAAATGTAATGCTGGCCGAAACCGTTTCTGACAACTATGATAAACAGGAGATTCTCGTGTTTCCAAATCCTGCAAAGGACAGGATAAACATTTATCTGTATACCGACAGGATTTCAGAGCTACGAACTGAGGTATATGATCTTCTTGGCCGGAAAGCCGCGATCTGGATAAATATGCCTGAATTAACGGGCTATCAGATGATAAGTTTTGATATCGATCTTTCTCCTGGCTATTACATACTTAAAGTATTCCAGGATAATAAGCAAAGAGGTAGCAAAAATATTCTTGTCGGCAGGAAATAATGAGTCTGATCACATTCTTTTTGCAGAATTGAACTCAATATCATAGATCCCGCTTTCGAATGTCACAATGCCATTCTTGTTTTTGATTTTCCTGTTGTTGAGACTGAAAGTTTGAGATTTCAGAGGAATTGCAACTCTTGCTTTGCAACCTGCGGGTACCTCTATATGGATAAAGACAAGATCATTCTGTTTCTCCCAGTTCACTTCAACAGGTCCGTATGGTGTATCTTTCCTTGTTTTTGCCCATGAAATCCCATCAGGTATTTGCGGATCAACAAGGATCACTCTGTAAGCCGGCGCACTCGTATCGGGACGAATACCTCCGATGGCCTGATAGAACCATGAACCTATGCCGTTATAGCAATTGTGAATTCTGCTCCTTGCTCCGTTCCAGTGTTCCCATGTTGTAGTAGCCCCGTTCTCAATCATATAGAGATATCCAGGATAATCTTTCTTTTTAAGTAGCTCATACACCAGATCAACCTCCCTGTTCTCTATGGCCCAGTTGGTAAACACAGGTATCCCGACGAGGCCGCAGGCAATATGTCCCTTGTGATCCTCTCTGATCACTTTTTCAAGGTTTTTCTTTACTATATCTTTTAGTGAGTCGGGAACGATCCTTGCGACCAGCGGGTAGGTGATATCTATCTGTGAACCGCTTCCATAGACTTTCCTTTCCTTATTGTAAAACCTGCTTTGGATTTTGCAGGCCAGTATTTCATTCTCTTTACCATATTTTGAAACATCTCCTGTCTTGCCCAGAACGCCGGCAATTTTCTGCATGGTTTCCAGACAGACGGCCATAAAGCAGTTGTTTACAAGGTTGACAGATGATGTATCAGTCTGATTAACACCTTCCGGTACTGCCCAGTCGCCAAGGTACCAGTTCCTGTAATCGGTATCGGGCCATCTCTCAAGGATACCGTTACGGGAGTACATTGAGGCATATCCCAGCCATTTTTGCATTACGGGATAATTCTTTTCCAGGATCCTGATGTCGCCGTAATTTCTGTATGTCTGCCAGCTTGCAGTTATAATGAATCCGCACCAGAAAGGTCCGCCACCAGCCGGATATGGATTGGGTGCAGTGTGTGGCATTCCGCCGTCATCACGAACGCAGTCATACCAGGCCTGCAGCCAGTTAGAATACAGAGGGGCGAGGTCAAACATTGTCTGTGCAGTAAGTGTTGATGCATTTCCGTCGCCTCCGTAACCAAGCCTCTCTATCTGCGGACAATCAACAAGATAACCACCAAGACTCAGGCAGCGAAGAGTATATTTAAGCATATCATGGATCCTGTTCATGTCAGTGTCGGAACATTCAAATGAAGATGAATCACTATATCCTGTATGTATCAGGAATGCCCTTATATTGTCCCTTATTGGTTCTTCAGGAAGATTGGATAACCTGACATATCTGAACCCATGATAATTGAACTTGTTTTTAAATACCTCATTCCCTTTTCCTGATGCAATATACCTGTCGGTCTGGCCCTGGTTAACAATATTTCCTTCATTATCGAGATGATCGCAGTATTCCATGGTTATTTCATCACCTCTTTTTAATTCCGGAAAATGGATTTCAAACCATCCTGTCAATGTTGTTCCCATATCGATCAGCCAGGTGTTGTTGCCAGTCTTTTTGACAGATACGGGTTTTATCGTATCAGCAATTATGTTTGATTCTGTCATCTGAGGAGTAACATAATGAGAAGGAATTGTTACATTCTTAACAGCACTCCACTTTGCCTTGTCAAGGGAGAAAGAAGACATATCATCTGTCAGCAGATCTGCTTTAACGTATTCTCCTCCAAACTGCCCTGGCTTCCATGATCCGATTGTTGAATAACCGCTTGCCCTGCCTTTCCAGGAAGAATCTGTTACGAGGATAATATTTCTTGAATTTACTTTGCTTACTGATTCAACCTGAGCCCTAACTACAGGTCCATCATTGACGACTCCTGGAAGTCCGGGGGCATACCAGCCTCTTCCCAGCCAGATAACCAGATCATTTTGCCCTTTTACCACCAGAGAGGTTATATCGTATGTCACTGCAAGCGATCTTTTATTGAATTGCGACACTGCCGGAGTCAGTACATTATTGCCCGCCTTCTGTCCATTTAACCATACTTCATGATATCCCAGAGAATTGACATGTATAAACAGATGTTCAGGAATATTTTCCAGGGCAAAGGTTTTTCTCAACTGCGGGCTTGCCAGGATATCCTGACCGGAATCAAATGCTATATAAAATGCTTTCCATCCGCTTTCACCAAGCAGTCCTGTACTGAATGAAGAAATTGGGCTCCACTCAGATAATCTTTCATTCTGATCCCATATCCTTACTTTCCAGAAGCACAGCATACCTGATTGCAGTTGTTTTCCATTCCATGGTACAAGAACACTCTCTTCCGAAGCTATTTTACCGGAGTTCCAGAGATCAGCCCTGCTTTCATCGAGAAGGTCTTCGTCCGATGCGGCCAGTATCTGATACGCACTCTGTGATTTTCCGTTTATAGCCGAATTTATCTTCCAGGAAAGACGGGGCATCAATGTTGCAATTCCGGCCGGCTCATTAAGGTTCTCACATTTAAGGTCATAAATATTCATTTCCGGATCTGGCTTTACGCAACCTGAAATGAGGATTGAACAATTGAAAATGGCAGTTATTAAAAGAGGATGTTTCATCTTGTTTACTTAAAATATTGATATTAAGGATACTTGTAAGTTATGAATTAAAGTTGAACTAAATTTCCCCTACAATATTCTGATTCATCTAAAATTATTAGTTTTGATGATTCAAGATAATATCTCAGTGAAATTTAATTATTTTACTAAACTTATTACCTGATTATTTTCACTGGATTGTCATAAAAGCAAAGTATCTCATAAAAAGCATATGAAAGAAAAAACAACCAGCATGAAGAAAAAAAGGCTTTTTTATCTGTTTGCCGGATTGATGGCTGTCTTTTTAATTGGTGCGGGCGTCTATATCAATTCCCTGCTTCCAATAATCACAGGGTACGCAGCAAAGAATCTTTGTTCCAATGTATTTGTTTCCGGAAGGCAACCTGAGGATATTCAAGCTGTTGATCTGAACTTTTCATTTATAAAGTTCACGAAAAGCAAGATTGATGATAATGACAAAAGTGTAACCAGCAGGTTTCTGTGGGGGAAAGCAAGAGCAGTTTACAGGGATGGTTTCGGAGCCACTCTTGTAAGGGATGTGCCGGAGGATATTCTTCGAAAGGAGGTTTATGCTGTTGATACAGATCCGGGCTACAGACAGGATACTACCATGTGGCCGTTAGGAGATCTTGTTCCCGGTTCTGTACCGGCCGGGGTCAGCATAGACATGCTTTCGGAAATTGCTGATAAGCTTATAAACAAAGGTGAATACAGAGGCATACCTTTCGCATTCATGGTTCTGTACAGGGGGGTACCAGTCGCAGAAGCTTATAAATCAGGTTTGGATAAAAACACAAGGTTTTTGAGCTGGTCTATGGCCAAGAGCTTTACCAATGCTCAGATTGGCATTCTGGTAAGGATGGGCAGAATGAATGTTTCAGATCCGGCGGGCATTGGGGAATGGCAGAAAGACGAGAGAAGCAAGATAACGATCAATGATCTTCTGCAGATGCAGAGCGGACTGAAATGGAATGAAGACTACGGGAGCAGGTCGGATGTAAACCTGATGCTGTTTGATCATGGCGATATGAGCACTTTTGCAGCTTCAAAGCCTCTTGAATATACACCTGGTACGCATTGGTATTATTCATCAGGAACGGCCAATATACTCAGTCAGCTTGTAAGAGAGGAATTTGACAGCGACACTTCCTGTTATGCGTTTACCCAGGATCAGCTGTTTGAGAAAATCGGAATAACAGATGCAGTGTTCGAAGTGGATGCTTCGGGTGATTTTGTAGGGTCATCCTACCTCTATGCAACTGCACGCGATTATGCCAGATTTGGCCTTCTTTATCTCAACGATGGCATTTTCAATGGAGAACGTATATTGCCTGAGGGTTGGGTTGATTATACAAGAACTCCCGCCCCGGGCAGCAACGGTAAGTATGGAGCATTGTTCTGGCTAAATAAAGACGGAAGCTATCCGTCGGCCCCCGATGACATGTTCTCATGCCAGGGCCATGACGGACAGATGATATTCATCATTCCTTCGAGGGATCTTGTCGTTGTTGTGCTTGGATTTTCACACAAGCCCGATAATGATCTTGAATCTGACAGGCTTCTGAAGGACATCCTGCAAACTGTTAAACAATGAATTCAGTACTTTAAAAGTCAAGTTGAAATACCTTTATTTATCCTCCGAAACATTTTCTAAAGACATAAACTATGAGTGAGAATTATTCTGTTAGTCCGGCAGGGGAAAAGTTTCCTCTTCCGAAGCCGGAAGACTATAAAAACGAATTTGAAAACCTGAAGAACAGGGTTGAAGAAGAAAAAGCTAAAGGTCGTGAGATTGTTGTCGTAATGGGCGTTGGATTCGTCGGTGCCGTTATGGCTGCAATTGTTGCCGATACAGTCGATAAGAAAACCGGCCGTCCTTCGAAATTTGTCATAGGCATGCAGCGACCCAGCCCGCGAAGCTTCTGGAAAATCCCTCTGCTTAACCGCGGGCTGTCTCCTGTAAAAGCTGAAGATCCTGAAGTAGATCCTATGATTGCAAGATGCGTAAATGAAAAGAAGACACTGGTCGCAACCTATACATATGATGTACTTAAGCTTGCTGATGTTGTCGTAGTGGATGTCCAGTGCGATTATATCAAGGAGGATCTTGGTGATGTCAGATCGGGACAGACAGATATGGCAGCGCTTGAATCCTCACTTCATGTTATAGCAAAACATATACCTGCTGAAGCACTGGTCCTTATAGAAACCACAGTGGCTCCCGGAACCACTGAACAGGTCGCTTATCCCATAATGAAGAAAGAATTCAGGAAGAGGGGCATCAAATCTGATCCTCTTCTTGCTCACAGTTATGAAAGGGTGATGCCTGGCCGTAATTATGTTGCAAGTATCCGCGATTTTTGGAGAGTATGCAGCGGTATAAACGAAAAGGCAAAGGAGAGGGTTGTTAAATTTTTAACAGAAGTCCTCAATACTGAGAAATTTCCTCTGACTGTTATGGACAGGCCAATCGAATCCGAAACAGCCAAGATTGTTGAAAACAGCTATCGTGCTACTATCCTGGCTTTTCTTGATGAATGGAGCCTGTATGCCGAACGCAACGGGGTCGACCTTATTAAGGTTATTAAAGCTATAAAAGTCAGGCCAACACACAGCAACATAATATTTCCCGGCCCAGGCGTTGGTGGTTATTGCCTGCCTAAGGATGGTGGTTTGGGATTATGGGCCTATAAGCATATTCTGGGTTTCGAGGATGATATTTTCAGGATAACCCCGATGGCAATCGATATTAATGACACCAGGGGATTGCATGTTGGCCAGCTTGTCAGGGACGCGCTTCGCAACATGGGTCAGCCTATTGCGGCTGCCGATGTGCTTGTCCTTGGCGCTGCCTACCGCGAAGATGTTGGTGATACCAGGTACAGCGGTTCTGAAATTGTAATAAGAAAACTTGCCGAGATGGGAGCAGAGATAAAGGTTCATGATCCTTATGTGGAACACTGGTGGGAATTTGAACAGCAGGATTCATATCCGGCCCCCGGGCAGAGTAAAAGCCGTTTCTTCAGAAATCAGGAAAAACTGAAGGAGATCCGTATTGAGCAGAATCTTGATAAGGCATTAAAAGGAGTGGAGGCAGTAGTCTTTGCTGTTCCCCATAAAGATTACCTCGACCTCGATCCCGATAATATTGTGAAAATTATTGGTAATCCTGCTGCAATAATCGACTGCTTTGGAATCCTTTCAGATGATAAAATCAGGCGATATTTTCAGCTTGGATGCGAAGTCAAAGGACTTGGCCGTGGTCACATTCAGAGAATTAAGGACGAGATCAGAAAAGGCTGATAATTAATTAAATAAGCTGTTCTGATGATCGTAAATGAAGGTCTGAGGCGTGAGATTGGAACCTGGGGCCTGGTTGCCAACTCAATAAACATAATAATAGGAGCGGGGATATTCATTCTCCCCGCTCTTGTTGCAGAAAGACTTGGCTCCGGAAGTCTTGTGGCATATCTGATTTGCGGCCTGCTCATGCTCCTGATAATGATTTGCTTTGCCGATGTAGGAAAGAAAATTACAGTTACCGGAGGAGCATATTCCTATATCGAAACTGCTTTTGGAAAGTTTGCCGGGTTCCTGACTGCCAATATCTTCATATTCGGAGCGGCTGTAATGGCTAATGCGGCAGTGGCTAATGGTCTTGCTGATACTCTATCGTATTTCTTTCCCCTTTTTAAACAGTTGTGGATAAGAATATTGTTTTTTGCAATTATGTTTGGCTCCCTGGCATATTTTAACGTCAGAGGGATAAAGGGTGCAATGACGATAGTGAAATTCAACACCCTTGCAAAACTGGTTCCACTCCTCATGATAACGGTTCTTGGCTGGTTCTTTTTCAAAAGATCTGATATAGTTTTAACTGCAAGAAATTCCATTGGCGATATCGGGGAGATATCCCTGATTCTTCTCTTTGCTTTTGTGGGTGCTGAAACAGCTCTTAATGTTAGCGGAGAGATAAAGGATCCGGAAAGAACTATCCCGAGAGGTATAATAATTAGCGTTGCTATTGTTGTTATACTTTATATGATGATTCAACTCGTAGTTCAGACAATACTTGGTGGCTCAATAGCCGGTCATAAAGATGCGCCGCTTGCAGAGACAGCAAAAATAATGTTCGGTACATCGGGAACGCTTATAGTGATTATCGGAGCTGCTTTTTCGATGTTCGGAAATATAAGCGGTATGGTACTCAATATGCCCAGGATACTTTATGCGGCAGCACGCGACAACATAATACCTTCAAAATCAATAGCATCAATTCATCCGTTGTTCAAAACACCTCATGTTGCAATAATTATTTATTCATTTCTTGGATTCATCTTTGCATCCATTGGTGAGTTCAGACAGCTTGCCATGCTTTCCAGCGCTTCGTATCTCATAATTTATCTTGGTGTTGCTCTATCAGTAATAAAATTAAAATATTCAGATAATTCCATGGGGGGAAGGAGAAGGATTGTCAGAATTTTTCTATTACCTGTAATTACTTCAGCCGGGATAATCTGGGTATTAACAAACCTGCCAAAAAATGAACTTGCGGGAATGGCAATTTTTATAGGAATACTGAGTACTGTCTGGATTATAATAAGTATTGCCCGGAAGCATAATTATTAATCACAAATGGCAGGAATGAATGATTCTTATTTGACAGGTCCCAATTAATTTATTCACGGGAGATAATATTGCCTGCATCTGCAAGCGCTTTAACGGCTTTTTCCAGGTCATCTGCTCTTATAAGGATGTAATCCGTATCGAATGTGGAAATCTCAAATATTGGTATTTCATTTCGTTTAAGAAGTTCGGATATATCTGCAATTATGCCAACCTGGGATAGTTGGAGCGGACCATTTATCTTGATGATCCGCCAATTCCTGTCAGCTCTTATCCTGTCATCATGTTTTATTTCAACCTGCTTGGAAACTACAGATAATTCATCATGGGTCTTAGTTACAGAATAGAAATCAGAATTATCAAGCCAGTAGGGGAATGGAGATCCTGCATCAAATCTATAAATAGAATAGGTATCCTTCAGTAATGTAAAACCGAGATTCATGGAAAAACAGATGTCTATATTTGTGAAAAACTGAAAAAAATGTCTGACAGATCCGGTGGCAAATTTAATAAAAATCTCAGTTTCGTTGTTGAATATCAAAAGAATAATTGCGCGGTTATTATGTGATTCAGTAAATGCCTTTGCCGTTTTCACCAATCCTTTAGTGCAAAATAATTAATGGCATTCCGGTATTTGAGTTTAGTTTAAGGGACTTAATAACCGGGATTAAACAATTTCAATATCGTATCTGCTCAGCAAACCTGGTAAACCAGATGCGGAAAATCTTGTTTTTTTAAGCTTATTTGTTTCAGGATCAATAATGAAATTGAATGATGAGCTGAAGTCCGCAGAGTCAAGAATTGTGTTCCTGAATATAGTCCTGTTCAGGTCGCAGTTTAGAAAAGAAGCACTTGACAGATCGGTTTCTGTGAAATCGGCCTCGATGATCCTGCAGTTTTTGAACAGAGTTTTTTTAAGTGCGAGTCCGTTGAAGGAACAGAGTTCCGTCAGACAGTCACTAAAGCGGAATGAGATCATGAATTTGTTGCAGTCTTCAAAGTGAAGCCCTACCATCTTGCATTGTATAAACCTTGTATCCCTGAATGCTGTCTGTATAAGCTTTGTCAGACTAAGGTTGCATCCTGAAAATTCACAGTCAAGAAAAGTAATATCCGATAATTTTGCCTCGGTGAAATTGCAGTTTACAAATGTACAGCCCTCATAATCACCTGTTTCGATGGGAAAGTCCCTGAAATTGCGGTTCTCGTATTTTATTTCCTCATTAAAAACCCTTGTCATTCCGGTAAAAGAAAAGAATTTCTTAAATGCCAAATTTATTAATCACTTTGGAATGCCTGTAACGGATTGTATTCTTTTTAAGGGCTTTCTCATGAATTAGTGATTTGTTCCCGAATCATTAGGACCTTACGATGTATTGGTTTATAATCCGGATCTTTTCAGATAATAGGCTGATTTATAATCTTTTCCTTTGGAGATAATGACGCCGTTATGATCAATAAAGGACCCATACTGATCAAAATTAAACAATATGTCCATGCTTTTGAAGTCTTTAGTTTCAACTACTCCGTAAGCAGGAATCGAGATATAGTATTTATCCTTCCATCTGGATACGAAATTATCGGTTAATAATACCTCCTGGGTCTGATATGCTTTGACATATTTGAATGTCTGACAGTAATCATCGGATACATAGATCATAAAACCAACGCCGAGAGCGCTTATGACTATTTTGTCTTCAGGGGTTACAAATAGTCCAATGGTTGAAGGAGGGGTGGCGATCTTATCCCATGTCTGTCCGTTGTCCTTAGAAATATTAAGGTCACATCCGTACCCATAGAAAAGAAGGTTTCCGTTGGTCAATCTGAAGACATCAGCCTGTACCCAGGCTATGAGACTGTCGCCTGTACTCTGCCAGTTAATACCTCCGTCAGTCGAAAATCTGACGGGTACTCCATAGCTGTAAGCCCAGATACTGTTGTCATTGCAGATTGCGAAACTGTAATCGGATTTTGCCGGAGTGCCAAAAGGATCAGTGCATTTTGTCCATGTTTTGCCATGATCCACACTTTTAACAAGTTTTTGTTTTTCGAAATAATTATCCGTTAAAACATACATTGTCCCGTTTGCATCAGCCTCAATTTTCTGAGCGCCATTTAAAAGCGGATCACCCAGAGCACTCCACCAGTAATATCTTTCGCCCTGCTGATAAACCTTATTGTAGCTTACCATAAGGGTGATCCCGGCTTCGGTATCACAGGCCATATCTTGTATAGAAGACGCAACGGGATCAATACTGCTTGAAACCTTTACCCACTCATCTGGAATGAAATTGAAAGCATTAAGATCGCGCGATGCCACAGGTTCATCAAGTTCGTTGTATGCTGAAGCCCTCAGAACAGGACTTGAGGAAAGTTTTCCAGGTTTCCAGGTTGTTGTGGCCTTTCCGTTCAGGTCAGTAACAGTCTCTGTCCTCGAAAGGGTTCCCCCACCTTCCAGAATTTCAAACCTGACCTTTGCACCACTTTTATTATCGTATCCATAAACAACGTTGAGTGCGACATCAATGCTGTCGCCATACATTATAACCTGGTTCTGTGATGTCTGATAAATTACGAACCAGTTCTTAACAATCTCTCTTTCAGCCTCTTCACATGAGAATGCAATGATCAGCATAGGAATTATAAACAACGCTGACCATTTATATTTTTTTATGCAGGTATGTAGTGAAGGGTTGATTATATTATGATTATTTTGTCCCGGATTACCAATTAATCCCTGATTGAGAGAGGATGAGTCAGGCATTATTTCCTGTTTTTTGCAGAAAATTCAACATACTAAATTACAAAAATTATACCTTAATGAGTATGATTTTTAATGTTTTAAAAATATGTTATGAAACAGTTTGCTGTTTGAAACCTAAAGATTCTGATAATTAACGGCATTGTTATTTCTGGAAACTTTTTTTATGTGATCTATGTATCCTCTCTGAATTATCAGTGTAAGTTCTTAATAATATAATTGTTAGAGGATTTTACTTCACAATTAAATTTTTATCATCTAACATTTCATTCATAAATAATAATAAATATTTATTGTATTTTAATAAAATATTATTGATATTTGTATAGTAATAATATTATTAGCAATGAAAACAAACACACTACAAATCCTCCGGATTGTGAAAGTCCTCAGCTGGATAGTATTTATCGGGCTGTGTATCACCGCAGGAGCAGTTGCAGTTTCCTTTGCCGTTAGTCTTTTTGTAAATACGGCAGCTGCGGCAGACCTGTACCAGAATCTTGATCTCTCAGATCTGTACAAATTTGGAATTGGGCATTATATTGTCATTGGATCATTGATTATTTTGCTGACTATCCTGAAGGCTGTTATATTTTACCTGGTGATCAGGATATTTAAGAATCTGAACATTAACAAACCATTCAGCTTTGAAATAGCAATGCTGACAAGGATAATCAGTTATGTTGCATTTGCTGCCGGACTTTTAGCCATGGCAGCAAACGGTTATACAGAATGGCTGATAGGGCAGGGGGTCTCGATGCAGAAAGACTGGGCAGGCACCGAATGGCTTTTCCTGGCTGGTATCATATTCATAGTTGCCATTATCTTTACCAGAGGGGTTGAGTTGCAGTCTGAAAATGAATTAACGATCTGAACCATGCCAATAGTTGTAAACCTTGATGTGATGATGGCAAAAAGGAAAATGTCACTTAATGAGCTTTCTTCGAAAGTTGATCTGACACTTTCCAACCTGTCTATACTGAAGACGGGCAAGGCAAAAGCTATCCGTTTCAGCACACTCGAAGCCATATGTAAAGCCCTCCACTGCCAACCGGGTGACATACTGGAATATCAGGAAGCAAAATAATGAAAGTGTCCCTTACAGGTATAAGATTGACTTCTTTACCTGAAAGGAACACGGAATGAAAAAGTATTAACAGTGAGTGAAGATTTCCGTTAATTCATTATTGCATTGCTTTTACTGTCGCTTTCAACCTCAACTTTTCTGTTCAGTTTTTTTACATTCTTCCCTTTATTGAATTTATATGAGTAGGAAAACTGTATGAAATTCCCGAAGTCAATACCGGTCGTATTTTTCGATGTGTATGCCGTGGTTTCTGTTTCTATCCACTGGTAGTCAATAATTTTTGAGAATGGCAGCAGCCAGAAAACTCCCACGCTGTGATTTTTCACCTGCCGTTGTCCGCCAAGACCATAAAGAGGAAGGGTATAGGTTTTCGACTGGGCATTTATGTTCACTCCATTATATGCAAGATACAGGAATACTGTTGTCTGTTTCTTCTTGTCGAGGTTCGCATAGGCATAGCTTGTAACTGCATAGGAGAAATAATTTCTTTCAGGTATTGATAAGGTGCCTTCTGTATATCCCGAATAATGTCCCTTGTAAATTCGAGCATTGATGTTCACATACCACAGCATTGCATTTACACCACCACCAAGTTCATAACCGCTGAGTATATTATATGGCTTTGAAATTGTTGTCAGAGCCCCGTCAACAGGTGATTTTATTATTGAATATCTGTTACCTATCTTGTCAGAAAAGAATTCATTATATACATACGGGGAGAAGTAATTGCTCCCGAAGTTCCAGGTATAGGTAAGCTGCAGCCTGTCGCGGTAGTCGGGTCTGAGATCGGGATTACCCTGGGTAATCATATAATTCTGATTTATTTTCCAGTATGGGTTCAAGTCATAAATACCCGGACGGTTGATCCTTCTGTTATAAGTGAATTTGATATTATGTGAAGCTGAAAACCTGTACTGGAAATTTGCAGAAGGAAGATAGCATGAGTAATCGGGTCTTGTTACGGAATCAGCATCGATATGGCTGTTCTCAACCCTCAGGAGAGCCTGTATGCCGATTTTCTTGAAATTCACCGTTAAACCTCCGTAAAGTGAATTGCGCAATTCAGAGTACCTGAACAGGTTCGATTCCTCCTGATAATTTATATTGAAATCATAATCCATCTTCTGGAAATAGAACTGGTATCCGGTTTCAATCTTTGCATACATACCCAGAGGGTAGACATAATCGAGCTTCGTTGAAAAATAGTTTCTCTTATTCAGGTTGTCCTCAATTCTTGAATATGTACTTAAAACCTGATCGCTGTTGTACGGATGGCGGAAATTTTTAAAACTGCTTAACTGATCTGACGAAAAGGTATAGTAACTTGCTTCTGCAGTGAATTCTTCAACCGGCTTTGAAAAGGTTCTTTTATAGAAGAGAGAGAATGAGCTTTCATCACTTTCCATTTCATCCTTCGTCTCAGATGAGACTGAATTAAGGGGTGTATTGTCCTTATAAAGAATAGTATTCGTTAATATATCAACCTTCTGCCATATTGGCTTATAATTAGCATTAAAGCTGAGGTTATTCTTATCGTTGATATAATAGTCAAATCCGCTGTTTACGGATGACAGGCCTACCTTAATCTTTCCAGGTCCGGTCATTTTGGTAAGAGAGTCTATCGCCAGAAAACGGCTGTCCTCATTTATATTCAGGCGGAGTCCCTGACCGACATTCATTGCAGTAACATAAAATGTGATTTTACCTGCAGAATAGTCTAGACTTCCTGTTACAGCGCTTGTAACCTTATTGAAAGGTTTGATGCTGGCAGCTATGTTTCCACTGGCTCCGTACCTGGCTTCCTTTTTCAGGATTATATTGATAACACCGTCAATGTTACCTTCATATTTGCCTGAAGGATTGCTGATAATTTCAATACTCTGTATATCTGAAGGCAGAAGCCTTGCAAGAAATTCCCTGTCGCGCTGCCTTCCATCGACCTGAATAATGAAATTGCTGCTTCCGTTGAGTGTTATGTTATTCTGGAAATCTACATTTACCTGGGGTATTTTCTTCAGTACATCGTATCCGTTATTTGAAGTATTGGATACAACCTCAGGGATGTTGTAAACAGTTCTGTCGACCATTTCCTTACCTTTCAGGCGTTCGGCGACTACTGTTACTTCATTCAGCGCTGCTGTCGTTTCAGCAAGGAAAATTGTATCAACTGATATATCACCCCCTCCTTCCCTGATATTAACAACTTTTCCTGAAGGTCTGTATCCAACAAATGTAACTTTTACAAAATAGTTGCCAGGTTTTATCTTTTCCAGAATGTAACTACCATCGGTGAGTGTTATTACACCGGTTGCCATAGCTGAATCGGGAAGCTGATGCAGGGCCACAGTGGCAAACTGTACGGGTGTTTTGTCCTTTTCATAACAAACCCTTCCCTTTATTGTCTGTGCCTGACCTGCAACTGAGGCTGTAAGCAGCAGAATTATGAATATTTTCCTTTTCATGGCTTTTAATTTACTGTCCTTCATTTACGGTCCTGGTTTATTTTATTGCTTTTACAGCTGATTTTCCGATTATGTCCATTGGCATTTCCATACTGAACCCCGGACCGCTGATTCCGAGGTTCCCTGAGATACGTGTCTCAGAATTTTCTTCAACCACGAACCCTGTAATAGTGTCAACAGTAAGTTTCGATTTGCTGGTTCCACGAAGGTTGTCATAGGTTACTGTGGCACCTCCTGATTTTATCGGTATGGCATTTTCCGGAGCCCTTATATTCGATTCGACTGTGATTAGTGCATTACTCTCACTTATCTTATCCAGGTGGTAGTTTGTCTTTATGTCAAGTAGCATCCCTCCTGAGTTTAACTGTTGAGTAATCAGCCAGTTATCTCCAACAGAAACCTCTTTTCCAGGAAGTGTCCATGTAAATGGTCCGAGCATGTTTTTTATATTGGCTTCACTGACTGTTGATGCCACCTGTTGTTTTACGGGACCTGCTGTCGGACCGGTAAGTTTTATGGCGCTGGTATCCTTAAGGATCATGTCTGAAAGCATTTTTGCATTTACCACTTCAAGGGGCTTCCCGGTATAATCAATCTTCAGATATATCGCATTTTTGCTTAAACGGTTCATAATGCAGGACATTATTTCAGACATATCGGATGATGCAATATTTCCTTCAGAAGCCGATGTGAAACTGACAATCTTTCCCATTGTATTGGTTTTCGTTGAAAGTGTGTCAAAACGGGTTTCCATTATAAGAAAGTCCTGAGTAGCATCAATCATTTTCAACGATACAGTATAACCGACATTCGATTCAACTGTCTGCTGATTTCCGTTAATCGTCTGGGTAATTGTCTGCTCCGAAGATGATTTCATGCGGTAAATCTTGTTTTTTTCAGGATTCAGTTTCAGCACAGCACTGTTCTGTGCAATAAGGGTTATTCCAATAAAAACTGTGAATACCGAAAGGCAGATCTTTTTCATGGTTTTTGATTTTAAAATTCACTGCAAAATTACTCCAGGATTCAGGAATTGAAAACAAGATTCGGTGAATGACAGATTGTCGCCGGTAAAGGGCAAAAAATTATTGTTCAGAAAGGGGTGGGGGGGCCTAATATGTGGTCATTGATAATATGTTGAATATTTTAATCTGATTATGAGATTGTTAATTTTTTCACAATAACGATGAAGCATTTATTAATCTGATTACAGGCTTTCGGCCTTGATTTTCAGTTCAGCCAGGTTCTTTTCCATTCCCTCGGCCAGTGACTTCCTCATTATTTACAAACTAATTTTTCGCCATTTATAATTATCAGATTCTTAACAACCGGGATTAAGGTTTTGTTTACTGTTAAGTAATTCCTATAATTAATATTATGTAAAATAGAATATATTGAATTAAAAATAAGGAGCAGACAGATTAACAACCTGCTCTCCCATTTAAATTCCACATAAAATTTTACTTTTCAATTCCAAGATATTCCCCTATCAGACTTTGAGGTGTCGAATCAAGTATGGGCAGTGACGGAATCTGAAATAGATCTGCCGGTAAGTTTTCAATAGCAGCCCAGACCGATGTTCTTATAAAATGGTATCCATTTCTTTTTGCTGCTGCAATAATTTCTGTGTTCCCGGCTCCGTCACCGTATGGTAAAGAGAAAATATCAACCTCCCCGGGAACATATTGTTCGATAAGTTCCTTTGAAACTCTCATTTCATAGTCGAGGAATGAATTATACTCTGCATCTGTAGCATAATTAGCCCTGTTTCTGAACAAATAACTATGTGAATAACTGTGAGATCCGAATACAAAGGGATGTTCTCCGTTCAGCAATGTATAATGGCTCATATCCTTTACTTCTTCCCAGGTAAGAAATGAATCATGACCAATAATATATGCCCACAGGAAGAAAGTTGCCTTCATTTTGTATTTCAGAAGCAATGGTTTAACAATAGTGTACCACGTGCTGCTGCCGTCATCAAACGTGATTATGGCAAAGTTTCCAAGGGGCATCTCCCCTCCTTTCGAAATTTCATCTAATTCTTTGAAAGACAGTATTTTGACATTATTATCCTTTAAGTATTTCAGATCTGACTCGAAATCTTTAGCACTTCTTTCATATAGATCAGCCGGCTCGCTACTGACTATTCTGTGATACATCAATACAACAATCTTCCCCGGATTCTGTGGCTCCGGATCATCATCCTTTGAACAGGCAGTTGCCAGAAGCAGAAAAAAAGCCGTCAGTAAAAGAACCATTCTTTGTTCCGGCAATTTCAGGATTTTTATTGTCATATTCAGTCAGGTAAAAAAAAAGCCCCTCCGTTTAAACGGAAAGGCTTTTTTGAATATTATCCGTAATTTACTTTAAAATTTCTATTTCTGTTCCAGAGAATCGAGTTTTGCTTTGACAGTATTATATTTATCTGTCATTTTAAGCCTGTAATACAGTTCCTTAAGACCTCTCAGTGCAAAAACATCATCGGGTTTCAGTTCATTTGCTTTTTCCATGTACGGTAGAGCTTTTGAGAATACGCCCATTGCTTCTTCTATAGCAGCATTGTATTTATTTACATCCATTATGTCGTTTGCTTTAACGAACATATCCGAAGCCTTGTTTATGTATGCAGCGCCGAGTCCATATTGGCTGTCATAAAGATCTGACTTAAGTTCTATCGATTTGGTAAGGTCAGATATGGCTTCATCATATTTCTCAGTGTTGAGATAGATTATACCTTCTGCAAACCAAAGACTGTAATTTTCCGGGTCATCAGCCTTTGCGACGGCAAGATTCTTCAGGGCGTCATCATTTTTACCGGCTTTGATGTACAGGTCGATAAGCTGAAGAGTAATGTTCTTGTTACCCGGGAATTTGTCGGGAAGGCTTTTCAGCAGGGCTTCAGCTTTGACTGTATCACCGAGGGCCATATAGCTCTGTGACATCTGGAAATAAGGAGTGACACCCAGATATTTCATTTCGGCGCATTTTTCGAAATACTTAATGGCTACATCCTGTTTGCCTGCATTCATGGCAGCAAGACCGGCATTGTAATACATACCCGTATCTGTAACACCTACGTATTTGTCACTTTCGGTGATCTTTATTTGTGTTTCGAATGATTTCAGTGCACCATCATAGTCCCTGGCTTCGAACTGGTTACCTCCCTGAGTATACAGATCAAGAGCAAGGTTGTTATAGATCATACCTGTGATAATTCTTTTTTTGGTTGCGCCTTTTGTATCAAGTTCCATGGCTTTCTCATAATTAGAATATGCATCACTCAGCGGATCTTTGGAGAATTCCTTGAATTTAGGGTTGTCTGATTTAAAAACAGCCTGATAGAGTTTACCTTTTGCAAAGTAAGTATTGAACCATTCAGCTGTTTTGGGATCATTCGTAGCCTGGTCAAGAGCTTCCTTGGCCTTGTCCAGAGTACCTTGTTCAATTAAGGTCATAGCACTGATAACCTTACCCTTCTGGGCAAAGACACCTGTTGAGATACAAACAACTGCTAAAAGCAGAAAAACTTTTTTCATGATTATTCTTCTTTGATTAATTGTCAATAATTTAATTCGTCAAATTTAAAACATTACTTCTTAATCTTCAAATTCTTTGCCAAAATCCTCAATATTTTCTCCATCCTGTCTGACATTTTCATCTCCGGCTGTATCACTTTCCTCATTTACAAAGACAGTGGCAACCGATGCGATTGTATCATTTTCCCTTAGATTGATCAGACGAACTCCCTGGGTAGCCCTTCCCATTACTCTGAGTGTCGATACAGGGCTGCGGAGTATGTTTCCAAACTGGGTTATGATCATAAGATCATCATTATCTGTAACATCCTTGAGGGCAATCAGCGAGCCTGTCTTTTCGGTGATATTGATTGTCTTCACTCCTTTTCCTCCCCTGTTCGTAATACGGTAATCTTCAATATCAGACCTTTTACCGTATCCTTTTTCTGAGACAACAAGTACTTCTTTCTCCTTGTTTTCTACTGTGATCATTCCCACAACGAAATCTGTTACTTCATCATCAAGTCTTATTCCCCTGACACCCGAGGCGGTTCTTCCCATCGGCCTTACTGTTTCCTCCGGGAATCTAATGGCCCTCCCCGATTTTACTGCAAGCATTATATGGTGTTTGCCATTAGTCATCCTGGCTTCAAGAAGTTCATCCCCTTCCCTTACTGTTATCGCATTAACTCCGTTGGTTCTGGGACGTGAATAGGCTTCAAGTGATGTTTTCTTGATAACACCTTTTGTTGTGCAGAGTACTATGAAGTTATTGTTTATGTAGTCTTCATCATTGAGGTTCTTTACATTTATATAGGCCCTTACATTATCGTCGGGCTCGATGTTAATAAGGTTCTGCATCGCTCTTCCCTTGGATGTTTTGGACCCTTCAGGGATATTATAGACTTTCAGCCAGTAGCATTTACCTTTTCTTGTAAAGAAAAGCATTGTATTATGCATTGTGGCAATAAACAGATGCTCAATGAAATCCTCATCCCTTGTCGATCCGCCTTTGGCACCGGTTCCACCCCTGTTCTGTCTCCTGTATTCTGTCAGTGGTGTTCTCTTGATATAACCCAGGTGTGAGATAGTGATCACCATTTCATCATCTGCGTAGAAATCCTCCGGATTGAACTCCTCCGCATTTGGTATTATTTCGGTCCTTCTGATGTCTCCATATTTTTCTTTTACTTCAAGAAGCTCATCCTTAATGATCTTCATCTGAAGGTTTATATCTGCCAGGACATTCTTAAGGTACTCGATCATAGCCATAATCTCTTTGTATTCCTCTCTTAGTTTGTCCTGTTCAAGACCAGTAAGCTGGCGGAGTCTCATCTCGACGATAGCCCTCGACTGTGCATCAGACAGACTGAAGCGTTCCATAAGCTTTTCTCTTGCTTCGTCCGGACTTTTTGAAGCTTTGATGATGGCAATTACTTCATCTATATTATCGCTTGCAATTATCAGTCCCTCAAGAATATGGGCTCTTTTTTCAGCCTGACTGAGATCAAACTGTGCCCTTCTAAGTATAACCTGATGCCTGTGACGTACAAACTGATCAATAAGGTCTTTTGTATTAAGTGTTCTGGGTCTTCCCTTTACAAGTGCAATATTGTTTACATTGAATGCGGTCTGCAGCTGTGTGAACTTGTAAAGATTATTAAGTACAACATTGGCGCTTGCATCTTTTTTCAGGATAATCACCACCCTCATCCCATTACGGTCCGATTCATCGTTGATGTATGAAATCCCTTCAATTTTCTTTTCATTAATTAGGTCGGCGATCTTACGGATCATCTCGGCCTTGTTGACCATATACGGGATTTCTGTGACGATTATGCATTCGCGTCCTGAGTGGGTAAGTTCGATTTCAGTCTTTGCCCTTATCACAATTTTACCCCTGCCGGTTTCGCAGGCATCCCTTATGCCCTGCTCCCCGTAAATTATTCCTCCGGTGGGAAAATCCGGACCCTTAATGTACTTCAGAAGCTCCTCGGTCGAAATATCCTTATTGTCAATAAATGCTATTGTGGCATCAATAATTTCGCTGAGGTTATGCGGCGGCATATTGGTTGCCATGCCCACGGCAATACCTGAAGCACCGTTTACCAGCAGAAGTGGAATCCTTGTTGGAAGCACGACAGGTTCATTGAGTGAATCATCGAAGTTCGGCTGGAAATCAACAGTTTCCTTGTCAATATCCGAAAGTGTTTCCTCAGCTATTTTTTTGAGTCTGGCCTCTGTATACCTCATTGCAGCCGGACCGTCGCCGTCGATTGATCCGAAGTTTCCCTGTCCGTCAACAAGCGGATACCTCATCGACCAGTCCTGGGCCATTCTAACCATCGCCTCATATACCGATGAATCGCCATGGGGATGATACTTTCCAAGTACCTCCCCTACTATCCTTGCAGATTTTTTATATGGCCTGTTTGATAAAACGCCAAGCTCCGACATACCGAACAGTACACGCCTGTGCACAGGTTTAAGTCCGTCCCTTACATCAGGTAAAGCCCTCGAAACGATCACAGACATCGAATAATCGATGTATGCCGACTTCATCTCCTCCTCTATGTTTACCTGAATTACCCTTTCTCTTTCTGACATAACTAGTTAATAATTAATTAGATATTAAATCCCCAAGCCGGGATAATATTTGATTACGAATTTAGTGAATAATTAAGTATTTCTGTCCGTTATATATTGTGACTTTTTAACATTAATTGTTTATAAATGGGCATGAAAATTGCCAGACATAAATTGTATTAAATTTAACTTTGATTTTTAGGGGAAAGGCAAAGTTGTCGGTAAAAACTGACAATATGGCTTAAATAAGAAATGCAAAAACTGGAGACTATTTTATGGATTCACAATTTTCACAAAGAGTAAAGGATATACTCGGATATAGCAAGGAGGAGGCAATCAGACTCGGGAACAGTCATATTAGCCCCGAGCACCTTTTTCTTGGGATTCTCAGGGATGGAGAGGGGGTTGCTGTCGAAATACTTTTAAATCAAGGGATTGACCTTCTCATTTTGAAGGGTTCAATCGAAAAAAGCATCCGCGTCGAAAGCCCGGTTCCCGTTGCGGACCATGAGATTATACCATTACTGAGAAGCACGGAAAGAATACTTAAACTTGTTTATCTTGAAGCTAAATCACTGAAAAGTCCGACAATCGATTCGGAACACCTTCTGCTTGCAATTCTGAAGGACGAAAATGCACTTGTAACCCGATTCCTTGCTGAACTGGATGTTGACTATCAGTCAGTTCGCAGGGCTGTTGAAGCCGGTACTCCAAGCGCCAGAGCCGACTTCCCCAGAGAAGAGGACGACGAGGGTCAGGTTTTTGGAGGCGGACAGGGAAAAGGACAGCAGTCTTCTTCAGCAAAACCTTCATCCGACACTCCCGTACTCGATAACTTCGGAATCGATCTTACAAAGGCTGCCGAGGAAGGACGACTAGATCCGGTGGTTGGCAGAGAAAGAGAAATTGAACGACTTGCACAGATCCTGTCAAGGAGAAAGAAGAACAATCCAGTTCTTATCGGAGAACCTGGCGTCGGTAAATCGGCAATAGCCGAAGGCCTGGCTCTTAGAATCACGAAAAAGAACGTGTCGCGGGTTCTTTTCAACAAAAGAGTAGTTGCACTGGATCTTGCCTCAATTGTTGCAGGTACGAAATACCGCGGACAATTTGAGGAAAGGATGAAAGCTATCCTTAATGAGCTGTCTAAAAATGACAATATAATTCTTTTCATCGATGAGATACATACTATCGTCGGAGCCGGTGGAGCTACAGGATCACTTGATGCCGCAAATATGTTAAAACCTGCCCTGGCCCGCGGAGAGATTCAGTGTATCGGTGCCACAACACTCGATGAATACCGTCAGCACATCGAAAAAGATGGAGCTCTGGAACGCAGATTCCAGAAAGTAATTGTCGAACCCACATCCATCGAAGAAACTATTCATATCCTGCATAATATCAAGGAACGTTATGAAGAACATCATAATGTTATCTATACTGATGATGCAATTGATGCCTGTGTTAAGCTGACAAACAGATATATATCAGACAGACATCTTCCTGATAAGGCAATTGATGCTCTTGATGAATCAGGATCAAGGGTTCATATTTCTAATATTGTGGTCCCTGAAAAGATTCTTTCGCTTGAAAAGCAGCTTGAGGATACAAAGAAGGAAAAGATGCTGGCTGTCAAGAACCAGAACTTTGAAAAAGCTGCAAGTTTCCGGGATAAGGAAAAGGATCTGCTCGACATGATCGAGCTTGAAAAGAAAAAATGGGAGAAAGAGCTTGCAGTAAATCGTGAGACTGTGGATGCCGAAAAAGTTGCAGAGGTCGTGGCTATGATGACCGGTGTTCCTGTTCAAAGGATAGCCCAGACTGAAGGAACCCGTCTTCTAAAGATGGCTGATGAACTAAAAGGCAGCGTAATCGGGCAGGATGAAGCCATACAAAAGGTGGTGAAATCGATACAGAGAAACAGAGCCGGGCTTAAGGATCCTAACAAACCAATAGGAACATTTATTTTCCTTGGTCCGACAGGTGTAGGAAAGACGCAGCTTGCAAAAGTACTTGCCAAATTTCTTTTCGACACTACAGACAACCTTATAAGGGTTGACATGAGCGAATATATGGAGAAATTCTCGGTTTCACGCCTTGTCGGAGCCCCTCCCGGATATGTGGGCTATGAAGAAGGCGGACAGTTGACTGAAAAGGTAAGGAGAAAACCATACTCCGTTGTACTTCTCGACGAGATTGAAAAGGCTCATCCGGATGTGTTCCATATACTTCTTCAGGTGCTTGATGAAGGTCAGCTTACAGACAGTCTTGGCCGCAGAGTCGACTTCAGGAATACCATAGTTATCCTTACATCAAATATAGGAACCAGACAAATTGCGGAGTTCGGACATGGAGTAGGCTTTGATACATCTGCCAGGAAGGCAACAAGGGACGAACAGGCAAAAAGTATACTGCAAAAAGCATTGCAGAAGACCTTTGCACCTGAATTCCTTAACAGGATCGACGATGTGATAATGTTCAATTCACTTGGCAAAGATGAAATTAATAAGATCATCGATCTCGAACTTAAAGGTTTGTATGACAGGGTAAGGTCACTCGGGTATCAGCTAAAAATAGCCAATGCAACAAGAGATTTTATTGCGGAAAGAGGCTTTGACGCAAACTATGGTGCAAGGCCGCTGAAGCGTGCAATTCAAAAATATCTTGAGGATCCGATGGCAGAAGTTCTCATCAGGGCAGAACTACGGGAAGGTGATACTATATACGCCGGCTTTAATCCTGCTAAATCGGAGATCAGGATAAAGATCCATAAGAAAAAGGAACAACCTGAATTGCCACCGGCAGAGTAGATTTTTATTTTTTCCAACCTCCTTCTCATTTTGGGGAAAGCCGGGAAGGGTATTATTCCGCCGGCTTTCCATATAAATCAAATTCGGTAGCCCCGGTTATAAGAATATCATGAAATTCTCCCGGATGAAGGTTGTATTCAGCTTTAATGAGTACTTCATTATCGACCTCCGGGCTGTCATATTCCGTTCTTCCGGTAAAAAATTCTCCTTCCCTGCTGTCGACAATTACTTTATAAATCTTGCCGATTTTCATGCTGTTCAGCTCATAAGAAACCGCCTGCTGAATTGACATAAGTTCAGATACCCTTGTGTCCTTTGTCTTACCGGGAATATCATCAGCATAGTTTTTCCAGGCATAGGTGCCATCCTCATGAGAATAAGGGAATACACCCAGCCTGTCGAAACGGAATTCCGAAATGAATTTTTTCATTTCCTCATGGTCTTTTTCCGTTTCACCGGGATGTCCGGATATCAGCGTTGTTCTTATGGCTGCATCAGGTAATTCCTTTCTTATTTTATATAGCAGATCCCTTGTCTCACTGACATCATGGGATCTTTTCATCAGGTCAAGCATTCTGCCGGAGATATGTTGAATGGGTATGTCAATATATTTGCAGATCCTTCGGTTCTCCTTCATAATGTTGAGTAATGCAATCGGAAAATTTGCAGGATACAGATAATGAAGACGTATCCATTCAAATGAACTTATTTTAAGCAGTTCTGTAATAAGCTCCGGAAGTTTTTGTGTTTTATATAGGTCCAGACCATAATAACTTAGATCCTGTGCTATAAGAATGAGCTCTTTTACACCTTTTCCGGCAAGCGATTGTGCTTCGCTGATTATATCTTCAATTTTCCTGGAAACATATCTGCCCCGGATAAGAGGTATTGAACAGAAAGCACATGTGCGGTCGCATCCTTCGGATACCTTAAGGTATGCATAGTGTGAAGGTCCTGTCAGCCTTCTTTCATTACGAAGTTCATCCTTTGGATCAATGCCCAGTTCTTTGAGAATATCATTAAAATTGTTAACCCCGAAATACTTTCTCACTTCGGGTATCTCATTTCTGAGTTCATCAGCATATCTCTCCGAAAGACATCCCATTACATAGAGATTACGGATCCTGCCCGACTGCCTGGCCTTTACAAATCCGAGTATTGTGTTGATGCTCTGCTCCTTTGCATCGTTTATGAAACCACAGGTATTAACAATTACTGTATGGGCTGATGTGTCATCAGGATCGTATATAACCGAATATCCGCCTGCTTCAATCTGACGCAACAGTTTTTCTGAATCGACTGTGTTTTTTGAACAACCGAGTGTGACCAGATTTATTTTTTTTTTGCGGGTATGCCCTGACCTGATATCTCTCATTTTGATTCCGAGAAGAGTGAATCAACGAATTCATAGGGGTTAAAGATCTGAAGGTCTGTCATTTTTTCTCCCAGGCCTATGTATTTCACAGGGATTCGGAACTGATCGGATATTCCTATTACCACGCCTCCTTTTGCAGTACCATCGAGTTTAGTTACTGCCATTGCCGTGACATTTGTAGCAGCTGTAAACTGTCTGGCCTGTTCGAATGCATTCTGTCCTGTGGATCCGTCAAGTACAAGGAGTACCTCATGCGGAGCTTCAGGTATAACCTTCTCCGTCACTCTCTTTATTTTGGAGAGTTCATTCATAAGATTGATTTTGTTATGGAGTCTTCCCGCAGTGTCGATTATAACTATGTCATAATTGCCGGCAACAGCAGCTTTTACAGAATCAAATGCCACAGATGCCGGATCGGAACCCATTTGTTGTCTTACAATTTCTACCCCTGCTCTTTCTGACCATATCTGGAGCTGGTCGATGGCGGCTGCGCGGAAGGTATCTGCGGCCCCGAGCAGTACTTTCTTTCCGGCATTTTTATATTGCCATGCAAGTTTTGCAATTGTGGTAGTTTTTCCGGATCCGTTTACTCCTACCACCATGATTACATATGGTTTGGCGGGGAGAGGCGAGCTGAAATCAAATTCAGGCCCCGTGACGTTCCTGTCAAGAAGGGTTGTTATTTCTTCCTTAAGGATATTGTTCAGTTCGGAAGTGTTCAGGTATTTGTCCCTGGCTACTCGTTCTTCGATCCGCTCAATTATCTTTAGTGTAGTATCAACACCTACGTCTGATGAAACAAGTATTTCCTCTAGGTTATCAAGTACCTGGGCGTCGACTTTTGATTTTCCGATGACAGCACGGGAGAGTTTTGAAAAGACATTCTCTTTTGTCTTTTCAAGACCCTTGTCAAGTATCTCTTTTTTCTCCTTGTTCCCGAATCCAAACCAACCCATATGGAATTGTTTTATTGATCTCAAATATAAAAAAAGCTTTCTTCACAAAGGAAGAAAGCTTTTTTTTGTATATAAAATGATTACTTATTTCTTTGTGAAAAAATCCTTAATATGATCATTATGAACTATCTCTTCCTTAAACTGATATGCATTCGATTTATCAGATTTAACCATCTTGATGCATTTGGTAAAAACCTTACCGCTGCCTGTTTTAAGTGATGCAACAACTTTCTTTGCCATGGTTCTTTATTTTATTTCTCTGTGAAGTGTATATTTCTTAAGATAAGGATTGTATTTTTTTCTCTCCAGGCGGTCAGGTGTATTTTTCCTGTTTTTTGTGGTAATATACCTTGACATTCCCGGAACCCCGCTCTCCTTTTGCTCGGTGCATTCAAGAATAACCTGCTGCCTGTTACCTTTTGCCTTCTTTGCCATTTCCTTGTTTTATTTTAGTAGTTCAAGATATAACCTTTTTCCTTTGCTTCTTTCAGGACAGATGTGAGTCCTTTCTTATTGATCAGACGGATTCCTGATGCTGATATTTTCAGTGAAATCCATCGATCCTCTTCAGGAAGATAATATTTCTTTACAAAAAGATTAGGGTAAAATTTTCTTTTGGTCCTTCTTTTTGAATGCGATACGTTATTTCCCACTACCGCTTTCTTCCCTGTTACCTGACAAATCTTTGACATCGATTCTCTTTTTATTTCTTTATTTACGTCTTTTAAAAACGAAGCGCAAAATACGTGATTTTTATCTGATTAACCAAATATTTGCTTTAATTTTTTTCAACACTCCTTAAAAACAGCCGTTATGCACTGATAATCTGCTTTCTGAGCAGATTCAGGGCCACAAATGTAAATCTGGTAATGTTTGTAACTCTGTCAGTTGTAAAAGTATGTTTCTCGGCAATAGTACCCAATCCATGAGAAACGGCAACCCATAATGTTCCCACCGGCTTCAGATCTGTTCCTCCTGAAGGTCCGGCAATACCTGTGGTGGCAACTGCGAAATCTGTCTTCATCAATTTTCTTGCACCTTCAGCCATTGCCACTGCAACTGATTCACTGACAGCTCCATCCCTTTGAATCAAGAGGGGATCCACTCCGAGGACACTCGTTTTAATATCATTTGAATAGGCTACAACACTTCCCCTGAAATAATCTGATGATCCTGGCACACTGGTTATTTTATGAGAGATATTACCTCCCGTGCAGCTTTCTGCCGTACAAAGGGTAAGGTTTTTATCTCTTAGAAGCCTTCCGACAGCCATTTCAAGAGTTTCTTCATCCTCCCCATAAATATACTCAGGGATTGTTTCATAAAGCTTTCTCACCTGTACAGCAATAATTGGGAGAAGCTCATCTCTCCTGCTTCCTGTTGCAGTCAGACGGAGCTTAATAATCCCTGATGACGGAAGGTATGCGAGCTTAATGCATCCGGGCAGACCTGCCTCAAAACCCGTAAGGATTTCGGCAAGTCTCGCCTCCGGAGTACCATAGGTCATTATGTTTTTGTGGATTATTACCTGCGATGTGTATCTTTTTGCAAGCTCAGGAAGTACATGTTCCCTCATTATGTATTTCATTTCTGAAGGGACTCCGGGCATAGATATAAATACCTTCCCGTTCTTTTCAAACCACATTCCGGGAGCAGTTCCTGCAGCATTTGTAAGAACTTTGCAGGATTCAGGGACTTCCGCTTGTTTTCTGTTGTTTTCATTCATGGGAAATCCTCGCCTTTGCATCATTGATTCGACCATTTCGAGGACGTGCAAGTTCATTACAAGCCTTGTGTTAAAGAATTCACAGAGGGTTTTCTTAGTTATGTCATCGCTTGTTGGTCCCAGCCCTCCTGTAATAATAACAACATCTGATCTTGAAGATGAGTCAGAAAGGATCCCGATTATTTCTTCTCTTTTGTCATGGACAGATGTTCTTCTGTGAATATCAAAGCCCAGACTGCTAAGTTCCTGGCCTATCCATGCTGAGTTTGTATCAACAGTCTGTCCTATCAGAAGTTCGTCACCTATAGTAATTATTTCAGCTTTCATAGCTTTAATGTCAAAAGAGGCTCGGCTCTTTTGAACCGGCCTCTTGTTTTCCAGAGCGGGAAACGGGGGTCGAACCCGCGACCCTCAGCTTGGGAAGCTGATGCTCTACCACTGAGCTACTCCCGCAATTTATTTTGAGCGACCCTCAGATTGGAACCGCCAGCCGGCGGACTGCCACTGAGCTATTCCGCATTTTAGTAATTTCGGATTTCGGAATTTTGATTTCGGATTTAAAGGATCCCAAAATCCAAAATCAAAATTATAAATAATTCCATTACCTGCAATCTTCAACCCTAATTCCTAAATCACAAATCCGAATTCCGAATTATCCCAGAGCCTCCAATGGGACTCGAACCCACGACCTGCTCATTACGAATGAGCTGCTCTACCGGCTGAGCTAAGGAGGCATTAACGGGTGCAAATATAAAAAATCATTCCAACTTTGCCAGCCTTGCAAGCAAAGGAGGATGAGAATAATGAAAAAAAACATATGCCGGATGCGGCATCAGATTAGTAAGGTTTTTTACTGAAAGTTTTTTCAGCGCACTAACAAGGAATTCAGGATAATAATTGTCACGTGCATACCTGTCGGCTTCATATTCATTTTTTCTCGAAATATAGTTTCCTGCCAGTCCGATAAGAAGTGAAAGCGGGCTGTAAAGGATCCCGAAGACTATCAATCCGATATGAAAACTTGAAGTGCCGGCTCCAAGAGCTCCTGAAAATGCCGGATTATCAACAACAAGTGAAAATAGAAAAAGCATCAGACCGGTAAGCAATACTGATGATACAAGTCTTCTGAGTACATGTTTCTTTTTATAATGCCCGGTCTCATGTGCCAGCACTGCAACAATTTCTTCATCCGACATCTCTTTAATAAGCGTATCATAAAGGACTATCCTCTTTTTTGGACCGAAACCTGAGAAATATGCATTTGCCTTAGTGCTCCTTTTTGAGCCGTCAATTACATATATATTCCGTAACCTGAATCCGGCCTTTTCAGCAAAAGCTTCAATCTTTGTACGGAGCGGACTTTCAATAAGAGGGGTTTGCTTATTAAAAAGAGGAACAATCCATTCCGAATAAAAGAAATTAATGAATATTGAAAAGACAGTAATCAGTCCCCATGCATAAATCCAGAATCCTTTCCCGAGCCTGTAATAGATCCAGGTAATAAGTGCAAGCACAGGAATGCCAATAAGCAGAGCTATGAACCATGACTTCAGGTGGTCAGTTATAAATATTCTGACAGTCATCGTGTTAAATCCGTATTTCTTTTCAATCACAAAGGTATCACGCCATTCAAATGGAATATTTAATATCTCTGAGCCTATGCCAATGAATGCAAAAAAGAGAAGTGAAATAATGATTGTATTATTGCTTATTGATCTGGCCAGGGTATCGAGAAATGCAAACCCTCCCAGAATGATCATTAGCAATATAATGGTGAGGTTGAATGATGAGGACCAGAATGAAAGTATCCTGTTATCTTTTTCATAAAGCCGTGCTTTCCTGTATTCCTCTGCATCGCAGATTCCTTTAATTTCCCCGGGAACTTTCTCCGACCACATCCTTGAATTGAGATATTCAAGGTATCTCTCAAGCAAAAAACCTGAAACCGGGATGATGATTAACAGGTAGAAAACGAAATTATTCATTCTGCCAAAGGAGGTTATAAAAAAAGAAGCAGGACGCCTGTTTAAAATAAGTGTGGAATAAATATGTCTCGCTGCATTTCCTCGTGCTAAAAGGATAGGCGCCCTGCAATACCACAAAGATATAAAAAATTTTAAGTTAACATACCACCACAGACATGAATTGTTTGTCCAGTTACATAAGATGAAAGGTCGGAAGCGAGATATAATGCTGTGTTTGCAACATCTTCAGGAGTTCCTCCTCGTTTAAGAGGGATTTTGTTTATCCAGTCGCTTTTTATGTCAGGCGGCAGGTTGTCAGTCATCTCAGTAAGGATAAATCCGGGCGCAATGGCATTACATCTTATATTCCTTGAACCCAGCTCTTTGGCAACGCTTTTTGTGAATCCGAGGATACCTGCCTTGGAAGCCGAATAGTTGCTTTGTCCTGCATTTCCTGAAACACCTACTACAGAACTCATGTTTATGATTGACCCGTTCTTCTGCTTCAGCATGGGCTGTAAAACAGCTTTTGTCAGGTTAAATACCGATTTAAGGTTAACGTTCAACACGCTGTCCCATTGATCTTCGGTCATCCTCATAAGCAGTGTATCCCTTGTTATTCCGGCGTTGTTAACGAGTATATCTATTTTTCCGAAATCCTTAACGATTTCATTTACAACTTTCTGGGAATCTTCGAAATTTGCTGCATTTGAAATATATCCCTTTACAGTCACATTATGGGCTTTCAATTCATGTATTGTATTTAAAAAAGCCTCATCTTCAACTATATTGGTTATCGCTATTGATGCTCCTTCTGCAGCGAATCTTTTGGCAATGGCCTTGCCTATTCCACGGCTTGCACCGGTTATCAACGCTGTTTTTCCTTCGAGTAGTCTCATATAGTATCTTTTTTTGAACTTGCAAATATACATAATTCTTTAACCGATCTTCCTATATCTGCCGGTGATTGCACAACATGGATACCGCATTCCTTCATTATTGCTGCTTTTGCTGCAGCCGTATCGGCCTTCCCTCCTATTATCGCACCTGCATGTCCCATCCTGCGGCCCTTCGGTGCAGTTTGTCCGGCAATAAAACCGATGACAGGTTTGGTTCCGTGGTCCCTAATCCATTCTGCTGCATCCGTTTCCATGGTACCTCCTATTTCACCTATTATTACAATGGCTTCTGTATCTTCGTCTTTGTCCATAAGCATTACTGCATCCAACAGCGTGGTTCCTACAATCGGGTCGCCACCAATGCCAATACCAGTCGACTGACCTAATCCGAGCCGGGTTATCTGATCGACAGCTTCATATGCAAGTGTGCCGGACCTCGAAATGATTCCCACATGACCTTTGGCATGAATGAATCCGGGCATTATTCCAACTTTGGCCTCACCCGGAGTAATGATTCCCGGGCAGTTTGGTCCTATAAGCCTGCAGTCGTATGATTTAAGATATTCCTTCACGATTACCATATCTGACACCGGTATCCCCTCAGTAATAGCAACTATCAGCTTTATGCCTCCTGCTGCAGCTTCCATTATGGCATCAGCTCCTGCATAAGGCGGAACAAAAATTATCGACACATCGGCACCTGTTTCCTTTACTGCATCCGAAACGGTATTGAAAACAGGCAGGCCAAGATGCTTCTTGCCGCCTTTACCTGGCGTAACACCACCTGTAACCTTTGTGCCGTATTCAATCATCTGTGTGGCATGAAAGGTGCCTTCACTGCCTGTAAATCCCTGTACAAGGACTTTGGAAAAGCGGTTGACTAGGATGCTCATATAAAACAAAAATTAAATGAATATCAAATGTTCACGGAACTGATGTCATTCAGGAACATAACAAGCCATGCATCAAATATACCTAAAAAATCAGATCAGATTCCGGAGATTAAAATTAATACAGAATTTTATGTAAGTTTGATACAACAAAAAGGTTTGAAGAAGAAATCCTGTAAATGAAAGTAGTTCCTGACTGTTCATTGGAACAGGATAAAGGAGGTATACAACATATATCTTCAGTTAATTAAACCGGCAAAGAGTATGGCCTACAACATCGAACCGATCCTCTATATAGGCATTTCACAATCATTTTTCGCGGGTTTACTGATATCCACAAAAAAGCCTTACAACCCTGCCAACAGGCTAATGGCAGCATGGATGTTCATTTTTTGCATTGAAATGATTTTTGCCCTCATTAACAGTAAGGTAATAGAAATGTATTCATTCCCTTTTATTGCCTTTGCCTATGGCCCATTGCTTTACCTCTACGTGATTTTCATGACAGATCCCGAACGTAGGTTCAATTGGATTTCACTTCTACATTTTATTCCGTTTGTTGTTTTTTTCACAATATCAGTCGTTTTTCGCTCCGAACCACTTATAAGGGATTTAAGAAGCTTTTTCAGACCCGACAGGTTCATCTCACTGAGAATAATTTACTCACTTTCATTTTTTCTTTCGATAACGGTTTATAGTGCGCTGTCTTTCATTAAAATAAAAAATCATCAGGATAACCTGAAGAACCTGGTTTCCTTTACCTCACAGAAAATAACACTCAATTGGCTGAAGGTTCTGTCAATATCCTTCTATCTGGCATATTTCATACTCTTTATTCTTGGAGGACTGAATATGATCGGCAATTTTATTCCTTTTGATCCCTATTTTGTCATATTCGGCTTTATAGCACTTTTTTCCTTCGTTTTCAGCTTCTATGGGATAAGACAACCAGCTATTTTCGGGGAAGTTGTACATCAAAATCATCCTGGCGGGGCTGAAACTGAAAAATACTCGCGAAGCGGACTCCGAGATCAGCA
>Ga0172370_10000904_pt1 | contig 45946 bp, 44 predicted proteins | sample LakKiv5m_FD_114538 | JGI IMG/M metagenome (GOLD analysis project Ga0172370, IMG submission 114538) | Freshwater microbial communities from Kabuno Bay, South-Kivu, Congo - kab_022012_11.5m | ecosystem: Environmental > Aquatic > Freshwater > Lake | place: Democratic Republic of the Congo...
CTCGATCGGTATCCGGATGAATATTCCGGAGTTGCTGTTCTCATCACGCATTTTCCATACTACCTTTATCATGCAGTTGCCGAATTTCTCCCCGGCCCAGTATAACAGTCCCATTCCTCCGTTACCTTTAATTAATCCGTCCTCTACTGTCATATTGCCAGGGCCGGCATGTTTCCATCCCGCAAGATCTTTGCCGTTAAAAAGCTGCCTCCAGCCTGAATCCTGAGCCTTACATGAGGGAAGACTTATCAGGATGAACATTGCAATGGCAGCAGTAATTCCTGAGGCTGCCATAAAAGTTTTTCGGGCTTTTAAAGCCATGATCTTTCTTTTTAATTCATTTCTTTCCATATTACTGATTGTTTAAAGCAGATTTGCTTTTTCTTGTAATTGTTGCGTTTTTAACTATTGGTTTTGCCCAGAAGCTGAGACTCAGAATATATCCCATGGTAAGATAGAGTACTGTCATTCCTGCCTGTAATCCTATTAAATCTTTCAGTTTGCCTACCAGCAGAGAGACAATTGCTCCTCCTGCTATACCCGTACAAAGGATCCCTGAAAATGACCCGTGAGCTTTATCGACACTGTTCAGTGCAAGAGAAAAAATAATTGCATACATCACTGAAAGGCAGAAGCCGAGGGCAGGAAATCCGAAAAGGGCGAATCCAGCGCCTCCGAAAAGGGTAAATGTCAGGATTATCAGACCTGCAATGGTGAAGATCCTTAAAACTACTTTACTGTCAATAACTTTAAGCAGTGCGAGACCAAGGAAACATCCTACTGTCATCATACCCCAGAAAAGCCCGACAGTGCGTGCACCTTCAATTTCCGGTGTAAGTCCGTGGTATGTCCTCAGAAACTCGGATATCCAGTTTGCAATCCCCTGTTCGGTGCCTACATAGCAAAAGATCCCGAAGAAGAACGCTATTACCTTTTTCTGTTTGAACAGCTCCACATGTGTTTTCCATGCTCCCACTACTTCTTCGGCTTTAAGCTCAACCTTTGGAAACCTCGTTATTACTATTATCAGGACCATCAGCAGGCTGATAAGGGTAAATAGCAGATAAATAGAAACCCAGGGAAGCCCGGCCGGTGTCAATGTCGCTGCAAATCTTATCAAGGGATCATTTGTAGCTGCCCTGTTTCCAAGGCCAAGGACAAGATATGAATAGACAAACGGACTCAGAAATGAGGCAGCACCGAATACAAGCTGGGCGATTACGGAATTAAATGCAAAATGCTCCTCCCCTCCTGCCACTCTCAGCAGCGGATAAATAGCCACCTGCATTATGGCCATTCCGCATCCTATCATGAAAAGTGAAAACAGAAATACCGGAAAAACAGGAAAAAGTGAAAAAAGCAATGCGCCACCAAATGACAATATCCAGGCAACGGTAAGACTCCTCTTTTCCTGGTACTTTTGAATTATCATTCCTGCAGGAATAGACATAAGCCCGTAAGCAATAAAAAAGGAGAAAGGCAGCATACCCGTCATTATACCGGTAAGTGAATAGCTGTCGCTGACATTCGGATTAATTGACCCGAGAATGTTTGTCAGAAATGAAATTGCAAAGAAAATAAGGAAGATCAGGGAAATGAGATAATAATTTCTTTTCATAAGACAGTTTTAGAGAGAGTAAGTATTTAAGTAAATTTGTAAAATTGAAATTTTAAGCTCCATAAAATTAGTAATATTATAATTCTGCAGGTTAGATGAACGAAAATTACTTTTCACTCGAGGTCAGTAAAAGCAACAGGCTCACCAGGATATTTCAGCTTATCCTGGGAATTCTTTGCATTGTCATCGCGTTTGGCTGGCTTATAACAAATTACAGTTCCTTTAATTTAAATAAATCTCTCTGGCTTACGATTATCTTTCTGCTTGGATTCGGATACTTTCAAATAAATTCAGGCCTGGGAAAGGGAGATAAATTCATTGAAATAGGCGAGGATAAGCTCAGGATGAAGACTAATTCAGTACTTCCGGTAAGGGAGTTGAATGCATCAGGAATCTCAAAAACCGAAATATACCCGCTGAGCGTTGTTTTTATTTTGAAATCAGGGAAAAAGGAAAAGGTAAGGTTCGGCACTACCTATCCTGACATGCTCGATCCCTTAAGGCAGTGTATAGAAGAGTTCTGCACAAGGAACAATATCGAATCGGAGATCAGGAAGGAAGAGATCTGATATTCTTAAAGGGAAAGTATCTGCTCCCATACATCCTCATTCACAGGAATACCTTCTTTAAGATTCCTGTTTCTCACAATTACGATATTCTCACACGGATATCTGGGCTGTTTGCCGGGAACGACAGGATCCGATTCTTTCAGGTCAGCAATTATGTGGTTTATTGTTTCCTGAAAATCCCTGCCTCCGGGAAGATTATCCATTCTCAGTGCAATAAATACCTGCGAAAGAGAGTATTCGGCTTCCTTCAGTGATATTTCGCAAGTTGCCAGTCCGGCTGACAATGCGGAAGCGAATATGTCGAGCATAAGAGAAAGTCCCGATCCCTTCCAGTAGCCGACCGGAAGCGCCCTCCAGGTTAGAAGTATTTCTGACGGATCATCTGTTAGATTACCATTGGTATCAAATCCACCAGGATATGGCAGCTTTTCTCCGGCAAGCTTGTATACTTCGAGCTTGCCGTATGAATACTGCGACATTGCAAAATCAAGGACAATTGCTTCATCCCCAAATGGCATTGCGAATACCAGAGGGTTATTCCCGATCCGGAAGTCCTTACCTCCCCATGCCGGCATATTTGCCATGGTATTTGTCCAACCGATAAAGGCATATCCCTTCCCGGCTGCATTCCAGCCATATGTTCCTCCTCTCATCCAGTGATTGGTATTTCTCAGTGTTACCATTCCTATTCCGTGAAGTGAAGCAAGTTCCGTCGCCCTCTGTGTTGCCTTAAGTGCGTTCAGAGGGCCTGGACCAAGATTTCCATCCCAATGTTCTGCTGCACCTGAGCTTTTTATTAGCGACGGTTCAGCACCAGGATTAATTATCCCTCTGGCTATATACTCAACGAATCTGGGAAACCGGTTGACTCCATGTGACGATACCCCTTCGAGTGTGTTCATCATGAAGATTCCGGCACAGATGTCTGCTTTTTCCTCAGTAAATCCATTCTTAATCAGGATGCGCCTGAATTCTGATTTCATGGACCCGGCCTTAATCAAAACCATAGCCATATTATTTTAAAATTTAGCGCTGATATCCAAAAACCTTATCATATTCTTATTAAGTGTATTGAGTACATTTAAAAGAAGAATCCTTTTGCATCCATGGAATTATTTTGGTTGCCATGTAATTCATAAAAGTATCATATTTTTCATTGCATTCCCTTAATTCAAGTAATTTTATATGATCAAAATTCATAATGTGAGACCTCTTTTCCTTAAGTATGACAAGTACATAGAATGCAGGCTGTGCCCTCATTTTTGCAAGATTGCCCCGGGAAAAACCGGGATCTGCGGCGCAAGAAAAAACACTGGTGATCTTATTGAGCTAATAACATATGGAGTGATCTCGGGCATCTCATCGGATCCCGTTGAAAAAAAACCTCTTTATCATTTTTTCCCCGGCTACAATATTCTTTCAATAGGGTCATACGGATGCAATATGAGATGCGATTTTTGCCAGAACTGGCATATATCCCAGGGATTTTCAGGAAAGATAATGCCTGACACAGATGCCGATAAACTGGCTTCAGAAGTTGTCTCATCATACAGGAATGTCGGCCTTGCATTCACTTATAATGAACCTGTTATATGGTTTGAATTTGTGCTGGATGTCGCCGTTAAAATCAAGGAGAAAGGAATGTTCACGGTAATGGTGAGCAACGGATTCATAAATCGAGATCCCATGAATGAACTCCTTCAGGTTATTGATGCGTTCAACATTGATCTCAAGTCATTCAACGACAGCTTTTACAAAAAACTTACAGGAGCTGAGATTGAACCTGTTAAGGAATCACTTATCCGGATTGCACGGGCAGGAAGGCATCTTGAGATCACCACCCTGATAATTCCCGGAAAAAATGATTCGGCTGCAGAAATGGAAAATGAGTGCAAATGGATTGCTGATGAGCTTGGAGAGTATACTCCCCTGCATCTCAGCCGGTATTATCCTGTTTATAAGAGAAATGATCCTCCGACATCTCAGGATAAGTTGGTACAATTATATGATGTTGCAAAAAAATTTCTCAGCAATGTTTATCTTGGGAATGTGGCCGGCAGTACTGGACAGGACACATACTGCAATTCATGCGGAACGCTGGTGACAAAAAGAAGCGGGTATAATATAAACCTTATGAATCTCACCACCGACGGGAAATGCAGCAGGTGTGGCAATCTTATTTACAGGTATTTTACTTTTCCTTACCGTGCAGCGAACTGAGTCGCGAACAAAGCTTATCAGTTTCGACAAAAAGGTCTTTTTCAATTAACCTGTAATGCGATCTTAATGCTTTAGGATCCTCATTACCTTCAGGATTATTTACCCTGTGAATAAGATCATTCCTTAGAGCAACAGCATCGGCGATAATGCCTGAAACCTCTTCTGCCTGGTTGTCAGGATGAAGAGTGCCAAATGTAAAACAATCGGAGATCACCTCAAAAACGAGGAGGTCTATGTCTTTTTTTAATCTTCGGATGCTTGGCATGTCTGATTTTTTTGTAAGGCAAAGATAATAAAATATCTTCCATCCGGTCTTACCTGCCTTCTGTAAACTTCAGTACACTTTCCAATGCTTTTTCGACATATAGTATACGGAGTTTATCTATCAAAGGAACCGGTACCTTGAAGTAAATATCATTAATGCAGCAAAATTGCAGGACCATCGGAGAAGTGCCTGTCATAAAAACCGCATCATAGTTTTTAAGGGAATCAGCCGAAACACATTTATATTCAATATTTATATTGATTGACCTGCAAATTTCGATTATGTATTTCCTTGTTATGCCACTTAGTATTTTATCATCAGGCGCTGTAATGAGCCTGTTGTCCTTCAGGAAAAAGATATTCGACCTGCTCCCTTCGGTAATACAGTTTTGTTCGTTTACAAGAAGAGCTTCATAACCACTTTCAAGGATAAGCTTATGATAAATAGATGACCGCAGCTTATGATTAATGACCTTTGATTCAGGATCTTTCCGCTCGGCATAAAAGAGTATTCCCTTCACCCCTCTTCTATACTGCTCCTCCGAAGGATATATTGGTTCCACAAAATAAACAAGATAGTTGAAAGAGTCCCGGTTATAGTTAAAAACTATTTTCAGATTGATATCCTTCTTCTTTTCTGTTTTTACAAGATTTATTACATCCCTTCTGAGCGTCGGCTCATCAGCCAGCATCTTTTTCTGCTGCAGCTTTGCACTTGATTCAAGGCGTTCCATATGGTCATGAAAAAATACAGGAGTACCTTTTATCATCCTGATCACTTCATAAATTGAATCGCCGTCATAGACAAGAGAATTGTCGAACATCTCCGATGGCTGGATCTTACCGTTAAGCACAAATTTTCTGCCGTAGCATTCGTTCATCTCAGTCAGTATTTAACCACAAAAATAGTAACAATAAGGTTATCGGGTTGCAATTCTGCATATATTAGCAGTCATGAAAGGAACAGCCCTCTGAATTAATGTATGCGATCGTCGATATTGAAACCACTGGCGGAAGTTCACTCATTGAAAAAATAACCGAGATAGCTGTCTTTCAGCACGACGGCGAAAAGATCACAGGTGAATTTGTCACCCTCATAAATCCTGAAAGAAGCATTCCATATTTTATCACGAACCTGACAGGTATCTCAAACGAGATGGTCGAGGATGCCCCTAAGTTCTATGAGGTGGCAAAACAGATCGTTGAGTTTACTGAAGGGAGGACCTTCGTAGCCCATAATGCCAGATTCGATTATTCATTTATCCGTCAGGAATTCAAATCGCTCGGATATAACTACAAGCGAAATATTCTTGATACGGTAACCCTTGGAAGGAAGCTTATTCCCGGACACAGGTCCTACAGCCTCGGCAATATCTGCCGCGATCTCGGGATTACCATTAACGGGCGTCACAGGGCAGCCGGCGATGCCCTCGCCACTGTAAGGCTCTTTGAAACACTCCTTAAAAAAGACAGGGAGATACATGGTGAGTATTCCGGACTGATAAGCAACACCAAACTGTCAAAATTAAATCCGAACCTTGATATATCCAGAATCGACCTTATACCAGAGGACCCGGGAATTTATTATTTCTACAATGAGAATCACGATCTGATCTATATAGGCAAAAGCCGGAACCTTCAACATAGGATAAGGACGCATCTGTCAAACAATACCACCAACCGTTCGATGGAAATGCGCGATCAGATAGCATATATTGACTGGGAGGTTACAGGAAGCGAGCTTGTTGCCCTGCTTAAGGAATCATCTGAAATAAAGCGCAACAAGCCGGTTTATAACAGGGCCCAGCGCCGGACAGGCTCCCGGTGGGGTATTTTCTGTTCAACTGATGTGAACGGATATTTTAATTTCAACTATGGGACAATTGATTGTGATGATAATCCTGTCGCCGTTTTTACTGGCAGGGAAAGGGTAAAATCAGTACTCGAATCACTTGTCGAAAAATATGATCTGTGCCAGAAATTATGCGGCCTCTATGAGACTCAGGGAGCCTGCTTCCATTACCATGTCGGCCTTTGCAAAGGCGCCTGCTGTGGAAAGGAAGCCCCTGAATTATATAACGAGCGTGCCCGAAAAGCCCTGGGGGAATTCATATTCGCCCAAAAGAATTTTTATATAATAGATAAAGGAAGGGACTCTGGCGAAAGAAGCGCCATAAAAATTATGAACGGTAAATATTCAGGTTACGGCTACTTCAACATAAACGACATGGGGTTCGGTTTGAATGCCGTGCACGATTGCATCCAGGCCTCATCTGACAACAACGATATCCAGTCGATCCTCAGGCAATATCTGAGAGGCTATAAAATCGAAAAGATCATTGAATTCTGACCACCATAAGCTATATTTGTTAAAAACCGTAAGAAAATGGCATTATTCACCCGGACTACAAAAAATCTGATCCTCAAAATCGAAGAATTCTTCGATAATATAGATCTGGGCCTCCTGGTTTTCAGGGAAGGAATTAAATCGTACCTCGATAAAGATATGGATGCTTTCGAAAGGCATATCGGTAAAATAGAGCAGCTCGAAAGTAATGCTGACAGGCTCCAGCGTTCTATTGAAAATGAAATGATAACTAATTCCATTCTTCCGCAGCACAGGGGTGAAGTCAGTTCTCTCATTGATGTTCTTGATGAGATAATAGATACAATCAAATCGACACTGAATGAATTCCGTATAGAAACTCCAGATATACCCATGTCATTGAATCATAATTTCATCAGCATCACTGAATATTCGGTTTGTGCGGGGGAAGAACTTATTCCGGCTGCAAGGGCCTATTTCAAGTCTCCTTATACTGTAAGGGAAAAACTTCTTAAGGTTTACTATTTTGAAAGCGAGACAGATAAAGTTTCGAGGGAGACGCGGCGTATAATTTTCCAGGAGATGAAAGATATTGATCTTGCCAGGAAATCGCATCTCAGATATATAATAAACCATATTGAAAAGATCTCTGACAATGCCCAGAAAGCTGCTGACCTGCTTTCAATAATGGCTATTAAGATTGTTATGTGATGATCATTCTGTTTCTGACCAGCGGCCTTTTTCTCGGGTGGTCACTCGGGGCAAATGATGCCTCAAATATATTTGGCTCTGCCGTAGGTTCGAGGATGATAAGTTTCAGAAAGGCTGCCATAATTGCTTCCATATTCGTCATCATCGGCGCTGTACTTCAGGGATCCGGAGCATCCATAACACTTGGAAAACTCGGGGCTGTCAATGCCATCGGAGGTTCATTCACTGTTGCACTTGCCGCAGGCATTACCGTTTATCTTATGACCAAATTTTCTGTACCTGTTTCCACAACGCAGGCAATTGTAGGTGCAATTATAGGATGGAACCTGTTTACCGGTAACCAGACCGACATAAAAATCCTTACTGAGATAGTTTCGACATGGATTACCGGACCGGTTCTGGGTGCTTTTTTTGCTGTTATCCTTTATATTATTCTTAAAGCTGTAAAGAAAAACTCATCAATCCATCTTATCCGTTTTGAATCTTATGTCCGCACCGGACTTATTGTCGTCGGAGCATTCGGAGCATACAGCCTGGGGGCAAACAACATAGCCAATGTTATGGGGGTTTTTGTTCCGGCTTTCAATCTCAGGGATCTCGACCTTGGAATAATCTCACTATCATCTTCACAGCAGCTTTTTCTTCTTGGAGGAATGGCTATCGCAACAGGAATACTGACATATTCAAACAGGATAATGGAAGTTGTCGGAAACCAGATAATGGAACTATCATCAGATGCTGCACTTGTGGTTGTGCTTGCACAGGCTATGGTTCTGTTTATTTTTTCATCATCTTCTTTTTCATCTTTTATTGAAAGGACGGGGTTGCCTCCATTCCCTATGGTCCCGGTTTCAAGCACTCAGGTGATCATTGGGGCTATTATCGGGATCGGACTGTACAAAGGAGCCAGAAACATCAATTTCAGGATAGTTGGCGATATTGTAAAAGGATGGATCCTGACGCCTCTATCATCCGGTCTGATAGCTTTCTTTTTACTTTTTTTCGTAAAGAACATTTTCAATATTAATACGGGAACAAGGATTTCCGGAATGTCAAGCACAGCTATTCAGCAGGCTGCTTCTTCTTCCATGGGCCGGAGCATCTCTGATATAATGGGATTTCTTATTTTAGCGCTTATAGCAGTAGGAGTTCTTATTGTTGTATTGTTTTATTTGGCTGAAAGGAAGAAGAAAAATGAGCTCAGGAAATCAGAGGAAAAATTCTGGAGTAACCTGAAATAGAATAACATACCTAAAAACTGATATTTTTTGTTGCAGTTATTTAAAATAAGATGAATAAACCTTTTTACCTTGGTATCGATGTAGGTGGAACCAAATGCGCTGTTATTGCGGGCACTTCAGATATGGATATATTAAAAAAAGTCTCTTTCCCGACAGAAACTGATAAAGGACCTGATCATGCAATAACACTGCTTCTCAAAAATGCGGAAGAAATAGCAAATGCCATCGGCAGGACAGAACTGAAGGCAGTCGGCATAAGCTGCGGCGGACCCCTCGACAGTAAAAAAGGTATTGTACAGTCACCCCCTAATCTTCCGGGCTGGGATAATATCCCCGTTGTTAAATTATTTGAAGAGAAACTTGGGGTTCCGGCCTATCTGCAGAATGATGCCAATGCCTGTGCTCTTGCTGAATGGAAATTCGGAGCCGGAAAGGGTACCAGGAATATGATCTTCCTTACATTCGGAACAGGTATGGGGGGAGGGCTGATAATGAACAGCAGGCTGTATACGGGAACCAATGACCTTGCAGGGGAAGTAGGCCATGTGCGCCTTGCCGAAGAAGGACCAAAGGCTTATGGTAAAAAAGGTTCTTTTGAGGGATTCTGCAGCGGTACGGGCATAGCACTTATTGCAAAAAGGATCTTATACGAGAAATTCTCTCTCCGTCAGCCGGTTTCATTTTATGCCAATATTGACGACGTTGAAAAAATAACCGCGAAAGATGTTGCAGAAGCGGCATTTGCAGGTGATAAAACTGCTATAAAGATTTTCGAAATTTCGGGTGAATACCTGGGTAAAGGACTGGCAGTCCTGATAGATGTTCTGAATCCTGAAATGATTGTTATCGGAAGTATTTACGCTCGATGCAGACAGTTCATTGAACCTGCTTGTATTGATGTGATAAGACGTGAAGCATTAGAACCTGCAAGCGCGGTTTGCAGGATAGTTCCTGCCGGCCTCGGTGAACAGGTAGGCGATTATGCCAGCCTGAGCGTTGCAATTGTCGGCAATGAAAAAGACTGAATATCAAAATCAATAATTTCTGATTATAATGAAACCTGATCCAAAATTAAAAAAACAGAATGCCATAACACGCCGGGACTTTATTAACAGAACAGCTGCCGGAACAGCCGGAATTATGATAGGCCCTTTTTTCACAAATGAATTTCCAGGACAGATTCAAAATTCAAAATGGCCTGAAAATGCAGTAAGGTACAAATTTCATCTTATAGGTCAGGCTCATATTGATCCTGTGTGGCTCTGGCCATGGCCCGAAGGTATGGCTGTTGTCCACAGCACCTTCCGTTCAGCTCTCGACAGGATGAACGAAACGCCTGATTTCATGTTCACTGCCAGTTCTGCACAGTTCTATGAATGGGTTGCAGACAATGATCCGGAAATGATTAAGGAAATAAGGAAACGTGTCGAAGAAGGAAGATGGAATGCAGTGGGCGGATGGTGGGTGGAACCCGACATGAATATACCATGTGGTGAGGCAATGGTCCGTCAGGGCCTGTACGGGCAACTTACGTTGCAGAAACTTCTTGGTAAAAGGGCAACTGTTGCCTTCAACCCTGATTCATTCGGACATACAGGCACTCTTCCCCAGATAATCAGGTCGCAGGGTATGGAGAACTATGTATTCATGCGTCCCGGCCCTAAAGAAAAAGATATCCCTGCCGACCTTTTCTGGTGGGAAAGCCCCGATGGCACAAGGGTCCTTACATATAGAATACCAATAAGTTACAATGACAACAGATCGGTCAGGTCCCGAATTGAACAGGTAATGGATCAGCTTAAGGATCAGCCCTTCAAGACATTCATGACATATTACGGTGCAGGTGACCATGGAGGAGGCGCTACCAAGGAGAATATCGGATCGATAAATGAGATAAGTAATGAAAAAGGGGCTCCGGTTGTAATTTTCAGCACACCTGAAAAATATTTCTCTGAGATCCGAAAGGATAAGAAACTCATACTCCCTGTGATAAAGGATGACCTTCAACACCATGCAACAGGATGTTATACTGCTGAGTCGGCAATCAAAAAGAATAACCGCCAGGCTGAAGCTGCCCTTATCACTGCTGAAAAGATCGCATCGATAGGTTCGGTATTATGGAAGAATAAATATCCTGCTGATAAATTAACGGCAGCCTGGAAAAAAGTGTTATTTCTTCAGTTCCACGACAGCCTCGCCGGAACATCAGTACCCTCGCATTCAGAAACTGCAAAAGAGGGTTACGGATATGCTCTTGATATCGCCAGAAATGCTCTTTACACCGCGATGCAGAAACTCGAATGGCAGGTAGCAGCGGATGATCCGGCTTCACAGTATTTTCTTGCATTCAATACCCATGCATGGGAGGTCTCCGCTAATCTGGAATATGATCTTGACTGGGATGAACGCAACTCTTCGGTTGCAGAAGATGAGACAGGAAAGCAGCTTGAACATCAGTGGACTTCAGCGACAACAGAAACAGGCAGAAGAAAAGGATTACTTGTCAGGACAACCCTCCCTCCTTTTGGATACAGACAGATCCGGATTCACCAGGGAAATGCCGGACATATAAAAAATCCGGTAACTGTTGAAAACAATATACTTGAAAATGAGCATTTAAAAATAACATTCTCTCCTTCCGGAACAGTCAGCATTACTTTGAAAACCCAGGATAGGGAACTCTTTGCAGGGGGTGCAACCGGATGCAGGGCAGTTATTATTGATGATCCAAGCGACACCTGGAGCCATGATATTAAAGCTTTTGACAAGGAAACCGGTGAATTCGGAAATGCAATTGTAAAGGTCATAGAAAAAGGACCACTCAGAGGGATTGTCAGGGTGATTACATCCTATGGCCAGTCGACACTGACAAACGACTGGATCCTTTATTCCGGTTCCGAGACTGTCGAATCGCGTGTAACCCTCAACTGGAACGAAAAGCTTAAAATGCTGAAATTCTCCTTCCCGGTCAATGTGACTTCGCCAACTGCGACCTATGAGACTCAATATGGTTTCATTCAAAGAGCAGTGAACGGGAATGAAGATCCTGGACAAAGATGGATTGATGTATCAGGAATAATGAACGGACAGAAATATGGCCTCACAGTCATAAATGATGCGAAATACGGCTATAGTGTTCATGGAAACGATATGCGGATTTCTGTTGCAAGATCAGCAGTTTATGCCCATCATAATCCAAAGGTGCTTGATATGGGAGCTGAACATTTATGGCAGGACCAGGGAATTCAGACCTTCCGCATGCTCCTTGTTCCTCATGAAGGCAGCTGGCAGACAGGACAACCTGTAAGACGTGCAGATGAATTACTGGAAGCACCTGTTCTAATTTATCAGGGAATCCATGGAGGACAAATGCCAAAATCTGCATCATTCCTGTCGGTGGATAACGAACAAACTGATATATCATCTGTTAAAAAGGCTGAAAACAGTGAAGACCTTATAATCAGATGCATTGAGACTTCAGGTGAAAGCCACAAAGCCTCAGTGGATATAAAATTCATTGGCAGAAAATGGGAAGGAAGCTTCAGACCATGTGAGATTAAGTCTCTCAAAGTGAATTTAAAAACCAAAGAAATCAGGGAAGTCAATTTACTGGAAGAATAAACAAAGATCCGGAATTGAATAAACAAAAAGGCAAAATTCTGAAAATGGAAACAAAATGAAGAGTATTCTGGAAAGAATAAAAGCGGATCTGATCGCCAGTTCAGATGAGCAGACAAGGATCTCCGGTGAAAGGTTCTTTAAGGAAGATGTAAAGCTTCACGGCGTAAAGTCAGCTATGGCAGAAAGGATAGCAAAGGATTATTTCAGGGAAATAAAGGACAGGTCTAAACACGAGATATTTAAAATGTGTGAGGAGCTCTGGAAATCAGGTTTTCTTGAAGAAGCAGGTGTTGCCTGCAATTGGTCATATTTCGTACATAAAAATTATGAACCGGATGATTTTGCCATCTTTGAGAAATGGATAAGCAAATATGTAACAAACTGGGCAACCTGCGATACATTATGCAATCATTCGGTTGGAACCCTGATAGAAATGTATCCAGAAAAAATAAGTGACCTTAAGAAACTTGCATACTCAAAAAACAGGTGGACAAAAAGAGGCTCGGCTGTAAGCCTGATAGTTCCTGCAAGAAAAGGCCTGTTCCTGAGTGACATATTTGATATTGCAGAAATACTCCTCACCGACACAGACGACATGGTAAGAAAAGGATATGGCTGGATGCTAAAGGCAGCAAGTCAGGCTCATCGGGATAAAGTATTTGATTTTGTGATGAAACATAAGACAATAATGCCCAGAACATCGCTGAGATATGCTATCGAAAAAATGCCCGTTGATTTAAAATTGAGGGCAATGGCAAAATAGTTGACCTAAACTATTAATTTTGCTCAGGAAAGAATCTAAACTCTGATCGTTGTGAGAAGTATAATTTTAGCAATGACATTGCTTCTGTTGCCAGCTTTGTCATATTCGCAGGACAGGATTACCGGAAGGGATTTTGCAACCCGTTCGGAGGTTATTGCCCAGAATGGAATGGCGGCCACAAGCCAGCCACTGGCAACACAGGTGGCCCTTGATATTCTGAAAAAAGGTGGCAATGCCATTGATGCTGCAATCGCTGCAAATGCTGTTCTCGGGCTTGTTGAACCAACAGGTTGCGGCGTTGGAGGCGACCTTTTCGCAATAATCTGGAGCGCCGACAAACAGAAACTTTATGGTCTTAATGCAAGTGGCAGGTCACCCCGGTCGCTGAAACTTGAATACTTTAAAAGTAAAGGCCTCGACTTTATACCATCGACCGGACCACTGCCGGTTTCTGTCCCCGGATGTGTTGACGGATGGTTTGAAATGCATGATATGTTTGGCCGGCTGCCAATGAGGGAAATCCTTCAGCCTGCAATTAATTATGCAAGAGATGGCTTCCCGGTAACTGAAGTAATAGCCAATTCGCTGGAAGCAGGTACCGCAGCACTAAAACAGTACCCCAATATCAGGGAAACATATATGCCGGGAGGTAAATCTCCTGCAAAAGGCGAGATCTTCAAAAATCCCAATCTTGCCAATACCCTTGATAAAATTGCCAAAGGTGGAAGAAATGAATTTTACAGGGGCAGCATTGCAAAAACCATAGCTGCATTTATGAAATCCCAGGGTGGTTTTCTCAGCTATGATGACATGGCACGTCACACCTCCGAATGGGTCGAGCCCGTAAGCTCCACATACCGGGGATATGATATATGGGAATTACCTCCGAATGGTCAGGGAATTGCTACAATTCAGATTCTGAACATGCTGGAGGGATTTGATCTGACAAGGCTGGGATACGGTTCGGCTGAATATATTCATCTGTTTACCGAGGCTAAAAAACTTGCCTTTGAAGACAGGGCAAAATTCTATGCTGATCCACGGTTCAGTTCTGTTCCGGTAAGCCAGCTTATTTCAAAAAAATATGCCGTTGAGCGCCGCAGGCTTATAAGTCCGCTAAAAGCTGCCAAAAGATATGATCCGGGGAAAATTGAGGCAGGCAATACAATTTATCTTACTGTTGCCGACAAATTCGGGAATATGGTATCACTAATCCAGAGCAATTACCGGGGTATGGGATCTGGTATGTGTCCTACAGGACTCGGTTTTGTGCTGCAGGACAGGGGGGAAATGTTCAGTCTCGATCCGGGTCATGCAAATGCATATGCACCAGGGAAAAGACCATTCCACACCATCATTCCGGGGTTTATTACAAAAAACGGCAAGCCATGGATCAGCTTCGGAGTTATGGGTGGCGATATGCAGCCTCAGGGGCATGCCCAGATCATTATTAACCTCATCGATTTCAAAATGAATCTTCAGGAAGCCGGCGACGCCCCGAGAATATATCATTCAGGGTCATCAGAACCGACAGGTCAGCAGATGACAGACGGAGGCATTCTTTATCTTGAAAGCGGATTCAGGTGGGAAGTCATCCAGAAGCTGCTTTCAATGGGCCACAGGGTGGAATGGAACCTTGGAGGTTATGGTGGTTATCAGGCTATAATGAGAGATGAGAAAAACAAGGTATACTATGGAGCTTCAGAATCGAGGAAGGATGGTCAGGCTGCAGGATACTAATTCCTTAAGGTTTATGCTCTAACTGATCCCAAGTAAATCCATAATACCATTGATGAATGTCAGGGGATGCGCAGGATTACCAGGTACATAAAGGTCAGGGGTATGACTGGTAATAAATGTCCTGTCAAGGGCAGGTGAGTTGCTGAACATCCCTCCGCTTATCGCATCGGTACCCACCAGAATGATTATTGAAGGTTCAGGCACTGCTTCGTAGCATATCTTCAGGGCTTCTGCCATATTCTCAGTAACAGGTCCCGTAATTACTATACCGTCGGCATGACGTGGTGATGCCACAAATTCAACTCCGTATCTGCCAAGATCAAAGTTTACGTTGCCTGAAGCATTTAGTTCCATCTCTCCGGAATTATCACCGCCTGCTGAAACCTGTCTGAGCTTCAGTGATTTTCCGAAAAACTTCCGGATTTCTTTCCTAATTGCAGTTTCCTCAAGCCTCAATGGTTTATCTTCACCAGGTCTGATAATCAGATCTTCCCTTCTGTTGGCAGCGATCCTGTAGTCATTCAGAAACTTTATTCTTCCGGGAAGCAAGAAAGCACATTCCCTGCAAAAAACACATTTTCCAAGATCTATTGATCCGTCTCTTTTACTTATCGCCATAGACGGACATAATCTATATACCGAGTCTATCTCATCCGGGGTAATTGCATCACTTATCACCGGCCGACCCCTGAAAAGTTCAGAGACCGGTTGCTTCCTCAGGTCTTTGATATATTGCCTGCCCTGGTGTTTTAGAATTCTGAATTCTTTTAACATTTTCGTTGCCGGTTTTTAAAGATCATTGCCGCAATAACTCAGGTTGAAACTCTTATTACAGACCGGGAAATCAGAAATCTCCTGGTTGCGTACAGCCAGAGCCAGCGCCATCCAGTTATGGAACGACGGGTCCTTCACTTTATAATGGACGATATTGCCTGCCTCATCAGTTATCACCGAATGACATATCTCTCCCCTCCATCCTTCAACGAGCGACAGCGCCAGCATTCCGGGTTTAAGTTTTTCAGTGTAAACCGGCAGTCCGGCTTTTCCTTCCTGATGACTCCATATTTCAGCAAGGTCGTTTATGATTTTTATCGATTCTGCAACCTCAAGCTCCCTTAACCTTGCCCTGGCCAGAACATCGCCGGAACTTATTGTCACCGGATTTATGCCATATTTCCTGTAATACTGAAAAGGATGTGACCGCCTTATATCCCTTGGGATGCCACATGTTCTGGCAGCCATTCCCACAGAGCCGACTGATGCTGCCTGTCCTTCTGTTACTATTCCGATATCCTCAAAACGTGCCAGAACACTTGGAATTGAAAAAATCCTTTCTGTTATTTCAGCATATTTTCTTCCTGTACTATCCAGAGTTTTCACGATTGAAGCCAGAAGACTGTCAGTCATTGGATAATTGGTGCCTCCCGGACGTATCAAACCTTTTCCGAAACGATTTCCGCACCAGTCCTGGGTCCTGTTTATTATTGTCGTTCGAAGGGCTTCGCATACAGCCTGACCTAGCTGATAAGCAACATCACCACACAAAGCCGCCGTATCGCCAATATGAATTGCAATCCTTTCAAGTTCAAGAGCAATTGAGCGTTCGATCTGTAGTTTTTCATCGGGTTCAATTCCTGCAAGTGATTCAATTGCCTGCGCATGAGCCAGCGAATGCCCTACTGATGTATCACCGGCAATGCTTTCACTTAAAACACATCTCTGAACAGACGTCATATCTCCTGAAAACAGATTTTCAATACCACGATGCTGATATCCAAGTTGAATTTCAAGGTGCAGTACTTTTTCGCCATTGCATATAAACCTGAAATGACCCGGTTCAATTACACCGGCATGGATGGGACCAACTCCTACCTCATGCAGTTCCTCGCTTTCAATCCTGTAAAATGGATAATCATCCATCTTTTCATCCATTTTCTTCCTGTTAAAAGCATATCTTACAGGCTTCAGCCATGGATGTCCGACGAAACTAATGCCAAGGTTTTCATGTATCTCCCTTTCAAAAATATGCATACCGGGGCATTCAGTTGTTAATGATTTCACAGATGAACTTTCATTGCCGGTGGTAAAAGATAATGCCCTGACTTTTCCTGAAAGGTCATCAGCGATCAGGCAGACAAATTTCAGATTGTCGTCCTTTTCAAAACCATAATACGACAGGCAATGATTAGATCCATCATTTAACAATTCCGCAACTACGGAGTAAAAATGGTCATAGGTAACTACCGGAACCTCATTGAGGTCCACAGCAGCAGGGTTGTTTTCTATTTCAAGATATGACTTATCCATAATTTATCATGGAAGAAGGCTGATGCTCCGGTTAATAATCTCAACGAGGAAAGGAGGCTGATAAAAGCATATCAGGATTACAGCACCCAATAGTAAAAACTGTGTAACAGTTTCAACAGGTCTGACTGTTCCTGATGGTGTAAATTCATGATACTGGCGCGGATTTGAGAATATAATATGCATAAACCTTGTGCTCATTGCATAAATGACAAAACACAGAAGTATTATTGATGCTATCAGAACAAACCATTGATTATTGTTCACAAGTCCCTTCATAATAAGAAATTCGGAAATAAACAGACCTGACGGAGGAATGGCAAGAATGGAAAAAAGACCTGTAATAAGTACCATTGATCCTGCCGGGTATAATTTCATATAGTTGCCGCAGTCATCAAGCCTGAAAGTCCCGAGGACCCTCGAGAGCTGACCCATCTGGTAAAAAAGGCTTGACTTTGCAAATGAATGAAGCACTATAAGTAAAAGTGCAGCATAGTAACCTGATCCGCCTACACCTGTTGCAATAGCCACCAGGCCCATATTTTCAAGACTTGAATAGGCAAGCATTCGCTTCAGATGTTTTGCCTTTAACATGTATCCTGCTGCAACAAGAAGTGAAAGAAGGCCTGCAAATATCAGGACTCTGTTCATGAATGGCAGAATTGAGGATGATGAGAATAAAGAATAAACTCTGTAAATAGCCAGGAAACCGACATTCATAAGGGTTGTCGAGATTAAGGCGCTTACCGGAGGAGGTGCTACCGAATGTGCATCAATTGTAACCGTATGCATCGGGAACAAACCCATTTTTGTACTGAATCCTATCAGAACGAACAGGAAGGCTATCTTCAGGTACATCGGATTGGCCTGGTTGATTATCTCCGATAGGGCTGAAAATGATAGACTTGCAGCATCTTCCCTGCCGTAAATGAAGCCAAGGAAAAGAATTCCCAGGTATGCAAGGGCAATGCCTGCAGAACAGATGAAAACATATTTCCAGGTTGCCTCCAGGGCTATTTCAGTCCTGTCGTGATATATAAGCAATGCAACTGCAAGAGTAGTGGCCTCAACAAATATCCACAGAACAGTCATTCCATTTGCCAGATATGCCCCGGACATGAATGTCATAAGTGTTATCAGTGCGCCATGGTAAACGTTGAATTTCTTAAGTTCATCGTTCCTTGTATAAACAAAACCATGATATACAGTAGGAATTGCCAGCACAGACAGTATCGAAAGCAGCAATACTCCGGTGCTGTTGAATGTAAAATATCTTAATTCGGTGGCATCAGGATTGCTCCAGCAATAAAATGCAAGAAGAATATGCAATACAGCATATCCGGCAGTAATAAATTTTGTAATTATCCTGTTCCTGGCCAGGAAGATCAGGATAACCATAAGTGCGGCTATAATAAAAAACAACAAAAGCATTTCAGTCTTTCAGCATTGTAAGTTCGTTAGTATGTGGTTTCAGCCGGAGCCCAAAAAAACCAAGGATCAGAACTCCAACGAAAATATCGAGCAATATTCCGATGTTAATAAGCATCGGCATTTCGCTGCCGACAGCAAGGGAGAAAATGAATACGGCATTTTCGATAATCAGGAATCCAATGAGATGTGATATTATAAGCCTGTGAGTGACAATCAAAAGTAATCCTGTAAACAAGGTGTAAAGGGCTATTGCCATGTAAATAGTATTTATAAACGGATTTACAAGTGAATTGGCCAGTACAACGCTTGACAGCAATGCAACTATTGAAAAAAGCAAAAGGTAAAACCCCGGCATTGCCTGCCTGTGTACCTTTGTGACCCCCGACTTTCTTATGATTGCTGAAAGAAGATAAGGTATCAGCAGGGTTTTGAAAAGCAATGTCTCAGCTACAATGAATACAAGGTTTGCAGTATTAACATCCTTTAGTTCAAGCAGTGCAATTCCGCACAGCAGAAGTCCCTGTAGCCCGATAAGACGTATATAAGTCACCAGGCGTTCTGCCGAAGCAAAATATATTAAGGTAATTGCAAAAAATACTATAAGGTAAATTATCATCTTCTTTTAAATAATAAATTTCTCAGTCAGTATCAAAACGACCAGAAAAGCTATCAGAGCTATTGCCGACAGAGTCAGAATGAACTTTGGATTCTTGTTCATTTTATTCCTTGCCCTGAATGATTCAACAAGTCCTATAATCACGGAAAAAACTGCCATTATTGACAGAAAAAGAACAACCTGCAGGAAAACATTCCATTCAGATGGTACGGCAAGGTTAAATATTAATGCTCCGTAAACTGCAAATTTCAGCCATCCTGAAATATGTATCAAAGCCTTATCGAAACCGCTGTTGTCAAGTATCATTACTTCGTGTATCATCGTGAGTTCAAGATGGGTTTTAGGATCATCTACAGGCACACGGCAGTTTTCGATAATGGCTATCTGAATGAAAAGATACAGGCCTATCAGGCTATATATAAGAACATAATGATTGTCAGTAATAAAAAAGCTTCTGAAGATATCTGAAAATGAAGTATATCCTGTGAACATTGCCAGTGTTGCCATCAGGATGAAGAATGCGGGTTCAACAAGCAAAGAGAAGAAGGCTTCGCGGTTTGCACCCATGCCTTCAAAGCTGCTGCCCGTATCGAGGGCCGAGATAATTGAAAAGAACTTTCCGAGGGCGAGCATATAAGAAAAGAAAATAAAATCGCCATTGAAAGAAATAATGCTTTTCATATTCCCAAATGGCACCAGAAGGGTTGCAGTAATAATCGCTGAAAGTGAAATCACTGGGGCAATTCGGAATATTAATCCTGTAGTATCGCTGAATACACTGCCTTTTCCAAGTAAAACACTCACATCTTTAACAGGTTGAAAGATACCAGGGCCTTTTCTTCCTGAGGCAAGGCTTTTAGTCCGGATAATTATTCCGGGAATTACAAGGGCAGAGATCAATATCAGAAGTAAACCCGTCATATTATATTAAACCAGGTTAAAACAAGCACAATAAGCATAAAGACAAATGCATACAGGATGTAATCCTGTATACGGCCTGTCTGCATAACGGCAATACGTTTAAGAAGGCCCGACACCAGATCTACAGGTTTATCAATCAGATACTTTTTGTATACATCATCGCTTTCAGAACTGAATGATCGTTTACCCGGGAATAGCTCATCTTCACGTATTTCTTCCATTATCTTCTTTGTCTGAAGCAGAGGCTTTGCAAGATGATTGAAGTTATATGCATATGAAGTTGAAGTATATTGCTGTTCAGGTGATGGAGCGGTATAGCCGCATCCCCATGTAGGCCCGCAGGTAACAACCTTAGAACTGAGATGGTATCTCCTGTAAATAAGAAGTGCTGAAACTAAAAGTACAAAAACACCGCCTGCGATGCTTATCCCTGACAGATCTTTAATATAGGAGGTGGTCAATAAATCTGTATCCTGCAAACTGAATCCGGTCGAAATTATTTTAAACACCGGACCTGTAAATAAAGAAGAAGCCATACCTATCAGAACAATAAGAGAAACAGTAATGAACTGAGGATAGATCATTGATTTTCCGACTTCAGCCGCCTGTGATGCCTTTGCAGATCTCGCTTCACCAAGAAATACAATTCCGAATGCTTTAGTAAAACAGAATATTGCAAGTCCTCCAATAAGTGCAAGGGCTACTATTGATCCCAGAATCACTAATGACTGATATAACCCTGCTGATGTGAGGCTTTTGAACATGCCTGAATAAATGAGAAATTCTGAAATAAATCCGTTAAAGGGAGGCAGTCCGCATATTGCAAGAGAGCCAATAAGGAACAAAACTGATGTATATGGCATTTTCTTCATCAAACCCCCAAGTTGCTCGGTGTTCCTGGTATGTGTGGCATTATAGACTGATCCTGCACTAAAGAACAACAGTGATTTGAAAAGCGAATGATTCAGCACATGCAACAGTGCACCGCTTAATCCTAAAAGGCTCAGCACATTATTTCCGCTGCCAATCCCAATAATTCCAAGGCCCGTGCCAATCCCGATAATGCCGATATTCTCAATACTGTGGTATGCAAGAAGTTTTTTAATATCATGCTGGACAATAGCCATCATTACACCCATGATTCCCGATAATACTGATACTGCAAGAATTATTACACCAATTGCAATAAGATTGTGCTGTACCGAAATAAGTACTCTCAGAATACCGTAAATGCCCATTTTTATCATCACGCCCGACATCACACCCGAGACGTGTGACGGGGCTGCAGGATGTGCCTGGGGAAGCCAGGTATGAAGAGGAATGAATCCTGCCTTTATTCCAAAACCAATGAAAAAAAGTATAAATAAAAGAATATTTGAATGTCCCGAAAAATAAACTTCCAGGGAAGCAAAGCTTATTTCTCCGGTCTCTTTTCCGAGAATAAGAAAAGCTATCAGAAGGAAAAACATTCCGGCATGCATCTGGATAAGATAACTTATCCCGGTTTTCATCACCGAAGTATCTTCTGCATCAAAGATCACCAGAAGGAATGATGACAGCGCCATGATCTCCCAAACAATAAGAAATGAAAGTCCGTCGCGGATCATTACAACCATAATCATTGAAAAATAAAGCCACAGGTAGGAAAAATAATGTATTGAGAATCTGAGAGAATTTTTGCTTGTGTAATATTTTTTCAGGTAACCTTTCGAATATAGAAGTCCGACCAGTACGGTAATGTTAATAATTGCAATAAAAAATGCAGTAAGGTTGTCGATTATAAATTCCGGGATATTATTGAGACCTGATATTCCAGTGTTTATTTTCAGTGTAATGCCTGTATCTGCAAGTACCTGAAAACTCCAGAAAGAAGTCAGCAAAATCCCGGAAATAAGTACCAGCAGGCTGTAGTGATGCTTTAAGCTTTTTGGTACAATGAACACGGGGAAAGCAAGAAAGACTATTATGAGAAAGATTAAGGCATTCATCAATCCTATTTATGCAGATTTGATTTTGTGACCGCAAAAATAAAAAAATATTTTACTTTTTATCCTTCCGAATAAATTCCTTTTCCCTTGGATTATTTTTCAGAGCCTAAGTGCAACAGGCATATCATTTTACGTTCATCTGCAATTCTTCCTTTTTTTCAACCACTTCAAGAACCAGGGTATTTCCCCCTTTTTCGAGATTAATGTCGTGCGGCTTGTTTGTTTTCCATGAACCACCTGTAAAATCAGGTACTTCGATCGATTGTGATTTGTTTGCAACCGACCATTCGCTGAGGGGAGCAATAGAGCTCCAGAGGGCTCCGTCATAAACATCCTGGTCGAGAGGAAGTCCGTTTCTGAGACAATCGATCATCCTCCAGTCCATGATAAAGTCCATTCCTCCATGTCCTCCGACAGCTTTTGCCATCTCTCCCACCCTCTTGATAATCTCTGGCGTTTTTTCAGCCCAGAGGTTTGCCATTTCTTCATCATTAAGCCAGTCTTCGCCGAGAGCTATCAGCTCACGCGGGTATTTAACCGCCATCCCTTTTGTGCCTTTTACAAGATGTATCCTTGAATAAGGCTGGGTTGAAGAAACGTCATGCTGGACCATTATGCTCTTGCCCAGAGAGGTTCTGATTATTGTAGTATTCAGGTTGCCCCTGAAACTTGAATTTTTCCAGGGCTCATAGAAAGGATCCTGGGATACAAGTTCCTTTTCGCGTCCGGCCATGGAGAAGTCATTTGTAGATATTGAGGAAAGATATTCCAGCCTGTCGCCGCGGTTTACATTAAGGACCTGGCATATAGGTCCGAGACCATGAGTCGGATAGAGGTTACCGTTGCGGGTTGCATTTTCCTTCAGCCTCCACATTCCTGTATAGGCTCCGTCAGTCTGCCTGTCGTCAATCGGCTTTTTAAAGTTGTAGCCCATTAAATTGTGGATATATGCTCCTTCGCCATGGATTATATCGCCGAACATTCCCTGCCTGGCCATATTAAGGGTAAGCATTTCAAAGAAATCATAGCAGCAGTTTTCGAGCATCATGCAGTGTTTTTTTGTTCTCTCAGAAGTTTCCACTAGCTGCCAGGCTTCATCAACTGTCCTCGCTATCGGAACCTCGCATACAACATGCTTGCCCTGTTCCATGGCATAAACTGCCATCTGAGTGTGCCATACCCATGGTGTACAAATATAAATTAGGTCGAGGTCGGGTAATTCCACGAGTTTCTTCCATATATTTTCGTCACCTGAAAATTCCTGTGCGGCAGGTCTGCCTATTCTGGCAAGGTATTTTTGAGAACCGTCAACAGCTACTTTTCTTAGATCGCCGAGTGCTTTAATTTCTACACCTTCGATATAGGAAAGACGCTGAACAGCGCCACTGCCCCTGTCGCCAAGGCCGATATGGCCAACCCTTACAACAGGTATTGCAGGAGCGGCATATCCCGACATATTGAATTTTTGAGTATGCTGCTTATTTGCAGCCTGTAAAATAATATCGAGATTAGATGCAGACTTTTTTTGTGAGCAGCCTGATATAAATCCACCGGTCAGTGCACCGGCACCGGCTATAGATGCTGCTTTGAGAAAATCACGGCGATTGCTTTTCATAGGTAAAATGTATTCAGGTAAGATTAAAATAAACCACACCTAAAATACAACATTATTGATAAAAACCAATCCGCCGGAATTTTTAAAATAGCTGAATATGGCTCTACAGTATGTGACAGACCTGTCCTGCTTTAATTCAGCAATTATGAATCAGGCTGAACAGGTTCTGACCGAAAGAAATATTGCAGGCCAGCTTCTTTTAAAGAACCTTCTGATCAGTAAAGACAGTACAATTATTGTTAATAACATTTGCGAGTTGATTTGCTGAAATAACACCGACTCCACTCCATTTTATGGAACCATCCTGAAAGAGCATTAACGAGGGAACGCTCCTGATATTGTATTTAACCGCCAGATCGCGGTTTGTGTCAACGTCAATTTTAATGATCCTGATTTTATCACCCATGCTTCTTTTAAGCTGCTCCAGCACAGGTTTCATCATTTTACATGGGCCGCACCATTCGGCGGAAAAATCGACAAGGACAGGGATCCTGCTTTTGATTATACTGTTAAAATCTGTCTTCATGCCTTCTTCCTCTTTTTAAAACTCTCAATAATATCCCCGGTGAGACTGCCAATGATCCATCCAATGCCCATCCCATAAATGGTGCTCATATACCATACAGATTTTATAATGCAGGTTCCGGAAAGACATCCGACAAATTTCCAGTAAAGAAACCCGGCTATGCCTCCCGCGATGATAAGGACTATTGTCAGTAAATGCTTTCTGATGAATTCTTTCATTTCCAATTTTTATGCAAAAATCGGCTCATTGGAATTTATGGTCTGTGACTTAAGTCACAGAGTGAAGGATTTTTTTATCAGACCGGAATAATCTATTGAATTTCTTTCTGTTATAACAAGATTCTTTTTTTCAAGATTTCTGAGAAGTCTGGAAATTACTTCACGCGAACTATTCAGTTGGGAAGCGATATCCTGATGTGTTCCGTTAAAATATGATTTTCCGGTTGACCGGTATCTGTCCTCAAAAAAGCGGATAAGTCTTTCATCAAGTTTCATAAAAGCAATTGAATCGATAGTATCAAGAAGTTCCTCAAAACGCTTCCTGTAGGAATACATCATGAATTCCTTCCATGTCCTGTATACAGACATCCATTTTTCAGGTCTGTCGACCGGGACTGTAAGTATCAGGCTCGGATCTTCCGCGACCATTTTAATGCTGCTCTTCTGGATTCCCATGCAACAGGTTAGCGACATGGCGCAAATCTCCCCCTGGTTTAAATAATATAATAATAGTTCATTACCGTCGTCCGACAGCTTTGTCACTCTCAGACAACCGCTTAAAACAAGCGGAAATGATTTGATATAATCTCCTTCCTCAAGTATGCCCTGTCCGGGTCTGATCTCAATCATAGAAGAGAATTCTGACAGTTCCTTGAGAAGTTCCTTCTCAAGAAAAGGGAATGTTCTTTTAATCAGTTCATGCTTTTCCATTATTATATTTTTCGCGGAAATAAAATTACAAAAACCGGCGTTATTCAGAAAGCAAATGGCACTTACCGGGAACAAACAATATTAAAAGTTACAATTTCATTTTAAAAACAAATTTTATATTTTTGGAATACATTATGTGCTAACCTCCGGCATTGATTAAATAAAATGATTTACGAAAACATCTCACTGAAGAAACATAACACATTCGGACTTAATATAAAAGCCGACAGGTTGGTTACATTCAAACATGAAGAGAATGCAGTTCATTTTTTCGAGCAGAACGGAGGCAGTATCCAGAACCTGATGATCCTTGGAGGCGGAAGTAATCTTTTATTCACCGGAGATTATCACGGCACCCTGATACACCCAGAGATGGAAGGAATAACACTGGAAGGTAAAATCGGCAATGATGTAATAATTTCGGCCGGTGCCGGTGTCATCTGGGATAAACTTGTGGAATCGACTGTAAATAAGGGGATCGGAGGACTTGAAAACCTCTCCTACATCCCGGGTCTGGTAGGCGCCGTACCGGTTCAGAACATCGGTGCCTACGGAGCTGAGGTCAGCAAAACCATCGAAAAAGTCAGGGCTATTAATGTTATGGACGGAACCATTCGGGAATTTACACCTGAAGAGTGCAGGTTCGGCTACCGCGATTCAGTCTTCAAAGGCGAACTGAAGGGAAAATATCTGATAACACTGGTTTACTTCAGACTTTCCACGAAACCAAAGCTAAGTCTGGAATACGGCTCCCTGAAAGACGAACTGAACAAGATGGGGTTCACTTCCCTGGGAAATGTCAGGAAGACAGTCATCAGTTCGAGAATTGCCAAACTCCCTGACCCGGCACTTGTTGGCAATGCAGGTAGTTTTTTCAAAAATCCCGTTGTCACTCCTGATGTAGCAGAAGAAATTAAATCAAAAAATCCCAGGGTTCCGCTTTTCAGTGATCCTTCCGGCGGTATCAAGCTTGCTGCGGGCTGGCTTATTGAACAATGTGGATGGAAAGGGAAAAGGATTGGTGATGCAGGGGTTCACGACAAACAGGCACTTGTTATCGTAAATTACGGAAATGCAACTGGCCTGGAACTGTTTGAACTATCGGAAAAAATCAGAATTTCTGTTGCCGAAAAGTTCGGAATAACCCTTGAAAGAGAGGTAGAAATCATTTAAATCACCTGTAAATTTTACACCTGTTAAGTTCTCTTCTGTACTGAGAAGCATACCTGTTATGCTCTGCCAACGTCCTTGAAAAATTATGATATCCTGAAAAATCAGGTTTAGCAGCAAAATAAAGGTAATCATGCTTTTCAGCATTCAACACGGCATCAATGCCTTCAATTGATGGACAACCGATAGGTCCGGGAGGAAGACCGGAGTATTTGTAAGTGTTGTACGGCGACTCAATTTGCAGATGTTTATACAATATCCTATTGATTGTGAAATCATTAACAGCAAATCTCACAGTCGGATCCGCCTGAAGGGGAATCCCTCTTTTCAGACGGTTAAGGTAGACTCCTGCGATTCTTGGCTTTTCATCTCCCTTTGATGCTTCCTCATCAACAATTGAAGCCAGGATAGAAACTTCAACAGGAGTCAGGCCAATTATTTCACTTTTTTTAATCCTGTCCTCATTCCAGAATTTCCTGTATTCCCTCAACATCCTGGAATAAAGTTTGTGAGCTGTTGTATTCCAGAAAAATTCATAAGTATTGGGAATAAAGACAGAAATTACATTTTCTTTCGTGAATCCGTCATCAGCATAATTGTCCTGATCAGAAAAAAAGTCAATTAATTCGGTAGAATCGGCTTCTATCCGCCCTCCTATTTTTCCTGCAAGTTCATTCAGTGTTCTGATCTTGCTGAAGGTAATGTTTACGGGAGCCTGCCTGCCTCCTCTCAGGATGTTAATTAACGCATTATAGCTGAGCGGCTTGTCAAAAACATACCTTCCGGGCTTTATTGAGGCGGGATAATTTTTTCTTTCCGCAATCCATTTGAAGATACGCGGGTTTTTTACAGAAAAGCATGCATATACCGAATCCATCACCTGTTCATAAACAGCGGAATCGGGAATATAAATTACTGCCCTGCCTGAAACAGGGTTCAAATTTGGAGCAAGAACCAGATCATAACCTGTGTAAAGAAGAATTGTCAGTATAATTATTACTGCTGAAAAAACTGATATGGTCTTATTTTTCGTCATCTCAAATAAAAACGTGTAAAATTAACTATACCAGTGCCAAATGCCAAAATGAATAATTTTTAATTTTACATCCGACTATCAATCTTGAAACAACTAACAATTATAAAATGTCAACAAGTGTTATTTTATTGCTTATCATTATCGGAATTGTTACCGGTTTCACAGCCGGGATGCTGGGCATTGGAGGAGCCACAATCATGATCCCGGCCCTGGTCTTTTTACTAGGTCTCAGCCAGCAGACAGCACAGGGAACCAGTCTTGCAGTTATGCTCCCTCCGATCGGAATTCTGGCAGCCTTTAATTATTACAAAGCCGGGAACGTCAATCTCAAATTTGCACTTATCCTTGCCGCGACATTTCTGATAGGCTCATATTTTGGCTCAAAGCTGGCGATAAATATTCCTCAGCCGGTTCTGAAAAAAATCTTCGGACTTCTGCTTCTTGTTGTTGCAGTCAGAATGCTTTTTTCAAAATAAGAAAGTTTGTTTCAACAGCCTCCGCATCTTAACCCTATCCCTTCCTTTTACCTTAAACAATAAGGGAGAGGATGAGGTACAATTCATGCAGAGGATTTTCAGCCTCCCCTTTTAGTTTAAGGGGAGGGTTGGGTGGGGTTATGACTAAACCGGGAAGAGAAATCTCTTACACTATTGATGCAGCCCCATATTTTAAGAACTTCTTTCAGAACATTATTCCCACACTGAGAAGGAATGCATTCGGCCTGTCGTCGAGGTTTATATCCTCACCGCCAAGATTCTGGATCTGAGTCTGGTATTTCTGAAGGCTTCCTTCATACCTTAGATCGAGAGTTATCCTTTTAATAATGTCAAATCCTATACCTGCCTGATATCCGAAAGTAAGGCTCTTGTACATTGCTTTAAAATCGGGATCGTCAATCAGATCACCGGGCGAATCAATTAGAAGCCTGGCTGTAGGACCTGCATTTAACCTGACAGGGCCGAATTTTCCACCAAGCATAACAGGAATATCAACACGATTGAATTTCTGCTTTTTTATTATCTCAGATGCAGGATTTTCAAGATCAGTAATTTTGTATTCATCAGTGCGGGAGGCAAAAAGAAATTCAGGCTGAATATAAAATCCCATCATGCTGAAGCGGATGAAGGCTCCGCCATGAAAACCATAATTCGCACCTTTAAGCACATCAACAGTATAATCTGTATTTCCTGAGGATAGTGTTATCAGATCATCCATTTTTAGATTTGTTGTGCTAAGACCTCCCTTGAGACCAAATTTGACCTGAGTAAATGCTGGCAGGACTATGAAAACTGAAAGAAAAATCAAAATAAACTTTTTCATCATTACTGGTTTTAGTTAAACATTAATTACAGATCAAGAAACCTTTTTACAGACATAAATCGAAAGTATAACGGGCAAAAACATAAAAAAGTTTCATCCTGACTTCAATTTTAACATTAACCAGGTTCCAAAAACAAATTTTAATCCGGCATTATTTCTTTGAAAGTTCAGCGAAAATTACAGATTTCATTTTGTCAAATTCCTCCCTGTTGAAAAGGCGTGTAAGAAAAATTATCCTGCCTGACCTGTCGATTATGACATTTCTTGTGACGCTGGCTTCCTTAAGTGCATATAATCCGAAAATATCTGCACCCGGGTCAAGGGCAAGGGGATATGTAATTTTCATGTCAGTTTTAAATTTATTTACTTTATCGACAGGTTCATCCCTGTCAATTCCAAGAACAATAAGTCCTGATTGTTTGCCAGGCAACCAAATCTCCTTTTCAATATATGGCATCTCCTGGCGGCATACAGAACACCAGCTGGCTGTAAACTGCAGCATAACAACCTTTCCCCTGAGATCCGAAAGCTTATACGATTTACCTCCGGCCTCATTTATCTCAAAATCAGGAGCCATATCACCCACTTTGACCAGATAATCATCCTTGTATACTTCTTTTTGTTGTGACAGGCTGCATATACTTGTAAATAATATCATTAAACTTGTAAAAAAATATCTTTTCATATTTTTTTCCGCCAAAGATAACGTAGAAAATGAAATTTCAAACAATGTGAATTTACGCTTCAGGTAAAAAGAGGTTATTTAACGATTGCATATGTATTTATTGAATAGAATATTTTTAATATTGAATGCTAACTTATTTCAGGAATAGAATTACAATTATGAGAAAAAGATTTCCAATCGGAGTTGTTTTCCTGCTTGTTTCAATTTCACTTCAGGGCCAGGAAAAGGATTCCGGCTTTATCAAAGCCTTAAATAACATAAACATTTCAGTATTGAAAGCTCAGCTCGGATTTCTGGCATCTGATCATATGGAAGGAAGAAAAGCCGGAGAAAAGGGCGAGATAATTTCATCTGATTATATCGCCAGTCAGCTCCGGATGTTCGGTGTGGAACCAGGAGGTGATTCCGCACGAATGAATGGGGCGGATGATCCCTTCACTGCTGATGGAAGGACTTATTTCCAGAATTTCAGCCTGATAAGAACCACTCCCGGAGAAAACATGGAGATGACACTTATAACAAAGGAAGGGGCGACTTCAAAAAAAAGTTATTTAAAAAAAAATATTGATTTTTATATAAGACTCCAAGATCAGAGCATTGAATTAGAAGCTCCGGTTGTTTTTGCAGGCTATGGATTTAAAAGCGAAAAACTCCGTTGCAACGATTTTGAAAAACTGGATGTAAGAGGAAAATTTGTGATCAGGATCTCCGGATACCCGGGATTTGCCAGAGAAAAACTCACGCTTTCAGAGCTTAATGCAGCTTCCCGCGATGCTGAAACTACTGCCCGGAAAATGGGGGCAGTCGGGATCATTGAAATAAATCCTGATAAAAAGGCCGCAGGATTCCAGCCAGCAAGAAGAACAATGAATACTTCAAATATTGAACAGAGACCATTCCCCCCACCCCTGAAAGGAAACTACACACTTCCGGAGAATACGAACAGGGATACTTTCTTAAGAATTTATATAAGTGCCTTTACGGGAGAGGAATTACTAAAAGACTCGGGTAATTCACTTTCCGAATACATTGCCAAATCAGAATCATCGTTCGTCAGCCCGTTGCCGGTTATTAAAAACAAAAGCATAAATGTAAAAACGGATGTCAGAACTGATGTAATAAGGGCAAGAAATGTAATCGGTATTATTGAAGGCCGGATAAAAGATCAGTTCATTGTGCTCGGGGCCCATTATGATCATATGGGAACCGTTGATGGGTTCATCTGGAACGGGGCAGATGACAATGGTTCAGGAGCAGTTGGTGTGATGACAATTGCAAAGGCATTCATGGAAACGGGCATCAGACCTGAAAAATCGATAATAATAGCATTATGGACGGCAGAGGAAGAAGGTCTGCTGGGTTCCAGATATTTCGTACGTAACCTTCCATACCCTAAAAACCAGATACGGCTGAACATAAATTTTGATATGATATCAAGATATGTTAATGAGGGAACACCCGACAAAGCCACAGTAACATATAGCAGTAATTATCCCATTTTCAGGACAATTACGGAATACAATCTGAGAAATTACAATATCGGTCTTGACCCCGATTTTCAGCCGTCTGACAATCCTCCCGGAGGTTCGGACCACAGGTCGTTTGTAGAGGCTGGCATTCCGGTTTTCAGGATAAAGCCCGGACACAGGGAAGAATATCATACTCCATTTGATGAAGTAAGGACGGTTGACTGGGATATAATGGAGAAAATTGTCAGAATCAGCTTTGCCAATGCATGGGAACTTGCGAATACGGAGTGGTAGAAGGTGTGAAGTGTGAAGTGTGAAGTGTGAAGTGTTAAGTGTGAGGTATGAGGTGGTATGTTATGGAACATAATGGATGAAACGTGTTGATATTTTAAAGGCTTTTAAATAAATTCGGAACTTAAAACAAATACTACAATGAAAATGCTTAAATCAATTTTGCTTGGCATATCGCTGACAGGTGTCTGTGTTATGGCACAGGCCCAGCAGGTAAAAACTGACAACAGACTTCACGTGATAATTATCGGTGCTCATCCTGATGATCCGGATGAAGTTGGTGGTACTGCCTTTAAATGGGCACAGGCGGGAGCTGATGTTCTTATGGTATCACTTACAAATGGCGATGCCGGCCATCAAACCCTCGACTCGGAAACCCTTGCAAAAGTCAGGCGTGAAGAGGCTAGGAGAGCAGGAGAAGTAATAGGAGTAAGATATATTACCCTCGACAACCACGACGGCCAGTTAATGCCGACTTATGAAAACAGGTTACAGGTCATAAAGCTGATCAGGGAGCAGAAAGCCGACATAGTTATCTTCCCTCGTCCTTACGATTATCATCCCGACCATCGCTACACAGGACAACTGGTTCTTGATGCTGCCTATATGGTCACAGTTCCTAAGATACTTCCCGAAGTGCCATTTCTTGAGAAGAATCCTGTATTCCTGTATACATACGACCAGTTTGTCCACCCCGAACCATTCAAAGCCGATGTATGCGTAGCAATTGATGATGTTATCGAGAAGAAGATCGACATGTATCATCAGCATACTTCACAGATGTATGAATGGCTTCCTTTCAACAGGGGAGAACTTGATCAGGTTCCAAAAGGCGAAAAAGAAAGAAGGGATTGGCTTGGAAAAACATGGTCGAGAAGATCAAATGCAGAACCATTCAGGGATATACTGACAGAACACTACGGAAAAGAAAAGGGATCAAAAATCAAATACTGTGAACCATTCCAGGATTCAGGTTATGGAACACGTCTCACGAAGGAAAATATTAAGAAATATTTTCCCTTCTATTGATAAATCAGATACTTGCTGTTATACTTCAGCTCGATAAAATCATTTTCCGTTTCCCTGTATCCGTATTCGAAACAATACTGATATTTATCCCCTTCAGAGGTTTCGATTACGTGGGTAAAAAAGCTGAAGTTATACCCAAGCGCAAATAAGGCATCCTTGTGGATCCTGTGCCTGCCTTCATCGTAAAGGTCGGCCAGGATCCGCCTGTTTTTACGAAGCAATCCGTGAACATTCCTTACAAAATTGTTCGTATCACGATTCAACCTGTTGTTGTAATTATTCCTGCACTGATCAGAGCAGAATTTCTTATCGGTACGGCCACGAATAACATCGCCGCAATCGAGACATCTTTTTTCCACAGCACTCTAATGTTTTGATAAAGTTACAAAAAAACGTTTTCAAACGATTTCAAACGACATTAAATTCTTAACATCCGTCTATAAATGATTATCTACCGGAACATCCAGATCAGGGGGTGTAAGTTTGTTGTGTAATAAACCAAATGTTGAATTAAAAAATTGAAGTCATGAACTCATTAAGGAACAGGGTGTATCTGATCGGCAATCTTGGGCAGAATCCCGAAACCAAAAACCTTGAAAACGGAAAGAAATTAACACGTTTTACTCTCGCCACGACCGAAGAATTTAAAAACGCAGACGGACAGAAAGTTAAGGAAACAACATGGCATAATATTGTTGCATGGAACGGGACAGCAGATCTTGCAGGGAAGTATCTCAGGAAAGGGCGACAGGTGGCAGTGGAAGGAAGGCTTGCCTACAGAAGCTATGAGGACAAAAATGGGGTCACGAAGTATATCACTGAGGTCGTGATCAATGAACTTCTGTTTTTGCAATCGGGTAAGGAACAGGTTCAGGAGAAGGAGGAATAGCCTGAAAAACAAGATCATTCACTGCATTTCCTGGAAGAGGCTGTAACACAAATTACAGCCTCTCGCATTTTATAATATTTTATTATACATTTGCAGACCTTATAAAACCTAAGCTTCATTTTTATGAAAGGATTCACACTCCTTTTTTCTTTCATCATCCTGCTATGGAAACCGTCATACGGACAGACCTCGATCCAGCAGGGTCATCCTGTAGCAGAGATTTTTACCAATTTTCATTTAAGTCTGAATAACAGTTCCGGAACAAGCGGATTTGATATTACCAGGGCTCATCTGGGATATGTTTTCACCCCTGATGGTCATTTCTCGGGAAGCATAATAGTAAATCCCGGAACTCCCGACGATCTGGCACCAGGCTCTGAACCAAAAAGGTATGCCTATTTCAGGGAAGCTTCCATAGCCTATACAAATAACAATTTCAGGATTTCATTCGGGATAACAGGGACCAGATTGTTCAGCTTCCAGCAAAAGTTCTGGGGGAAGCGATATATTGCCAATACTTACCAGTCACTTAACGGTTATGGTTTTGTAGCTGATGTCGGTATAGCAATGGACTACACCATCAACGACATGGTGAAGGTGGATGCAACAATAATGAACGGGGAGGGTTACAATAACCTCCAGCTCGACAACAGCATAAGAACTGCTGCCGGAGTAATAATAACACCCGATGAACACCTTGCTTTCAGAATTTATGGTGATATCTCCCGGGTCAATGGCTTATGGCAGCCAATGTTCGTTGGGTTTGCCGGATTCAAAAATGAAAGCGTGACAATTGGAGGTGAACTTACATACAAGTCAAATCTTGACCTTATCAGAGGACACCATGCATGGGGATTTTCAACAACAGGCGCTGTGGAAATTGCAGAAAAGACTGAACTGTTTGCAAGGTTTGATTATTCCTCATCGGTTACTCCCGGCAATGATTCGAGACCATGGAATCATCTTATGGATGGAGATTTTCTCATTGTCGGATTGCAGCATACTTTCAATGAATATGTCAAAATTGCCCTCAATTACCAGGGCAGGTATCCTTATGATCACGACTCGCATCGAACCGACATGCTCTTTGTCAACACAATATTCAAATTCGGGTCATATTAGCAATTGAAATATTTTGATTTTATTCTGAAACTTTTGCATAAAATCCGATTAACAACCTGAAGTTGAATAAATCCTAACACTCTATATAAGTTATTCCCATAACCTCAAAAACAACTTTTCCTTTTGGTTGTTTCAAGATAACCTTGTCGCCGGTTTTCTTATTTATCAGGGCTCTGGCCAAAGGTGAAATAAACGAGATTTTGCATTTGGAAATATCGGCTTCATCAACACCGACAATGCGGTATGTTTGCAATTTGCCGGAAACTTCCTGTCTCAGAGTTACGGATGCACCAAATCTGATTTCGCCATTTGGCTGCTCAGCATAAGTTACGACTTTTGCACCAGAGATCCTGTCATTTAAGAGCTGCAATCTGGCATTAATAAAGTTAAGTGCTATACGCCTCTCATTTTCATTTGTTATTTCAATGTTGTCCTTTTCACTTAAAAGTAGCTTCTTTTCCTCCATGAGCTGATCCATACCGGTCCTTGTTACGAAGTTTGGTACTCCGTCCGGCAAGTATGCCCGCTGAGGTACCATGGGAGTTTCCTCCTGATCATCCTCCTTTACGAATCCCCTGCTCATAGATTTTATTCCTTAAACACCCTGTGCCTTAAAAATGAGAGAAAATATCAAGACCGTCTAATCGTACTTGCCATCAATTATCACTTCCCTGACAGCTTCCAGATAGCCAAAACCATTCAGCATGTCGGGTAGCAGGTAACTACCTTCAACCCATTCATTCCATGCGTTGATGGTTATCAGCCGGGGCTGTTCGGGATGACTGTCGGCATATTTTTTTGCTTTGGAAAGCAGGGCTGCAAAACTCCGGGGAGTGTTATTGTAATGCACAACGTCGTGGATACCCTTTGCAGGGAAACGCGGTGTATCGTCCCATCCTATAGAAACACAGGGGAAAACAGGTACGGTGAGGGTTGAGTCCATCTGTTCCCTTATTTTTATTGAATTCGTGCCGTATGCAACATAATCCTCCTGCATTCCTCCCATATTATACATTGCAACACTATTGAAACCCATTGCATCAACCATGCCGGCAAAACGTCCTGCCTGTTCCTTTGACATAATTGAGCCTCCCCCCTGATTCCACTGTATATGCAAGCCCGGGAAACCTGCCTTTTTCACTTCATCACGGAAATAATCAAGTGCTTTTCGTGTTTCTTCAACACTGTTTCCAAAACTTTCAAGCAGTTTGCCGACGCTGAAAATGGAAAAGACCGGTTCACCATTGATTTTAAAGTAATTCGGGCGCTTAAAATACTGGTTTATGATTCTGTCGACTATGATCCTGTAATTTTCCCAATCGATCCTGGCATTCCACAGGATATCTGTATTTTCCTTATATCTGTGAACGTTCCAGTAATTATACTTGACATCATGATTTGCCCACATAATATAGAATTTCATTTTTTCATTATTCCTTGCCTTCAGAAAACCATCATTAAGTGCGCTCTCAAGAAAAGGAGAACCATTGTACCAGTACCAGTCGTAAACGAAAACATTGACACCATGATCTGTCGCTGCATTTATCCATTTTTCGACAACTTTCGGATCATTGTCCATTTCATAGCCCCATAAAGGCTGACGCGGCTGGTAATGTCCGTCGAACCTGGGATTGCCTTTTTTTATAACCTCCCATTCACCTGTACCTTCGGGCCAAAGTATTTCCGTGCCCATAGGATCGTCATGGCATGAAGGCCAGATATAGGCTGCAACATAATAATTGTTGATGGGTATTTCACTCTGCACATCCGCTTTGGTACCTGATGAACATCCGTTAGAAATGACCAGAAATGAAAGTAAGATCGAACTTATAAATGCTTTTTTCATTGGTTTGATTTTAGATCAATTTAATTGTGTGATGTAGTGGTGGTAACAGAACCGGACTACAATTACTGTAAATATATCAAGAATGGATGATATTAACTTCAGAAATTTGAATGTTTAGCGACGCAAAATCTTGTCCATCTTCTTTCCTTTGGCCAGTTCATCAACCAGTTTGTCCAGATACCTTACCTTCTGCATTAAAGGATCACTGATTTCTTCTACCCGATATCCGCAGATCAGTCCTGTTATGAGGTGAGTATTGGGGTTTAAGGTAGCGTTTTGAAAAAATGTATCAAATGTTACATTTTCTTCTATCAATTGCTGCAGTTTCCGGCTGCTGAAACCCGTCAGCCACTCAATAACCTGATGCAATTCTTCTTTTGTCCTTCCCTTTTTCTCCACTTTTGCTACATACAAAGGGTATACTGTGGAGAAAGTCATTTTTGCTAAACTCTGACTATCCTTGTCCATTTTTCAAATATTGTAAATATTTCATTTTTTACTCTTGCAATCCCTGATAACAACAAATTTAATGTTTCGCATTTTAATTGCACACATCCCCCAAAAATGGTGCAATGATAAATCACTTACATAAGTCTTTTGATGTGGCCAATGCAATTACTCTGCCTTTTTTACCCACGGCATTATAGAAGTGGTAGACAACTCCGTTCCATTTTATTACCCAGGGTTTATGGGCATATTTATTATCAAACTCTTCCGTTGGGGCTATAAGGTCGGCTCCATTCCAGTCAGTCCAGTCGATAAGGTTATAGGAGCATGCAAACCGTTCAAAAGCACCAGGTTTCCAGAAAGCTCCAAAATAGAACATCACGTAAATGTCTCCTATTTTTGCAATCTGGGCATCGCCACAAATGCCTTTTCCTCTCGAAATTACAGGGTCTTTTCCATATCTTTTCCAGGTTATCATGTCATCAGATACAGCCATTCCAATACTTTCATAGCTTGCTGTGTCTCCTCTGGCATTATAATACATAACAAAGGGATATCCGGTATGCCTTTTGCTGTCATGGATGACCAGGCTCTTGTAGATAGTCTGATTCTCAAACCAACGTGCATCAACATCTTCCGGAGACAAAACAGGAGAATTATATGTATTCCATTTTTCAGTTTCTGTTAAATTGTCGGAAGTTGCCAGACCAATTTTTAAAGTACCTGATTCATATCCGGCTGTATTTCCCCCAAGGTAGGTCATCCAGTATTTGTTCCTATATTTTTCTACGGAATAATTGCCGCCCCAGTCAGTATTAATGAGTGATATGTATCCGGCTTTCTGGTTTGCATCCCATGTATTTTCCGTAAATGACAATAATTTTCCTTTTGTTTTCCATTTAAGCAGATCATCACTTTCTGATAACCAGGTTTCATAACCCTGGCCATCAAAAACAATGTAGGTCATATACCAGATATTGTTTCTGCGAAATATTGTCGGGCTGTCAACCATTTTGGAAGTATCCGGATGCTTTAAAACAATACCATATTTATATGGAGTTTTAATTTCATTGACAATTCGCTCCATCTCTACCTCAGGTACTTCCCTGTTCGATGGAGCATTTGCCTTATTACAACCGGATAATGATATTGCAACTGTTGCTGATAATATTAAAAAACCTTTCATTCCAAATGGATCTGTTCTTTTAAATTTTATGATTTGCCAAAGGAAAATAACATCTTTTGGTTATCTGACATAACAAATGCTTTGTATCTCATCTTCTGATAATGCCCTGTTAAATACAGCAATGCCTCCAATGAGTCCTTTGAAGAAATTGCCCATTCCCGACTTGATCTGGACAGCTCCGACAGTAAAATCCGAACCGTTATTTCCAATTCCGTCAGGATAATAGTATGGATTTTTTTTTGAAATAAGCCATCAGGATATCCTTATTCCTCCAACGAATCCGGTCTGCTCTCCTGTCCATTTAATCCATGCTACCAGAGTGATTTCACTCTGATCTCCGAAAATATTTAATTTTCCGGTTTGTGAGTGATCTAACGTTAAATAGTTAGTACCATCAAATAAAATTGAAAATCCTGAAAGAGGACCCTCATTGATCCTTGTGACAATACCATTTGACTCCTGCAATGGATACTTTTCCATGACTGACGATTTTCTTTCTCTTCCGGGCTTTTCGTCAAACTTCCAGAATGAGACTAATCCCTCAACAGATTTTATTTTTTTAATAAGTTCTCCGTTTGGTTTTGACAAGCTGGTCTGGCTGTGCAACACGTTCAGAAAAAGACATGGTAACAACTGTAAAAGAACTAGTCTGGTAATAAGAAATCTGAGCATAATACTTATTTTTTGTCATAAATGAGAATCATTGACCGTCTGTTAGGGACTTTCAGTGTAAAAGTAGAGCAGATACATTTTCATTAATTGTTCAGATATTAATATATCCGTGAGTTTCTAATAGTCTGGTGTAAAAATCCTGCCTTTCGTGAAACTGAAGAATCCACCTTTATGTGCAACTTGTACGCCATCCATTGGATTCACATGTTTAGACCCTGCTATCTTTTAGCATGTGGGTAGGCATAGACTCCAACTTTTAAATCAATAAGATTTCAATATAAGTGTGAGCAGATTCAAAATCTGCGAATTCTATGTACCTGGCACTTTTAACCAGAAGATTTGCTGCATGTATGTCCATATAGACAATACCATCTTTATCCTGGGCCATCAAAGTGGCCATTTTTGATGGTATCAGAACCCGGTGAGGATCATCATAACATTGAGCTATATGAATTAAAATACCGGCACTGACATCACCCGGGGTTAAGACGGAACTCTGAGTTGGTTGCTTGTTATTCTGACAACCAGTTAGTGTCAACATGGCAATGATGAAAATTAAGTTAGCTGTTTTCATCTTTGTAATATTCAGGTTGGAGATCATATTCCAAATGATAATCAGTTATAAGCAAGTTAGTATAATCCTTGTTAAAAACCTAAAAATTAAGCAGCTTAATGTAATCTCATTAGTTGAGCACATCATCATTGTCAGGTGTCCCGGGATAGTTAAAAGTTTATATAGACAAGGCTTCGGCTAAGTAAGCAGGTATAACCCAAAGCAATCATTGGGAGACCTGATCACGGGTTTATGGGAGGTAGATCACTGATCAGATATAAAAAAACGTACAGCTTGTGTATTATACTGTTATTCTATATCTTTTTGAAGAAAGGCTGGCATTTAAGGTACTTATTTGCAATTTGTTAAAGCTAAATATGTATCATCAATGTTTTTTTGAATGTACCGGGCGGCATCTGTTACACCTCCATTTATTTTTCGTGCCTCGATGATTCTGTTTAAACTTAGTAAATAGTCCAGACCATTGTAGGTCTGCTTTACTGAAAGTTCGATAACCGCAATAACCGGTATCTTTTTAGCCACCCATTTTCCAAAAACCATGTTCGATGCCGAAAGCTTTGAAAGATCCAGTAGTGTTTTTAATTCAGGTTTTTCAGTTTCAAAATATTTATTAACCTTTGGATCCCTGAAAATTCCATCGATTTCATTGTTTGATTCGCTCAGCCTCATTAATAAGCTGCTTATGCCATTTTTTACAAAAGTTTCCCAATCCCTAATGTTACTTGTAAACTCAGCTATTTGTCCTGCTGATAAAATTGATCTCAGCCGGTCTATTTTGGACTTTATTTCAACAATATTTATACCATCAGCAACCATTTGCGTTGCTTTTGCGTTGTATATAGTCTGAAGCCTGTCAGCCGCTTTACCCCTGTTTGACAAACCCCGGAGTAATTCCCCGGTAAAATATTCCAGACCATCTTTAGCAGCATTCAACATTGCATTGTTATTGGCATTTTCCCAGATATTAAGCTCATTCTGAGATAACTCTATTGTTTTTTGAAATTGCTCCCTCTGGTCGATATATCCCTTCAGCTGTTCCCTTAGCCTGAGGCAATCGGGTTTCAAAATGATTGGTTCACCATCAGTTTCAGATTCATTCTCCCTTAAGAGTGTAACAATTCTTGCACTATCCATATTGGTTCTATCATCGAGATATTTATTTGCCTCCCTTAAATCAACAATATTTGGATTATTATCAATGTTCAACAATATTTGAAGATCTTCTTCAGATATGGCGTCACCAAAAAATGTAGTATCGTTTTTTTCATAAGGTCCGGGGACTGTACCGGATACTTGTTCAAATTGTTTCCGGGCATCGGAGGAAATCTTCTCCGTTTCTCCATCCAGAGTTTTAAAATCCAGGCCCTGAGTGTTAAAAGTCTTAATCTTCAAATCCTGAGTATCATCAAGAAGTTTATAGGATCTCATCATCTTATCATACTCGGCCTGGGCAATTGCTTCCTTTAATCTCTGTTGCTCAGCAGCCTTTTCAGCTGCTTTTATTTGTTCCAGTTTTGTAGCTCTTTGTTGAGCATCAAGATTCTTTTGATCGGTAGCCGGACTGCTGAGTATGGAGTTAAACAAGCCCTGAAGCAATGCCCCGGTAATCATATTACTCATTTCAGCGGAGGACTGGGTTGACGAGCGGCTGACTTTACCACCTGACATTGTCTCCAGTTGTCCGATTGCAGATTGTCCCATTGCTTTACTGGCGGAAATAATTCCTGTCAGTAAAAGGATAATGAATATCTTTTTCATCCTTCCTGAATCTTTGATAAAAATCAATCTTTAACTAACTCCGCTTCCCACTCATAAATTTTGTCCTTTGCACCTCTTGAATCGGAGCTTTCAGGTTCAAGAAGGAGGTATTTTTTCATGTAGAAAATTGCTTCTCTGAATTTACCTACCTGTGCTGAAAGCAAAGCCAGGTTTGAGTAAGCGTCAGGATAAGCTGTCTGGTCCATTTCAATTGCTTTCTGGTAAAGCTCAATTGCTTTATTGTAGTCTTTCTTTTGATTAAAAGAATTTGCCTGTACAATGTATCTCCTTTGCTCTTCCGAGACAGGAGGTTTAACTTTTAATTCCCGATACTTTGCTGCAAGTGGTTCAAAAGCTTCCAAACCGGAATTCTGTTCTTCAAGGATTTTTTTTTCAAATAATGAATCATTATGTTTTTTAAGAGATATAAGATCATCTTTAAATTTCTGACCACCTTCACCTCTTATCAGAATATCAAAGCTCACAGGCGCATACCCCAAAAAAACCCTTACATTTCCCTGGGAGTCGTTCAGGAATGAAAAATTATTTATTATATCCTTGAAAAGCAGTACTTCTTTTTCATTCCCTTTACTGATCTCGATTCTATCTTCGAGTACCAGAAAATTTTTTGCTGTTCCCCACGGGTGGTAAATATTGTCCAATTGCAATCGTAAAACAGTAACCTTATTTTCTTTTATCAGGTTCGCAATATCTTTCACTATTTTTTTATTTTCTTCATTACTGCTGAAGAATTCATAATTATTGTCCGTTGTTTTTTTGTATCTGAAGTTTGGGTACTTGCTGTAAAATTAGCCAGGGCAATAACAATTCCTGTCAGGATCAATCGATAAGAGCTCATAATATGAATAATTTAAATAACAGAAGCAATTTAGAATTGGTACCTTATTAAGGCTTTTATCAGTATTATTTTATATAACGTACAGTGTTATATCCCTATTACTTAGTAATTATAGAATTCAAAAACATATTGAGTTAGTAAAACATATGGGATCGATAACCAAACTAATGGCAAACAGTGAAGTCATGATATATCAGAATCATTAAAATAAGTCAATTCCTGCTGAGTAAGCAAAGATTTAGCCGGAGACTCAGAAAGTCAGGCAATCTGATCCCTGCCTGCATGCAAAGCTTTGATATTCAAGTCAACAATTTCCTGACCTTTTCGGTTGAAAAATGATTTCACTGCATTTTCAAGACTGGCAAAAGGGATCTGAATAAAAGGAGAAGCTGCCCCAAGTATTACCATATTCCCCGAACGTGCAGAACCAACATTTTTTGCAATCTGATCTGCATCAACAATTTTATGGTTTTTTACTTTTTTTATCTGATTAAGTATCTCTTCAACCGGGGGATAATCAGGAATATTTATGTAAGGAGTTGAATTTGTAATCAGCCAGCCCGTTGAAGAAAGCCATGGAAGATATCTCAGCGATTCCATCGGCTCAACAGATAATATAAGATCGGCTTTCCCATAAGGTATCAGATCGGAAACAACAGGTTTGTCTGAGAGCCTCAGATGCGATTGTACATCTCCGCCTCTCTGGCTCATGCCATGCACTTCCGACTGTTTGAGATATAAATTGTTTTCTATTGCTGCAAGCCCAATAATCGCTGCAATGGAGAGTATTCCCTGCCCTCCTACTCCTGATAAGACAATATCACTTTTCATTACAAATTATTCTTTGCTGTTATTTTCAGATGCTTCAGCCTTTTTTCTCCTTGTTGCAGTCTGGATACATTCCCTTGCGGAAATTACTACCGACACACCTCTGTAATCAAACTCTTCAACAAGTATACGTACATTTTCTTCATGATTCTTACGTAATGGTTCTATCTGCCTTATATGGTCCGGTTCAACACCAAGTCCTTCGCAAATCTTTATAAGCCGTCCCGTGGCATGTGATTTCTGTCCGCCAGTCATACCTGTTGTCGAATTATCTGAGATTATAATTGTTACAGGTGAATTTTTCAGGACAGCATCCAGAAGGCCTGTCATCCCCGAATGAGTAAAGGTTGAATCTCCTATTACTGCTACGGAAGGATGCAATCCGCCGTCAGCAGCTCCTACGGCCATTGTGACCGATGCTCCCATGTCGACGCAGGAATTTATTATGTTATACGGAGGAAGCGCCCCAAGTGTGTAACATCCGATATCCGAAAAGACACCGGTACCTTTGAATGGTTTAAGGGCTTCAATTACTGCATTGAATGTATCGGCATGCCCGCATCCCTTGCAGAAGGATGGTGGTCTCGATTTTACTACATCTGGCACTTTCAATCCGGTTTCTGATTTCAGTCCAACCGCTTTTGCCACCACCGACGGTTCAAGTTCACCAACCCTGGGTATTGCACCATCCATTCTTCCTGATATTTTAAGATGGCCATCGAGAATTCCTCTTATCAGTTCCTCAAGCAAAGGATATCCCTCCTCAAGTATAAGAATTTCCTCGCATCTCCCCGTGAGATCGCTTATCAGATCTTTTGGAAAAGGATATGCCGAGATCTTGAGAACAGGGAAATCGGGTCCATCACCCGGAAAATTTTCCATCAGGTAATTATAGGCAATCCCGCAGGCAATGACTCCAAGTTTTCTGTTACGGCCATCCCGGAAAACGTTGTATCTGGAAAGCCTGTTTTCATATCTGAGTGATTCATAAGCAGTAAGGAGAGAGCTGTATTTTCTTCTCGCAATTGCAGGAAGAAGGACAAACTGTCTTGGATCGTCCGGAAGCCTGAACGGTTTCTGAGGTTCTGTCTTTTTCCTTTGAACAGCAGCACGTGAATGAGCAAGACGAGTTGTAATTCGCATCATAACCGGCAATCTGTATTTTTCAGAAAGCTCGAATGCATCAGACACCATATTATAAGCTTCCTGCTGGTCGGCCGGTTCAAAGACAGGAACATATGCAAATTTCCCATAAAAGCGCGAATCCTGTTCATTCTGAGAACTATGCATTGAGGGATCATCGGCCGATACTACTATCAATCCGCCGTTTATTCCTGTAACTGCTGAATTAATAAACGGATCTGCTGCAACATTAAGACCGACATGCTTCATGGCCACCATAGCCCTTTTCCCGGTATATGACATACCCAGAGCAGCTTCGAGAGCTGTTTTCTCGTTCGCCGACCATTCCCTGTGTATGCCAAGGTCTGCAGCTTCCTGAGAAGCCTGAATATATTCCATTATTTCGGTAGATGGAGTACCCGGATATGCGTACATACCACTTAATCCTGCATCTGCGGCGCCAAGAGCAATGGCTTCATCGCCAAGCAAAAGTAACTTATGCATATGTTTATCTTAAATATTTCCTGTAGTTGTAGTATTCCCGGGGGAAACGGCATAAAATTACCTTATTAACTTCAGATTTGAAATTTATTTAAAAATAAGTTAAATGTTTTATCGTTCCGCTCAATAATGCTTACTTTGCAGACTCTATCAATAAATTGAGTTGACTATTACAATAGATTGGCTTGATCAGGTTTAAATATACATTACTATTATTTCTGCTGCCTTTTTGCATATTAACCGGTCAGAATCAGCAAACTGAAAGGTTTTTCCCGGTAACCGGACTGATAACCGATGAGGAATACCGGCCATTGCCGAATGTAGGGGTGGTTTCTTTCAGGCTGCGTCGGGGAACACTAAGTGAAAAGACGGGAATATATAGTATTACAAGCACCCCTGGCGACACAATATTTTTCAGGGCACTCGGTTTTAAGAAGAGATATCTTGTCCTTCCTGAAGATTTTGAAGGAAGGATTTTTACTCTGGATGTAATCCTTGAACAGGATACAATACCGATTGAAAATGTTGTGGTAATGCCGTGGAAGACTTATAGTGAGTTTATTAAGGATATGTCAAAGACATCACCTCTCCGGCCTGAAATTGAAAACATGAACAGGAACCTGGAGTCGGTGGCTGAGGCGGTTACAAATGCAAAAAACGTAAGGATAACCCCTGAAGCAGGCTACAGGTATGCCATGCAGCAGAATTTCAATATGACTGCCACGAGGAGTCAGTATCCCGTAAACAATCTTCTGAATCCCTTTGCCTGGGCTAAATTCATAAGCGGAATTAAAAATGGCCTTTTCAAAAACCAGGAAAGCGAAAAACCCGCTAAAAAAGCAAAAACAAACAGGAAGAAGAAAACCAGGTGAAAAAGTACAACGGCAAAATAGTTGGCATTCTCGGCACTGTTATAATCCACCTTCTTGCAGGGATAATATTCATGTCCTTCCAGCTTCAGTCCTTAAAAACTGAAAAGAAGAAAACTGAAAAGTTCGTTATCGAATTTGACGCCCTCGAAAAGAAGGAACAAGTTGAGAAACCTCCCGTTCTTCGGCCTGAATCTGTCGAAAACGTCCTGCGCGACGATGCAGAAATGCTTAATATAGCCAGGAACCTTTCGGGCAGAAGCGATGAAAAGATCGATAAAAACGATTATATAAACCAGGTAAAAAACGAATTAATACAAAGTGGCAAGCTGGGGACAGATAATTATATTGATAACCCACGGAATATAAATGAAGAAATGACTGAAGATCAGGAAATAAATCTTCGTGAAAAGCAGCCTGAGGAAAATGAAGAGGATAAACAGAAGGAATCGCGGAAAATGGCTGCCAATTACCAGGGTCCTACTCGAATATATTATGACCTTCAGGGCAGAAACCATATTTACCTTCCTATACCGATTTATAAATGCCAGGGCTCGGGCAAGGTAGTTCTTGTCATTGAAGTGAATCAAAAGGGTTATGTCGAGAACGCCTCCATTTTACAGGGAGAAAGCACCGCCAGTGATGATTGTCTTGTTGAAACCGCAGTTGCAACAGCACTTATTTCAAGGTTCGAAGCCAACCTCAGTGCTCCAAGGATACAAAAAGGGACTCTTACTTATATTTTTGTGGCACAGTAGGTGAAAAGAAGGGAGCGAGGGAGCGAGGGAGCGAGGGAGCGAGGGAGCGAGGGAGCGAGGGAGCGAGGGAGCGAGGGAGCGAGGGAGCGAGGGAGCGAGGGAGCGAGGGAGC
>Ga0172370_10000906_pt1 | contig 45814 bp, 30 predicted proteins | sample LakKiv5m_FD_114538 | JGI IMG/M metagenome (GOLD analysis project Ga0172370, IMG submission 114538) | Freshwater microbial communities from Kabuno Bay, South-Kivu, Congo - kab_022012_11.5m | ecosystem: Environmental > Aquatic > Freshwater > Lake | place: Democratic Republic of the Congo...
GCTTCTCGTCTGATGGGACTTAGGCGCGCCGACGCCGCCCGTTTTTCTTTTCTTTTAAGTACGCCTGCTGTTTTGGGCGCTTTCATCTTGCAAGCAACAAAATTAACCGCTTCTGATTTTACCCTTGGGTTTGTGATTTCAATCTTATCCTCCGCTATGTTCGGGATTCTGGCGATAAAATATTTAATTAAGTATTTGGAAAATAACGACTTCACCGTTTTTGCTGCGTATAGAATATTATTGGCCATAGTCGTTCTATTTGCCCTTTTTTAATGCAGGATTTTGCTTCTAAAATGTACAAACCAAAGACTAAAGCCAACGGGAAAAAAGGCTTTCTTTTTTATTTTTTGAAATGGTTGCTAATAGCACTCATAATTTGCTTCTCCGTTTCATTTCTTAGCAGACCGGTAAGGAAATCGTGGTCAAACGATTATTTAGAGAGAGGAAACATTTACCTGGAACAGAAAAGATATCTAAGCGCCGATTTGGAATACAAAAAAGCGCTTTTGCTTTTTCCACAAAATAACGAAGCAAGAGAGCAAAAAGAGCTTGGCAAAAAAACCCAAAAAGATATTCTTCTTTTAAGGGATTTCATTGATAACCAGAATATAGATCAGGAAACCGTGAAATTTGAAAAAGCGACGGCGGTACCCAAGACTCCAGCCGAAGCAACAGCAACCGCCAAAGAATTAATCGAAGCGGAAGAATATCAGCTGGCCATAGTGCCGGCGGAAACGGCAACGCAGATGGATGCAAACTATAAAGATGGCTGGTTTTATCTTGGAGTTGCAAACTTTTTAACCGCCCAAAACTTGGAATTAGACCAAGGCGTCAAAAATAACTATCTTTCAAAAGCAAAAGAATTTTTTGAGAAGGCCAAAACATTGGGAATGGACAGCGCTACCATTGATGAATTTTTATCAAAAATTGAAATGTGAGATTTTGCTTTTTATTGTAAAAAGATTTACAATTTACTTAATTGATTAGGATCAGTTTTTCTCTGCTTTTTAAGCCAATCTAGGAGGGGCCTTGAAAAAGTTTGTAAGCTGTCTTCTTTCTACTTGTATTGTTGCAAGTTATTTTATTGCGCCGTCTTCTTCGGTTGCCGCCACAACGCCAACGCCATCGCCGGGCGCCGCCCAGATTGTCCTTTCAACTAATATCGTGGCTTGTACCACTCCAAGCAATTTAACGGCGACTTTTGATAAAACCGACGATAATATCAAATCAATTACCGTTAAGTGGAATGTTCCCGAAGGCGACCCTTCCTGTCAATATGATTATCAGGCAACCTCCAGCGCCCCCCCAGTTACAATTCAATATGGCAAAGAGAAATATCTAGGTTTTTGGGTAGTTATGGGGAGAAAGAGATTTTATTGCAAACTATCTGATGGCACCTGTTCTGACGGTGGCACAAATATTTCAGCAATGAATATGTCAATGAAAGTAAATTCTAGTTCAAATGTATCCGAGATTACACTCAGCGACAGAAGAACTGGGCAAAAGTATAGCGACTATGCCGGCACACAAATCGGGGTGCAAACAAGCATTATTCCTCCAGATCAATTCGGCGGAGATGTAGGAACAAAAGAGGCATCTAAGGCCGAATGGTACTCGGTCAGCGGTACTTCGGATGTCAATCTCGGTGCCGCCTTTTCAGAGAAAAATATCAAAAATTATACAAATCAGGTTGCCGACAAATATGAAGAATATATAGCAGCATATGTAGCCACAAATCCCAACACAAAAAACGATCTCGTCACAGATAAGGCTACGGATATCGCTAATTTTCGGGCAATAATGGAGACATTTAAGCCGGGAGGAGACAATGTTGAGCCAATAAAAACTCTCTTGTCCACGGGAGCGGCAACTAAAGATCCTTTCGGAGAAGCTTCGGTTAAAGATTCATCCGGAAATAATCAGCAAATAATATTGACCGGTGCCGGCTCAAACGGAGTTCTCGGCCTCTCAGAAATATACAAAAAATTTTTTCATACTTCTGACGGAACTGTCAGCAACATTACCGTTGATTTTAGCAATCTGAACGCTGAATGTCGTCAATTATCAACTGATACCGCTTACCAAAATAACATAATATCAGCTATTTCGACGGGGCTTGGGACTTTGGCCGGCGGACTATTGGGATTGGCTACTGGCGGCACCGCCGGAATAGTAACTGTTGTTGGGGGCGCGGTCGTAGGAGATCTTTTGGGCAAGGTGGTTGCAGGCCAAAATCTAACGGAAGCCGAGAAAACACTAGCCAACCTAGTCAGAGAATATACCGTACTAAGATACGAGCTTTTATATTTAATGGATAGAGAAGTCTATATCGGCTTGACCGAATATCAAAAGAACCCCTCTCCCTGGGATCGAGATTTCTCTACTTTCAAAGGCTTTACTCCGATGACTCTAAGAAACATTAACAGCCGTTTGGAAAAGATCAGCACGGAAGCAGTCGACTGTATTCAGAACTTCCAGACAGAAAATGCCACGACCGACGAATGCGGATGTTCTAATACAATTACAAGCTTGGCTGATTTAGGAAGCCTTTTCCCCTGTATCTTTTGCCATATTTTCAAAATGGTGGATGAGGGATTGGTTTGGATGCAAAATTGGGTTGTTCCTTTACTGCTAGAACAAGCGAACAATGGACACCCTTCCTCTCCTAATCAATTAGCAAAAGTAGGAGCGCAAGCTAATTAAGAGTTTGTCAGTTATGACATTATATAAATATCGATTAGATAGATTTAAGAGAAATATCTTGCTTGCCTTTTTGGGTGTGGGATTGCTTCTTGTTTTCTTTTTGGTTTTGACTCCGGAAAAAGTTTTGGCGGACAGTTTGCAACATACGCTTCAGGTAGACTCGGGACTTCATATTCTTTGGCGAAAACTTCTGGCAGTGGTCAATAGTCTCGTTATACTAGTGCTGATTGCAGTCGCTTTTGCCGAAATATTGCGACTAAATATCAACACCTATGGCATCAAGAAAATGCTTCCCACTCTTGTAATGGCCATTGTCGCCTCTAACTTTAGCTGGATTGTCTGCCGATTATTGGTCGATCTTTCCTATGTCGCCCGTACGATTTTTATGGAAAACGGCGGTCTTTTGCCTTCATACATTACTAAAGTGGAATGGGATACTAACAAATTTCAGAATATGTTTGCCGGTATTGCCATCTTTCTTTCGTGGATAACTCGCACGATCTACGATTTGCTGGTTTTTATCGCCCTATTGCTACTTTGGCTTCTTTTTTGGATCAGAAACTGGGTTATTATGACTCTTTCCGTCGTTTCGCCGATCGCTTTTATGGCGATGGTCTTGCCGCAAACAAAATCTTTCTTCAGCCGATGGTGGCAGGAAATGCTCCGTTGGACATTTATGCCTGTCGCCTCCTATGCCTTGCTTTGGCTCGGCGGGCAATTTATGGAAATGGGAATTCACCCCTTTTATGCGGCGCTTGTGGGCCTCGCTTGCATCTACGGTGCTGTCATGGTGCCTTTCTGGCTCGGCGGACAAGTAATGGCTCTTGTCGGTGGCGCCATCGGGACCCCTAAAGCCTGGCTGGGAGTGGGTTGGAAAACACTTGGGGAAAAAACTTGGCAACCGGCATGGAAGGAAATCAGAGATGCTTTCGAAACAAAGCGTCTTGCCACTCAGGATGAAGAAGGGGGCTTCAGAGGAGGCTGGCAAAGAGGAGGCCTTTGGGGGGCAATCAAAGGTGCTTCCGGTTATATAGTACGACGTGGCGAGAGAATAAAATTTCGCCGATCCGAGCAAGAAAGAGCTGTTCAGGGCAAACTTGATTCGGCTTTTCGAGCGGCTTTTGGCGGCAAAAATGGCCAGTTTGAAGACGAATTAGCTAAATACACCAATAAACTTCCCGAATCCAAGCGAACCGTAAAAGCAAAACATATAAATCCGGACGGTACCGTGACAGAAACAGAGGAAGTATTAAGCGGAAAAGATTATATTGCCTACCGAACAGATAGTATCAACGGTGATTTTGGCGAAAAGGACTGGATACAAAAGCACAATATGAATGAATGGATGCTAAACACAGCGAGCGGCCAATCCGCCGCCGATCGTGCTACCCAGTATCGAAAAAGGCTCGGGACAGCCGATATGCAAGCCAAAGTCATACAGATGGTTTCTGAGATGTACGCCGACAACTGGATTCCGGGGATTTCAAACCGCTATCATGATGATATTACCTACGGCTATGGCGACATGGATGATCCTCGTCGCCGTCATTTCTCACTGATGCATATGGAAAACGCCGGCTGGGAAAACATAATGCTTTTGGATGAAAGAATAGCCAAGAAATTTCGAAATGACGCCCCGCGCCAAGACAGAAACAACGCCGGCCGTCTAAGTCGAATGGCTATGGATTACAGGGATATTGAAGAATATCTAAATGATAATCAGGATAGTCTAAGCGAGGTAGAAGTCCAGTGGGCCAAGGAAAGAATGGGAGAGCTTGCTTTGGGATATAAAAATATGTTGCAAACTTTAAAAGACAAAGGTTTATTTAACGAAAGAACCCAAAGATATGAGGGGGGGCTGGCCTTGGTCAACGAAGTTGCTTGCGGCGGCCAAACCGGTACTTTTAGCGACGACATTAGAAGAGCCCGAACATATTTGGAAATTATGAGAACAAGCGACGATCCTGCCACCGAAGCGATGCTCAGAAGCCGTATGACAAAGGAATTTAGCGAAAGCGGAAAACAAGAGGAAACATCAGAAGCCGGCAAAAGAGATTCGATTGGTTCCGTTGACAAGGACATAGAGCTTTTTGACAATCCCACGGTTGGGGCAGAAAGGTATTTCAATTACCTAAACGGCATCGTCACGAATCTACCTGAAGGGCACAATATGGATGAGATTCACGCCGTTTTGAAGAATATGTCGAGAGTTCTTTCTTCGCCGATGAATGTTGATTTTTTAACGATTCTCGAGCATTTGGTTAACGAGCGCATTGCTCCTGCCGCCCAGCAGGCAAACGGTAATCGTACGCGCGAATGGCTAGCGGCAAGCGTTAAACATGGTATCGAGGAAGGTTTATCAAACTCCCGCTTCTCCGAAAGTGTTAGAAAAGAAATAATAGAACAAGCTGTAAAATCAAGAACTCAGGAGAGAAATCTATCGAAAGAAGAACATGAAAAAGAAGCAAATAGATTGCGCGGTTTAACAAACCGAGAACTAGATGGAGAGACAATGGGCGCCTTAGTAGAGGGTTTAGTTAAAAAATTAAAAGCCAGTAAAAATGTTGATCTTTCCGGACAAGAATTGAATATTTCTTTTAACGAACTAACCGGACAGGTGGAATATAATATTGACGAAACGGCGCTTCATTCGGGAACACAAGCGGATATTAAAGCAAGAGTTGAGGGGCTGAGAGAGCAGATTATGCAGTTGGCAAGCGGCGATGTTCGAAACACGGAAAATAGTGGTTTTGTTAAAGGTGTTAGTCGGGGCCTGATGGAGAAAAACAGAGATAGCAAGCAGGAAATGGGTGTCTCGGTTGATGAACAAGCAATTGATGATGCTGATCATAAATTACCTGATGGTAAGACAATCACCCAAAAAGCGCGAAGCTACAAGAGAAAAAAACGAAGAGGTGAAACATGATTATAAACGGCCAAACAATCGACCTATCAAACGAGAATCTCGCCTACCTTTTGGAAAAGACTAAGTATTTTGAACTCAAAAAAATTTTTGCGAATTTTGAAAAAGCCGATCCGAAGGATTTTTCTTATGTTTATCTTCAATTTGCCGATGACGATGTCCTTCAGGAAATTCAATACCACAAAGTTCGGTATTCCAAATATCTCGAGAAATTTCTCAAAATGAAGACACTGCCCGAAGACCGCTCCCGAATAATTTTTACACTGGCTAAATGTTCCGGTAAAACACTGGAACAAGCAAACTTAATTTGGAAAAAAGAATTTGGAGAAAACTTTTCCTTGCCGGCCAAGTTTGACATTGGCGGCGGCGAAGTACGAACCTTCGAGGAAGTAGCCGGCAGAGCAAAGGAAATAAAAAACGGCTTCTTGAACAACGCCTATTTCAGCGTTCAGGCTCAAGTTGATGAATTAATGACTTACATAAAAAGCAACGCGCTTTCCGATTTACCGAAAATTGTTGAGCTTTACAACCTGGCAATAGATATTTTGGCGGCAATCGGCGGAATACCCGATGGAGATCCAAGCGATGTAGTCTTTCATGAAACCATGGAAAAAGTCATTCAATTTTACAAGGGCTCCAATCGTCTGCAGTTAGACATCGAAAGATTAAATCAAGAAGAAGATTTTTCAAATATTATTGAATATGTTGCCATTGAAAAAATGGTTTATCAAACAAAAATTCATCTGATCGGCAACAAACATTCCGTCAACGATTACGCCGAGGCCGAAAGATATCTTTTGTTTGTTTTGGCTCAATTGGAAATGGTTAATTACATAACAAACGAAGAGCAAGCAAGAGCAGGGTTAAAACTTGATATTTCAAGTTAACGCTGTCTTTTGGATCTTGGTTGTTTTATAATCAGGCTAAACTCTACTAATAATCCGGAGTAAAAATGTCAAAACCCGAAGAAGTTAATACTCAAAGCGCCTATCCTGATGTTGATTGGGAAGATTCGACAAGGCAAGTCGATGGGGGAGATGAATATATAGCGCGGGAAAATATGGCCTCCGCTCAATATGCTAAGGAGGAAATAACACCAGAAAGTGCTAAAAGAACAGCTGAAGAGTCCCAAAGAAAATTGGAGGAGGATTTAGGCGGATCAGACCAAGAAGAAAAATTCAAGGCATTGATGGGGACCGGTTATGACCAATTCTTGCAAAAATTAAAAGAAGCCTATCCAGAGTTTTATACGCCAATTGACTATCAAGACCTCAATGGAAAACTTGCCTCTATGAAATTAGGTGTGGCAAACAAGGAAGGCGCAGAAAAAGCCCGGGCTTTCTTCACACCTGACCGCCTTGCTGCTATGCATAAATATTCTCTTGATAGCTCAAATCCGAACGCCGAAGAAATCGGCCGGATGGCTGATGAGGTGGAAAAACTACAAGCGCCTTTCAACGACGAAGAGAATGAAGGCATATCAACAGAAGATGATCCCAACGGCGCAGACGAAGGGGCAGATGACGGTGAGGAAAGGCAAAGCACCGAAAACTCGGAGGCCGAAGCGTTTTTAAATCAAAAAGTTGGCGATGTTTTTAAATATGTTTATTGGTTAGACCCTGAGACAAAACTTATGGATCTGGAAATTTCAGAGTTGATATATCTGACCAGTTATCTAAAAGTTAGCGCCATCGAATGGAAAAAGGGAAGGTTTTCCGGAAATCTCAAAGACGCCAAACACGACCACAATGTTGTAGTCCAAGCCTTGAAATACCAGCTCCCCGATCTATCAAAAGATTTAATGATTTTTGAAGACATTGAAGACACGGAAGCCGGCGAGGATGAAGCAGACGAAACTGGCGAAACATCAGAAAATGAGGCAAAAAACGAATCTGCTACATCAGAAGATGCCGAAAAAACCAATAATTTTTACAAAACTTTGTTTGCAAAAATTTCCCAAGCCGAGAACCTGATTTCAGCAGGAAAAAAAGAAGAAGCTGTAAAAAGTCTTCTCGAAGTTGAATCAATGAAAATGTCGCTTGGCCTCAAAGAAGATGACAGAGAAATTTTAGTGCTTGGAAAAACCGCCCTAAGTTTGAACAAATGCAACGAACAGGCTATGGCTATAAAATATCTTGAAGAAGCCGAAGAAAAGGCCAAAGAATCGGACAACAGCGAATATCTCCTGCTCTTCATCGCCGCCTGTTATTTACAGATGGGACTTAAGGAAAAGGCTAAAGAATTGCAGGATGAAATTCAAAACGAACAATCAAAGTCGCTATTGGATAATCTCTCTACCGCCTCTTTTAATGACGATATAAAAAGTCAAAATGAAGACGACACAGAAAACGAACTCGATCAAGCCGCATAGTTTTGCTTGCGCAATTTTATCGATATGTTAAAATGTTATTAGCTGGTTAGCGCTTAGCTTGTCAGTTAATTAGCGGGTTTTGAAACTAACTACTGATTGGCTAGTTGCTAATTTCCTATAATGGAGGGGCTTGAGGTTTAAGGTACCGCAAAACATCGATATGCAAGACAGAATTTTGGGGCCACTAACAATGGTTCAGTTTGTCTATGCCGTAATCGGTTTTGGACTCTGCTACATTATTTACAACTCCGTCCCTACTCCCGTTTCTTATGTTTTTATACTGCCTATTGCTATTTTTGTTGTTTGCCTCGACTTTGTCAAAGTCAACGAACGACCCTTTTTGGATTTTTTCCTTTCGGCGATCGCTTTTTTTACTTCGCCACGGCAAAGATTCTGGCATCAAGGCGATGATTCCGACCTTAGCATCGAAATTTACAAAGTTCAAAAGCAAGAAGGCCCCAAGGTTCAGCAGAAAAATATCACCCCTGAAAGAATCGCCGAAATAGCCAGAAGGTTGGACAACAACAATAATTCTTAATTATTAGTTATTAATTATTAGTTATTATTAAAATCTTAATTATTAAAGATAAAAAATTGTAGAGAGAAACACAAGAATTAACGCTGATATTTTCAAAGATTGCAAGCTTTTCCAAATAATAATTGAATAAGAATTAAAAAATCTTTTTATGATAAATTCCACTCAACAAGCAATTGATATAGCAGGCATAAAGGACGGCGTCGTCGTGCTAAAAAACGGCGGCTACCGGTTGATCTTGCAGGTTTCTGCTACGAATTTTGCCTTGAAAAGCGAACAGGAACAAAATTCTTTAGTCTTTCAATATCAGGGTTTTTTAAATTCCCTTCATTTTCCAATCGAAATTATTATCCGGTCGCGTCAGCTCGATCTAACACCCTATATTAAAAAAATCGAACAATTGGCAGAGAAGCAAACCAACGATCTTATAGAAATGCAAATTGCCGATTACACTGATTTCTTAAAAAGGCTGATTCAGATGGCAAACATTATGAAAAAAACCTTTTATGTCGTTATTCCCCACGATCCGTTATCAATAAACAAAGGCACATTCTTAGATAAGCTTTTTACCAAGAAATCAGTTATTGAACATCTCAAAATTTCCGAGGAGGAACATAAGGGCAATGTCGCAAAATTAAAAGAAAGAGCCAGTGTCGTTGCCTCCGGTTTGGGCGGTATGGGGCTTCACTGCTTTCAGTTAACAACCGAAGATTTAATCGAACTTTTCTACACTCTTTACAATCCTGACGAGGCTTCAAAAGAAAGAATCAAAGATATGACGATGCTATCATCTCCGGTCATTATGGCTGAAAGGGAGTTTGGCGCAGATACGGGAGAAAAGAAAAAAATGGTTGACGAGACAATAATCGATAACGCCAATATCATCGAGGAAAAAACAAAACGAGACGCCGAAATAAAGAAACAAGAGGAAGATAAAAATAAGGCAAACGGCCCTGTAAATAGCCCCAAGCCGGAAGAAAAAGAAAAACAGCCTGAAGTAAAAAGCGAAGAAACGGTCAACCAAAATCAGGAGCCGTCCGCAGATCAAAATCAATCGCAAATTAATAACACAGATTCAAATGCCTGAAGATAACACAAATACAAACCAACAACCGCAGGGAAATGAAGCCGATGCCCGCGAGATCGCAAAGGAAAACATTGCCTCCCGAGAAAAAACTTCGGGTCTAACTGATTTTTGGCAACAGCTCAAGAAAAATCCCAGCCAACTAAAAGAAGGCTCGACTTCGATCAGAGATATCATCTCTCCCGCTTCTTTTTCCGTCACGCCAAACTATGTCCAGCTTGGGAGCTATTTTGTCAAAACCCTTTTCGTCTTTACTTACCCAAGATACATCGAAACAAACTGGCTATCGCCAATCATTAATTACGATTTGACTATGGATATGGGGCTTCATATTCATCCTTTGGAGTCAAAAGAAGTTATGACAGAGCTTCGAACTCAAGTCGGAAAACTGGAATCAACGATGGCGATTGATCAGGAGAAAGGCAAGCCCAGAGATCCGGAAATGGAAACTGCTTTGGGCGATGTCGAAGCTTTACGGGATGTCCTTCAACGCGGAGAGGTAAGATTGTTTCAGTTTGGCCTTTATTTTACGCTGTATGCCAAATCGCCCGAAGAACTTAGAACTGTGACAGATCAGCTTGAGTCGACTCTCGGCGGTCTTCTTATCTATACCAAGGAAACACTTTTTCAGATGGAGCAAGGATTTGAGGCTACCATTCCTTTAATGTTGGACCGCGTCAATGTGCTTAGAAACCTAGACACAAGTTCCCTTTCCTCTACTTTCCCTTTCACTTCGAGCGAGCTGACACAGGACGACGGCATTTTATACGGCATCAACAGACATAATAATTCTCTTATTATTTTTGACCGGTTTTCTTTGGAAAACGCCAACTCGATCGTCTTGGCAAAGTCTGGCTCCGGTAAATCTTATTTCGTTAAGCTTGAGGCTTTGAGATACTTGATGCTGGGATCCGATGTCATAGTGATAGATCCGGAAAACGAATATAAAACGCTCTGCGATGCCGTTGGCGGAAGCTATCTGGAAATTTCACTAAATTCGGACAAACGAATAAATCCTTTCGATCTTCCGACTAACTCTCAGGAAACGGGCGAGGATGTTCTTCGCTCAAACATCGCCTCTATCCACGGCTTGATCAATTTGATGGTCGGAGGTCTAAACCCCGAGGAAGATGCAATCGTTGACAAAGCTCTTTATGAAACCTACGCCTTAAAAGACATTACCACGGACCCCGAAAGCCAAAAAAACGAGCCTCCGGTACTTCAGGACTTTTATAATATTCTCTCGAATATGCAAGGAACGGAATCTCTGCGAGCCAGACTTTCAAAATTTGTCGAAGGAACATTTGCCAATCTTTATAACCAAAAAACAAATTTCGAACTAAAACCGGGCTTTGTTGTCTTTTCCGTTCGCGATTTGGAGGAGCAGCTAAGACCGATTGCCATTTACACCGTTTTGGATTACATCTGGACAAAAGTTCGAATGAATATGAAACAAAGGCTTATGATTGTTGACGAAGCTTGGTGGATGATGCAATACGAAGATTCCGCCAAATTTCTTTACGGTTTAGCCAAGAGAGCCAGAAAATATTTTTTGGGACTCACGATTATCAGCCAAGATGTCGAGGATTTTCTTTCCAGCCGCTACGGCAAGGCAGTGGTTGCAAACTCTTCGATGCAGATACTAATGAAGCAATCAACCGCCTCCGTCGATGTGGTGGCAGAAGTCTTCAATTTAACTGAGGGTGAAAAGTACATGCTCTTGGAATCCGATGTGGGCGAAGGCTTGTTTTTTGCCGGTTTAAACCATGTTGCCTTCAAAGCTATTGCCTCCTATACCGAAGACCAGATTATCACAACCGACCCTCGTCAATTGGCCGGAAAATAAAATTGTTATTAGAGGTCCCCGTTGGATAAAAATAAAGAAAATAAATCAAAGAAAAAAGGCTTTGCTTTTATTCCTTTTCTCCTGCCGTTATTGGGCGGAAGTTTTCCTTTGTTTATTGGAGTCGGCCTGATTGGCCTCGGTTTTTTTCTCTACTCCGCTATTGTCGGCGATCCAAATAATGGCAATTTTAACGGTGGCGAAACATTAAGCGGTTGCGGCATCAGCGCCGACTATGCCACCGTTTTTAATAATGCCGCAAAAAACTACAGCACCGTTTCTCCCGCTTTGATTGCGGCAATTTTTTATGCCGGAGAACATAGTAAAAATTGGCCGCCGATAACAGGTGATTGTACTTCGGGTTCTAATTGTGAGGGAGGATGGAAAGTTTCGCCTTCAAATGCCAAAGGCCCCTTTCAATTTACCGAAGAAACCTGGACTGATTATGGCAAACCATTATTTGGCGACTACAATCCAAATGCTTTTGACATAAATAAAGCAGCGACAGCGGCGGCCAATATGCTTGAGGCTAATATAAAATCTAACAGCGCTAATGTCGAAAAAAAGCTAATAAAAAGATTTGAATCATACCCAAATAATCCGGATCTATTCAATCCGGCCGACGGTAAAATTATAAGAGCAATACAAAGATACAATTCGAGATCGCTTGATAAAGACAGTAGCGATCCTTATTACATTCCACGAGTATACGAACAATATTTGACATTTAAGCAATGTGTTAAAAAAACTATGGAATTTGCCGGTGGCAGCTTTATTCAAACCTGTCAAGGCGGATCGGCTTCTTCGAACGGCAAAGTTATTGTGATCGATGCCGGTCACGGCACAACCGCCAACCGCAAAACCAACTTTGAAATGACCGATAACTATGAGACAGCCAACCTCCTGAAAAATTATCTGCAATCAAAGGGTTATACTGTTTATTTAACCCATGATAGTCTCTATTCAAACGATGCAAGCTATGCCCCTGTTAATACAAAAGTGTATATCAACGGCCAGAACAGCGCCGCAAGAAACAAGTATCTAGACAATCATCAAAGAGCGGAAATTGCCAACAATTATAACGCGGCCCTCATCTTGCATATCCATTCGGACGCCGGCAAGGAATTTAAATTTTGCGGCGGCTATCCTAAAAAAACTAATGTTAAAGATCAAACCGGCAGTACGGGGCCGGTCGGAGGACAGGCAGTCGTCGATGCCAGCACAAAATTTGCCGGCGACCTTTATAGCAGTTTAAAATCGGCCGGTTTTACTCCGACGAGCAAATGCAGGAGTGGATTTGTGGATACAGCGGTGATGTCACCCGGCACCAACCTTTATGCCTATGATCAGCCCCTCAAAGCCGCAGCCGGATTTACTCTTGAGATGTTCCAACACAGCGTGACAAGCGGACCAATAAACCAATCCGCTTTGGATTTCCGAGCAAACAAAAATGGAATTCGTGACAAAATGGTCGCCGCCATTGGCAGTGCCGTCGAAAAATATGCCGGTAGCAGTACTAGCGGCGGAACGAATACTGCTTCTTCCCAGACAGGATCATGCAAAATTGCTAATTTTGCCCTACAGACAATCAAAGATGTAACGGAAAAAGACGGATGCAAAGACAAAAAAACCGGCATGCCGGATGGTTGCGCCAGCGGCAAAAAAAGCGACGCCAGATATAGGGCAATATCAAGCAATGGCGTAGAAGATTCTGATTATTATAAAGCAACAAGCAGCTGGTACTTGAAAAGCTATAAACCAGCGCGCCCAAACTATTACGCCGATTGCAGCCATTTTGTAGGCTATGTTGTTAAAACGATTGCTGATCCTGACTTCCCCCGCGGCGGTTCTCAACTCGAATTTGATTATGTTCAATCCAAACCGGATAAATATGAAATGATACGCAACACCGGAACCAACACCAAGCCGGGAGACATTCTTTTCCTGGGCAGTTGCAATTCGGATGTTAATAACGGTTCTCTGGTTGGTATTGACGGTATTAGATACGAATGCAGTTATGGCACCAAGAAGGGATTTGGCCATGTCGCCATCTATGTCGGCGAAAACTCCCTTTATCCGGGCAACTACATATACGCTCAATCGTCATATGGTAATTTCGGACCGAAGATAACCGATTACATTGACGGCTCAATGGGAGTAATCGCCAGACCAAAATTTTAATTTATTAAGCATAAAAAAATGAATGTAGAATTAAAGAAGATTAAAAAAACAATTTTTTTTACCGGCCTGATCGTGGTTGTGGCCGTTTCAGGCTTAATTTGGTTTTTAACCCGCGCCTTTGTCTCCGTTGCCGTTTCGCCCCGAAACGCCATTGTCTACCTTGATGGTAAAAAATTAAAGACTTCTCTTGGAGAAGTTCCAATTAATGCCTCGACCGGCGAACATTCTATCAGTATTGAGGCGGATAATTATGTTGGCCAAAACAAAACCGTGGTCTTCAATCGGGGATTCAACAAAAAACTGGAGGTAAATTTATCTTCCGTCGGCCAACCTGCTTTGGTTAACGAAAACACTCGTTTTTTGTCCAAAGGAGATGATTTTAACGCTGCCTACTATTTATCTGATCAAACGCTTTACAAAACCAAGGTAGGATTAAATGATCAGGGATCGGCTTCGATAGTTGAGAATCGTGCAATCACCGACAATGTGATTAAGAATGTTAATGAAATAATTTGGTCACCTACCAAGCAGTTAGCTCTTTTTAGAAAATCGAATGGCAAAATTACCATTTTTGATTTTATGAAATATGATTTCGTGCATCAAACGGAAACAGCATGGGGATCAAGCGATATCGGATCAATCGCTTGGGCTCCGGACAATTCCAGAATTGCCTACTATTACACAACGGAAAACGGCGAAAAATCCTTGATTTTTACCAATGTACAAAACAAAAGCCAGGAAAGAGTAGCCAACTTTGCTAAGCTTGGGATTGAAAATCCGATTCTAAAATGGTCCCCTGATTCACAATGGTTGCTTGTTATACCGCGCAATAAAGATTATGATAAAAATAAGATTTACCTTTTTAACGCTTATTTAAGAACAATAAAAGCCATTACGGACACCGGCGGAAACCTCGACGCGAACTTCTCTCCCGATGGTAATAAGATTCTCTATTCCACCTATTCCAAAACCGAGGGCAATCCGGTGACATCGATACTTCTGATTATGGATAAAGACGGAAATAATAAGCGTGATTTGGGAGTAAAGGCGGATTTAGATAAGGTTGAATGGAGCAAAGATTCCCAAAAAATCGTAGTTGCAACCTTAAATCAGGAAAACAACGGAGAATCTATTTTTCTCTTTGACACATCGGATAAACAAAAAGACGGTTTTTCAATCAACAATTTAGGTACTGAATATGTCGACAATATCGTTTTAAGCGACGACGTCGATATTCTTATGTATGAAGCAGGGGGGCGAATATCTGCGATTAAGGTCAATTAGAGAGATTTTGAATTAAATGGTGTTTTGGAGGGGCAGTGGATCAAAACGATCCGGAAATAAAAAGGGCGATTGAAGAAGCGGTCAAAGAAGCCGGAAAGCTTGCTGGAATCGGCCAGCAAGCCGCTGCCGTGAAGAAGATAAAGGCGATCCAAAAAAAGATTCCCAACTTTTCTTCTGCAGACGCCAACTCAATTTTAGTCAGAAGTAATTTATCCAACGAAGCTCTTGCCTTAAATCAGGCGCTCCTTGATCAAGGGCTCGAGGATATCGCCGAAGAAGCGGCTGTACCGCCTATTTTGACGACTCCCCAACCACAGGCTAAGCCAAACAATTCTGCTCCCGCATCTCCGGCACAGAAACCCAATAATGCGCCGGCTTCTCAAACCCCCCCTCTTTCGCCTAAACAAGATACGCCAAAACAAGACAACGGAGAAGATCAAGAATCAAAGCCGGAAAATCAAACAGATCCCGGTTTAAATAGCACTACTAATGCAAGTACACCTCCTGCCACAGCGGAAGGCGAGATAAATATGGCAACCAGCGAGGCCCCTGCCATATCTAAAAAAGGAACTCGCCCAGCAAAGGGCGAAGAGCAACTTGACATAGATACAGATGATGCCGATTCTGGTGAAAGTTCAAATGAAACTCCAGCGGAGCCAACCGGAGAACCAAATGAAGACGAAGCGTTAGTAGAGACTGTGGAAGCAGTAACCCCCGTTGACGAAGAAAGAGCTAAGCACCCGAATCCAAATAATGTTGACGCATTATTTAGGCCGACAAACGAATCTTATGTTGACATTGAAGAAAAGGAAGGGATCTCCGGCGGACCAAGCGTAGTCATCTCCGGCCCTTCCACGATATATCCGAGACAAAATATCATATACACCGCTAAAACCGAGAATCTTAACGAGGCGGAAACATACAAATGGGGAATTGAAGGCAAAGTCAGAGGCGTAACAGTTTCAGGGACGGAATCAAATTCTGGCAACATAACAATTTCAACAGAAGAAAACTGTGGCAAGGGCATCATCACAATTTCGGCCTTCGGAGAAAAAAGCGAAGCCAGCGATCAAGTCAATGTTTATATCAGAAATAAAGACGATCGTAAGTCTAGAGTGAAAATTGACGGCCCAAACACACTTTATGCAGACGCAAGCATAATCCTAACCGCCACAACAGAGGGTTTTGACGAGAAAGAAACCTATTTTTGGAATCACGAAGGTCGTGTTAACGGACTTAGCTACACCACTACCTCTGCCGAGAGTGACGGATCCAGCAACGGTTATAAAATAACAGCCTCTCCAAATTGCGGCAAAGGTGCAGTAACGATTTTGGCAAAAGGAAACAAAAGCAAAGCCTCATCCGGCGGATTTAATATCATCGTGATCAACAAGAAAAAGAAAGAGGACGAAGAGGAAGAGGAGAAAGAAGATGAGGACGAAGAAAAGAAGAAAAAAAAGGAAAAAGAAGAAGAAAGAAAGAAAGGCAAAAAAGGGAAAAAAGAGGAACCGGAAGGGACAAATAAAGGCGAGGCTAAAGCGCCCAAGGGCGGAGCAGCAGCTGAAGGAGGAGCAGCCAAAGGAGGCATAGGAAAAGCCCTTGCGGCATTGGCTAAAAATCCTTATTTCTGGTTAGGGGTTTTAATACTATTAGTTGCCATCGGTCTTTTTGCCTGGTTTTATTATCTCTCCAAATCCGGTGCTAACGGTAAAAAGCCAACGATACCAGCCAATGTAATAGACAATAAAACCGCCATAGAAAAATTGAATATTTTGGTAGGCAATATCAACGCTCAATCCCAAATCACCCACAATATTATTCAGCAATCGCAAGAGAATTTGCTGGCAATCAAAGAAGAGACAAGCGACCAAGCGTTATTAACGATGGTAGATGAGGCCCTGACTTTGATCGACGAATATAACACGAGCGAAGATCCTGAAACGGGCCAAAAAATTATTGATAAGGTCAAAGAAATTATTAAAAAAATGAGCAATTCGATCCCTCAGATTCAGGGAAGATACCCGGTTGACCCAAATCAAATAACAGGATTTAACAATGACCTTCATCTTGGAACGCCTCTCCGGCCGGAAACCCCAAGCTACGATAAAGGCCATGGCACTTACATGTATCCGGGAGAGAAAAAATGCGACGCCGTAGATATATATACATTAAACAGCGTACCAGTTTATCCGGCCATCACGGGTAGCGTTGTTGATGTTTCAGACGACGGAACAGGCAACAAAAAGATTGTAATAAAAAACGGCGACTATGAACTCCTTTATGCCAACATAAAAGTCAATGTCAAAGTCGGCGATGCTATTTCCGATCTTAACCAGGCCATCGGGAATACCGTAAATATAAACGGTTATTATCAAATTCACATTGAACTTTCCTATTGCGGAGTCTGTCTTATCACATCACCGCTTGATCAGATAGATAAAAATAAAAATGATTCGGCTCCTTGGGGTGAATATCTTTGGTCGCATATTAAAGAAACATTGAAGCTGCCGTGAAAAAGTTTTTTGAAAAAACATTGATCATTTTGGTGGGGATTTCAATCACTTTCAATCCCCTTGTTAGTTTGTTGCCAGAAAAAGTAAAAGCGGCAACAACCAACAGTACGCCAAACAATTTTGCGTTGATTGGTATTAGAAATCAGAGTGATTACGGATATAAGATTCAAAGCGATGGCGATCAGTGTAAAGCCGTCCAGGAAGCTCGTAGTGAGTCGTATAACGATCTTGTTGCTCTTATAACGCAATACTCAGGAGGGCAAAATAAACTGACTTTTAGCGACTTATTTACCAAGAACACGAGTCCGAAAATAGTTTTGCCGCCCAAAGATCGAGAGGCAGTTGAGTCGCTCCTCTGTTTAACTAAAGTAATGCCAAACTTTGCAGAAGACTATGAAGCCCTTTACAATGGGCTATCTGCATCGGAAAAGAGCGCCGTTAATACCGCTGTCAACAACGAAAAAGTCGCTAGTGAGCCAAGATATACTACCTACTCCGAATATTTTATGTTCTTAAAATACGGTTTTGGCGTTAGCGCCGAAGAAAAGGTGGCTAATTTCGAATATATCACTTCCTTAGCTAAATCGGCGGAAAAGAATTTTAGCGAAAGCAGACTTAAAGAAATCTGGAAGGAGCAAGCCGATAGAATTGCTAAAGGACAAGACACGAGTATCGACGCCAATACTTTGGAATGCGTAACGGGGCTTAGCAAAAATGAACTCAGAGCTCAAATCGGGACAAAAGAGGGCGGCCAATATATCAAAGAAAAGATCGATTTTGCCATCAATTCACTCGTGATTGACATCAGAGTGATAAATACTCTTATTTATTTAGTGACGCCAAAGGACGAAGGCGGCGCCGGCCATTGGCGCGTCAAAGTCGCCCGTATCTTGCAAGACAGCGAGAAATCAAAAGAATCCGATTCTGCTTTGCAAAACAACTTAACCTTAACTAGCGCCAATGCCGGCAGATCTTCAACCGTGCAATGCGATGAAAATATGACAGCAGCAGAATGCGGACGGCAACAAAACGAAACTCAGGTAACTGTGTCAGACCAAGGTGGAAAAGAATATGAAGCTTTCTTTGAAGATATGGACGCCGAATATGATGATCAACGGAATGTTTCGGCCCACTATACCGGCCAAGCAGTCGATATAAAAGAAATCGATGACATTCGCTGCACACTGGTTCAGAAACGAAGATTGGGCGGCGATAAAACAGATAAGAAACCGACAAAACCGATAAAATTGGTCTGGCAAACCGAACAAGGCTGGAACCAATCAAATGGCACCGATGATTTTGACACGATGGGAATGATGAAGGATTTAGCCAAACAGAGTTTGATTGATCTACTAAACTCCTTCGATGAAGATATTACCGATTATGAAGGCGATCTTTCTCGGGCTAATTTCAACGATTTGGTAGGAATCCTCGGCCAATCGCTTCTAACACAAATCATCGACTCGCCGGGGCACAATCTGGAAGGATACAGCGTGACGGATACGGTGAGAACACTCGGCGCAATGTACTTCGCCGACTATCTTCAGATGCCGAGGGAAGTTTTTACGAATGTAAATTTGAACAGCGTCGAAGACATAAAATACGCCATTGGAAGAGCAGCCATCGAGAAAAGACTTGGCCTCCCCTTCGGGTCTTTGGATAACCTCAATTTGGTCGAAAGCAATAAGAAAGGAATGAAAGAGCCGGTATATGATCTTGAAGGCCTTGTTATGAATGTAGGACAGAGAAAGCTCGAATACGAGCTTGGCTTTGATGCTCACGACTTGGATCGTTATTTCAAATTAGGCGCCAACTCGGCTGAAAATTCCTACATGTTAGACAATCGTTCTATCGGCCGCATTGTGATTGAAGATGATCTTAATCTGCCTAAAGGCTCTTGGCCCACAACGCCAGTGGCGTTTACCAACCTAAAAACCTACATTTCCGGGGCCAGAGTAAGCATTTTAACGATCGACCCAGGCTACATCGACACATTGCTTCACATCGATCCCGGCACCACCCAATCGTTTATGATGGGCTCTTTGAATAGCGAAACTTACGCCGAAAAGGTTGGCAAAAGCCGTTATAATGATACGACCGCCGGACTTAAATACTTTGAAATGAATAACGCCGCATATCAATTGCCCGGACCAACAGAGGAAAATCCCGATGCGGTTGATACTTGGGCGGAGGCCCTAAAAGGAAATCCCGAGTATATCAAAATCATCGGTATTTATACTTTAGGGCGCCTGTTTGGAGAAAACGCATTAGACATTAATTTAACCGATGACACAAGCAAATCAATTCTGCCAGAAGACACAACAGTCAATAAAATAGTAATCTCCTCCGGACTTGGCGAAGAAAGCGGAATAACCTATAACCGGGAAGAATACGGCTATTATATTTTCAGAGAATGGCTTAGGCGAAATTTAGACGAACGAATTACCGCTTCGCAAGGATGCGCCGCTCCGAAGCAAAGTTCGACCGTCGAGGTTTCTGCTACTTACGCCGGACAATCGGTTTACAACGGACCAGTCAATTTAAATAATCCAACCCAAGACGACATCGATAACACGGTTGGGACCGTTTGCAGATTGGCGCAAAATGTGAAAATCGACTCTTTGGAGTATCTGGATAAAGACGGCGAAAAACACACGATGAAAAATCTAACCATTACCGAGGACATTCCCCAAACAACGGCCATCTCCGTCGGCTTAGAAAACTTTGATCTCTACTCTATCATGGGCTACAAAAAAGCCGACGCTCGCAGCGTTTTTCAAAGAATCGGATCAAAATTGCTTTATTACGGCATTGCAAACAAGTTCTTGAATGAGCAGGACAGAATCAAAATTGATTTGATGGATACAAACCCGTCCCTCAATGTCAGCGAGAATTCCAACAGCAAAACCGCGTTTTATCTTCCCCGCATACTAGCAGTGATAGACTTAACTAAAAAAATAAAAACTGAGTGGAATACATTTAAGCAGGAAAATCAAGAAGATATCAAAGATATTACTGATCGCATCGATACGATAATGAATCGGCTGCAGTCTGCTTATTCAGAAGCCGATCCGGATCTAAAACAGATTCGAGACATCGCCGCCTCGGCCAAAGAAATAAAGGAAGATGTCGCCGCTGTCAAAGGAGAGCTTGTCGAATTGCAACGAAAATACAACGCCCAAAGCGGAGTAGAAGCGCAGAAAAAGCTTGCCCAAATAAACGCGATGATCTTGAATGTCAACGAACTCTTTCGAAATCTGTCGGAAATTCTAGCCGGCAAAGTTATTCAATCTTCCGATCTCTTAACGATCAAACAGATCAATCAAAAAGAAAAAACCGAAGGATCAGATGACAACGGAAACGGCGATCGGACGAAAGGTTTGAGCAAACTTCAAATTGCTTATCTTCTTTTTGATCTTTTAACCGGTAAAATGACACCTATAGATTTTATTGCCAGATTAGGGGCAAACACTGCAGAAGTGGCGATCGGCTTGCCGTTAAATTCTCTGCTTTATCTTGTTCAAAATTATGAAAAGGTTGGCATCACCGGCGTAAATGCTTTTTATCAGGCCGTCGGGCAAGCCAGAATCGAAGAAGAGTTTGGTATGCCTGCTTATTATTTTCAAGGCTATGACTATAACAAAAAAATCCCCCAATTTGACGAAATGAATGAAAACGAGGAATTCAGCGATCTCCTCACTTGGGCAAAAGATGACTCTGGTAAAAGTCTGATCCGGCCAGAATATGATCAATATGTAGCAGATTTGAAAAAGGCCGGCGTCGATGAAGCGCAGTTTCCCTCGATTAACAGATATCTTTTGACAAAGCGCTTCCTTGATTCATCGAAATTTTACAACTGGGTCAATATTGCCAAAACGCAATGGCTTAAAAAACACAAAGAGAAAACCAGTGATTTTGCCATTTTCGAACAAAATGTCGACGACATCGTCAAAAATATTGAGAATCAAGGCTACAACAGCGGATTACGCTCTCCCGAAGATGATTTATTGTTTAGAATGGGCTTGCCGACCGGAAAATATTCCGCGCTCAAAGAAAACTCGCCACTGGCTTGGCAGCTTGCCAGCGCAAGAGTGACAGCAATCGATAAAAATCTAAATCTGCCCTCCGGCACGACCAAAATGCTGTTTACGGGCATGAACGGCATTACCTCAAACGCGATCAGCGAAAAAGATAAAAATATATTGGAAGCCTCCGACCTAAAAATCGCCAAAAATGAACTTGAAAAATACATTCAACTGATTAACGGAGAACTTTTACCCAGCAAAAACGGGGAATATCAAAACGGCATAGATCCGGACTATGTTAATAACAACCCCTATGCCGATCCGGCTATTACCGGTCCGACTTGTCCGATAACTTTTACCGAGCAAAACGGGTTTATGGTTAATGAGAATACTTTGGATAGTGATTCCTTCTGCTACTACGACAAAAAAGGCCGCCATTGTTTTCAAAGCTATGAAGAAGCTCAGGCTTTTGCCAACAGCCATCCGGACGATCAGATCAAAAACATTATAGAAGATCTCGCAATGAAGATTGCGACCGCTTACAATCAATCATTGATTGATGAGAACGGCAACATGACAGGCACGCGACTTAACTATGCCAATGTATACAGCGGATTGGTCAGTTTCGTCAACGACAAGAAAAAAGCAACGATTTTTGACTACGATACTTTGGATATTATTGCGAATAACGGCCAGTTTGAACTTTTAAACTATAATATCGTAACGCAGGTTGAGGTTTCCAAAATTGCGTTTAAAAAAATTGGTGATCTGTTTAAGGTTCCCGACAAAGTGCTGACCGATCTTTTCACAAGAGAATACATTGACGCTCCGCTTACCGCTTACAAGCAAAAAGTTGGAATCATAGAGTCCCAAAAAATTATTACTTATAAATTATTTGACCAATTCGGCCTCGATATTGATCCTGGTCTTTTTGACGGTGAAGATTTTTACGATATATTAACCGGCGATTATTCATCTCTCTACCGTCTCGGGACTTCATATATCGACAGCTCTTTAAATCTCAAACCCGGCACTACCATGCTGATCTATACAGCCAGAACGCCCGAGGCTCGAAAATGCGCCCTCGATCAAGCGGGCGGGATTATTATCGGCAAAGCCTTCGGACTAAATTATTTCCCTATTGGCAAGCTTGCCCCAAGTACTGATACATTTATGAACACTTTGGGACAAGAATTGATCGAGGAAAAATTAAGCTTGCCCCGTGGAACCTTCAGGGTCGACAGTGGTGTTGGCAATGACAAACTTGAAAATTTAGTCAAAAATGTCGGCATTATTAACTTTGTATCGGCCTTTAAGATTCCCATAAATTTAACCGATCCATCACTCCGAGGCCGTTTTGAACAGGGCATTTACGACCTTCTCGGCGAGCAAAAATACGGCTTTGTCAAAGACACCTCTGCTCAATATAAACTACAAAGAGCTAAAGAATTTTTAGCTTCCTCGCTTGTTATTTCCAATCAATCAAACAGAGGAAGAATTGAACTGGAAAATGTCTTAAAGGAATTAATGCTCGGGACAAGCGGAATTTTTAGCCAAATTGCGTCGCTTACTACCGCAAATAGCACTTTGTTGCTAACGCCTCCGGAGAAACCCGACAAAGAAACGGCTGGCGCTTACGCCGATTATAATTTACAGGTTCAGCTATTCTATAAGCAGGCCGCCTATCTCGATAGCCTGTTTGGGATAAGCGAACATTCGACCTACCTCTTACTAGGGCAGCAGATCACTCCGTCTAATTACATTCAGAAAGTCGGTGAATTGCTGGGAAAGAGAATCGGGGGGCTTAAATTGGCCGAACGCATCGGCTTAGACGCTGAGGAGTCGCAAGCCGCCGTCGATATCGTGACAAACATTCAAAGAGTTTTCAGTTGTAAATCAGGCCGGTATTCAACTGACGAAAACGGCGTTAAATATTGTATATCTTCCGGTTTTTCTAAGGATAAGTACTATCATAATTGGGGTTTCCTTTATTCAAATCTTGATAAAATTTTTGAGTTCAAATTTGACGATCATGCCGGTTTCCCAAATGGAACAATTCAAAAAATTCTTGACAATCCAAATGCAACCTTCCCTATTCTTTTGGCTATCGGGGCTCAAAAGCTTGATCAAAAACTCTTTCCCAATGATCCTAAAAGATCGGAAAAAGTGGCCTCTGTCTCCGGTTTGTTCCGAGCTCTTTTCCCTGAAGATTTGCAGCCGATGCAGGAAGAATGCCACGCTCAGGCTTTTCCAGACGGCAGAGATGTCGAGCTCGACAATCAAATGGCCTTGGCTCAAAGTCAATTAAAAGATATCGAAAACGAATTTGATTCTCTTGATTTGCCTCCCGGAGATTACACTTCGCCGGATTATGTACAAAGTTTAGGTTACGGCGGCGCCCTTAAATTTAACACTTGGAATGCAAAAAGATTGGCAAAAATTGACGAGATTAAATCTCTCGAAACGGAATATAACACTCGGGTGGCGCAGGAAAGAAACTGTTTGCTAACGGCGCAGAAAGAGGCGGCGGCGAGCCGAGACAATGAGGATATGGATGATATCCCTTACGGTGATCTTCAAAAATATCTTGGCAGAGTCTGGCAATGGGCTCAAGATGTTATTGCCGAATTTGTTCATGAACAAATATTAAATGTTAAAGTAAAAATTCCAAATTGCGACGCTACTCTTAGGAACGATTGCACGGCCAATGTTGGAATTGATATGCCGATTTCCGATATTAAAGCTATGCTTGGAATGGATCGCGAGCATCCGGGTATGGATTTGCGCTATTTTACCGCTGCCACGATGGCTATGGGGGCAAACATCGTATACATCGCCCTTGATAACATTACAACCACTAACTGCAATCCGAGAGAAAGAGACGGCGAAAGTTGCCGAGCCCCAATTCCGGAAGGGATGAGGATAGACTATGACGAAATCAAGGTTGCTCTCTTTGGTCTTTCGGAAAGCCAATTACAACAATTGACGGTTTGGAGTGAAGTCTCCGCCCAGTCGGGAACTAACTTTAAACCAAATCCCGACGATCACGCTTTTTCTCAGGAAAGCTGTGAACCGGGCCAAGTTTTTGACGGAATTATGTGTGTTGCTCAGGTCGGAAACGGTACTGCCGCCGAAGATGTTAACGCCGAATTATCTTATCAATACGGCTACAATGCCGAAAATGTAGCGGCTCTGAGAAAAGAAATCGAAGACTCAATAACCGCCAACAATCAATGGGCGGCGGAACAATGCACTTCGATGGGATACACGGACGAATCGTACGATAACTGTTATAGCATTGTTTCCGATGAATTGAATATGAACAACAATGTGAAGTTGGATATGCTGAATCATCCGGAATACTACAATATGGATAATGATGCAATCGCCCGAAAAATACAGGAAGATGCCAAACGAACGGCCCGAGAGAAAATTCAGTACGATATGATGGACGCAGCGCTTTGGAAGCTGGATGAAAATGTTTTTCCCGGCTTCACAAGAGCTTTATTTAAGGGCAATCCAGGCGAAAAGTGGGGTGCTTTGGCGCAGTATCTCAAAAACGGCTTGGTAAACGGACATCTTTTCGGCTTTAAGTTTGACGCTATAGACCCGAATATGCTGGACGCCGCTCTTGCAATCGCCGCTTATTTCACGGCAAAAACCGACACGCAAAAGAAAGAAGCACTCAACAATTTGACCTCAGCCAAGTTTAGCACCATCGTCAACTTCATCTCTCAAAATTCAAAGGATTGGCTAGGCATCAATCTTGATGTCAATATTACCGAAGGTCTCGTCACGAGCCTTATAACCGGAGAGTGGGGAGCCGATTCGTTTAGCCTTGATAACATTATGACCGATCAGGGACACATAAAGATGAATCTGGCCGGAGAAGACCGTTGGACTTTTGGCGGCGCGGTAGTAAACTGGGGGCTTTCGAGAATCTTTTCCTGGGCGGATAAGGCTTTGGGGCTTCAGCCCGGACAGTCTCTGCAGTTGTTTATGAATGTTAAAAGCGTTTACCAAAGTTATCAGGCTTACCAAGCGGCTAAAAAAATTGCCGCTATCACATCGAAATACGCAAAAGTTATGGCCGAGTGGGCCAGTAAGATTCCTGCAGACGCTCTTGCCAAACCGGTCGTTCAAGGTTTAGCGGATTCGGCGGCAGCAGCCGATAAAGCGGCGCAGGCACAAGTGGCAGCCAAAAAAGAAGCCTTGAGCCAAGCCGCCAGCGCCGGCGTTCAATTTGTCATCGGCATATTAGTCGACAAACTTCTGGGTAAAACTTTAGCCGGAATCGAGAACTCACTCGGGCTTGTTCCCGGCACATTGGCGCCAATTGTAGCTGCCGGCATCTACGATCTAGCCGTCCCCGCCCTTAACTCAGCGATTGCGGCAATGGGCGGGCCCGTAAATCTTCTCCAAACGCTTGGTTTTGGCGGATGGGCGATGATTCTTGCTGGCTTCATTTTGACGAACTTATTTGGTGTTTATCGAGTTGAATTATGGTGTACCGCCGACGGTTATTATCCAGAATACGGTAAACCCGATTACCAGAAAAACGACATCTCCGGTATGGGCGTCTGGGGTGGAGTTGTCGACGCCAATATCAACAATGTTATTAAAAATAAGTCGGTCGAGGCAGCCCAATACAAAGCTAACCAGCTAATCGGCGATATGATGGAGATTCAATATAATCCCGACTTTAACGATCTTAATGGTTTGCCAACTATTCCTACACAAATTATGACCGGACGGGCAGAGGATGTCGATTATTGGAAGTTTGTGGTTGGGACAAATGTCTGCCAGCAAAATCTCGGGACGGGGACAGAACTGCTCTTTGATGGCAGCACCGCCGTTTGCGACGCCGGAATGCGCAGAATGGGCCTATGGCAAAACCCCCAAACAACCGCTTGGACGCATATCGGTTTTTGATAAAACTAAAAAATAATTAGTTTCTAATTTTATTGAATTATCAATTAACAATTGATTAGAAACTATCTAAATAATAACTAGCAATTTTCCGGGTTTACCATTTAACTATAATTCTCACCTGTTTGACGAGTTCTTTGCCGAGTTTTTTGTTGACGCTTTCAATCAAATCGTGTTTGCTCATTTCCAATTCTGAAGCAGCTGGCGATGAATTGACGGAAACCTTCAAAACGCCTTTAGAGAAAGAAATTGCCGACAACCGTCCACTTCCCCATTTTTCAGCATAAAAACAGATTTGGGCGGCCTGTGCGGTCAAAGAGAGGCTTCTCTTGGCAAGGGATTGCTTGATGATTTTATTCAATCTTTCCATCTTTTCCTGTTTTAAATTAGTTCGATTATCTTCGACTCTTTTTTTAAGTTATCTGATAGAAATTCCCTGTCCGTTGTAGTTATGAGCGTCTGATAATTTTCGATTAAACCTGTCAGGTGTTCTCTTCTTTCGCCGTCAAACTCGGAAAAAACATCATCTAATAGAAGAAGCGGCGTATTCAGAGAGCCCTCAGAAAGATACTCGAGCTCGCAAATCTTTAAAGCCAGAATAGCCGAACGCATTTCTCCCCTCGAGGCAAAATTAGCCATATCAACGCCGTTCAAATCGAAAACAAGGTCGTCGCGGTGCGGTCCGATCAAAGTGCGGCCGGAAGCTATTTCCCCTTCCTGATGGCGGTTTAATTCTTCTGAAAAATCTTTGGCTTCTGTTTTTAAATAAATTAAGCTTAACCGGTCTTTGTGAACAGAGATTTTACAGTAAAGCGAGGATATTTTTTCGTTAATATAATTAAGCGCCTTTTGTCGTTCATTTATAATCTTAGTCCCTTCGGCGATAAGGGCTTCGTTCCAAAATGCCAATTCACTTCGTTTCGCCTCGTTTCGGTTTATGCGCTGGAGCAAAGAGTTCCGCTCCGAGCGGACTTTCTCATAGGCGATCAAAGCCCTTAGATATTCCCGGCTTTTTTGGCTGATCATTATATCCAGAAATTTACGCCTATTCTTGGGCGATCCGGTTATTATAGAGATTGTTTCCGGCGAGAACACAACGCTTTTTAAGAGACCAATAAAATCCGATTGTTTTTTGAAAACACCCTTGTATTTGGCTCGGAATAAAAACTGCGGTTGTTTTTGTAAGAAAATTTCCAGGCTGTCAGACTCAATCCTTGAAAAATCCGACTCCAAATTTATCAAACTCTTTTTGTCGTCTTCACGAAAAGAACGGCAGGAGGAAAAGAGCGACAAAGCTTCCAAAACGTTGCTTTTGCCAACGCCGTTTTTGCCGACAATGACCGTGATCTTGCCGATATCAAGCCTCAGATCTTTATGATTGCGGAAATTAGTTAATTTAAGATAAGTAAGCATACAAATTTCCGGCGGCCGTTTGGAGATTGGGTATCTAACTTCCTTTAGTTATCCAATTTAAGCGGCATTAATATATAAACATAGCCTTCGTCTTTTGCCGGTTTCACAACTCCGGCTTGGGTGCTGTCATTGAAATTAAGCATGACGTTTTCGTCCGATAAAACATTCAAGACATCCAAGAGGTATCTTGCATTAAAAGCAACCTCAACCTTTTCTCCGGTCGTTGTTCCTTCTACTACAGACTTGGCGCTTCCAATTTCGGAGGCGACGGAGGCAATCGTAACATTATTTTTGTCAATCGTCACTTTGATATTGTTGTTGGCGGCGTCTCTAGCGAACAAAGAAGACATTTTCACCGCTGACAGAAGTTCGGCTAATTTAATTTCGGCCGTCGTCTTGTGAGAGGCGGGGATAAGTTGCTGATAAGGAGGAAACGATCCTTCGATCAAACGAGATACGATATAAGTTTCGCCCAGCTTAAAAGCGATCTGGTTTTCTTTGACCGAGATTGCGACATTGTCCGGACCGTCGTTAGAAGAAAGAAGCCGAAGCACCTCTGCCATTGTCCGAGCCGGTACGACAAGTTTGTGTTCTCCGGAGTCTGATTCAAGGGATATTTTTTTCTCGGCCAGACGGTAAGAGTCCGTCGCTGCCAAAGTAAGAGCGGAACCTTCAAACTGAAAATAAATGCCCGCCAAAACCGGCCTTGTTTCATCGGTCGCCGGAGCAATATTCGTTTTTTTAAGAGCGTCGGCGAGTTTTGTCCTTGAAATTTTAGCTATTTCGTCTTTCGCCGGCTCCGGGACGGTCGGAAATTCGTCCGCTGAGATGCCCTGAATTTTTGCCTCAAACCGCTCCGATTTTAAAACAGCTTCTGTGTTTTCGCAGGACAGCTCGATCGACTCGTCCTTATTATTCACGACAAAATCAGAAAGCAAACGAGCCGGTAATGTTATTTTCCCGTCTTCTTCTACTTTGCCGATAGTTTGAGTCAAAATCCCAACTTCAAGATCTGTCGCGGAAAACTTGATTTTTCCTTTTTCGGCCGTGATTAAGACATTCGAAAGCACCGGTAAAGTCGTTCTGGCGCCGACAATGCGAGAAATTTGGTTGAGGGCTTTAGCGAAATTTGATTGCAACAAAGTGATTTTCATAGTTTTCTCCCGTTTTTATTAGCTTGTGGTTAATTTTTAAAATTGGAATGATAATTATATTGTCCTATTCTAACTTTTTCAACATGCCCTTTTTTGTTGCGGATAACAGCGTAAATACTTGTGGATTAGTGTGGATAAGATGTTAACAACTTGCCGAAATTGTTCATCGCCTCGTTTGCCGCTGTCTTTTGAACAGTTTATAAACACTCAAATTAACAGTTTTTTCCACAAGATTTTTACTAGTTTTTGTAGCTCTCACATTAACGATTTCTAACTTAACCACAGAATCCACAATCCTTAATATTATTACTGTTATATAAATGTTTTTTAATTAAAGGGTGTATGGATCCGATCTTTCAAAATAGTAAGGTCTTCTTTTATCTGGGCATCGTTAGAAACATTTGATTCAATCTTTTCGCAGCCATGCATAATAGTCGAATGGTCTTTCCCTCCCATTTTCCGTCCTATTTCAGGATAAGAAAGGTTGCATTCGTGACGCAACAGGTACATAGCGATTTGTCTTGGCATCACCAGCTCTTTGGTCCTTTTTTTGCCGAGAATATCTTCAATTGGCATTTTATAATATTTATGGACTTCTCTGATTACCAGATCGGGCGTTAAAGCGTGCTGTTTTTCTGAGATAATAGACGACAAAACCTCGGCCGCTTTTTCTTTGCTGGGGGTTGCGTTGGTCAATTCGCAAATCGCGATTACTTTATTTAGCGCTCCTTCAAGCTCCCTAACCGAAGATGATATGTTGGCAGCGATAAAAGAGATTACCTCGTTGTCGATTTCCTTTTTAAGATTTTTTGCTTTTTGACGGAGTATCGCCTCTCTTGTTTCCAAATCCGGTTTTCCAATGTCGCAGACCATGCCCCCCTCAAAGCGCGTCTTTAATCTGATTTCCAATCCTTTTATGTCCTTGGGTGTGCGATCTGAGGTTAAAACCACCTGTTTTTTGTTCTGGTGAAGGTGGTTAAAGGTATGGAAAAATTCATCCTGAGTTTGCTCTTTGGTTGATAAGAACTGAATGTCATCGATTAAAAGGAGATCGACATTGCGGTAGCGATTTTTAAAATCTTTGGCTTTGCCAAAACCGGAACCAACTGCTTGGATGAAATCGTTGATAAAAGTTTCAGTTGAGACATAAAGCACTTTTTTATCGGGGTATTTTTGGAGAAGTTCCTGCCCGATAGCCTGCATCAAATGGGTCTTCCCAAGACCGCTGTCACCATAAATAAACAAAGGATTGTACTGGGTGCCCAGATTGTTAACGACCGCTTTTGCAGCGGCATAAGCCAGTTGGTTTGAAGGGCCGATTATAAAATTTTCAAAAATATAATTGTTGTTTAGGGTGGTGTTTTGAGGCAAAGCCTGAACCGACGGGACGGTCTCGCCTATCTCCTGTTTATCCACAGGCTTGTGGATAAACTTGTCTTTGCCAAAGGTGATGACCTGATCTGCTTTAGGGGACGCGATTTTAAATTTGACGGTCAAAGCGCTTTCCCCCGTTTGGTTCTCTAGCGCTTTTTGTATTTCCTTCAAGTATTTCTTTTTCAGCCAATCTTCCACAAAAAATGTCGGCACTCCGATTGTGAAAACGCCTTTTTTGTAGTCAAAAATAAAAGTGTTTTTAAACCAAGTCTCGAAGTTCGCCTTGGAAAGCGTCACCTGTAATTCTCCGAGAATACTGCGCCATAAATCATTAAGATCCGTCATCGCTGCTCCGTTTTAGTGCCTTAGAAAAAATATAACAACTTATCCACAAGGGATGCAATACAGCGAAATTCGAAGCATAAAATTGATAATTAGTAATTGGTTAATTAACCGATTATGGGTCTTTTTTAAAAAACGGATTTTACCAGAAGATTGCCCAAGCGGACGGCCAGTATCGCCGATAATTGTAAGTCTTGAATTAATCTAAGAATTGTGTTAATATCCTTCTTGTTATGAAACCTACTTACACGCCAAATAAACGCCGAAGGCAAAAAGTCCACGGCTTTTTAAAAAGAATGTCGACACTAAATGGTCGGCTGGTTTTGAAAAGACGACGCGTCAAGAAGCGCAAAGTCTTAGCGGTATAAGTCATAACAAAAAAGAGCTTGAGCTCTTTTTTTGGTTCTGCCAAATGGCTTTATGCTTTTAATCGTGATAATCTATCTGTATGCTCAATAAAATAAACAGGCTTAACCGGAATCAAGATTACCAAAGAATATTTCGGAATTCCAAGCCGATTTCATCCGGCAATTTGACAATTAGGGTTTGTAAAGGCGACATGGCTAGACCCAGCCGATTTGGTTTTATTGTAAGCAATAAGATTGACAAGAGGGCAACCGTGAGGAATTCTCTCCGCCGCCGCCTTCGAGCTTTAGCCGCCCAATATCTTTCTGCAATCGGCAGCGGCTACAATATAGTCGTGATTGTCCATAAGAATTATCCCCTACCTCATGATTTTTCTCTGATTAAAAAAGACTTTGACGATTTGCTTTGGAAAACCGTTCTTAAAAAATAATGAAAAAATTAATTATCAAAATAATCGAAATTTATCAAAAAACTCTTTCGCCCGACTACGGCTGGTTTAAACACCGATATCCCACGGGATATTGCAAATTTCATCCGACTTGCTCGGAATACTGCAAACAATCAGTTAACAAAAACGGCGTTTTAAAAGGGCTGTTATACGGAGGGTGGAGAGTGCTTAGGTGCAACCCTTGGAGCAAGGGAGGCGAAGACCCAGCTTAAATCGTCGTTCGTCTTACGGTAAAGAAGCCCGCTTCGTCTGCGGCCCACCGTATGACGCGTCCGTTAAACTATACGGGCATCGTTGCCGATAAACATTAACCGAATAAACTATGAAAGCATTATTATTTACAATCTTATACCAGCCGTTATATAACTTTTTGATTTTTATCGCATGGCTTATACCAGGGCATTCAATCGCTTTGGCAATCATTATTCTAACGGTGATTATCAGAGTTATTTTGTTACCTTCATCGCTAAAGGCCGCCAAGCTTCAAGTAAAGAATCTTGAAATCCAGCCGAAGATTAATAAAATCAAAAATGAGATCAAAGACCAAAAAGAGCAATCTCAAGCCATGATGGCCCTTTACAAAGAAGAAGGAATATCGCCTTTCGGCTCATGTTTGCCGCTCCTGATTCAATTGCCGATTTTAATCGTTCTTTATCAAGTTTTCCGAGGCGGGCTAAGCACAAGCGGGTTTGGGAATCTTTATTCATTCGTCCCCAGACCGGAATTTATTAACACTACTTTTCTTGGAATGAATTTGGCTCAAGCCGATCCTTGGGTTTTGCCGATTATCGCCGGCTTGTTGCAACTCGGCTTATCGTTCTTGACTTTGCCGCCAAAGCCAAAGGCGGAAGACGGAAACTCCGATCCGATGGCAATGATGAGCCGGCAAATGATTTTTTTGCTTCCGGTAACAACGGTATTGTTTGGCCGCGCTATGCCGGCCGCCTTGGTAATATACTGGATTATAACAACTCTTTTCAGCTTGGTTCAACAAATCTATGTTAATAAGATTTTGAAGGCTGAAAGAGCTAAACTAGCCGAAAAGAAAGAAAAATTATCGGCAGGCATAAAAGAAAAAGTAAAATTGCCGGAAACTCAGGGCGCGCCTTTAAAAAAAGAAAAAAAGAAAAACGATTTTCTCTACAAAGTAATGAACAAAAGGCTGGATAAGCAGGAAAAGAAAGCTAATGTCAGCGTGACAGTGAGAACAAAAAAGAGGTCCTAGGGATCTCTTTTTTTTATATCTTTTTTGGCGGAAGGTAGAGGATATTGAGCGGTCGCATTTTATTCAAGTCTTTTGTGCCGAAACGCCCGGCCAGAACCGGATTTCAAGTATTTTTCGAATTTTAATGCCCTTGATTTACTAGAAAAACGGCAATACCAGGCTAATTCACAAGGAAGCTTATTTTTTGTTGATAAGCAATATCCTGATTTGTGCTCCTGCAACCGGTTTTTTACATCTGGTGTTGATCTCACATAATGGGCACCGTTGCCAAGCCTTAGAATATAGACATAGTAATTCATGCACCTATAGTAGCAAAAGCCCGCCTTCGTTAAAACTTCGGCGGACACCCCTCACTAAATCTTCTGGCTTGCCAGCCGTAGCTTTAGCGAAGGTTGGCGGAAGGTAGAGGATTTGAACCTCTGAGGCAATTGCTTGCCAACTGGTGTTCGAGACCAGCGCCATAAGCCGCTCGGCCAACCTTCCATTTTTTAGTGTTAGAGTATCAGAGTGGCAGAAAAACGAGGATAAAACAATTCGTTTTCAAACTCTCTGAAACTCAGACTCTCTATCGCCCTGCTCTAAATTACCACATTTGAACTCAAATTTCCATTAGACAACAGTTGACCGCTGTTCTATAATAAAAATAACAGTTATTAACCAACTAATTTTTATGGTTGACGTAAACAAAACAATTTTCTTCTTAAACAGAGAACAAGAAGAACAACATGCCCAAGATAAGGCAAAGAAACTCAATCTGCCCTACATTGATTTGCTGGGATATCCGTTAGTCAAAGAAATTTTAGACCTTATCCCCGAGGAAAAAGTTAGGCAATTAGAAATTCTCCCTTATCTTAAAATCGGAAATAATGTAAAGGTGGGTGTCGTCGATCCGAGCAGCCCGGATGTCGCGAGTTTCTTGAAGTCTCTGGAAGCGACGACAAAGCGAAAATATATTATTACTCTTATCTCACATACCAGTTTTCTCTACGGCATATCTTTTTTTGCTAAATTTAGAAAGCAAAAAGAAGCTTTGGCGGCGCAGGGAGTCTCGGCGGAGGCCGAAGAAAAAGTTGACATCACAGATTTGAAGTCGGCGGCTGAAGCAGCCAAAAAAGCCAACACAACAAGATTATTGGACATATTACTTTTCGGAGCCATAAAACTAAATTCATCGGATGTGCATTTTGAACCGAGAGAGACGGAGTTTGTCACGAGATATCGAGTTGACGGTGTTTTGCAAGATGTTGTTATTCTTCCTCTTCCCCAATATAAATCTTTGTTATCACGAATAAAATTTATGGCAAAACTGAGAATGGATATCACAGATAAACCGCAAGACGGCAGTTTCTCTTTTCTCGGCCCTGAAGGTGAAAAGGTTGATTTCCGTGTTTCTATTATGCCTTCAGCTTACGGCGAATCGGTTGTTTTGCGGTTGCTGGGGCAGGAAAGATCGATCTTAAAATTAGAAGATCTTGGTTTCCGGAGAGACGCCCAAGTTTCGATTCGAGAAGCAATTTCAAAACCCCACGGCATGATTTTAACTTCCGGCCCGACCGGCTCCGGTAAATCTTCGACTCTGTATGCCATCCTTTTGGAATTAAAAAAGCCGGGAGTTAAGATAATTACCTTGGAAGATCCGGTTGAATTTAAAATCGAAGGAATCGAACAAAGCCAGGTCCAACCGGACAAGGGTTATGATTTTGGAGAGGGTTTAAAAGCCTCTATGCGCCAAGATCCTGACATTTTAATGGTTGGCGAGATCCGTGACTTGGAAACCGCCGAAACGGCGGTCCAGGCCGCTTTAACGGGCCATTTGCTTTTATCGACAATCCACGCCAATTCGGCGCCAGCCGTTTACGCTCGTCTATTGGAAATCGGCGTTCGGCCTTTTCTTCTATCCGGTTCTATCAACCTGATAATGGCTCAGCGATTGGTCCGAAAAATCTGCCCCTATTGTAAAGAAAAATACACTCCTCAGCCTGAAATCTGGAAAAATGTTCAGGCGGTTATGGCGCCGGTCAAAAGCAGGCTCAACGGCCAGATCGCCAAAATACTAGATGATCCAAGTCCGGAGCTTATCCATGGCGTCGGCTGCCCTCGTTGCAATCAAACCGGTTATCTCGGAAGGCAGGTGGTTGTTGAAATACTCATTCCAAACGACATAATAGAAAATCTTATTGCTAAGAGCGCTACAATTTCTGAATTTGAGCGGGAAGCGGCAAGGATGGGTATGATCACGATGGAGCAGGATGGTTTGTCAAAGGCATTGGTTGGGACGACTACCGTGGAAGAAGTTTGGCGGGTGACTAGAGGCTGATTCTTTTGAAAATACGAAACTGTTCCGGTTTTTCTAAATTTTGTTGAATAGATATTCTCGTATACTTGCTGGAAAAACTAGTAAAATATTTTTCAATATCTGAGCATCTATTTTCAAAACAATATTTATCCGCAACGACAATATACTCCGGTTTGGTTTTGCTGATGTCAGAACTAAAATCAGCCAAGCTTTTTTCGAAGGGCTCAATCATCTCGTTTTGGCCCGTCAATTGATAATTCATATGGAATCGGCTGGCTGGATACCTTTGGGCGTAAATATAAAGATGATCATCAAAACCCCAAACAAGAATTTTGTCACTGGGGTCCGAGTTTTCTTCAATATACCGACCGATAATTTGTTCGTCCGGCATCTTCTTAAAATTTTCTGCCTTTTGAATAAAGGAATCTGTAATGGCGAACAGATTAATTAAAATAAGAAGAAGATGAGCACTGAAAATAGCTAAGGAAACTATTTTTCTGGGTGATGAAAAAGCAAATTCAAGCGAAAAAGCAGAAATTAGAATAAGCATAGGGAAGATCTGTAAAAAATGATGAATCGACCACAGGCTATATAAGGCGATCTCCAAAAAAGAGGATAAAATAAGAATTATTAAAAATAATATCTTCCCCTTATTTTTAGTATTAGCAATTATTACCGGTAACGACGTTAAAAGTATTAATGGATAAAATACAATTCCAGGTGTTTGTGACATCATTTTTAAGAAATTTACAAACATTGCGGCAATGTTTTCTTTAGCCGCGAACAACCCGTTGTATTTATAAGCGTAAATAACTAAGTCGTTCAGCCACCCCTGGAAGTGCGCCAATAAAAGAAAAAAGGCAAAAACAATTGCAAATCCCCATAAATATAAAGCAAGCCGTTTTAACTCTCGTCTATTCTTCAAACAGAGAAGGGTGGAATACATAAATAACATTGCAAAATCGGCCAAAGCGGATTGCCTAAACATAAATGCAAGGGCAACCGATACTCCGGCTAGAAATCCCCGATTATCTAAGAAAAAAATAAAAGAAAGCAGCGTAAAGGTTAATTGAGGAACCTGAGGCATCACATAGAAAGCGCCGGCGGAAAGGGTAAAAGCTAAATAAATAGAGAAGACTAGTAGAATTACTAATTTTCTGGCTTTTTTATTTTCTATAAATTTATAAGCAAGCTTTATTAAAAGATAGATATTAAGCGCACCCAAAATAATAAAGAAAAAATTAGCGTAAAAAGTGTTCCATGAAAAAAGCCTGGCAAAGGGATAAAGTAAGTAAAAAATTCCCGGATTTTTGTTATCGACGAAATCCAAAAAGGGCAAACCCTTATTTGCCATCACTAAAGATTGCAAATAAAAATTGCTGGCATCTCGGAAATAATCTAAGCGGCAAAATTGTATTGATTCCAATAAAAAATAAGCCGTATACCCGAAAAACAAAAGATAATGCTTCTTTAATAATTTAACTGCCATTTTTAAAATAAACAGCCGAAATTGGATCGTCGTACGCGCAATTCCAATCTGGATTATTTTTAAGATAGTTATACAAGTTGTTTTTGGGATCGTTTATGGTGTTGCCGGATAGTATTTGCCAAAGTTTTTTTTCAAGAGCAGGAAAAGGTTGGGGCTTTTGGACTAAGACATAATAAATCGAGTGCTTGTCTAAGTTTTCTTTTATTTCTTTTTGATCTTTGGAAAAAAATCTCATATATATTTCCAATATCGTTGTTTTGCCTTCAACCTTTTTTTCCGGTCCCCGCCCGTCGATAAAAAGGGCTAGATCTTGAAATTTCCAAGACAGATACCCGCCCCAATTGTAAGGATTTAAGAAATTACCTTCTTGCGGGCGGTTTTTTTCGATAAATTCGGCCGCGTTTTCGGGAAGCAACGACTTGTCTTTAAAACCGGTATTTTTCAGATTTATTGCTTGGGGCCAAACTAACTCGTATGTTGTCAAAGATAAAATCAGCAACAGACAGGCAAAAACGGCAAGGAACGAAGCCGCTTTTGTTTTTAACTCCTTTGAAACAATTAAAAGAGACCCGCTCAAATATGGCAATGAAATCAGAGCAAAAACGGGAAATTGCCGGGTATGCTTTATTCCCAAATAGCCGTAAAGAAGAAGCAGAAGCCAATCGTAATATTTAAGCCTTCTATAATACTTATTAACGAGAAGGGAAAATATTATAATCGACAAAGGCAGAAAGGCGCATAAAAGTTTTACGGCGATCGGAAAGGAATTGATCGGAAACCATTCGGTTATGTGTTCAGTGTAATAGTTGTTGCTATAGTCAAAAATAAGTTTAAAATAATCCAGGCCGTACGGGTTTATAAAGACCGGCAAAAGAGCCGAAATTCCAATCAGGGCATATTTGTAAAATCTTTTTTTGAGCGGTTCTTTGTTTTGAAAAATATCCAGTTCGAGAAGAAATACGATTGGCAAAAGGGTGACAAAGCCGCCATGTAGATTGTTAAAAAGAAGCGTTGTAAGAAAATAAAAGAGCGCTCTTTTTTTGATGGAAGGAACAAAGTTTTTGATAATCAAAAGAAGCAATGCGCCAAGTGGTAAAAGAAACTGAACTCTAACGCCATAAATGAAAGCCAGAGGCAAGAGAGAAAAAGTCATAGCAAAAAAAATCGTTCTCTTGGCCTTAAGGTATTTGGCTGCAAGTACATATACTAAATAAAAAGAAAGCAATAGCAACAACCCGAACAAAATGTTAAGTCCCAAGTATCCGCCAAGATGTTTGTTGATTTCATAAAATATTATGTTTGAGAGCCACTCATGATCCGGCCTAATTGCGCTTGAGTAGTAATTGTATCCAATAAATTGTGTTACGGCTTGTCTTGTCTCAACGATCTGTTGGCCGAGCCGTAAATGCCAGCCGAGATCGGGATCAAGCATAAAGCCAGTCAGAAATAGAGACGCAAAAAGAGGCGCCAAAAATAAGATAATCATAAAGCTAAGTTAGCATTTTTTAGGCAGGATGCAAACGGTTAGCGAATGATGGTTATAACGAATTGCCCTACCACTCTGATCAAAACGTAAGAAAGGGCGATTATGATAATACCAATAATAACATTTATAAGACCCTGCTGAGCCTTCTTCGCCTGATCAGCATTCCCGCCGGAAACGATGTATAAAATGCCGATGTATACCAGATAAAAAAAGGCAATAATACCGGCCAAAAGCGCAAAAAGATTAGCTACGCGAGCTACCAAGGCATCCAATGAAACCGGTGTTGTGATGATGGGAATAATTAATTCTTTGATCTGTTCTGAAGAAATCATAAAAAAAAATTACCTTAAGTAAAGGAAAACTTTGAGAGATAAATTAACAAAACCTCTTTAAAAGAGGTTTTGTTTTTATTCCAAATTTGAGCAATTTTAGGAAATACCGCCTTTGAGCGCTGTGACAAGTCCCCATGATAAGGCAATAACAATAATACCGATGATGGCGTTTATGATGCCCTGGCCGCCTTTTTTGGCCTGCTCCGCATTTCCGGCTGCCGTTAGATAAAGAAAACCCGAGTAAACCAGATAAAAGAAAGCAACTAAACCGGCGATAATGGCAACCCAGTTTACCAACATACTCAAAATCTGATTGAGATTTTGAGTGCCGGTAATAGCAATTTTTACTTGATTGGCATCTCTGTCAGCGGTACCGTTGTTGCCGATGGGAGCTGCCATTATTTTTTGGATCAAATCCATAGTCCTCCTGTTTTTATATAAATTAACCTTTTATTTCTTTGTTGATAATCGCCACCGCCGAACACGCTGCGGCTAGAATGATTAGACCGATTATCGACCAAAAAATCGTTTTTTTTGCGGTTTCGGCTCTTGCATCTTCGCCGTAGGCGGTTACATAAAGAAAAGCCCCGTATAAAACCATTATAACAGCAATCATCCCTGCCAAGTCAAGGGCTAAGCCGAGTATCTGTTTGATAAAATCAAGGGCCGAGCCGAGACCTTTGCTGGCATCGGCGCCGTCCATACTGCCTAGTATGTCGCTAAGTTTTTTTAAGGCGTATGTTTTGTCGACCAAAGCTAAATTCATTAAGCGATTCCTATTTTCTTTAAAATACTAACCACTAAGGCAATTATAGCATAGGAAAAGATTGCTACAAAAATTCCAATCACACCGTAGATTATCGCCTTTTTCCCTTTTTCGGCTTTGGTCGAATCGCCGCCGGAACCTATGATGGCAAATCCCCCATAAACGATTGAGGAAAAAGCCAAAAGCCCGATCAACAAGGGAAAAATGTTGGCGAGGAGAAGATCAAAAATACCTTCAACAGTATCCAACCCGGGTTTCAATCCCGAGAGCTGTTTTAGTTTGCCTACATTAACGGTGGGGTTAAAAGCCTCTCCTTCGTTATTACCTGTCTCCGGATCTGTTCCGGTGTCGTCGCCGGGCTGGGTTGGCGCTTGGCAGGAAGTCGCTTCTTTCTCGCAAACTCTCACATATTTTACTTCTGATTTGGGTTCTTCATTTGGATTGGCCTCCGCTTCAGATAAACCGGCTGCCTGAATATTGGCAAAAAAACCATGCAAGCCAACCGAAGAGTATGAAGTGTCCCATTGAAGCTGGCAGTTAGTAAGAGATCCTCGAGTCTTTAGCAGCCAGCCGCCGGCATTGTCTCCCATATAGATATAGCATTCTTTTCCAACCAAGTTGGCATCGTTTGGGTTTGGAACGGTAGCTTTTACCGTCACATTTGGTGTACCGTAAGTTCCTTGGTTGACGGCGCTTGGATTAATGGAAATTCCAATCGTAGGAACGGCATTACCCGTGCCATCAGCTGTTACATTCACCATTGCAGAAACGAGCGGAGAAGGAACGACACCGGGTTTGTTTGTTGTGCCGGTAATTTTCTCCCCGGCGTCTGTTGTCGTCACGGCGACGGTATGCCATGTAGCGGCAGTTGAGGTCGAAGATTTCCATGCTAATTGGCAAGAGGCATTATGGTCTTGCTTAAAATAAGTGCCATAGCCATCGCCAACATAGAGAAAACATTCTTGGTTTGATTCTCTGTCTTCAATAACGGCGGAAACAGACAGGGTATCGCCTGGCTTCATTACTTCTTTATCCAGTTTGATGCCGCTTGGTTGAATTACTTGGAAATAATTTGATGTCGAAAGCTCTTTCCCCAGAAAATTTTTTCCTTGGTTATCTGTGACGATCATCTTGGTCATAAACCATCCGGCGCTGTAGCTAGAGATATCGAGAGGAACGGTGGTCGAAAAGCCGGCGCTTCCAAATGAGTCTTCTTTGATTGTGCGAAAATCCGAGGTTTCAGATGGATTGTTTGACGGGTTGGACGAGACCAGAAGCTTGTATTTATAACTGCTTGGCGAAGGAACTCCTGAATAAGAAGTCGGCGGAATAAAGTCCATATAGATGTTTAGAGGCTGCTCCGAACCGATGGTGAAGGTTTGACTGTCTAACGATAAATAAATATCATAGTCTTCGTCGTTGTTGCCTCCTGCCTCAAGGGTATCGCTGATCATAAAAACTATTTTGTCGGCGGCCGTACCGTCTTCAGTGGTCTTGGCGTTATCGCTAACCAATTGATACAAAGTTAAGAGTCCTTCCCATGCAGTTTGTTGGTCGCGGCTTATGTCGGCCATATCATATTCGGCAAGGTCGACTGGTATTCGAATAAGGTCTTTATTATTTTTATCGATTAAAAGAGAAAAATCTTCTCTAATGGCTGATTCTTGATCTCCGGAGATAAAATCACCGAAACCGGGGATAGCAAAAGTATCGCCGCCATAAGTGCTTGTATTTCTAGAATATTCAAAATCGGCGGCATAACTTTTTTGAATCCCCAACACAAATAGCCCAAGAATCGAAAAAGCGATTCCCAAAGCGATCGTTGTTATTTTTTTATACAATTTCATTTTTATCGATATCACACACTATTTTTATTTTGTAACTTGAACGGAGGTGACATTGCTTAACTGAGGGGATTTTTTGGATTTGTCAAACGAATTGCCCATATCCTCGAGCGTTACAATTATCGTGTAAGACCCTTCAGGCGTACTTGTTGTTGTTTTCCATTCGAGTCTTTGGCATTCCTGATTTTTGCTCGCCAAATTATAAGTGCCGGTTCCTTGTCCCACATAGGCATAGCAGTAATCGTCCGGCTTTTTTTCCGGAAAATCGGCAGAAAGTTTTAGCGTTTTTCCGGCCTTGATGCTATCGCTGCTTAAGCTAATAGAATTTGGCAGACCGATATAATTTATGACGGCGTAAATAGTCAAAAGTAAGACATAACCGAGAAGCGATCCAACAATTATGTCTTTGGCTGTTGAAAGCTTCGAAGATTCTCCTTGCGAAGTGAGATAAATATAGCCGGCGTATATCATCATTAGCACAACCAAAATACTGCCGGCTTTTAGCGAAAAACCGTAAATAGCCTCGATATAGCTTCCCCAACTATAGTCCGTACTGGTGCAAGCTGTACCTCCATCTGGGCAAACTGTCACCTTGACGGCATGGGCAAAATTAATTATTCGAAAAATATCCATTGATTTTTATCCTTGTTTACCAGCTTTCCTTTCTCAAGATGTCGGTAATTTTTGAAGCAATCAAGTCCAAAGCTCCTTGAGGGGCTTGAGCGCCCTTATTTACGGCGAAAACTGCGTCTTTGAATAAATCGTCTATTTCTTTTGGATAACGGCCCTTGACCAAAGATTGGGCTTTTGCCAGAGAATTTTTTTCCGGATTGTCTGTAGCTCGGTCTGCGATATTGGAACTGTAGTCTGTGGCTTTTGCTGACGTGTAGAGTCTTGTTGCGGCTGCAAAATCCCCAGAGAAATCTGTTGCTAAAGAGTCAACCAAACTCCAAGCCAATGTTGGATTGTTAGAGAGATTGCTGACACCGAAAGCGTTGAATTTGGCGTAGTCGACAAATTTATCATAATCGTCGTTTATTTGTGGTACCGAGGTTTTTTTATAGGAGAAATTGGGATATTTTTGCGCCAATGTATTTTGCAATTCGTCATATCCAAACATCATTACAACCTTGCCGTGGGCAAAAGCGTCGATATCATTACCTAAAGAATTATTCCATGAATAGTTGGCGTTTTTAGGATTGGCAAAAGAAGTGTAAAACTCCAGCGCTCTTTCGCCTGGGGTTTCTGTTGTTGCTTTCGGCGTTTCAACCGGTAGATTTACCATCGACATATTTAAATCGTCGGCAAATATCTTAGTTTGATTTTGAAGCATCAAAAGATAAAGAGTATCTATGCCATAAGTGATGCGATCCGTTCCCATGGCAACACCGGATCGGACAATGGTATTTCCCTGTTTTTTGGTAAAAATCTGAGCGGCTTCGGCGAAACCGGTCCAAGTTGTCGGAATTCCTTGGTTAAAAAGATTTTGCACATGCTCTCTTTTCTCGGCATTTGTGTCGCCCGGATGAGCAGCATAGTATTCATTCACTGCTTGGTTAGCCAATTCTTCATTGTAATAAATAACCAAGGGTTCAGCAGTCGGCGAAAGCGCGTAGATATTGTTATCAAAGAAAACTGATTGCTTTATCGAGGGAACAAATTGGTCGTTTAACTCAACTTGATCGCCGTCTACCGGTCGCGGGGTCAACTTATCTTTATGCCGGTAAACCCAATCATTCGGCATAGACCAAACATCCGGACCATTGCCCGAGAGAATCGAATTTAAAACTCTGTTTTCATAACCACTATCGAGCGTTTCCTGATGATATTCCAGTGTGTAACCTTTGTTTTTTGCTTCGAACGACTCTTTTATTGGCGTCCAAATATCAGCCGGTTCAAAACTCCAGACAACGAGTTTATCGCTGGATGTGTTTGCTGATTGCTTGGTACATCCGGAAAGAGCAACGCTAAAAAACGCTACTGCCAGAAGATAGCTAGTCGCTCTTATAAAACGCTTCATGATCCCTCCAAAATTTCATTGTTAGATGGTTATATTGCTATATTGCCAAGTCGCTAATCCTTGAGAAGAAGCGAGCAACAATATAACAATAAGACGATATAACAATTAATCTTTAATTTTTTCTGCCGTTTCTTTTATAAAATTCTTAAGATCAGCATTGATGTCATCTCTTTTAAGAGCCATTTCAACATTTGTTTTTAAATATTGCGTCACATTACCACAATCATAATATTTACCGCCTTTTATTTCAACGGCGTAGGCGTCTTTCCCCTGCTCTCTTAATTTATTGACGCCGTCGACATAAACCAGTTCTTCGCCTTCTTTAACCTGAACCGATTCTAATGCTTTGAAAATTTCCGGCGGGAAAACAAAACCTGAAACTATGGCGAGGTTCGAGGGCTTTTTTTCTACTCCGGGTTTTTCAACAAGTTCATCAACTAAAATTGCGCCGTCTGCCATTTCCTTGCCTTTGGCAAAGCCATATTTCTTTGTATCGGCGGGATCGTCGGTTCTGATCCCCCCCAAGATTACTGTTTGATATTTATTATAGGCCTCGATTAACTGCTTTGCGCGAGAGGGTTCGGCAACGATGAAATCATCGCCCCAAAAAACGATGAAAGGCTCGTCCCCTACTATATTTTTGGCAGTTAAAATGGCATCTCCGTTGCCTCTTTGTTCTCGTTGACGGACAAAAACAAATTCAGCCATTTCAGAAATTTTTTTGATTTGGTTAAGTTGTTCTGTTTTGCCGGCCAATTCCAGCTTGTGTTCAAGCTCTAAATGTCGGTCAAAATGATCCTCGATTGCTCTTTTGTGCCAGCTGGTGATTAAAATTATTTGCTCTATCCCCGCTTCGACTAATTCTTCAACTACATATTGAATAACCGGTTTGTCGACAATAGGAAGCATCTCTTTGGGCATAGCCTTTGTCTCCGGCAAAAAACGGGTGCCATAGCCTGCGGCCGGTATAACAGCTTTTCTTATTTTTTTCATATCTTTCCTTCAGAAAGAAGTATCGGAGTGCCAGAGTATCTAAGAATCAGAGTCATCTTTCCATTTTTAGTTTAATTTTAGAAATAATAGTTTTTATAATCTTTCGAATCTCTTCGTTCATTCCATCTGCATAATTGTAATCTATAATAGAAATATACCCCAAGCGCTTTCCTAATTCAAGGAAATTTTCTACTTCTGCTAAAGATCCTAAGGCGATATTCAAAAATCATAAAAACTCTTTACTCGAGTTTCGACCGTAGCCCTCTGTGATATTTGCCGAAATCAAAATAACCGCTCTTAGTATTTGGGAAGTAAAACCAAATTTTTCATTAACCGGAAAATTTTCCGATAATTTGTAAACAAAAATGGCAAAATCCATAGATTTCTACCATGCTATCAAATCTCTAAATCCCCTTTTCATCCGTTTTAATCTCTGCCACTCCATTTCTCTGCCACTTTGTCACTTAGAACTTTCGTTTACTTTGATTACCCTTGTCTTCACTTTTTCGTCTTTTGGGATTTCTATTTTTAGAAGGCCGTCTTTCATTGTTGCTTTGGACTGCTCGGAATTGACGGCGATGGGAAGCACATAAGAGCGGGAAAACGGCCCCCAGTAGCATTCTTGAGTGAAATGTTTTTCATTGCCCACTGTGTGGCCGGCATTACGCGATCCCCGAATTGTTAAAACCTCATCGGTAATAGAAATATCAATATCGGAAGCCTTGACACCGGCTATCGGAGCCAAAACATAAATACTGTGTTCGTCTTGATACACATCAATAGAGAGCTGACCATCAGCCTCTTCACTTAACCAATCATATTGGTCGCTATCACTCACTGCCCCTCCTTTATCTAGGCTTTTTTCGCTTAATAAAATTATATTATGATGATAAAATTTAGTCAACAATTAATTAAAAAGTTTTTTAAAAAATTATCGTCTATGCTTCTGATTTTATCCAAAATCTATGCTTTTTGCCTCAACATTTTCTTTCCAAACAGATGCTTAATCTGTGGAAAATATGGCGAGATCGTTTGTTTTGAATGTATTAAAAAGGTTCAAAAAATAACAACCTTAACTTGTCCAAACTGTGGAAAAATATCGGAACAGGGCCGTTATTGCAAGTCATGTAAATCGGCCAGAAAAGGCGTTTTTGCCGACGGGATAGTTGCGGCGGTAAAATATGAAGCCGGGCCAATAAAAGAACTTATTTATCAATTTAAATACTATGGTTTTACCGCATTGTCTTTGCATTTGGGAGAGCTAATTTGTCATCAACTTGGGCGATCTTTTTGCTTCAAAAATACCGTTTTGGTGCCGGTACCATTGCATATTAAGAGAAAAAACCAGCGTGGATTTAACCAATCGGAACTGTTGGCCAGATATATATCCGCTAAATTAGGTATAAGAGGAGGCGATGCCTTAAAGCGTACGAAGAATACACCGCCGCAAGCGGCCTTATCCAAAAAAGACCGACTTTTAAACATTTCGGACGCCTTCGTTTGTGAAGATCCCGATTTGGTTTACAAAAAAACCGTAATATTAATCGACGATGTAGCAAGCACAGGCGCGACAATTAACGAATGCGCTAAGGCACTCAAAAAAGCTGGCGCAAGGAAAGTATTTGGGTTTGTGGTTGCCAAAAATATTTAGATTTAAATCTAGCAGTTTTAATTGATAAAAATGCTAAATAATGTTAAAGTAAGTCAGTTCGGAGAGGTCGCATAGTGGTCGAGTGCGGCGGTCTTGTCAGCCCAAGGCTGATCCGCCTTTGGCGGAAAAACTTGGGAGAGGTGTCCGAGTGGTTTAAGGAGCTGGTCTTGAAAACCAGTGTGCAGGAAACTGTACCGTGGGTTCGAATCCCACCCTCTCCGCCA